>Ga0326728_10002282_pt1 | contig 64485 bp, 56 predicted proteins | sample MB3enrmetagenome_FD_207602 | JGI IMG/M metagenome (GOLD analysis project Ga0326728, IMG submission 207602) | Lab enriched peat soil microbial communities from McLean, Ithaca, NY, United States - MB31MN | ecosystem: Environmental > Terrestrial > Soil > Wetlands > Peat | place: USA: New York...
AGAAAGGACCAGCCTGCTTGGAGCGGGGCCGCTCCATTAACCGGCGCATAAAGAAGGAAATTCAGGGATGAGTGCAACGGCAAGTTCACGGAGCGTTAAGCTGTGCGAAACACCTTCCGCCTCGGCGATCGCGCCGGATAAGCCTCCAGCGGCGCGCTAATGATCTATTTCAAGAGGGCGTTAATCGGACTCGGCACGGTACTGTTGGGATGTGTGGTTGCGCCGATTGCGATGCTGATTTGGGCGAGTTGGACAACTGAAACCGAAGAAATAACGATTGGATTCAGCCCCATGGCCATCGTGCACACCATGGGCTTCTGGGCCTTCATCATTGTGCTGTTCGCTGCGGGATTCGTACCGTCCATATTCTTCCTGAGCAAATGATGCTCTGCTCTGGTTGATTGGTCGGCAATCCGGTCAGAACCCCATTTTCTGAGTAATCTCCGGACGTGCAAGGCAATATCCTGACGGCGTTTTTCGCGCAGTCTGCGCGGGTAGTCCAATAGCAATCACGGGTGAACTGCGGGTGAGCGTGTTTCTCTAATTTTCCGCTAACTTCTTTATAATGTGGTGCTCAGGGACGGGATTGAACCGCCGACGCCGACCTTTCGGAGGGCCGCGGGCGACACCACTGCGCCACGCGCAAAAGCGTGAGCGCGGCCCATGAGATTAATGATGACGGGAATATGGTGGCCAGGGACGGGATTGAACCGAAGTATCTCACTGAAAACACGTAACTTATAGATTTTTAACGCCGCAGAAAACGCTCCAAACTCTCGAAAAGCGGATTCGAAGGACGCCACGAGTACACGGGGGTTTCGACTAATCACTTCGTTACATCTTTGATCTTGGTTTCCGCGATCAACTTCCATTCGAGCCTGAGCGAGCATTTCTTCCGCGTATCGAATAGGTGGTGAGCAGCGGCTTGGGCTTGCGCCAGCGTGTCAATCACGCCGAGGTCTTGTTCTTTCCCTTTGAAGAATGCCGACCACCGATTTGCTGGATCATGTCCGATGTAAATAAAATCTTCCCCATGTTTTGCCCCGTGAACGTTGAAGCTCGCTTGTGCGAATTCCTTTGCGTTCATCCCCCCACCTCCATACGAAGAACCCCGGCTCATCACCGGGGCCTTCTAATTCAGGAAGTCATGTAAACGCGCTCAAAGCGTTGAAGCTCGCTCTCGGAAATCCGAAAGACTTCGAATGTCCGAACCCGCTTCGACGACCGTTCAGAGAACCGAAGTGCCCTGATAATCCCCGCCTTGATGCGTCTGCGAATCGTGTCACAGCTCACGCCGTAACGCGCCGCCACTTCCTTCACTGAGTACCACTTTTCCCCTTGCGGGGGCACTACACTCACTGCATTCATCGGCTTTCACCTTTGAAATGCCTCTCCCTTACGGGAGAAAATCCGTGAGCTGAATCGAGCACCGTTCAAACTCTTCAGAAGAGCTGACCGATTCCCGACTCCGCCCCCAATCCCTTTCGGGATTGAGGGCTTATGGCTCTACGGTACCCCTCCTTCCAGTTCCGTTCAACTGCAAAAAAGTAATCGTGTTACAATTCCAATCAACTTCCCCGACTGGAACTCTAGCGCGTCCCATCGAGGAGCCTCAAATGACTGATTTTACTGATCTAACTGGTAAGCCGCCCAGTCCCTCTCCTATCGGAGGGCATCTTCTGCTTCTTCGTCTCTCGTCAGTCCTATCGTCCTTCCTCCATCCTCATCACCCTACCGGGCTACCGGCAGAAGATGCCCTCCGCTCGCGCTCGCCCCTAGCGGGGTACGCCTATCGGCTAGGACTGGGCGGCGACTGGAGCTACTCGTGAAAGGCTACGAATTAGCAGAATATCTTTCGTTTGACGTAGAAGCTTATTTACGCGATCAGATTCAGAGATCTGATGAGACAGTTAAGATCATCAAGGAATCGGGAAATTGGGATGAACACACCGAGCTGATCCATCGTCATTTTCATGCGATCTGTGAAATTGAGCTTAAGTCTTTTGAAGAAGCCTCCCCCGAAATTAAGAGAGGCATGTCCCACAGATTTCTCAACTATATCCAGATCATAAAACCCTTTCCCGAAGCATTCAAGGTAAGTGCCCCCGAAAATTCTCGAATGACCGCAAATGATGTCGAGGAGCAACAACGCAAAGAACGAGAAAGACCACGACTCAGAACCGATAATCCCCCGCAAAGCTGGATCGAAAAATCAGAGGACCTGAAGTTCGCTGCATATGTACTCGCCGGGATGTGCCTAATCGCTTTCATTCTGTCCCTCATCTTTGCCTTTATCAACATTTACTTGATGATCGCATCGTTCGCCATAGCTGTCGGCCTCGGAGTCTTCAGTTATAAGACCTTTGTTCAATCCCGCAAGAGTCAACAAAAATGGGAAATGATGTACCACACGATCGTCTACAACCCACTGCTCAAAAGTGGCAAAAATGCGACGGTCGAGATCCAATTAGAACTTCCAGTCGGCTGGAGCACCCCTGAGACTCTCTCTCGACTCGAAAATTGCGCCAAGCCCTCCCTCTACGAACTTTTTGCCCGATCAGACACCGTTCCCTTGCGCTCGAACGTCTTCGACTGCATTGAGCGACAACTCGCTCTCAAGCAGGACGAGCTTGCATTGGCAATTTGCCGTATGCAACTCTTGAAGAATTTTGATCCGGAAATGCCGCCGTTCGGCGCGGAGCAGATATACCGCACAGCCGATGCACTCGTCACATACGAAATTGCCGACCTCTGGAGAGTGAGCGCCGTGAACAGGAAAATCAGTGAGATTCTTCTTTCTCATCCGGCTGACGAACTCATCGAATTCTCGAAAGCGCTCAATATTCACATCATCGACGTCAAGAAACGTACTGTCACCGATTCGAACGAAAAATATTCCGACTGGTAAATGGCAAATATCCCGTATTCCATCAGAGACCGGCATATCCATATCCTTGGAAAAACAGGATACGGAAAGACGACCGTTCTTGCGCGCGGAGCCAGGAATGACATCAAGGCTGGCATCGGCGGTGTCGGCGTCATAGACCCGAAAGGCGGCATAGGGGGGATTTGCGAAATACTCAGCCGCTTCATTCCTGATGACCGCGAAGACGACTGCGTTTGGCTCGATATTAATGATCCAATTCCTATCGATTTGCTCTCATGTTCCCCAGGCCATGAGGAAGGCGTAGTAAAAGATCTCACCTACCTCTTATGTCGCGGCGACCTCGACTTCTCCCAAGCTCCCGACCTTTCGACGAATATCGAGAACCTCCTCTATACATTTCTTAACGCCAATCAGCATCCAAAGATCCCAGACGAAGATCGCTGCACCTTTATCGACATCTTCCGATTTTTTCGCGAGCCCAACAGGCAACGTACCATCCTAAGATATGTGAGAGACCCATCACTCCTCATGGAATGGGACAAGGAACACTTCCCGAAGGATAAAGATATTCACCGCGTCTTGACGCGCATCAACGAATTTGAGAAAAGTCCCACGATGCGAACGATTCTCGGCGAACCGCGCCCGCGCCTTAATCTTGAAGACATAATTGAAAACAGAAAAATCCTTCTGATAACCGCCCCGGAAGGACACCCAGCATCTTCTTTTTACGGATCGCTCCTCGTTTCCAAAATCCAGCACGCCGCATTCTCACGAAAAAGAACCGCGATACCAGAAGACGACCGGATACCATTCTACCTTTTCATTGACGAATTCGAGACCTTTCGCGCCTCGAAGGACTTTTCAAAAATGCTCAAAATGGCACGAAGCTATAAGCTTTGCCTCACGCTGGCCAATCTCCAACTCTCAGAACTCGACGCCGACATACGATCAGCATTGCGCATTATATCGACGTTTATTCTCCTCAAACTCGATCCGGACGACGAAGCGAAATTCACGGGCATTATCGGTAACAGCAATCCCAAATACGAAGCAATCATCCGAAAGAGGGAGAGTGCCGAAGAACGCGAACGCCACGCATGGCGTGAATGGAAATACGCTAAGAAGGACATCATGAGTGATGCAAGGTCCGACGCCGCATGGACCAGATGGCTCATCGCTTCCGAGGAATTATCCGAGATACCTGAACCACTCAAAAATATAAGCGCCGCCGATGCGCCCAATCTTCCCCGCTTTCATGCGCTCTATAAGATCGGCGACAATCCCCCCGTCATTGAGCCAACTCCCAAACAACCGCCGAAAAAGCCCACCCCTGAACAGATCGACAAACTTGAACGCATCAAGGCCCACACGATCGAACACTACGGTCCTACAGACGCAAATTACGCTCGAATCCTCATGAAACGCCTTGGGGACAACTCCTCTTCCAATTCCGCGCCACCTCCTCATAATGAGGGGGATGCCAAACAAGACACCGACGAAGACGACTACCACGAAAGGCCCGTTTAGGTGGACGCGCGAGCGCCGCGCGGTGATGGAGCTGCTCCACACGTTCTACATCGCCCGCGTGAATGACCTTCTCGCGATCCGCGGCGATGAATCTGACGATGTCCGGCGCAACGTGCAGTATATTTTGGCCCGTCTCCAGGAACGCGGCTATGTCGGCCGGCTCCAATTCTTCGACAACGTGAGCGACAGCCGGGCAACGGTATACGCCTATTTCCTGACCGACAAAGGAGCCAGGGAGCTCGAAGATCCAGCCGCGGCGTTCAGCAAGGAATCCGAGATCATCCCGCGCCACGAGATCGAGATCACCCAATTCCACATCCGTCTCTATCAGTGGGCGCAAAAGCGCGGCCTCATCCTTCACTGGCACCGCCCGAAAATGAATCACACGAAGTCCATCAACCCCGATGCCCGATTTTCCATAGAAGAACCAAACCTGCCGCAAGGGAAGAACACCACTCACTATTTCTTGGAGATCGAGCGATCCCCGCTCGGGAATTACCGGGATGGCGAGCCGAGCATCGTGAGAAAACTCACCAAATACTACGAGTACTTCAATACCGACGCTTGTGAGAAGGACTGGAGATTCCGCAAATTCCGTGTTATCACTGTCGTCCGCACCGCAGATAAAATGTACAACCTCTGCAAACTGATGAGCGACAAATTCTCCCACCGAATGTTCTGGATGACGACAGAGCCGCTGTTCAAAGACAACATCGGCGGTGAGGTTTTTAGAACACCGAAAGATTTTAGTAAATCTGGATACTCTTTCCTTTCCCAATGAATCGGGCATAATTAACAGCAATCTCACGAAAGTGAGGGATGCCCCTCATTCTCGCTCCCTCGCACATGGCTTAGGCCGCGAGAGGAGCGGGGACGCCGGGTCGTTCTTTGTGCGAAGGATTGAAAGGTGCTGCCTTTGTGAAAACTAAGCAGTCTGGTTTCTTTTTCGAAACTAGGTTTTGAACCCCGACAATCCTTCGCTCAGAGAATGAACATCGCAATCGGACAAACCCTCAGCACCATGGGGGATAAGGAATTCATCATTGACCTCGACCGTCAGCAGTTCCGCCACGGCTGGCTTTTGGGTAAATCAGGAACGGGAAAAAGTACCCTCTTGCGCAATATCATCGTCGCGGCGATCCGCAGTGGGATGGGCGTCGCTGTCATTGACCCACACGGCGATCTCATCTATGACGTGCTTAATTACATTCCCGAAGACCGGCTTGAAGACATCGTATATATCGACCCGGAGAACGACCGTGCACCCGACCTGGGCATCTTTGACCACCCCGACAAGGAAAAGGCGATACAAGCCTTCATGAGCCTGATGGAAGCCCATTCCGGCAAGGGCTAGGGGCCGGAGACCGCGCACATCCTTCGCGGCGCAACCGACGCCACCCTGGAACTTGACCGCAATCCGACGATCCTCACGGTGTACAAAATTCTTGCCCGTGACAAATTCTCAAAAGAAATGCTCGCGAAGAGCAAGAACCCTCTCGTGCAGGATTTCTATAAACAGTATTTTACCGATCTCAAACCACAGGAGCGCGCACGGAATTTCTCCCACCCACTCAACAAGATCGAGGAAATGATGCGCCCAGGACTCGTGGAGTTCCTTTCCCAATCCCGCCATTTGAGCTTCAACGGCATCATGGACCGGCAGAGAATTCTCCTGTGCCGGATTCCCAAGGGCCTTATCGGCGAGCGGCCAGCCAGGGTATTGGGCTCGCTCATCCTCTCAAAGATCAATCTCGCATCCTTCCGGCGGAAGAAGCGGGGCAAGCAATTCCTTGTGGTGGTTGACGAGATACACAACTTCACGGACGGCATCGACTTTGAGTCCATGCTCGCCGAGGGAAGAAAGTTCGGCATCCATTATCTTTTTGCCACCCAGACCACCCAGCAGATGAGGGACGAGGAGAGGAGAATATTCAACGACCGCATCGCATTCGGCAACACCTCGCACATCTTTTCCTTCCGGGTGTCCGGCGAGGACTCCGAGAAGATTGCCCTCAATTTCGGCGACCAGGACATCGCCGAATCGCTCGTCAAGCTTCCTAATTATCAGTTCGTCGCGTGGACGATGCAGGACAATGCGCCGGTCTTGAGCGATCCCGTCATGCTCTACGACCGCCCGCACCCGGCGAACGACGTTCCGGCGCGTAAGGCGATCGCCTGGGCCAGGGAGAACACCGGCACGCCGAAGAAAGACGTCGAGAAGCAGATATTGAAGGCATTGCGTATCTAGCGCAACTGGCGGCTGTACCCGCCTATTATCGTCATCGCAGCCGACAAGTTTCGGCGCATAATTTAATTCATGATGCTCACGATAGGCCACCGCGTGCGGAGGGACATTCGTAGCATCATTGTTGCGGAAGCAGGGAAAAGACCAATTAACAACAAACAAATGAACAAAGAATCAAAACCTTTGACCCAAGAGCAGCGCAAGGAATTCGTACAACTGCTTAAGGATTCAAAAACCCGCCTTTTGGGAAATCTGATGGATGGGAACTGGAAGCGCCGGGAAAAGGCGCGAGATGTCGCCCGCGAAGAACTGTTGAAGCGCATCGGGGCCGCAGAGGAAGCGACAAGGTTGAGGGAAGCGAAGAAGGCAATCAAGTCTTCCGAGACCGCACTCGAAAAACTGGGTGTGTTCATCAATTCTTCCAACCGTATCACTTTCTCGGACGATCACGAGAGCGAATACAGCGCGGAAATCGAAGATGCGGCAGAAGCGATTCTCCAGGCGCAGACAGAAACCATCCGCAAACAATACGAAATGGCAATCCTTAATGTGCTTTCCACGGAGAGCGTTGACGATGCCAAGTCTATTGTTGAACCGCTTGTGTAAGTTTCGTAATTAACTAATCCTTTTCCCTGCAACGCGGCCAAAGGAGATTGAATGACGGCACTTGAGCAGGTCGCCCAGCTCAAACAGCAGGCAATCGAGTTGCTCCTCAACGAGCGGGAGCAGATCGATTCAGAATTGAACCAGCTCGGGTACGGGCAAGAAAATGCCCCGTCCGGTAAAAGACGGGGCAGACGGCCGAAGAATGTCACTGAACAGGAAGTCCCTGAGTCTGCCGCTTCCCATTCCTGAAGGATTCAATGAGCCGCGCTTTGACGCCGTTCCGGGTCCGCTTCCAGAAATCGACATCCGGTTCATTGTCGCGCCGCTTGAAGAGTTCATCGAACCACGCATCCACGTCGGCCATGTAGCCCTTGACGCTAGCGCTCGACTGGTTATGATCTGAAGAGTCCTTCTGGGTTGTTCCTTTCGGGGACTTCTCAGGCGCCCGGTGCTCGATAGGAGCGCCGGGCTTTACTTTTGTGTCGAGGTGGAACCACTCGGCAAGCTTCTGCGCAGCCTGGTATTCCGAGCAGTTGTCGAGCAGGGCCACGAGGTTGATCACATCGCCGCCCTTCTTGCCGCCGTTTTTGAGGTTGCAACTTTCACTCCAGCACTTAAAGAAGTTGCCGGCGACGTTCACCTGGAACGTCTTGTCTTTGTCTCCATCCTTGTGCGAAGGAAGGGGACACTTCGCGCTTGCCCACTCGCCGCGGAAGCGCATCTGGATACCGTATCGGGCGCACACATCCGTGATTCTGACCCCGTGCTTGATCGCTTCAAAGTTGACCATCTCGGCCTCCTGATCCGCTTTCCGGAATCAGCGTTCCGTTTCGGCGGGTTCGAAGGCGGTGTCGTCTTCCCCGGTGTTCTCCACCAGCACCAACTTGGTATGCGGGTGCAGGATGAGCGGCAAGCCGATGTTCACCTCGATGCCCACGCTGTTCGATTCGCCGTTTTTCCAGGCGGCGCCGACCTTGAACCACGTCTTGCGCCCCTTCCCGTTGTCTTCCACAAACATCACCCTATAATCGGGCTTTCGTCCTGCCATAAGTAGCTGTCCTTTCAAGCAGCTACGGCTAAGCATAGGAAACCTGCAGGATTTGGCAAGAGCCGGTCGCCTTCGGGTTGATCCAACCGCTTCGATCCTCTTGAGGGTGCGTTATACGCCACATTTGGATTCCCAACAACGTACCAGCCAGAAAGGCGTTCCGCAGCGTCCTCCGGGCCGCATCCCTCCATCAAGGAGAAGTAGTCAGTCAGTTTCTAGATTCCCGTCACTTGCCTCGGACCTAAAATGTCGGGCTACTAGAGTGGCGCCGTTTTCTACTATGTCTGACTTTGATAGAAAGATGGGGTTTCCGCTTTTTCTGGTGGTAAACTAGCCGCAAACCTCAGGAGATCGACAAGATGGTCTGCCGTGGGTGTGGCAAGGAATCAGCGGATGAGTTTAGCTTTTGCCCGTATTGCGGAAAACAGAAGATCGCCAAAGTGATCTGCAGTGCTTGTGGCAAAGAATCAGTAGCTGAGTTCAGCTTTTGCCCCCACTGTGGGAAGACCTTTACTCCCGCACCCTCAGTGATTGAATCGCCGAGCCCTTCGCTGGAAGTTAAGTCAGTGACGGAAGAACTGACCGATCAACAGGCACCGACAAGCAGCGATAGCGATAAGAGGAGAAAGATCGGCACGTATGTGTTTGGGGCATTTTCTGTCCTTTCCCTGATTGTGTCAATAGTTAAGGGAGTCGTTCCGCTTTACCTTGAAGAGTCCGCCGTGTGGGCTGGAGCCGCCTGGTATTGGCACCGCAAGAAGACACACACCGAACTCGCTACGGCTATCGTGATCGTTCTCGCTGGTCTGGTCGCGATCGGCGAAGCCATTCAAATCGCTAGGCACCTCAGCACACCAGATGCCGCTCATGTCTCTAGGAGCACAGACCCGTTCGAGAACTACGCGGTGCCCTCTGGGAGTTCTAGTACTTCGACTTCACCTTATTACGGATATAGCCCGCCTGCGGGCCAGAGCCAGACGGCACCTCCCACTGGATCAGCTCCCGCCTCGGATGTTGCCGAGATCGAGCAGCACGCGGTTTCACTCTACAAACAGAAACACTACTCAGATGCGAGGCCCCTCTTCGATCAGGCCTGCAACGGCGGAGAGATGAGGGCATGCAATTACCTCGGCTACCTCTGCGCCCGGGGCCTCGGCGGCGCGCTCGACCTACAGAGGGCGCAAGAGGTCTACCAGAAGGCTTGTGACCAGGGGACCTTGTCCAGTTGCGCTAGCCTCGGATCCCTTTACCAGGATGCCGGAGACGGCGACAATGCACGCAAGAACTTTCAGAAAGCATGCAACGGTGGAGTGGCCGAAGCCTGCGATCTGCTGCGCGGCGTGCAGTAAGGCGCGCAGTAGCAAAGGCCTTTGGAGCAGGGGAGACACGGGAAGATGGCATGACGGATAGGAGAATAGCCGGCTGGGCGCTTTCCGCCTTCTTGGTGGCCCTGGCTGCGCACTTGATTGCGCAGCAGGACGAGGGACCAATCTTGCGCCCGAAAAAGCCGGCGCCCGCGACGCTGTTGGTGACGTGCGATTTGGCCTGCAACTGGAAGCTGAACGGCGAGGCAAAGGGCCGCATCGATTCCGGGGGATCGGCCAAGGCGAAGGTCCAACTCGGCCAACACGTGGTCGTCGGCGTGACTGAGGACGGCTTGGATCAAGCCCTGCAGATCATTAAAGTTCAAGAAAAAGGGCAAATGGCAGTTGCCATAGAACTCAAGCCGGTACGCGAGGCGCGGCTGAGAGCCGAGCAGGAGGAGCTAGACAGGGCCGCGCAAGAACAGCGGGAGAAGGAGCGCCAAGCGCAGGAACAGGCTGCGCAGCAAGAGGCAGCCCGGCTGCAGGACCTACGTGATCATGCCACTGAGCGGTTCAACAATGGGTTGGCGTTCGACAATCAGAAGCGCTACGAGGAGGCGAGGCCGCTCTACCAGAAAGCCTGCGATGGCGGGGAAATGGCCGGGTGCAACGCTCTCGGCGTTCTTTACGAGGATGGAAAAGGTGTAGCCCAGGATTTTGCCGAGTCGCTGACTCTTTATCAGAAGGCGTGCGACGGCGGAGAGATGTCGGGATGTGCCAACCTCAGCGGTCTCTACTACTCTGGCGAAGGCGTGGCCAAGAACGATGCCCTGTCGCGAACCTTTGCTCAAAAGGCGTGCGACGGCGGGTTTTTGGACGGATGCCTCGGACTCGGCATCCTTTACTACGTCGGCCAAGACATGCCCCACGACTATTCCCAGGCGCGCACGCTGTTTCAAAAGGTCTGCGACGGCGGAGATTTGGACGGATGTGCCCTCCTCGGCAAACTCTACGAGAGTGGCCAAGGTGTGGCACGGAACCGTGCTTTGGCACGAGCGTTCTATAAGAAAGCCTGCGACGGTGGGATCGAGGAAGCCTGCACAAACCTTCGCCACCTTCACTGAGGTGTAGCGGGAGCGCAGTTGATGCGTGAAGACGGCGACGGTTTCATTGCTCGATAAGGATGAACTAAATGAAGATGCAATGCCGGGCGGCATGGATGCTGGTTGCTGTGTTAGCCCTAGCGCAGCGCGCGGGTGGGGCAGGCACGCAGCAGGATGAGGGACCAATTCTAAAACCGAAACCTAAGCCGGTTACGACGGCCACGCTTGTGGTGATGTGTGACCTTGCTTGTTACTGGAATCTTGACGGCGAACTAGAGGGCATTATCGCGCTTGGCGAGTCGAAGAAAGTCCCGGTTTCCCTTGGCCATCACCGCTTTGAAGCCGTCACTATGGACAAGCTGGACGTAGTCGTGAGAGAAATTGAAATCAAGACTCCAGGGCAAACGATTGTGAGCATCGAACTGCAGCCAGTACGCGAGGCAAGGGGCAAGGCCGCTGAAGCGCGACGACACGAGGAAGAAAGAGAGGAGTATAGCAAGATCTGGACGGATCCAGCGACGAACCTGATGTGGATGAAGGAGGATAGTGGTGGTGACGGTGACACTTGGCAACAAGCAAATGATTACTGCCGAACACTGAAATTCGCTGGGAATGCGGATTGGCGTCTGCCAACAATCGACGAGTTGCAGGGAATATACGACCCAAACACCAATGTTGACGGTGACCATGTGAACAGCGCGCTGAAATTGACGTTGCCTTATGCGGAATGGAGCAGCTCTCAGGAATATGCCTCTGGAGAAGCTTTGATCTTCGACTTTCGCAATGGTTGGCGTCTCTCCTACCAGCTAGACATCCACTACCATAATCGTGCGCTGTGTGTACGCCGTGCCGGAGGATGATGTGGGTTCTTTCGCTCCTTTTCCGTCCCGGTTCAGTCTGGAGCCAATTTTCGTAGGATCTTGCTGAAACGCAGCTTGTTAATTGAATTCGGAGTGTGGCGATGAACGCAAGGTGTCATACGGCGGTCATATTGATGATCGCGGTGTTCGCGCTAGGCGAGGGAATAATCCTAGCTCAGCAGGACGAAGTACCAATTCTGAAACCAAAACCTAAGCCGGCCACAGCCGCCACACTTCTGGTGATGTGTGACCTGGCCTGCAACTGGAAGCTGGATGGCGAGATAAAGGGCCGCATCGATGCTGGGGGGTCGGCGAAAGCGAAGGTCGAACTCGGCCAGCATGCATTGGTTGCTGTGACCGATGATGGGCTCGACAAGGTGGGAAAGGACATTGAGATCAAGACAGCGGGACAGACCATCTTCCGCGTCGAACTCCAGCCTGTCAGAAGCGACCGCGTCCAAGCGCAGCAGGATGCCGATCCGGTCTACCTGCAGGAGCACGCAGCGCAGCGAGCCAAAGAGGGTCAGGAACTTTATGACCAGAAGCACTTTGAAGAGGCGAAGCCTATCTTGAAACAGGCCTGCAATGGTGGAGAACTGGCTGCCTGCGTCACCCTTGGCGCTGTGTACGCTCCATACGGCGGGCTGATCCAGAACGATGATGATAAAGCCATGGTACGCAGCCTATACAAGAAAGCCTGTGATGGCGGAGTAATGCGTGGATGCGTCAGTCTCGGAGACACATATAATTACGGGAACGACTCGGATTACAACAAGGCGAGCAGCCTATTCCAGAAGGCTTGTGATGGAGGAGACATGTGGGGTTGCAACAACCTCGCCACTGAATATCTATTTGGGCACGGTGAACCGAAGGATCGCTCCCGTGCACTGGACCTTTATCAGAAAGCCTGTAGGGGAGGATTTGATTGGGCCTGCCATCAATTAAGCGATCTCCAGTATTCGCCACAGTGACAAAGAATTGCAAAGCGCAAAAGACCTAGCCAGATTGCGGAATGAGGTTGGTTGCAGTATCCACGCAGAGTTAATGGTTTCATGAGGAGGATTGATGGAATTAAGTAGAGAAGGCAATTCTCGGCGAGGAGCAGACGTTGTCATTCGTGGAATCAAAGAGCAGCCGAATTTCCTCCAATGGGATCGAGAAATCAACGGCAAGCTGTACTATGCGCTGTGGATATTATTCATGGGCGGTTTTGTGCTTTCGATCGGCTATACAAACCAGCCAGATTTGTTCTCCAACTGTTTGATTCGGCCGCTCCTTCACTTGTTTCGCTTGTTGGCTGTAATCGGATCTGCCCTAAATTTCTACTTTCAAAGCCGAGCGATAGACGCGGTCCGTCACGCCCGAGCATTTTCGTTCCAAATGGACCTCCGTCAGGTAGCGATTGATGACAACAAACAGGAAGCTGCGAATGAGGCTCTTGTGCAGGCGACGAAATTGAACGATAAACTGAGAGTGGCCGATGCTCTGAATTCGTGGCTGGAGCGCAGCCTGATGATTTGCGCGGCTCTCTTCTTAGCGTGCAGTTTGATCATTACTTGGAACATCATTCCCTCATTGCCACCAAAATGACGTGACGGTGAATAACAGACTTGGCAGGCGAGACAATCGCGGAGGTTTGATCTCGGTTCCGAATTCCGTATCTATTGACCTGCGATCATTCGCACAACATGGATTCTCTTAGGCATGGCGCTCCCCGGTTCGAGTGCTGCACTTGCGCTTTTGTGCTGGTTCGCTATAGTGACTGGGTCACGAGCAATTGGGGTATGCCAACCCCCAGCACCGCTCCTTGGCAAATACAAGCTCCATCCATGAATACAAAGGCCATCCGTAAGCGCGCAACTCAAGTTCGAAAAGGCCCGCTGTTCATGTGTACATATAAGGGCTGCGGTTGGATTAGCGACCGGAATTCCCGGTTTTGCATCGATCACGACAAGAAACGGCGCCCCGAGCCTTCTCCTTTCAGGCGAGTCATTCCCCGCGCAAAGCGCTCCGGCTGAACCCAACGTCGCGAATCTCCTGGCCGGTCCGTGCCATTCAAAAGCAGGATCGGCCAGGACGTTTGAAAACGTCCTCGTAGCACATTTCCAAATCAATCAAGGAGAAACCACATGGAGCAACTGTGCGCTCATGCGGGAGCGTCGAAGCTTTCGCGCGATCAACTCGCCACCATTCTGCCCCCAGAACCGACTGAGACATTCAAGCCAATCTCTCACGCGGATCTGATTCATAACGTGCTTGACGGGCTTTCCTATCGGCACATCAACGTAGTTCGAGACGAATATGCCGTCTCTGACGACGGCATGAAGCTGTTCGGCGTTCTTGATCTGGAAACCACCTTTGATGAGGCGCGTTTCTCGCTCGGAATCCGCAACGCGAACGACAAATCCATGCGCCTTGCGCTCACAGTGGGCTTTCGGGTCTTTGTGTGCGACAACATGGCGTTCTACGGCGACTTCACGCCGGTGCTCGCCAAGCACTCGAAGCATTTCAACCTGCAAGATGCGCTGGCTGTTGGCATTGACCGAATACAGCGCAATTTTGAGCCAATGCGGCGTCAAGTGGAGTCCTGGAGGGGCCTCCAGCTCACCGACGATGCAGCGAAGCTCGTGATCTATCGCGCGTTTATCGAGGATTGCCTTGAAGCGCCGAAGCACCTTGCCCGGCTCGTCCACGAGCACTATTTCGACCCACAGTATCCGGAATTCGCGCCACGAACATTCTGGAGTCTCTCGAACGCGTTTACGTCTGCGTTCAAGGAATTGGATCCGGTTCCACAGTTCAGAGCGACTGCGAAACTTGGAGCCTTTTTGGCCGGGACGAACTCAACCGATTGCCTCTCGCTGGCCAAGGCCAGTTGATCCCCATTGAAGCGGGTCCGGCAGTCCGTGCCCGCCTCCTCAACCCATCTCGCCCGAAAAGGAGAACCTCACATGATCACCGCATCGGAGTATCGCGATCTGCCGCTTGAAAGCCTGGCAGAGTCTGCAAACAATCCACGCCGCAGATTCGATGAAGCAGCCCTCTCTGAGTTGGCCGAGAGCATCAGGACACAGGGGATCCTCGCGCCCCTGGTTGTACGCTCTGTCGGCCAGCATTTCGAGATTGTCGCAGGAGCTAGGCGTTTCCGGGCTGCCCAGATTGCCGGGCTCGAAACCGCGCCGGTTCGCATTGTCGAACTCAGCGATGCCCAGGCTCTTGAAACCAGCATTGTCGAAAACCTACAACGACGGGACGTACATCCACTCGATGAAGCACAGGGCTTTGCCGCCTTGATGCGACTCGAAGGACAGCAATACACCATCGAACAGGTCAGCGCCAAGTGCGGGAAAAGCCCCGCATACGTCGCTGCCCGACTCCGGCTGACCGAGCTGGCTGCCGAGGTCGTCGAAGCATTTGCCAAAGATGAGATCGGCGTCGGACATGCTCTCTTGCTGGCCAAACTCCAGCCGGAGCAGCAGCTCGAAGCCCTCAACGCCTGCTTTCAGGAGCAGTACAGCAACGGCAGCAAGGCGAAACGCATCCTGCTCCCGGTTCGCCACCTTCAGCAATGGATCGAGCACAACATCTTCCTGGAGCTAGCCTCTGCGCCGTTCTCCAAAGCCGACGCCGACCTCGTTCCGGAGGCTGGCGCCTGTCTCAATTGCTCGAAGCGAACCGGGCACAACAAGCTCTTGTTCGACGGCCTGGAGCCTCAGAACGATTCATGCTCCGATCCGCAATGCTACGTGGCGAAGATCGAGGCGCACGTACGCCAGACGATCGCCGCCAGACCGAAGCTGGTACGAATCAGCACCGCCTACGGGCCGTCGAAGGATGGCAGTGTCGTTATCCCGCGCAACAAGTACGTTGAAATCCGGCAGGAGAAACCGTCCAAGAAGGAGCAGCAGAGCTGGCCGGAGTACAAGACCTGCAAGTTCACCGCGGAAGCCATCGTCACCGAGGGCAGCGAAAAGGGCGAAATCCGGCGCGTCTGCGCCAATCCCGAATGTCCAATTCACCATGCCCGCAAGCCAAAGCACACAAACGACGCCGCGATCAAGGCGGAACAGGAGAAGCGCCGGCGCGAGGAAGCGATAGCCCAGGTCACGGGCCTGCGCGTCCTCAGCGCCATCACCGAAGCGCTTCCAGTTCGTCTGATGAAGCGGGATCTGCTTTTTGTAGTCGAGCGGCTCAGTCTCGTCCTGGACGAACGCCGTCTCGCCATCCTCCTCAGACAACACAACCTCGGCAAGCCGAACGGGGCTACCGACGCCCCGGCCAAGCTGCTCTCAGCATTCTTTCGCAAGGCAGATGAGAGCATCTTAGGCCGTCTGTTGGTCGAGCTGGCCGTTCTACAGGCAGCAGCCTCGCCCAACGAATCCAGCAAAGCCCTCCGCGAAGCCGCCGAGTTCTACAGGGTGGACGTGGGAGCCATCACAGCCAAGGTGAAGCAGGAATTCGCCACGAAGGACAAGGCAAAGGCTGCAAAGACAGCCACGCCGAAGCCGCCAGTCAAGCAACAGGCCAAGGCCGCGAAAAGAACGGCGGCGTAGTCCTTAATCTAGCCAAACCGTTTTGCGGAGCCTGCAACCACAGGCTCCGCATTTTTGTGCCTCTGCCCGTCTGCTCTCCCTCTTGCGACGCTTCTGCATGTGGCAGAAGCGGCATCACTGGCCCAACCGACGGGCATGAGCGTACTGCCAAGCGATCGCACATTTCGGAGCTGCGACAGTCGCGATGAAAGAGCACATCGACGTCCTCATTTTGCAACTTTTGCTGCCGGAGCGCGGTACAGGCTTATGGTCGCGCTCTGGGCAGAAAACTCGATTTTGTTCGGACCCACGCGGGAAAACGCTCCTGTTCCACCGCATTGAATATCATTACCACCTGAATACAGCGATGACTTAGCGCGTACTGTTCCTTGGTACATCGAGATATCGATAGCCGTGTTTCCCTTCACGTGAGAAGTAATCACGCATGTCCCATCGGGAAAGAACTCTACCGATTGCAGCCGGTCACTCGTGATCCATTTGCCGTAAAAGAACCGCTCCTCAGCCGACCGCTCCGCCGCGGCCGCAGCGGCATTTGCGGGAGTGTCTTCGGGAGGCGGTGTATGGCTGCATGTGTAGGAGCTATTCCCCTGAGCAAACCTGAATTGCTGCGGAGAAAGAGTCTGTATCGTAAAGAAAGGCGGATTCAACGAGCTGTCCAGAATCTTGATTAGCGAAGGAGAGACGATGGTGTACCCAGTCGCAGTAGCTCCTGTATTCCAATATTTGAGTCCCTTTTGCGTCGGCGTGAAGAACGCTTCGCTGAAAGTGCCGTTCGGGTTGAAGATGTACCGGTGGATGCCTTGATAGTTGTCAGTGCAATACCAGTTCTGTCCGATCAGGTTCCGGTTCGTCTGGGAATCGGCGCAAATTGGAAAGTTTGTCCCCAGAGCGAATGCGCATACGAAGAAAAGCAATTGTTTTCCCATGAGGCTCACCTCCCACACATTCAACCTGGATTTCCATTTAGGCTTCCCGGCCACTGACCAATATACCGCGAGTTGTCCCTGTCCCGAAATCAGTTCCAATAATGCGATGTGGAGCACATCAGGCAGAACCTGCTACGTCCCACACGACCCCGAGTACCGTGAGGTGCCCTGGCCTCGGGAAGCAGGAAGGAATTCAAACCTATGGGCAGCTTCAAACCGAACAAACATTCGGAAACGGGAAGAACATTGAAGTCACTCTTGTTCTTAATCGCCAATGGACATTTTCCCGACGAACCTCGTGCCGTTCCATTTTGCATAGCCTGAGGCGGTATTGCACCAGAATTCAAGCCTTTTCCTAGTCGGATGGAACAGCATCCCATCGAGGCATCCGCCCCATTCATCCGTCATAGCAATTTCAGGACGGTAGCTATCTCGACCGAGATTTTCAAATACGACGATCTCGCCCTGTCTTCCTCCAAGGCTATTCACGACCTTCTCCGAATGAAACGCCACTGCAAAATCAATGACACCTCTTCCGCGAAAATCGCCCCATGCAGCGGTCGGGAATTGTAGTGTCGCATTTTGACCCCTTACGGCAATTTCCCAATTTGCATACGCAGTCTTGCACCAAGCCGAATCTGGCCCCAACGTCGGGCAGCTTACAAGTTTTAATTCCGGATGCACTTTGAGAAATGCATCCAAAGCGCCTTGTTGTGCGGGGTTCAGGTGAAGGACATGTTGTCCATCTTTCGTAATCTCCACCTGCTGAGCCACCACAACGAACGAACACATAAACACGAGAAAGCACACGGTTACGATCATCCTCATTTCAAAGGCTCCTCCGATGGCAATCGATTATAGCAGTCGTCGCATGTGACACTTGAGCTGATATTGTCTGTCCAAGATCATTTCAGCGATATAACAAAAATGCCGTCGTTGAATCTCCGAACCTGAAGTTCTTCCTGTTGAACGCCAGATTTCTCATAGGTCGTTTCAAGCTCAAAGACCCCTAAATCTCCATTGTCGAGAAACTTCTCGCTCACTATCCTCGATGCCTCCACCTTGCCAGCTGTTTCTTTCCACGTCCGCATTCCGTCCGCATAGGTCTTTAATTCATCGCTGCCTAATGCAGTGCCATTAGGTCGATAGACATCCTTCAGCGCAGAAAAGTCTTCCTGATTAAACACCTGGTTCATCGAGGCAAGTAATGCCTCCGCCTTCACCCTTATTTCGTGTTGTTCCTGACCTATTCTGGTCGCATAGGACGGATAGTCCTTCACATCTCCTACAACGACGTCATAGGCCGTGTTCGCCGATGGGTCGCCAATACTTCCAAATGAATCAAAGTACAAGACATAAAGCCCATTGCTTAGAGGTTGCGACGGCGTAACATAAAACATATCCGTATGCCCCGCAACCGGTTTGATGGCCGTATCGATGATTTTGGATGGAACCCACAAATTTATATCAACGGCTCTCGCGGCAAAGATATCCCTCACCTGAATCTGACCTTGAAACTGAACCCTTGTAACCTTGATACTATCTGCCTTCATGTCCTGCTTGAAAACAATGAAGGAATCCAGCTTCTTGCATTGTGGCCCGCTCGGCCCCTCTATGCCTCCAATGGCGTTCAAAATGCTTCCGCGCAACGTAACCTGCTGTCCGGATAGTTGGACTAACCCCTGGTTGCCAACCGCGTACACCCCATAATTCTTTGGAAGCGAAGGGCCGCAGGACACCAGGAACAATGACAATGCGAAGACAACAAAACTGCGGGTTTTCAACGCACCCCTCCAAGTTGCTGCCAGGTCCCTCCTTCGTCAGCAGACTGCCACAACCCGATACTCCCTCCAACGTAGATAACCCTTCCGCTCCCGTTCTTCACCTCTGCGGCGTCTCGAATCGTGCTCGCAACATCCTGGTTCGTGCCATCAATTTTTCGATTGAAAGTATAGAGTGGACGCCATGACGCGCCCCCATCTGTGGACTCTAATAGCTTCATTACATTGGCGCGGGCCGATTGATCCCGAGCCCCTTCCTCCATGAACAGGTGGCCAGCTCTCTCTCGATCCGAATGAACCCAGAAAAGCCTCTGGCCGTTCAAATGAAAGACGGTTTCCCACGAGTCCCCCAGATTCCTTGACCGGATGATAGAAAAGCTTGGCTCGCTCTGAACACCTTCATAGGATGAGTATCCGATGATCGTACCATCTCGATAGTAAAGAAGCCTCGCTCCCGGCTCACGAAACATTCCACTTACGCAAGCGTTCTGAAGCGCCGGCCACTTGTTCGTCCATGTCCAGCCTCCATCTCTGCTTAGGTTCCCCCTGCTTGTAAAAAGCGCGTGGTTAGCCGCGTCGGTTACCACCACATCGTCAACATAACTCTGCATGTTGAACTTCAAAGGCGCTGTCTGCCCCGCGCCTGTCGAAGGGTCATACTTATACCTGAAGATGCCACTTTGCATCCCTTGATCAACCACATACAACAGCGTCTTATCATTCGGATCGAAGGCAATGGAGGAAACCTTGTCTTGCGAGTAATTCATGTTGAGCCCATTCATCGTCGACCACGTCTTGCCGCCGTCAATAGTTCGACGGAATGCCTGGCACAGCGGCTCATATACCCACAACTCTCCAGGGCTTGACTGCGGACCGGCAGCAAAAGGAGGAATAAAATTGTCGAATATGGCACTGCAACTCAAGAAAACAGTAGGTTCCCACACATGTCCAGCATCCGTCGATACATAGACAACGCTGCCTGGGAGTTGCCCAATTTTGCTCGGTGGAGTAAAAGAGGCATCAACAATATTATCGTTATAAGTCACGGCAAGTACCGCATCTTTGTCGTTGATGATTGTGTGGGCGAGGACTGTAATGTGGGAATGCGACAATACGCCGTAGTTCAATCCGATCAATCTCCCAGATGGCTCCAGGTACGAAATTGATCTCTCCTGCGGCTGATCCTTCCAGAGGGCCACTAAATATAGCCCTGAAGCCTGGCTTGCCTGATAAAGTCCTGCGATTGGTCCCAAGTGGATACCGGATTCGGAAATGGGCACAAGACTCCAATTCTTTCCGTTGCCTGACCGGTAAATACTGTCCTGGGAACCAATAAGTACACCGGATGGACCATCAAAGGACGAGAAGAATCTGGATGCCAGGGGTAACCCCTCATTGGCATCGCTCCAGGTGGCGCCCGCATCTGAACTGAGAAAGAGGCCCCTTTCAATCGTAAAAGCGAGAAGAGCCTCACCTTGAACCAAACAGATTTGCTCGACTACAGGGGGAGCGTGCACAGCGGTGCGTCCTGTCTGCTTGACCAGAACGGAGGGCAATCCAGTGTCGATCCTGCGCCAGTTTTCAGCATTATCCGTTGAGACGAAGAGCCCGGCAGTGGTCAAGGCGTAGATTGTTGTTGACTTCTTAGGTGAAATCAGCACTTGCCGAACGGGCGCTGTGAGCGTTGTCACCTTCCAGGAGAATCCGGCATCCGTTGTCCTGTAGAGGCCGGAGTCTGTGCCGGCAAATACTTCTTGCGGATTCGCAGGATTTACGATGACCCAGTGAATTGGTGCGCCTGGAAGGCCATTTGATATTTGAATCCAGTTGGCGCCATCGTCCAGGGTTTTTATGACGCTATTGTTGTTTCTAACTGCATAGATCACGCCCGGACTTTGGGGGTCGGTCGCGGCGGATTGAATATTCTCCGAAAGTTGATCCCAACTATCAGCAGTTGGCTTAATAGACTTATAGAGCGAGTGGTTGAACAGCAAATACAAGGTCTTGCCATTCCCTTGGAGAAACGCCGAGCCGTAATACTCGGTTGGTTTGACGCGCTCCGCCGCGACAGGTTGCGCTCGTGGTAGCTGCTCCTGAGCGGCGGGCTTCACCGGTGGTTGATGGGACGGCGGAAGCAGGACTGTTCGAATCGGGTTACCGTCAAAGAGAGAGTCTTCCACCTTTATCAAGTTGTAGAATTCGACGCTGACCCGGTCGCCCACCTTGAGAGTGGCGGCTGTCGCCCCTACGATCCTCCCTTCCTCAACGCCGTACTGATACGTGATCCCGTCTGTTCCCATGATCGTCAAGCTTGTACCAGCCCTCGGATGGTCGATTTCCGTTATGGTTCCGGTGACCTTCTTGGCGATCGATGGCTTCGAGGAACTCGTCTGTGCTGCGGAATTATTCGTGGCCTGGGAGATCGCGAGGGACGCAGGCGCACTCAAGGATAGTGCGAGCGCGGCCGCCAGTAACAGTTCATTGATTACTTCGTGAATTCTTCCCTTCATATCGCCTCCGTGCGAGTATTTGAGGTTCCTTTCATGTCCTGTAGTTCTGATGGATGATCATTGCCGCTCTGCTCAATGATTGGCACCGATCGATTTGCATCGCTGCTTCGCCTGCTTTGTAGAAACAAATAAACATTCCAGGCTGCGCCCGCAATCAACAACAGCACTGCCAGGGTAAAACCAGTTTCGTAAGTGGCTTTGGCAAGACCCTGGCTTTGGCTCTGAAGCTGATCATTCAGCCTGGATCTCATTATCAGCAGCGAGGCCGCACCAACACCTCCGCTGATGGCAGCCGCACTTGCGAGCCTTCTGCCGATTAGGCTGAGTGCAATTCCCGCGAGCGCACACAAACCAGCCACAGCGGCGAATGGGTCCGGGCTAACCTTTTGCGTCTGAGGCGGTCCGAAAGGCTGAGGTTGAGTCAAAGTGGTCCCTGTTGCCAATTGCCGCCCAGTAAGGTTAAATGCAGTTATGCCGCCGCACGACACGGTGACAAACGGCAAGAAGAAACACAGAACACTACCAACAAAGATGAGCACGGAAGCAATCGACATTCGATTCTTCATACGTCCTCCGTTCACACAGCGGCCTTAATTCTTGACTAGATTGCCAGATGGTCTACTTGGGACCTTGTTGATCCAAACGCGCAACAGGTTGCCCCAATGTGAGCTTTCCCCAGTGGATGGGCTTCTCCTTTCCTTCGAATGCGGCGTCGGTGTAAATCCACACCTCTCCGGTATTTCCGTCCATGAGGACAAGGTGTCCAGTCTGTGCAAGCCCAGAATAGGTACACGAGGAACAGAGTACAACAATGTTCTGACCTGAACCGTGAACGGCGTGAGGACCATTCCAGAACAGAAACCCGAAGATTGCAAGCACAACTGCGGCAGCAATCAGGATGAGATTACTTATTTTCATTCCAATTTCTCCTTTTAATGTGAGCCGGCCATCTAAGGCCGTTCTCAGGCTATGTAGTTACAACGGGGGCATTGGTAGGCGGTTAGTTCCAATAACCCATGATTTGTTGAGGCAAACACTCCAATTTGTTGCGGCTCCGGTGCCGTTTTGCAGCCGAGCATATACAGAAACAGACAACCAAGTGTTAGAATGTTTCGACAAATTGCGTTAGTTCATTCCCAATTCTCCCTTGCTAAGGTTTCGACTTGATCCACAAACTACTCCCGAACAGTTGCACTGTGCTTTTTATCTTGAAGGGAAGCACGCCCCGCCGAATCCAGGATCGGATATCTTCTTAGCGATGCGGTCCGCCATAGTCTTTGCAGAACCAACCTGCGTCATTGTGAAGCTGGCGTTTGTCTCCTCCTGCCACAAAACCGTCCCTTTGGCGTCGTAGCAGGTCGCGACGAGCTTTGGACGACTGTGAAGCACGATTTCCTGGTTAAGGTACAGGAGGCTCAGGGCTCCATTGGTGGCCATCTTGTCGTTTTCGGTGTGGCGCGGAGATTCCCCTACGACCTTGTACTGGATACCGCGTTTGTCGAGCGCCGCGGCGATAATATCGATCGACGTCTCTAGTTGTGGGCCGGTCCCTGCGATAACAACCTTGCCCTTCAAGTCCCCATCCTGTGCAAACACGAAGACTGCGGCTAGAAGAACGAGGGCGACACATCCTAGCTTTGCCATGCATTTTCTCCTTCTTACCCAATGAGTGCAAGCGAGGAATCCTGCCCAGGATTGGAACAGGGCGCGCTTGACGCAATTTGACTCTTCACTCTGTGCTAGCCGATATATCCTTGATATGTGCTTGCCTCCAATTCTAATGTTCGGGCCTATGAGCACTACGGTTGGATGCTATGGCTGATAGCGCCACAGATCGTTTAGATAACCTCCGTTGTCGACTGAATCGGAACCGTATCCGCTGAAGAGCCAGAGATAGCCGCCGTTGTCGATCCAACTGACGCCTTGATCTCTGTCCCCCGGGACATTAGTAGGTGCGGCGACACCGAGCGTTCCCCAAACTCCAATTGCCCCCGCCTTGTTGCTCCCGCTGGTCCAGGTCCATGTTTTGCTTGAGGGACTAAATTCCCAAAGATCATTGAGGTACTGGTAATACCCGGCCGAATCGTAACCGATGCCACCGAAAAGCCAGAGGTTCCCGCTTGCATCGGTCCAGCTCATCGCCAGTTCCCTTGCGCCAGGAACGTTGGCAGTTGCGGCGACACCGAGTGTTCCGTAGACGCCTAACTGTTTCTGCGTGTCGGCTCCGCTAACCCAAGTCCATTGTTGGTTTGCAGGATTGAACTCCCACAGGTCATTTAGGACTCCTGCTGCACTCGTGCCCGAAGCTTGACCATAACCGCCGAACAGCCAGAGATTGCCGCTGCTGTCGATCCAACTGTTCGCCCACAGCCGCCCACAAGGCGCATTTGCCGCACTGGGGACGCCTTGCGTTCCGTAGACTCCAGGTTCGCCACGGAGCCCGTCCGCGAAGAGCACCAGTGTGTTGCTCCCGCTTACCCAAGTCCATGTCGCGTTCGCAGGATTGAATTCCCACAAATCATTGAGGTATCCCACGTTCCCAGTGGAATCGGAGCCTTGTCCGCCGAAGAGCCACAGATTCCCTCCGCCGTCGATCCAACTAATCGCATTGGACCTTGCCCCTGGCACGTCCGCAGTGCTGAGAACGCCCATCGCGCCATAGGCCCCGGGCTGGGAACCAGTGTCGGCACCGCTCACCCAGGTCCATGTGTCGTTTGTAGGATTAAACTCCCAAAGGTCATTAAAGAGGGTCTCAACCCCATTGGACCCACCGAAGAGCCAAAGATTACCACCGCCATCGATCCAGCTTATGGCAGAGCTACGCGCACTTGGAACATTGTTATTGGAAGCAACACCTTGCGTGCCATAAACACCGTGCACATTCGCGGAGTTACTGCCGTTTATCCAGGTCCATATGTTGCTGGAGGGATTGAACTCCCACAGGTCATTGAGGTCTCCCCAAAGATTCCCGCTGGAGTCGAGACCCCAACCTCCGAATAGCCAAAGGTTGCCGCCATGGTCAGTCCAACTCGTGGCAGAACCACGCGCACCAGGGATACTTTTAGATGAAGCAACACCCAGAGTTCCATAAACAGGAGCACCATTCGCCAAGTTACTCCCACTCATCCAGGTCCACTCATTTGCTGTCTGAGGGTTTATAACCGTGAAATTCGACGCAGGCGACGCTCCGCCACCTGGAGCAGGATTTGTAACAACGACTGGATAGGTTCCCGGCGTACCGAGGTCGGCCGAGGTCAAGGAAATCGTCAGTTGGCTTGTGTTGAGAAATGTCGCAGAGTGACCGATGCCGTCGAACGTTACAGTGGACGAAGTTAGGAATCCGGTCCCGTTGATCGTGAGCGTCTGGGCTGCCGCGCCTGTTGAAAGCGAAGCAGGGCTTAATCCTTTGATCGTCGGCGCAAGGTTGCCTGATAGGACGGTGAAGTCAACGGGAGCCGACGGACCACCACCAGGGCTCGGATTTGCGACGATGACCGGAAAATTGCCCGCAGTTGAAACATCTGCAGTGGAGAGGGTGATCTCGAGCTGGTTTCCGTCAATATAGGTTGCGGTGTGGGCAACTCCGTCGAAAGTCACAGTCGATGTTGGTAGGAAACCCGCACCAACGATATCGATGACGTAACTTGAAAAGCCGGTAGGTAATGAGTCTGGGGAAAGCATGCTGATGATTGGAGTTGGATTGCTAGAAATATTCGATGGGTTCTGGTAGCGCCACAGGTCATTGAGGTTCAGGGCATTTCTTGTCGAATCGAACCCCATGCCTCCAAATAGCCAAAGATTTCCTTTGGTGTCGAACCCACCTATCGCATTCGTTCTGGCTCCCGGTATATTTGCGCCAGATGGTGTGCCTTGAGTTCCATAAAAACCTTCCTGTCCGGGAAGGACTGACCCACTTATCAGCGTCCACGATTGTTTGGATGGTGTGAATTCCCAGAGATCGTTGAAGTAGCCGCCGTATCCAACTTCTTCCGTAAGATCTCCTCCGAACAACCAGAAGTTCCCACTGCTGTCAGCCCAACTCGCAGAATCGTAGCGAGCTCCCGGGAAATTCAAAGACGAACCTTGCCCGACATAGACAGTTGGATAGTTAAATTCGTTGGATCCTCCGACCCACGTCCAGGTTTTGGCGGAAGTGCTGAACTCCCAAAGGTCATTGAACATCCCATAATTCCCAGTCGATTGATCTACAACGGAGTAGCCGCCGAAGAGCCACAGATTTCCGCTATTGTCAATCCAGCTATCAGCGCCTATGCGCCCGCCCGGTACGTTTGTGGTGGCTGGAACACCTTGCGTGCCGTAAATCCCTGGTTCGTTAGCTGTGTTGGCCCCGCTTACCCAAGTCCATGTATTAGCGGCAGGGCTGAACTCCCAAAGATCATTTAAGTAGCCGCTAAGTCCAACCGAATCAATGCCATTTCCGCCAAATAGCCATAGGTTACCATTGCCGTCGATCCAGCTTACGGAAGCGCCTCGAGCTCCGGGGCCATTATTAGTTGAAGGTGTGTCTAGTGTTCCGTAGACGCCTGCTTGATTCGCGCTACTAGAACCACTGATCCAAGTCCACATCTTTGAAGTTGGATTGAACTTCCAAAGGTCATTGAGATCCCCACTGTTTCCCGTCGAATCGGCGCCACCACCGCCGAAGAGCCATAGGTTGCCACTCTTGTCGATCCAGCTGACCGCAGAGTCTCGTGCGCCAGGAATATTCGCGGTCGCAGGTGTGCCTCGCGAACCATAAACGCCAGCTTGATTGGTACTGCTACTGCCATTCACCCAAGTCCATGTATCGGCCGTGGGATTGAACTCCCAGAGATCATTGAGAGAACCGCTTGTCCCGCCCGAACCGACGCCTGCCCCACCGAAGAGCCAAACGTTACCGTTGCCATCGGTCCAACTGACGGCTCCAGATCGTGCTCCAGGAGTGTTTGACGCTGACGGTTCACCAACTTGTCCGTAGACTCCGGGCGCACCGCCGATGCTGCTTCCGGTCATCCATGTCCATTGACTGTTGCCCGACGAAGCGCCGCTTACTGTGAAGGTCACAGGGCTGGACGCACCGCCGCCGGGCGCAGGATTTGACACGACGACCGGAAAGCTCCCCACCGTTGCAAGGTCAGCCGTTGTCAACGAAATCGTAATCTGACTGGTACTCACGTACGTCGTAGCATGAGCAATGCCGTTGTAAGTGGCTGTGGATGAAGCAAGAAATCCAGTGCCGTTGATGGAAAGCGACTGCGGCGTAGTGCCTACCGCTAATGAAGCTGGACTGAGCTGCGTAATGGTTGGGACTGGATTGTTCGGTTGAGCAGTAATCGTTACAAGTGCGGCTCCAGTCACGGCAGTATTTGCCTGACTCGTTGCATCCACGGTGACGGTCGGCCGATTAGGAACAGCTGCTGGTGAAGTATAGAGTCCGGACGAGCTTACAGTGCCTACGATTGAATCGCCACCGGTCACACCATTTACGCTCCATGTAACAGCGGTGTTTTGGGCTCCACTCACGGCCGCATTAAATTGTTGCTGGTTGCTGACCGGCACCTGGATGGTCTGGGGTGACACGGCCACGGTGACAGTCGAAGTCGGCGAGGGACAGTTCGTGGAGCAAATCGTTTCGATTACACTGTTGCTCGCCCCGCTGTCAGGGTCATACAGCCAAATTCCATATGTCCCAGGCGCTTTTGACATGGGTGTAGGATCTGTCCAGCTAAGGGTTCCATCAGAAAGCGAGGCTACTGAGATCGGCGCATCTTCGGTCCCGGTCGGATCTTGAATATAAATGTCTAACGTCGATGAACTCGCCGGCAGGTCGCTTGCTGTAAATGTAAAAGCCGTTCCCGGAGGACCGAAGCACGAGTGACTGTCTTGACAGCTCGCGGAGGGTGAAGACGTAGAAACCGTCAGCTTCGATGGAGCAGACTTCGATAGCTGAAGTGTAATGTCAGAAGTAACAGCGTCGGCGGCGGCCGTGTCCCCTATCATTTTCGTGTGAAAGAGTGGGAACGCGGGAATTCGGTAGAGAGGTAAGTCCAACCCTGCGCCAAATGCACTGTCGAGTCCTACAATTCCATCAAAGGGCGTCCCTTTGAAGATTCCAAAACAGTTTTGGCATATAAACTTTAATCCATCTCCTGATCCAGTCCCTCCAACCATCACAATAGGGATCTGCGAAAGTATTGGATCAGTAAGCCAGGAACCTCTGACGGTCGCAAGGTTTGTATCGCCCGATGAGTCGGTCGCAAGATCCTGCGCGAATGGATCATTCAGGATATCCAGAATTCCGCTAGGAGTCGCAGGCGGGAATACCATGGTGCTTGCGTTGATGTCCAAAAGAGCTGTGAGCAGGCCGTACCGGCCGGTTCCCAATTGATCCGTGAAGGTATTCGCAATAGGCGTGCCAAGGATTGGCCCAGCAACTGCAATGAGGTGAGCCGCTGAAACCTTTGCGATGGCTGAGTTGGTCAGAGCCGATAAGGTGACAGGAACGCCTTCCGAATGCGCCATGAGATCAATGTGTGACAGCCCGGAGCAGGTACCTACCGTATCAAGGAAGGCGCCTACGATCTTGCCATTATCTGGAACGCTATTCCACCAGTCGTAGTCGATTCCGTATACCGTGTCGTAGTTCGACGCGAAATCTGTGTTCTCCTTTAAGAAATCGCTATAGGAGCCTTCAACCGAGCTCGCCATCCCATGAATGACAACTAATACCTTTCCTTTTGCAGTCGTCGATGGGCATGCCTGGAAGGGCGCGAATGAATCCTTTGTTTGGTTCCAAACCAGCAGGCCTTGTACGGGTGAACCTGTTGGCCTTGCAGCCTCCACGACAAAAAAGGCAGAAACTGTAACGGGAGTAGCCAGGCCCGTGAGTTTATTAATAGCGTCCAAACATCCGGCGTCGAGGACCACTGTTTCTGCGTTACCTACTGCATCCCAACTCGATGCGACTCCCTGATCGATTGCGATCCCGGCTTGTGTGGCAACACTCCAAACCGCAGCCATCGCACTTGCGGCGGCGGCCGAAATGTATTGCGCGTTGAAATGGAAACTGATGCCGGCGAGCAAAGTCGTCGAGTCGGCCGGCCTCAACGACAGCTTCGAATGCGATTGACTTGCAGTCTGGAACTGTGGTGGTGTCGAGAAGCTGATCAAAAGTTCTGGCCCTGTAGGTGTCAGAAGGACGTTAGGCGCCTGGTCGGTCGGCACTGACACTTCAGTGAGAGTAACTGTATTGTCGGCCGCCAATATTCCTGCTGAAATTGTGACACTGCTCCCGTCGGGCAGAGTGATGGTCCCGCCCGACGTACTACTGATCGGCTGAGTCGCACTGGCAATTGTTCCCGCGATGAGGATCGAGAACGAGCCGGACTTCGTCGAGTCCATCGAGCTCGTCGCAGAGACGGTCACGATATAGGCCGCTGGAGCGGCCGGAGGGGCCTGGTACAGCCCCCCGGTGCTGATCGCACCGTAGGTTGCATTTCCCCCGGACACTCCATTGACAGCCCACGTGACGCCTGAACTGTAATTGCCCGTCCCGGACACGGTGGACGAGCACTGGCTGGTCTGGCCAGTTGGCGCGGTCGCCGAAGCGCAGGTCACGCTGACCGAGGTGATCGTAGGACTCGCTGGCGGAGTTCCACCATTGGCGCCACCTCCGCCGCAGGCAGAAGCGAACAGGAGTGGAATACCCAGAAGAAGTGCATACACCAAATGAAGATGTTTACGTGCTGAATTCCGACACAACTGGAACGGCATCTTGCATTCCCCCACGAATCAGTACGGCCCGTGATCTCAGCCTGTGACGGGCAGGACAATCCTTCATGAATTAGCTTCATGAATTAACGTGGGGAAGATTGGCCCTGTGATTCAGTGACACAAGGATAGCGCGAAATCAGCACTTGTCAACCAAGTCGCGCAACTTTACTCCGAGTGAAACAGCGATACGGTGCAGCTTCAAGAGGCTGATATTCCGCACTCCTCGTTCCACGCCGGATAAGAACGTCCAATGCAGACCAGCCTTCTCCGCCAATTGCTCCTGGGTCAACCCCAGCGCCTCCCGGCGGATACGGATTGTCTGCCCCAGCGGTTTTCTGGGATCGGTGCTTGGATCGTCCACTCACCGATGTTTTCGGTTTCAGCCCGGCGAGTACATAGTATATAGTCTATATCGCTGAGGGAATCAAAATTTTTGGGTAAATTTCTGCCCTCGATGACCGGGATCGGCCAGTGCCGAGCCCGCAACCGATACCGCAATCGAAGCAGAACAGGAGAGTCGCCGGCGAGAGGAACGCCATAGCCCAGTTCACAGGCTTGCGCGTCCTCAGCGCGATCACCGAGGCTGTTCCGGTTCGTTTGATGAAACGGGATCTGCTCTTTATAGTCGAGCGTCTCAGCGCCGTCTTGGACGAACGCCGTCTCGCCATTCTCTTAAGACAGCACAACCTCGGCAAGCCAAACCCGGCCACTGAAGCCCCGGCCAAACTGCTCTCAGTTTTTTTCCGCAAGGCCGATGAGAGCACTCTGGGCTGCTTGTTGGTCGAACTCGCCGTTCTCCAGGCAGCAGCCTCGCCCAACGAATCAAGCAAAGCCCTCCGCGAAGCCGCCGAGTTCTACAAGGTGGACGTGGGAGCCATCACAACCAAGGTCAAGCAGGAATTCGCCACCAAGGACAGGGCAAAGGCCGCGAAGACAGCCACGCCGAAGCCGGCCGCGAAGGGCGTGAAGAAGCCTATTGCGGCCTGAAACGAGCATTGAATTCATTTGGAGCCCGTATCAAGCAGGCTCCTTTTTTTGATTACTATCTTAGAAAATGCGCTTCGAGCGATGGGTCTAAAGAGCATATGAATGCCGATCTCTTAGCTGGCGAATCGCCCGGCTTTTCTTCCGCAAACGCTGGCTTTTTCGGCGCAAACGTTCTTTTGGCCTCGCAATCTGCCTCAGGAGCGATACAATCCCATCGAGCGGGTGCCGAAAAAGGAGATTCCGGCTTATAGGTTCTCGTTCGATTTTGCAAATAATGGCGTATACTGGCAGCGATTTCCGTGAAATCTGGAGGGTGCACCATGCCAAATCCCTGGGCGGAAGAATATCTCAGATCGCTGGTACCTGATTTATTTACGCAAGAAGACGATTCGGATACTGGCAGTTCGGCCCTAGATAAACTCGAAGACCCCGTACTCGAGCTGTATGCACTTTGGCAGTCAAGTTCTGTTGTTCAGTGCTTCAGATTAGCGCTGGCAATGCTCGAAGGGTGCCCTTCTGATGCCCCAGCCAATTTGGTCGCTGATCTAATCGAGTGCGCTGACACTTGTTCACAGAAACTTCTCTCGCGACAGGAAGAGTTGCCCAGGCTGAAAGCCGCTGTTGAGGCTGAACCTGACGACGTGGATTGTCAGGCGGACCTCGCATTTGCACTTGAGGCGCTTGACCAGACGGACGAAGCGTTGGAACTTTACCACAAGGTCCTTAAAAATGCGAATGCACTCTGCTTCTTGAATCACCGTGACTGCCTAAACAACATCGGCTGGAACCTCTACCTCCGAAAACAGTATGAGGACGCACTGCCTTGGTTTGGGCAGGCCTGCTGGCTCGAACCTTCTCCCGATAAAGAGATGGCACATGCGCATTCAGAAAACCTCGAACCTCCTTACAAATTGGCGTTGGAGAACATGCTTCTTTGTCTCGCGAGACTTGGGCGCCTGCCGGAAGCAGCAGAGAAATTGACTATTTACTTCGACCGCATTGGTAGATTGCCGCGTTACGAAACCGAAGCGCTTCGCAGATTGGGCCTGGATGCAGACATTGCTTTCATACGGAGGCAGACCGAGAAGCGCGCATCAATGGGAACGCTAGAACGCGTCTAGCAAGTGAATGGAGCCGAGGATGGCCAAAAAATCTGACGGGAGTTTGCCCTTACCAAAATTTCAACGCAGTGGGAAACAGAAAAGCTGGTCTTTGGGCGAAAGACGGACTGTCAACCTACTTCGCACACTTTGGAAGGCGGCGGGGCAAGACCAGAGGAAAAGCCCCACATTCCTCCAACTTCTGGTTCAGCTTGCTTGGAACAATGGACCCCATGGCGACTCAACGCGGCTCTGGAGAAACCGTAAGATAGCAGAATACCTAAAGGTCGATTACAGTGCCGACCGGAAGCTGGCGCACCACCTGCATTCGCAATTCCGATCGCTATCCATTTCGAGATGCCAGGCGCTTATAGCAACGCAATCCGGCATCACATGGTACCGCGGGGCCTTCCGCCCCGGAACCATCAGTTTCGTGAAAAACCACTCAAAGGAGATTGCACCTATATTCAGGCAGGTTTCAGTGTACGCGAAGAATCCAAATGAAAAGGTCCAGCGCGTCGCAGCCTTGATTGACTCTCTTGGGAAATTCGATGCCGCAGGTAAGACTGTTTCCCCATTCAATGGGCTGACGCCAGCGATCTCTTGCCTCGATCCGCAGCAAAGATTCCCAATCATGAACGCACGCACCTACGCCCTGTTGAAAGGCATTGGCGAGAAGGCAAACGTGGATGGTATAGTTGCGCTCTCCAAACTTATAGGGCCAAGGCTTGACATAAGGGACGCGCGCGAACTCGATGCCTACGTCAATACCATCCAGCTGCCCAAACTGAAAAGAAGGATTTCCCGCCCAGCGTCTGGAGCGGGGTTCAACCCTTTAGGCGTGAAGCCTGAAATGGACAGCTTTGCCCATATTGCTGCAGGGAAAACGACTATTACGAAACTCCACCATAAACTTACCAACCGGCTGAAGGATTATCTCCTTGGGCGGCATTTAACCGCGAAAGAGAGCTGCTTTGATGCGCTCGTCGTCGACTGGAAGAAAGGGCGAGATCTATTGATTGAAGCGAAGACCGCATACGAGGGAACTACTGGGAGAACGCAAATCCGACAGGCGATTGGCCAACTTTTTGACTATAGGTTTACGTATCTGCCGAAAGGCAACGTCGACCTCGCCATCTTGCTGCCGAGAGAACCAAGCCTCGATATAAAGAAGCTCCTGAAGTCGCTGAGTATTGAGTTGCTCTGGTTCAAAGGTAAGCAACTCGCTGGCACAATCCAATTGTGAGCCGGCTGCCCAAGGTCCCGATTTTCCGATCTTAAATGTTCGAAGCTCGTACTGCACACACCAAGGACCCTAAAAGAAAGTACATGTGGGGTGATATGTAGAATCCTTTCCAACGCTGACGAGTTTTTACCACTCGGGATATTCCTTCGGCGTTCGAGAAGATTCGCGGGTCCAAGACCCGTTATCAAACGCCAGGGAAGTTATCCAAGCCCAATCTGATTGATCTTGAGTGACAATCGCAGATGGTCGGCTTTCTAAACAGCGTCACGCCAAAAGATATATATTCTCGCCGATTGCCCTGGCCTTTCCTTTTCAATATCGACGTATTCACTAAAATAAGCTGTCTGCCGGACGGGCGTTAGCGTCTTCAGCAGCACAGGCGGGCTCTGAGCCGCACATCCGTAGACGCGCAGCCAGCTTGGCATGGAACTTGCAAATATCAGCCGCACCTCGCATGTACTGACACAATCCTGAGTGAATGAAAGCGTTGAGGTGTAGTAGCCAAACCCCGCCTTTAAGCATCGAGGCAAATGAAATTTCAGGATCACTTTGAAAGGATCGTGCGTCTTGACGGGCTCCAGGAACGGTACCGAGAGCTTTCGGGAAATGCCTTCTGATCCCACAAGGAGTGGCCGGATCGGGCGGACCATGTCCGGATCACGAACAAGGTCAAACGCAACGCAGTCCAGATTCTCAAATACTGTACTATCGTCTGAGTCGATGCTGAAGTCTATCGAGGTGGCGCGGTCGGATTTGCAGTATCCCGAATACCTCCAGGTGATTTCCATATCCTCACCCTCGATTATTGCCGTATGACGGGCCTCTTGAATAACAAGGGTCCGGTTCACACGCCGCTTGAGGTTCGCCATGTTTAGGGAATCGATGCTGTGACCTTCGATCTCGATCGAAGCTGCGTTGAGGGCGAGGCGCTTCTTGCGGGCGTATAGGCCAGCGATGATTGAGAGGCACACGAAAAGCAGGCTCGTGAAGACAAGCCAAGCGCGGGATTGAATAACGGCTAGGACACTGGTTACAGTCCCTACAATGGTCGCCGCAGCAGCGAGGGACTCAAGAGAAGATTGCATGTGTGTGGGAGCAAACCTGCATTCCAGAGTGCAGACTTGCCATTAGCCCATTCATTGAATTGGGAGATTGCCGTCAGCCGCCGCCCCCGCCTCCGCCGCCCTTCAAAGCTCTCGGACGCTTCACTCTGGACCTCCTTTCCGGTTCCGAAGGAACTGCCCTTGTTCAATCAAGAATACTACGCATACGGTGGCTATGCAAATAGTGTAGACGTAAACGGGCCATATGGGGAACACTCTCCGACATGGAACAAGGACATCTGAACCTCCTCCTGAAGGCTTTGGGCCTCAGAATCAGAGAGTTGCGGGCGGAACAAGGCTATTCGCAGGAGGCTTTTGCCGACAAATGCGGCGTCCACCGAACGTTTATGGGAACGATTGAGCGCGGCGAGAGCAATCTGAGCTTCCAGAATATCCACAAGGTGGCCGTCACTTTGGGTGTGACTTTGTCCGACCTTTTTCTCAATCTTGAGCGAAGGGCACAAGAACGCCTTGGACAAGCCGATGCAAACAAAGTTAGGAAGGGAGCAGGGGAATCGAAGAGCCGTTAGCCGTCCGCATGGCCGGCGGAAGTACTCTAGGACGCCTCTTGGTGGAGATTGTCATTTTTCACTCGACCGCTTCGGTCAACGATTCGAGCAAGACGTTCAGCGCCGCCGCCGAGGGTGACAAGGTGAACGTGAACGCCAACACCGCCAAGGTTAGCCGCATGAGCCTGACACCGTACCATGCTAAGTATTTCGCGTATGAATTGACTAGGCGTTGCGCTTCCGATAGCGCCGATAAGCTGGCGGGGGCTGTTGCCAGCGCGCAGGTTGACCTCAATCCCCATCAGGTCGATGCAGCTCTTTTTGCTTTCAATTCTCCACTTGCCAAAGGTGCGCTTCTGGCTGATGAGGTTGGCCTCGGTAAAACCATTGAGGCCGGACTTGTGCTCTCGCAGAAGTGGGCAGAACGAAAGCGTCGCATCCTTGTCATTACACCGTCGAATCTGCGCAAGCAGTGGTATCAGGAAATTACTGAGAAATTCTTTCTTCCTTGCCGCCTTCTTGAAGCAAAGTCATACAATTCTGCTATCAAGCAGGGGATCTTTCGGCCATTTGAGGCCAAAGAGATTGTCATCTGCTCCTATCAATTCGCGCGAGGCAAGGCCGCAGACATCGCTAATACCGCCTGGGACTTGGTTGTGATTGATGAAGCCCATCGTCTGCGGAACGTCTACAAGCCTAGCAACGTCATCGCTAACACCTTGAAGCTGGCGCTTGCCAATGCACCCAAGTTGTTGCTTACTGCAACGCCGTTGCAGAACTCCCTGTTAGAACTCTTTGGATTGGTCAGCTTTATTGACGAACGTACCTTCGGTGATCTCAAGAGCTTCCGTGAGCAATTTGCAAACCTTAGCCAGCAACAAGTATTTCAGACACTGAAAGCGAGGCTTCGCCCTGTCTGCCACCGTACCCTGCGGCGGCAAGTGACCAGCTATATTCCCTTCACCAAGCGAATGCCGCTCTTGGAGAGTTTTACTCCCGAGGAGAATGAAGACCGCCTGTACGCCCTCGTCTCTGAGTACCTAACCCGTGACAATCTCCAGGCTCTTCCGGCCAGCCAGCGCTCCCTGATGACGCTGGTTCTGCGCAAGCTGCTTGCTTCTTCAACCTTCGCGATAGCTGGGGCGCTCACATCAATCGCGAACAGGCTCAGAGCCAAGCTCCCTCAACAAGATGCTGCGGAGACGCTTGCCAACGATTTAAGCGAGGACTACGAAGCATTGGGAGAGACGGCTGAGGAGTGGACCGACGATCCAGAGCCACAAGCCATGTCGCCGCACCAGCAAGCGGCCATTGGGCAGGAAATCGCTGACCTGGAGAGCTTCGCGCAACTTGCCTCTTCCATCCAGCACAACGCCAAGGGCAAGGCGTTGGTCAAAGCGCTCAATATCGCATTCGCCAAAGCCCGAGAGATTGGCGCGGCTGAAAAAGCAATCATCTTCACCGAATCTAGGCGTACGCAGAATTACTTGCTCCGGGTTTTGGCCGACAGCCCATTTGCTGAGGGTGTCGTTCTATTCAACGGCTCCAATACGGATGACCGTTCCAGGGCGATCTATGCGGCATGGCTCCATCGTCACAAGGGAACAGACCGTGTAACCGGCTCCCGGACAGCGGATATGCGATCGGCTCTCGTAGACTACTTCCGCGAAGAGGGCCGCATCATGATTGCCACAGAGGCGGGCGCCGAAGGCATCAATCTCCAATTCTGCTCTCTGGTAGTCAACTACGATCTGCCTTGGAATCCGCAGCGTATCGAGCAGCGCATTGGCCGCTGCCACCGCTACGGCCAGAAGCACGATGTGGTAGTGGTCAATTTTCTCAACAGAAACAACGCCGCCGACCGGCGCGTTTTCGAGTTGCTGTCTGAAAAGTTCCAACTCTTTGAGGGCGTTTTCGGAGCCAGTGACGAGGTTTTGGGCGCAATCGAGTCTGGCGTTGATTTTGAGAAGCGAATTGCCGACATCTACCAGCACTGCCGCCAGCAGGAAGAGATCAAGACGGCGTTTGACCAGCTTCAAATGGAACTCAGTCTTGAAATCGACGAAGCCATGACCTCCACCCGGCGCAAGCTGCTCGAATACTTCGATGATGAAGTGCGTGACAAGCTCAGAATCCGGGATGAGACTTCCAGGGCAATCCTCAACCGATTCGAGCGGTGGCTGATGCAGGTCACTCAGCACGAACTTGAGCGTCACGCCGAATTCCTGAGCGACTCGTCCTTCCGGCTCCTCTCCAATCCTTTCACGCCGACGAATGGAGACATTCCCCTCGGTCTGTACGAATTGCCCCGGCGGTCTGGAGAGGCTCACCTCTACCGCCTCAATCATCCCTTGGCGGAGTCTGTGATCGATCAGGCGCGCGCCCGCGACCTGCCGCCGGCCACCATCCGCTTTGATTATAATGGGCGCACCGGAAAATCCTTCCTACTTGAACCGCTGGTTGGAAGCTCCGGCTGGCTCAGCCTCTCCCTGCTCTCTGTCGAGGCGCTTGACCAGGCCGAAGACCACCTGATTTTTGCGGGAATAACTGACTTGGGCATCGCGCTGGACCAGGAGACTGTTTCGCGCCTTTTCGGTTTGCCGGGTATCGTGGAGGCCTCGCAAGCGCCACCAGAGGCAATAGCCGAGACGTTGAATGGCCGGACCGGCGAAAGGAAAGGCGCGATCCAAAAGGAGATCACAGAACGGAACTTGAAGTTCTTTGCCGCCGAAACAGACAAGCTGGACGGGTGGGCAGACGATCTCAAACTCGGACTTGAACGCGAGATCAAGGAGCTTGAACGTGAGATCAAGGAAGCACGTCGGGCCGCAGTATCGGCATTGACATTGGAAGAGAAGCTCGCGGTCCAGAAGCAGATTCGTGCTTTGGAGTCGCAGCGCAACGACAAACGGCGCGCGCTGTTCGATGCGCAGGATGCAGTCGATAAGCAACGCGACACTCTCATCGCACAGATTGAAGGGAAGCTCAGCCAGCAGGTAACGACACAGCCTGTCTTTTTGCTTCGCTGGAGCTTGCAGTAGGCGCCCGGCAAAGGTACGCAGGAGGGGAAGTTTAGATGCACAGCACTCCAAACGGCGAAAAGGCTCCATCGAACCACGAAATCATCTTCTATTCCACGCCTGATGGAACCGCGCGGGTCGAGGTTCTGTTTGAAGGTGAAACCTTCTGGCTGAGCCAAAAGAAGATGGCAGAACTCTTCGGTGTAGAGAGCCACACCATCAACTACCATCTCCAGGAAATTTACAAGTCCTCTGAACTCAATAGTCTGGCAACTACTCGAAAAATTCGAGTAGTTCAAACCGAGGGCAAGCGGGAGGTGTCCCGCGAGGTGGACTTCTACAATCTTGACGCGATTATCGCCGTCGGCTATCGGGTCAACAGCCGGGAGGCAACGCAGTTTCGCATCTGGGCAACCCAGGTCTTGCGCGAGTATCTCATCAAAGGATTCGTGCTCGACGACGACCGTTTGAAGCAAGGAAAGCGGCTCGGCAAGGATTACTTTGATGAACTGCTGGAGCGGATTCGATCTATTCGCGCCAGCGAACGGCGCTTCTATCTCAAGATCACGGACATTTACGAACAGTGCAGCATCGACTACAACCCGAATGCCGAGATCACCCAAACATTCTTCAAGACCGTGCAGAACAAATTGCACTGGGCTATCACCGGCAAAACCGCGGCAGAGTTGATTGCCGAACGTGCTCAAGCAGACCAGCCGAACATGGGACTCAAGACGTGGAAAAACGCACCACAGGGCCGGATTCAGAAAACCGATGTTTCCATTGCCAAGAATTATCTGGAAGAGAGCGAGATCAAGGCGCTTGAACGCATCGTCAGTATGTATCTGGACTATGCCGAGAACCAGGCCGGGCGGCAGATTCCGATGAGCATGGCCGACTGGGTTGAAAAGCTCGATGCCTTTCTGAAGTTCAATGAGTACGACGTGCTCAAGAACGCCGGCAAAGTCTCGCACGAGGTTGCAAAAGAATTGGCGGAGCAACAGTACGAATCTTTCAGGATTGTCCAGGACCGCAGCTTCGAGAGCGATTTTGAGCGCGCATCCAAAAAGCTGCTAGGGCAGCAGCGGACTCCAGCAAAAAGGAAGAAGCCCGAGCGGCACTGAGTTGATTGAGGGAAGCAATGATCGAACCGACAATTATCTGCCCGAAATGCAAGACAGAGATTCGTCTGACTGAATCTCTTGCCGCGCCATTGATCGAAGCGACCCGCCAGCAGTTTGAAGAGAAGCTGTCCAAGAAGGATGAGGAGATCGCCCAACGCGAGCAGGTGCTCCGTGACAAAGAGAAGCAGGTCTCGGAGGCAAAGCGCACAGTTGAGCAGCAAGTCGCCGACCAGGTAGCGGAGCAACTGAAGGCCGAACGCCAGCGCGTGATCGAAGAGGAGTCGAAGAAAGCTAAACAAGCCAGCGCGGCGGAACTTGAGTCGAAAACCCGTGAGTTGGCCGATCTTCAAGAGGTTCTCAATTCCCGTGAGGAGAAGCTGGCGGAGGCACAAAACGCCCAGGCAGAACTGATCAAGAAACAGCGCGAGCTTGACGACGCGAAACGAGAATTGGAACTGACGGTAGCGAAGCGTGTGCAGGATGAGCTTTCCGAAGTCCGCACCCAGGCCAAACGAGAGGCCGAGGAAGGACTCAAGCTCAAAGTTGCGGAGAAGGATCAGACCATCGCTTCGATGCAGCAGAAGATCGAGGAACTCAAACAGAAGGCAGAGCAGGGTTCACAACAGTTGCAGGGCGAGGTTTTGGAGCTTGAACTGGAGAGCCTGCTCCGGGCAAAGTTTCCATTCGACACGATTGAACCAGTCCCCAAAGGTGAGTTTGGCGGCGATACACTTCAGCGTGTCGTAAGTCAGAACGGCGTGATGAGCGGCACGATCCTCTGGGAGTCCAAGCGGACGAAGAACTGGAGCAACGGCTGGCTCGTCAAGCTGCGCGAAGATCAGAGAACTGCAAAAGCGGAAATATCAGTGTTGGTATCCCAAGCCCTGCCGGACGGAATTGAAACCTTCGATGTGATAGATGGGGTTTGGGTCACGCATCCCCGCGCCATTTTGCCAGTCGCGACCATCTTGCGCCATACGCTTCTCCAGGTGAGCAACGCGCGGCTCATATCGGAAGGGCAACAGACAAAAGCCGAGATGGTTTATCAATACTTGACCGGGCCGCGCTTCAAGCAGCGCGTTGAGGCAATCGTAGAGGCGTTCTCGTCCATGCAGGAAGACTTGGACAAAGAACGCAAGGCAATCATGAAGCAATGGGCCAAGCGGGACGAACAGATCGAGCGCGTAATGAGCGCGACAGTCGGAATGTACGGAGACTTGCAGGGAATCGCAGGGAAATCCATACAGGAGATCGAGGGATTGGAATTGCCGGCTCTTGGAACAGGCGGGCCGGTTGTGGAGGAACTATGATTGCTCTCAACCCTTCCACCAGCAAGAAATCTCCGTTGCACGAAATCCTGAATTGGTCCACCTCCCGACCGGAGTGGCAGCGTGACGCCTTGCGCCGGATTATTGAAAAGGGTCAGCCTGATGCGGCGGACATCGCGGAACTGGAGAGGATCAGTCGCTCCAGCATTAAGCACGCTTCAATCAAGCCAACGCCGCTTAAAGCCATTCCGCTTTCCTCGGCACATCTCCCGTCTGCTCCCGGAGCGGCTGATTCTGTTTCCCTTGTGTCGCTAAGCGCGCTCAAAGGCATCAACCAATTACCTCAAGGCTCAGACCTTCCGCTCGGAACAGGCGACGGATTGACAATTATCTTTGGGATGAACGGAGTTGGCAAATCTAGCTACGCCAGAGTCATCAAGAAAGCGTGCCGTGCGAGAGGATCAGCCGCCGAGATTCTGCCAAATGCTTTCGCACCAGTAACTACAACTGTACCTGCCGCTGCGACGATCACCTTCAAGGTCGGCTCTAACCAAGTAGCATCTTCATGGAAAAGTGGCGTACCAACAGATCCGCGCCTAGCGAATGTGTTCGTCTTTGACGCATCATCAGCCGATCATTACGTTAGCTACGACAGCGAGGCGGCATTCACGCCCTATGGCCTCGATGTATTGCCAACACTTTCAACGGTATGCGATAACCTTGCATCCAGATTGAATGCTGAGATCAATCAATGGGATGCCAAGATAACCGGTGCAAAAGCAAACTGGAAATATGATCCTGCTACAAAAGTCGGGCAAGCCTTACAGAATCTATCCAAGGCAACAAAAGAATCAGACATCAGCGCTCTCGCAGCACTCGATCAGGCGGAAATGCAACGTCTATTGGACCTCCGCGCTGCGTTGAAAGCCGATCCGCTGCAAAAGGCAAAGGAGACCAGAGCGGCGGCCTCTCGCCTTGAGGCATTTGCCAAGAAGATTGGTAACGCGGCTGTCGATCTTGCTGACGAAAAGATTGAGCAGGTGAGGACGGAACTTGAGGCCGCGAAAAATACGGCTGCCACTGCCAAGGCTTTCGCCACAGGCCAATTCGACTCCACGTATTTGACTGGCACCGGATCGGACATCTGGCGTGCTCTGTGGGATGCTGCAAAGCGCTATTCAGAATCGGAAGCATATCCAGATAGCGAGTTTCCGTTTATTTCAGACGACGCGCGATGCGTTCTCTGTCAGCAAGTGATCGACGGAGCGACAGGTGCAAGGTTTTCGCACTTCAACGATTTCTGCAAAGATCAAAGCCAACAACTAGCGGCGGCAGCAGAGCAGTTGCTTTTGAAAACGATAGCCAGATTCAACTTGCTCATTGCCCTGAGGCCAGAATTGGACAAGATTGATGCAGACCTTGCGATACTGCCCGCTAATGAGCGCCTACTCCTTTCAGCATTTGCGGACAGCGCAGATGCGCGTCTTAAACAAGTGAAGGAAAGCCTCCTCAACCGGAGTTGGACGGCTCCACCAGCCATTTCAGTATCTCCAGAAGCCTATCTTCAGACCGCCATGAGCACCCTGGAAGCACGCGCCAAGACTGAGGAGTCGGCACACGATCCTGAAACGCGCAAGAAACTTCAAGCAGAACTAAAGGAATTGGAAGCGCGCGAATGGCTTGCAGGTGTAAAAGCCGATGTCCTTCAGCAGATCGATCATTACAAGATTATCTCGGAACTCAAGGACTGCGACAAAGACCTCAAGACCAGCGCCATCACAGCGAAGAGTACGGAACTGACGGAGCTTTTCGTCACGCAGGCATTTCAGCAGCGATTCAAAGACGAAGTTGCAGGACTGAAACTCCACACTCTTGAAGTGGTGATGGATCAAACACACGGCAAGAAGGGCATTTCTAAGTTCGGCCTTCGCCTCGTCAAGGCCGCGAATAGCAAAGTTGCAGATATTGCCAGCGAAGGAGAACGGCGCTGCGTTGCGCTCGCCGCTTTCCTCTCCGAACTTTCTCAAGCCTCACATCAATCGGCGCTTGTCTTCGATGACCCTGTTTCTTCATTGGATCACTCGTATCGCGAAAGGATCGCTGAACGCCTTGCAACGGAATCTAAATCACGTCAAGTTATTGTCTTTACGCACGAGGAAGTGTTTTTGAACGATCTCATATCCTTCGCTGAAAATGCGCAGATGACGCCTTTCATCCTCACGCTTGACTGGGATAACAATGCGCCTGGTAAATACTTTGAAGGTCTTCCCTGGGACAGCAAGAAGCCGCCCGAGCTTTTAGATGCGCTCGAAAAGGAGCAGAAGGCCATCGCGGCAAAATGGAATTCGCTACCGAGCGCGCAAAACATAGCAGATATGCGACGTGCCTACTCCCGTTTGCGTTCAACAATGGAACGAATCATTGAAGTGGAACTTCTTAGCGGCATCGTCTGCCGCTTTCAGTCTCAGATCAATTCGGGACGGGTCAATAGTCTGATAGGCATTGATCCGCAAGAATGCAAAGAGGTAAAACGTCTTCTCGACAAGTGTCACAGTCTGACGGAAGCACATGCACCGTCGAAAGCGTCAATCCCCACGCCATCTGACCTCAAACAAGATATTGCGGATGCGCGGAAGCTCGTGGACGCGATCAAAACCCGCAAGAAAACTCAAGGATCGGCAGGGACAGCTTAGCGATGAAGCAAAAGCAGAAGTTGGAATTGACATGGATTGGCAAGGAGAACCGGCCGAAGCTGGAGCCGCGCATTCTGCTTGAGGAGCCGGAGAAGTCGTATCACGCGGCGCATCGCGTGTCGAAGAAAGACATCTTCGACAACCGGCTCATCTTTGGCGACAACCTGCTCGCGCTCAAGGCGCTGGAGCAGGAGTTCGCCGGTAAGGTTAAGTGCGTCTTCATTGATCCGCCGTACAACACCGGCTCCGCTTTTGCGCACTATGACGATGGAGTGGAGCACTCCATCTGGCTTTCGCTCATGCGGGACCGTCTGGGACTGATACGCCGCTTGCTTTCTGACGGCGGCTCCCTCTGGATTACGATTGACGACAATGAGGCGCACTATTTGAAAGTGTTGTGCGATGAGGTGTTCGGGCGATCAAATTTCGTAACCTCTATAACGTGGATGAAGCGAACCTCACCAGCTAATGACGCAAAGTACTTCAGTACCGATCACGATTTCATTCTTGTGATTGCCAAGGACAAAAGTGTATGGCGACCGAAGCGGCTAGCGCGCACCGAGCTTCAGGATTCTTACTATAAGAATCCTGACAAGGATGCGCGCGGTGCATGGAACTCTGTCACCTACACTGGCAACAAGACACGCGCAGAGAGGCCAAATCTCTACTATGGAATCGTAAATCCATTCACTCGTGAAACCGTCTACCCGCCCGATACTCTGACATGGCGGTACGGCCCTGAAACTCACCAGTTGAATGAATCCAAAAATTTGCTGTATTGGGGTAAGAATGGAACCTCAAAAGTTCCGAGGCTAAAAATGTTCCTTTCTGACGCTGAGGAAATTGTTCCGCGTAGTGTGTGGCTAGCCGCTGAAGCTGGCAGTACGCAGACGGCAATGGTCGAGCAAAAGAGACTGTCCCCGGTGCCATTTGGTACGCCCAAGCCCGAACTTCTAATCGAGAGAATTCTTAACATTAGTTCAAGTCCTGGGGATCTTATCTTAGACTCGTTCGCTGGCTCCGGAACAACCGGAGCAGTGGCCCAGAAGATAGGCCGCCGCTGGGTAATGGTCGAGTTGGGGGAGCATTGCCATACGCACATCATCCCCCGTTTGAAGAAGGTCATTGACGGTGAAGATGAGGGCGGCATCACCAAAGCTGTCGACTGGAAGGGCGGCGGCGGCTTCCGCTATTACCGGCTTGCTCCATCTCTCCTCAAGGAGGACAAGTGGGGCAATTGGGTTATCAGCAAGGAATACAACGCAGCGATGCTGGCCGAGGCGCTTTGCAAGCTGGAGGGCTTTAGTTACGCGCCCAGCGATTCCGTCTACTGGCAGCAAGGCCGCTCCACGGAGCGGGATTTTCTCTACGTCACGACGGCTCAACTGAATCATGATCAACTCCAGCAGTTGAATGATGAAGTTGGATCGGAACGCTCTCTTCTCGTTCTTTGCACCGCCTTTCGCGGCAGGGCAGACCGCTATCCGAATCTCACAGTCAAGAAAATTCCCAAGCAGGTGCTCTCCCGCTGCGAATGGGGTCACGACGATTACAGCCTCCAGGTTGAGAATCTGCCGAAGGCGCCGCCGAAGATGGGCCAGCAAGCACTGTTTGGTGAGGAGGAAGGCCAATGAACCGCCATGTGAACGCTATCGCCGGACGTTTGAGCCTTCGCCCACCGCAGCGCGAGTCGCTGGAAATCCTTGACCGTGTTACGGAGATTGTGCCGCCGAGAAAAGACTTTGATGTGGATGCGGCTCTCGCGGTCATTCACTCGGAGTTCCCATCCGTTACCAACTTCGAGCGCGACTTTCCATCGCTTTGCTTTGCGCTGGCCACCGGCGTCGGCAAGACGCGGCTCATGGGCGCCTTCATCAGCTATTTGCACCTCGCGCACGGGATCAACAATTTCTTTGTCCTTGCGCCGAACCTCACGATCTACAACAAGCTGCTTGCCGATTTCACTCCGAACACTCCGAAGTATGTCTTCAAAGGAATTGCGGAGTTTGCGACAGAAGCTCCCGCGATTATCAACGGTGACAACTACGAGGCAATGGCCAGCTCGCTGTTTGACGCCACGCTTCGCTGCAAGATCAACATCTTCAACATTTCAAAAATCGACTCCGAAGTGCGCGGCGGAAGATCGCCGCGGATCAAGCGGCTTTCGGAATACATCGGCGAAAGCTACTTTGAATACCTTGCCGGGCTGCCGGACCTGGTCCTGCTGATGGATGAATCGCACCGCTACAGAGCGTCGGCTGGCACACGCGCCATCAACGAACTAAAGCCGGTGTTGGGTCTTGAGCTTACCGCGACACCGCTCGTTGAATCTCAACGCGGTCCGGTGCCGTTCAAGAACGTGATCCTCGATTACCCATTGGGCAGGGCGATGGCCGATGGCTTCGTAAAAGAACCAGCCGTCGTCACCCGGAAGGACTTCAATCCTGCCGGCATGTCCACGGACGAGATTGAACGAATGAAGTTGGAGGATGGCGTTCGCTTGCACGAGAGCGTCAAGGTGCAGTTAGAGACGTACGCCCGCGAGTATTCGCGCGAGATCGTAAAGCCGTTCGTGTTGGTAATCGCCCGCGATACGACGCACGCGAAGCAGTTGCTTGACCTGATTGAATCTGAGCAATTCTTTGCCGGCAACTACAAAGGCAAGGTGATCCAGGTCGATTCGAGCAGGACCGGAGCGGAAGAAGAGGAAATGATCGAGCGGCTCCTGAAGGTGGAGCACACCGAAGAGCCAACCGAGATCGTCATCCACGTCAATATGCTCAAGGAAGGTTGGGACGTGACCAACCTTTACACGATCGTTCCGCTGCGCGCGGCAAATGCACGCATTTTGATTGAACAGTCAATCGGGCGCGGACTCCGCCTCCCCTATGGCAAGCGGACGGGTGTAGAGGCGGTTGATACTCTGAGCATCGTCTCCCATGACCGCTTTCAGGAGATCGTGGATGAAGCCAACAGGCCCGACTCGCAGATTCACCTGAAGTCTATCGTGATGGATGCGGGCGAATTGGAGCAGAAGACCAGAACAGTCGTCTCGCAGTCGCAGCTTGCGACCAAGCTGGGCATCGTTCCTACGCAGACGACGAGCAGCACAACCGTTGCCGGAGCGGATATTGTGCCCATCTTCGCCAAACCCGAAGAGCAGCACGTCGCTCAGATTGCATACACCGTCATCAAGAGCCTTGAAAACCAGCCGCAGAGAGCGCCGTCACTTGCCGCGCTAAGCAAACCCGCGATTCAGGCTGAGATCGTCAAGACAGTGCAGGAGCAGTTTCGCCCCGCACAGTTGGAACTAGAAGGAGTCACGGAGCAACCTAACTTCGATGCGATAGTTGCCAAGACGACTGAGCTGGTTCAGCAGCAGACCATCACCATCCCCCGCATTCAGGTTGTCCCAACTGGCGTGGTTAAGTCTGGCTTCAAGCCGTTCGACCTGAAGCTGGAGACGCTGCGCTATCAGGTTCCCTCCGAGGAGCTATGGAGTCAGTATCTCCGCACGGGCGAGCGACAGGTGCTTTCTGTTGGAGCCGGGGGCGTTGAAGAGAAGCGACTTGAAAACTACATTGTCAGCGGCTTGGTGGACTTCGACGACATCTCCTACGATGACCATGCCGACCTGCTCTACAACCTTGCGACGCAGACCGTGGAGCACTTTGAGAGCTACCTCTCTGAAGGCGAGGCGGCAAAAGTCCTCCGCTACCATCAGCGCGAGATCGCCCGCTTCATCCACTCCCAGATGCAAGAGCACTTCTGGGAGGAGACTAGCAGCTACGAGACCAAGATCAACGCTGGCTTCACGGAACTGAAGCCGAGCGCCTACACGGTTTCGGGCAACGACGCCGTACTGGACTACCGCAATTCGCCACCCGACAAGAGCAACATGGCGAAGTACCTGTTCGGAGGCTTCTCCCATTGTCTGTACTCAGTGGAGAAGTTTCAGTCCGACCCTGAGCGCAGGTTGGCGGTGATCCTTGAACGCGACGAGTTCAAATGGTTCAAGCCGCGCAAAGGCCAGTTCCAACTCTTTTACAAATGGGGTCCAGATCATCTTGAGTACCAGCCAGACTTTATCGCAGAAGGGCGCGATTGCATTTATATGCTAGAACCCAAAGCGGCCAATGAAATGGAAGATGAACAAGTAAAAGCGAAGCGCGATGTAGGCGTGAAGTGGTGCGCGCTTGCCAGCGAGTATGCCAGTGCAACCAGAGAAAAGGGTTGGCAATATGTACTCATTCCGCACGATGCAATCAGGGACAACATGACCATCCACGGACTCGCTGAGCGTTATGGTTGCCCTTAGAGGCAAGAAGAAATGACGCACTTGACGTTTCCTGTGAGTTTTCTATGATTAGGCTATCCAGAAATGGATAGCCGGAGGATACACCGAAATAGAACCCTTTAGCGGTGGCATCCACGGAGCAATCTGTGAGTGCTCCGGCTAAAGGGTTTTTTCGTTAAAGAGTCGATCCGGCCACCAGTAAAGAATCTTTACACCCACCTGTAAAATTTCTTTACTGGTACCTGTAAAGAAACTTTACACAAAGAAGAAGAATGGAATCAGAAAAATGGAATAAGAGCGAATTATTGAAAAAATACATACGGAACTCTCCCATGAAATGGAAGATGGGTTTTTCGATTATCCCAACACAGATTCTCATGGACGAACGATTGTCGCGTTCGTGCCTGATCGTATTCTGGGTTTTAACCGTGCATATATTTCGCGGGAAGAAATTCTGCTTTCCCTCGACATCGACTATAGCCAAGGAAGCGCATTCGTCCCGGCCAACCGTGATAAAGGCGATCAAGGAACTTGAGCAGTACGGATACCTTGAGGTCGAGCGGTTTTCCGGTGGAGTCAGCAGATACTACTTGAAGGTGCTCGTTTGACGAGCGCGCGCAATGAGATTCCCGCGCACGGGAATCCAGAATTAAACGACATCTCAGGAGCCTGTCAGCACGGCGATTGCGCCGAGTGTTTTCCTTGCAACCACAAGTGACACGACGAGGACAGTTCCTTGAAAGCTGAGTAGGATTCCCCGCTGGATTCGCGACCGGCGACGCTAATCCCATTCAGCTTCCAGCGCATTCATCACTCGTCATCCTCGGGAATTTCAATAGTCCCAATGGACAGCAGAGTTTTGCCGATGTTTTCGTTTAGGATGTTTGCAATCTTCGCGGCGGTTTTTGCATCAAGAAGTGGGAAATCATACGAAACAGAGCGATCATTAAATCTGCACATGAACAAGAAGTGATGCTCCCCAAACACCCCAATTACCCGCTCAATGGTCACTTGATCCGCCGTAATCGGAAAAGTCTCTCCCGGCGATGTGGGTCCGCCGGACTGCGGCACCCATCCAGGCAGATCCGCCACTCGCATTTTTCTCACTGAGGTTGTCATCAATTCCACGTCCCTTTCACCGCTGCTTCCAGCGCGGTCTGTCGCGCTTGTATCCATTGCGAGTAATGCTTCTCGACAATCCCTGGACTGTTTCCTAAAATTGCCGCTACCTCAGACACCGGAACGCCCTTAGAGAGCAGGGAAGTGGCGAACGTGTGCCTGAAACGGTGGGCATGAAGTCTAAATGGCAGATCCTTCCCCAGCCGCTCGATGGTCCTGTGCCAGTCGGAAACCGCAGATTTCACCTGTCCGCTTCCCGACCAAAAATAATACTTCCCGTTCTCGATTTTTTTGAGTGCCATCACCATATCCGGGTGCATGGGCATCGACACGCGCACGCCATTCTTTTGGGTCCAGAGGGTTATTTTCCCGTCGGCCACCTTGTCCCGTGAAAGCTGAACGGCGTCTCCAATTCTCATGCCGGTCCATCGAAGCACGGCGATGAACGCCCTCACCCGCTCTCTCGTATTCCTTTTATATATTCCCCAATTCGGGAATTGTTCCACGGCCCTCTGTATCGCGTCGAGTTCCTCCGGCTCGTAAGGCTTTCGCTCGACTTCGGTGATCTTGGGGAGCTTTAACGGCGAGGCAGGGTTTTTTTCGATCCATCCCCGTGCGGTGCAGAAATTGAAAAATGCTCGCATACGTTCGATCGTGTTTCGGGTTGTGAGGGGCGCGAAGCTCCAGCTCTCACGGAAGCGTGAAATGTCATCGACTGAGATCGACCGCAAAGGGATATTTCCGAGAAAATTGACCGCCCGTACCATTAAGCGCCGATGCTTTGCGATCGTGTCAGGCACAGAACCATTTGCTTCGTGCTGGGCAAGGAAGCGCTCGTATGCCTCTCTTAGCGACACCGATGAGCGGATACCATGCGCTTCCCATTCCCTGATCTTCTTTTGCGCCGCTTCCCAATTAGTGAGGTCAAGCGACCGCCGGACAGTTTCTTCATGTACTTTTCCCTGCACCCATATTGGGCAAAAACATTTCGCTTTTCGACCCTTGAACTTGCACCCCGAGCGATGACGACGATAGATGGTGAGCACAGTGCGCCTCCCGGTACATATTGAGGACGCCATTTTCTCATTATTTGTAAGTGATTGTAAACAGCAAAGTTAAAATGGTGGCCAGGGACGGGATTGAACCGCCGACGCCGGCCTTTTCAGGGCCGCGCTCTACCACTGAGCTACCTGGCCTCAGTGCAGACTTGAAAGTGTCCGCCGCGGCGGACGCGGGTTCAGGCGGTCGGGAAAGGTGGGAAAGTCCACTTGCCGTGCGCTCAAAACAACCAAGCTTAGTATACCAATCCAGAATCTCAGCAGCCAAACCCGGGCTGAGGCGCGCCGGGGCTGGCGCGGTCAACTACACTGGAAGGCAATCATGCGACGCTCAATTTACTTTCTCGCTTGCTTTGCCTTGGCCCTCGCGGCCGCCGCTTCCTCTCAGACTCCCCCGAAGTTCGTGCTCAATCCAGTCGCCACAGGGCAAGGAACCGAATCCCGCGCCGCCAGCGCCTACAACACAGCCGTGAAGGCCGGGCCCGAGGCGCTGCGGGCGTTTCTCGATGGATTTCCCAAGGGGGCGGATTTGCACGTGCATCTTTCCGGCGCTGTGTACGCTGAGACTTTCATCAGTGACGCCGGTGAAGACGGGCTGTGCGTGGACCCGGCGTCCCTCGAGTTTGCCAAACCGCCGTGTACGGGAACGCTGGTTCCGGCCACGCAACTCTCGGGCAACATCAGTTCGGCCAACCAGGCGCTTTATGACCGGCTGATCGACTCGTTTTCAATGCGCAGCTTTGTGGCCTCGGCGGGCTGGAGCGGGCACGACCAGTTTTTCGCGACCTTTGGCCGCTTCGGCGGGTTGAGCAAGACGCATACGGCCGAGTGGGTTGACGAAGTGGCGAGCCGCGCCGCGGCGCAGAACGAACAGTACCTCGAATTGATGGAGACGCCGCCTTTCTCGCATGCCGCGCAGGTTGCGAAGCAGATTGGCTGGAGCCCGGCACTGGCGCAGGCCGGCCAGCAGGCGTTCGCGCAATTCCGCCAGCAATTGCTGGATCAGGGATTGCGCGACGAGGTCGCAGGCGACCGCGCGGAAGTGAGCCAGGCCGAGGCCGGGCGGAAGCAAGCCGAGCACTGCGGAACGGCGCAGGCCGCGCCCGCCTGCCAGGTGGAAGTCCGCTACCTCTATCAGGTGCTGCGCGGCAATCCTCCAGAACAGGTGTTTGCGCAAGCGCTGTTGGGATTCGAGACCGTGCAGGCAAGCATGGCCGCGAAGGAGGATACGTGGGTCGGAATCAACTTTGTGCAGCCCGAGGACGGATTCATTTCCATGCGCGATTACACGCTGCAGATGAAGATGATCGGCTATCTGCATTCTGCCTATCCACAAGTCCCGATCACGCTGCACGCGGGAGAACTGACGTTCGGCCTCGTGCCGCCCGAGGGGTTGAGATTTCACATCCGGCAGGCGGTGGAGCTGGGCGACGCTGAGCGCATCGGCCACGGCGTGGACGTGATGGATGAGGACGATGCGCAGGGGTTGCTGAAAGAGCTGGCGCAAAAGCACGTGATGATCGAGATCAACCTGAGCTCGAACGAAGGGATTCTGGGTGTGAAGGGCGCCGAGCATCCGTTTCCGATTTACTTTGCGGCGAAGGTGCCGGTGGCGCTCTCGACCGACGACGAAGGTGTGAGCCGCATCGACCTGACGCACGAGTATGTGCGCGTGGCGCTCGACTACAACCTGACCTACGACAACCTGAAGAAGCTGGCGCGAACGGGGATGGAACACGGCTTTCTGTCTGGTCAGAGTCTGTGGGCCAAGCCGGATGATTTTGAGGCGCCAGTGAAGGCGTGCGCAGGACAGACGGTGGGGGGTGATACGCCTTCGGCGGCGTGCAAGGCGTTCCTGGCCGGGAGCGAGAAGGCCGCGGCCGAGTGGGAGCTGGAGCGGCGGTTTATGGCATTTGAGAAGAAGTGGTGATGGACAACGAGCGCATTCGCGAGATTTGCCTGGCGCTGCCGCACGCGGCGGAGACGCTGAACTGGGGCCATCACTTGGTGTACTGGGCGGGTGACCGCGACATCGGCGGCAAGATGTTCGCCATGACCGACGTGGACGGCATCGGGATTGGAGTGCTGTGGTTCCACTGCGGAGCGGAGCGGTTTCATGAGCTGCTGGAGCGTGAGGGGATCAGTGCCTCGCCGCACCTGGCCCGCGCGCATTGGGTCGCCGTCGAGCGCTGGGATGTGCTGCGTCCGCGTGAGATTGAAGACGAGTTGCGGCGGGCGCACGCTTTGATCTATGAAAAGCTCCCCAAGAAGACGAAGGCCGTGCTGGCGCTGCCGGAGAAGGAACGGGCGAAGGCGATCCAGGGACGCAGGAAAATAGCCGCGGCCCGGGCAAAAACAAAGCGTAATTAAGGCATTTCTCCTTCAATGTAGTCTTCTCAGAGAATGCGGAAGGTTGCGATTTCTTGAAGAAATCGCAATTTGGCAGTCGAGGCTACGGGACACATCCGAAGGAGAAATGCTTTAGCGGAACTTGGCAACCCCGGTTTTCGTAAGATCTCATGCAGACATTCGTTCGCGAGGCGGTGAGACGATGGTCAAATTTCTTCTGTGGTGCATTCTGCTGGTGTTGTGCTGGCCGCTGGCGCTTGTGGCTCTGGTACTGTATCCGCTGGTGTGGCTGCTGCTGTTGCCGTTCCGCGTGGTGGGCATTGCCGTGGGCGGCGTGCTGGAGCTGGTGCGGGCAATCATCTTTCTGCCGGCGCGGGTGCTGCGGGCCGTCTAGAGCGACCCTCTCCTCGACATCCCCTCTGAAGATGCTTTAGCGTGAGCCTATGACAGGCGTTTCTCTGAACATCGACAGAAAGGTTGCGCCTTGCGATCCCGGGCGAGTGCTGGGATGAAATCGTGAGGCGTGGTTGGAAACGCCGCGCCTTACAAAACGTCATTCTATTGAGAGATTCGATGGAGGAAGGCTCATGCGGAAGGTTTTGCCGGTTGCGCTGGCGGTGCTGGCTCTGATGGCGCCTCATGCGGCGCGGACACAAACCGACGACGCGGCGGCGAAGAATGCGGCGCAGGCACGTGCGGCGCTCAACGCCATGGTGCGGGCGTTGGGTGGGCAGGCGTGGCTGAACATGCAAAACATGGAGCGGGAGGGGCACGTGGCCGGGTTTTTCCAGGGCAATCCCGACCCCGGCACCACGGAGTACTTTGAATTTCATCAGTGGCCCGATCATGACCGCGTCGAACTGACCAGCCACCGCGACGTGGTGGAGTTTTACGTGGGCCGGCAGGGCTTTGAGGTGACTTACCGCGGCAAGAAGCCGGTGGACAAGGATACTGTGGATGACTACCTGCGCCGCCGCGACCACTCCATTGAGACCGCGGTGAAGGTGTGGATGAAGGATCCGAACACCATCTTGATTTACGAGGGGCAGCGCCTGGCGGAGCGGCATCTGGCCGAGCAGGTTACGCTGATCTCGCCTGAGAACGAGGCCATCACCATCCTCATGGACGAGCAGACGCATCTGCCGCTGCAGCGCAGCTTTCAGTGGCGCGATCCCGAATACCACGACAAGAACACCGACACCGAAGAGTACGACGACTATCACACGATTGACGGCTTCCCTACCCCCTTCACCATTACGCGGCTGAAGAACGGCGAACCATTCCGCCAGTACTTTGTGTCGCACGTGAAATATAACCAGGACCTGCCCACCGATTTCTGGGATGCGGACGCGGAGGCGCGGAAGGTGAAGCGGTAGCGGCGGAGAGGCGAGAACACAATCCATTCATGGGATGCGGGATCGATATTTATAATCCCTAGGAGCGCTCAGCGCCGATTCCCACCGCTCTCTAGGAGCCGCAGAATGACGTTCACTATCCAGGAAATCATGGATTTCCTGCCGCACCGATACCCCTTTTTGCTGATCGACCGCATTGTTGAGTTCGAGCGCGCCAAGCGCGTGGTCGCCATCAAGAACGTGACCACGAACGAGCCGTTTTTCCAGGGGCACTTTCCCGGCGCGCCGCTCATGCCCGGCGTGCTGATCGTGGAAGCGATGGCGCAGGCAGGCGCGGTGCTGTTGCTGTCGGAGATGGAGGACCGGCACGCGAAGCTGGCGGTCTTCACGGGCATCGACGGGGCCAAGTTCCGCCGCTCGGTGACGCCCGGAGATCAACTTCGCATCGAAGTGGGCGTGTTGAGCTTCCGTCCGCGCGCCGGCAAGATGGAAGGCAAAGCATACGTGGACGGCAAGCTTGCCTGCGAGGCTACCCTGACCTGCATGATTGTGCCGCGCGCCCAGGGAGCGAAACCCTCCGAGGCGGCCCAGTGAGCATTCATCCCAGCGCGATTGTTGCCGCGGGAGCGCGTATTCCGGAATCCTGCACCATCGGCCCTTATTGCACCATCGGGCCGGAGGTCGAGCTGGGCGAGGATTGCAACCTGATCTCCCACGTGGTTCTGGACGGGCGGACGCGCATCGGGGCGCGCAACACGTTCTATCCCTTTTGCTCGGTCGGCGTGGCGCCGCAGGACCTGAAATACAAAGGCGAGCCCACGGAGTGTGTGCTCGGCGACGGCAACACCATTCGCGAGTGCGTGACCATCAGCCGCGGCACGACAGGCGGAGGAGGAGTGACGCGGCTGGGCTCGAACAATTTGCTCATGGCTTACGCGCATGTCGGGCACGACAGCCATGTGGGCAGCAACTGCATTCTGGCCAACTCGGCCACACTGGCCGGCCACGTCATCATTGAGGATTTTGTGACGCTGGGCGCGTTTTGCCCCGTTCACCAGCACTGCGTGCTGGGCGCGCACGCGTTCATCGGCGGGGGAACGATCGTGACGCAAGACGTGCTGCCCTTCTCGCTGACTTCGGGGCGGCGCGAGAATAAAGCCTTCGGAATCAACAAAATCGGCCTGGAGCGGAAGGGATTTTCGCCGCAGCGGATCAAGGTGCTGCAAAAGGCCTACCGTCTGCTGCTGGCTGCGAAGCTGAACACGACTCAGGCCGTCGAAAAGATGCGCCAGCTTGAGGGCGATGACGTGGCGCTGCTGGTGAATTTTATTGAGCGCAGTGAGCGCGGGGTAATCAAGTAATCATGAAACTCGGCCTGATTGCCGGTAACGGCCGCTTTCCCTTCCTGCTGCTCGACGCGGCGCGGGCGGAGGGGCTGCATGTCGTGGTAGCGGCCATCAAGGAAGAGACCGACCCCGAGATGGACCGCCGCGCCAAGGCCGATGCCGGCGTGACCGTGCATTGGCTCTCGCTGGGCGCGCTTTCGCGGCTGATCGAGACCTTCCAAAAGGAGGGCGTCTCGAAGGCAGTGATGGCGGGCCAGGTAAAACATAAGCTAATATTCAGTCGCATCCGGCCGGATAGGCGGCTGGCCAAGCTGCTCCTCAATCTGCGCACCCGGTCCACCGACGCGCTGCTCGGTGCTGTCGCCAAAGTGCTTGGCGATGAGGGAATCGAACTGATCAGCTCGACGGCGTTTCTGGAGCCGCTGCTGGCCGAGGAGGGCGAGCTGACACTGCGCGCGCCCGACGAAGATGAGTGGCTTAACATCGAGTACGGTTTGGGCGTGGCACGGGCGCTGGCGGGGTTCGACATCGGGCAGACGGTTGTGGTGGCGGCACAGGCTTGCGTGGCCGTAGAGGCGATGGAAGGCACGGATGCAACCATTGAGCGCGCCGGCCGGCTGATGCAAACGCTCGATGGAGGGGCGTCAACCCTGCTCCCCAGCCGCGAAGACCTCTCGCCGGGGGCCCTGACCTTTTCGCGGCGGCTCACCGTGGTAAAAGCTGCCAAGCCGGAGCAGGACATGCGTTTCGACGTGCCCGTGATTGGAATCTCGACGATTGAAACGATGATTCGCGCCAGTGCGAGTTGCCTCTCCATTGAGGCGGGGCGCACTCTCCTGTTCGACCGTGACCAACTGCTGGAGCGCGCCGCACAGGCGGGCATTGCCATTGTGGCCTCTCCGCGCTGATAATAAGGGACGACAGCCTGCGGACTTCGCCGGCTGTTCTCACTTCCCTGTCCGCTATAGCATTTTTCGGATTGGTATAGAGTGCTGCCACAAACGTCTGTGGGCATTTTCCCTGAGAAAATGCCCATTGCACGCCTCTGGGTGACTCTACAGGAATCCGAAAAATGCCGTAATCCCTGATTCCCGGAGGTTTTCTTATGAAAAGATCCGTTTCCCTCACCCTTGCGGCAGCTCTCGTTGCTGCCACTTCCATTGTGGCCGCGCGCGCCGCCGACGATTCGATGCCCGCCCCTGGCCAGGCCGCGCCCACCTTCACGCTTCCGTCCCAGGACGGCTCGCCGATCTCTCTCGATCAATATCGCGGCAAATGGGTCGTCCTCTACTTCTATCCCAAAGACATGACGCCTGGCTGCACGATCGAGGCGCACAACTTCCAGAATGCGCTGGGCCAGTTCGAGGCCAAGAATGCCGTGATTCTGGGCGTGAGCGTGGACTCGGCCGACAGCCACAAGCAGTTCTGCACCAAGGATGGACTGACGTTCCATCTGCTCGCGGACCCTGACCACAAAGTGGTGAGCGCCTACGGGTCGCTGGGGAGTTTTGCCGGCATGGTGATTGCCAACCGCAACACCTTCCTGATCGATCCCAAGGGCAACATCGCCAAGGTGTGGGTGAAGGTGGATCCGGCGACGGCCGCGTCGGATGTGCTGGCGGCGATTCCGTAGAGCGGCCCGGGAGCAAACCAGCCCGAACAGATCCATCAAACCCGAACTGCCATCGGCTCTGTGCGGAACGGCGGAGGGAGAAGACTATGCCCACCGAACTTGCGTCGACCTTTCGCGCGGAGTTGAATAGCCTGCACGACGCCCTGCTGGCTCTTTCGCCTGCGCTTGCCGATGCCCCATGGCGCGCAAAAAGACCCGGCGTGAACCGGGCCTTTGGCTTGTGCGTCAGGTGAACGGTCTCGGCGAGAGGGATCGCCTCTCGCACGTGACACGAAGATCCGGGCGCCACGCGCCCTGTAGGAAAACCAGAGATGCTGTAACCCGAAGCCGCTGCACCTAAGTCGCCGCGACCCCAAGGAGCGGCGACCTTCAAAAAAACTGAATAGGGCACACCTTCTCTGGTTTTGCCGTAAGCACTTGCAAAGAAGGCTGAATCTACTTCTTCCCCTTCTTCTTTGCCGCTTTCTTGGCAGCCTTCTTCGCCTTTTTGGCGGCCTTTTTGACGACCTTCTTGGCCGCTTTCTTGGCCGGAGCCTTCTTCTTTGCGGCCTTCTTAGCGGCTTTCTTGGCGGGCGCCTTCTTGGCCGCTTTCTTCGCGGCTTTCTTGGCGGGAGCCTTTTTGGCCGCTTTCTTTGCGGCCTTCTCAGCAGGCGCCTTCTTGGCAGCTTTCTTTGCCGGAGCCTTCTTCGCTGCCGCCTTCTTGACGGCAGGCTTCGCCGCTGGCGTCGTGATCACCGCAACCACCGTCTCTTCCGCAATCACCTCATCGTCGTCTGAGGAGGTGAGGATGCCGGCGGTTTCCAACTCATCTTCCTCTTCGTCAGCAAAGGCTTCGACCTGATCGGGGTCCAGGTCACCCGGCTTCCCCAACGGGTCGCCGTCACTCATCGCGTACATCCTGAACACTTCATCCATCCTATTGCCTCCAGCGGATTGCCGCTGACAAGATTACGTTCGCATTTTTTGAGAGAGCAAAGGTAAACATTCTGCTCGCGCAAGCGATTGTAGCTATAGCTTGCACATAAATACAAGCAAAACACAAGCATCGAATGCAGTCTGCTATGGTTTTTTCTGGTGCGTGGAAGACTTGGTATGGCCCGTAGGCTTATGCGCGCCGCTGGACTTGGCGCCAGGGGTCGTTCTGGCGGACCGCGGATGGGCCGGCTTCGATGCGGAGGAATTGGGGTGGGCGCTGGCGCCGGACTTGGCGCCGGTTGTGGTGGTCTTGCGGCGACGCGAAGTGGATACGCGGACCGGGGCAGGCTCGGCCACATGCAGGCGGCGGCCCGGTTCGACCCGGATGCCGGAGGGGATTGCGTTCCAGCGCCGCAATTGGCTGAGAGAGACGCCAAAGCGGTCTGCGATGGTGACGAGCGTATCGCCGCGATGCACGACGTAAAGCCGAGTGCGTGTCAGCGGCTCGGCGACCGGCGCCACAGGAACCACCAACGCCTCGATGCCGGCCACGCTGTCGGTTTGATTGAGCTGATTGGCCGAGGCCAGTTCCGCCACCGGGACGCGGTACTCCTGCGCCACTGACGCCAGCGTGTCGCCCGCGACAACGGGGTGGTAGCGCCAGGAGGTGCGCTGGGCTTCGGGGACAAGGGCGGCGCGCTGCTCAAAGAGCGTGGCCGTGCCGGCAGGCAGGTGTAGATCGAACGGGGCTTCGGGCGGCGTGACCATGCGCAGCAGGCTGGGGTTCAAGGCCTCAACCTCGTCCACCGGCGCCCCCACCATGTCTGACACCAGCCGCAAGTTGATCGCGTAGTTGATGGTCACCGTGTCGGTCAGGATCGGGGGATCGAGGGTAACGTCGTCAAAGCCGTACTGGGTGGGATGGTTTGCAATGATGATTGCGGCCAGAATCTCCGGCACGTAGTTGGCGGTTTCGCGGGGCAGCTCGTTGCGCTTGTACAGCTCCCAGAAGTCGGCGTAGCCGGTTTTTGCCACCTCGTGCTGGATGTTACCGGCGCCATGATCGTAGGCGGCCATCGCCAGGTACCAGTCGCCGAGCTCGTCGTAGAGAAACTTCATGTAGCGGGCGTAGGCGCGCGTGGATTTTTCGGGATCGAAGCGCTCGTCCACGTAGAGGTTGCGCGTGAGGCCGTAGTAGGGGCCCGGCATAAACTGCCACATGCCGCCGGCGCGGGAGCGGCGATTGACGGCTTTGGGCTGGAAGCCTGACTCGGCGACAGCCAGGTAGATCAGGTCCTGGGGCACTCCTTCTTCAGCCAGAACGCGCTGAATCATCCCCTTGTAGAGCCCTGAACGCTCGAAAGAGTGCAGCAGCGTATTGTGGCCCTTCTGAGTGTTAGCGAAGAAGTTGATGTACGAGGCCACGTAGTCGTTGACCATCAGGGGCAGGTCGGATTTGGTGGTGGCCAGTTCGGCCGTGGCTTTGGCCACCAGATTGGGGTCGACGGCGAAGGTCACGTCGCTGGCCGCCTCGGCAGGAGTGATCTCCTCTTTGGGCACAAAGCCGTTGCCCTGCTTGAGCGCTTCCATCTCCAGGGCGTTTACCTGGTCGACGATCTTGTCGAACTCGTCCTGCAACTGCGGATCAGCTTTAATGTCGAGACCACTTGAAAGCATGAGATCGACGGCGCGGTCGAATTGGATTTTGGCCTCGGCCAGCATTCCTTTGCGGTAATCGGCGTCGCCGGCGGCGTAGGCTGCTTCAACCTGCTCGATGAGCACGCGCACGCGCTGCTGCTCGGTGTCGGCGGGTTTGGGCGCGGCCGGAGGGGCAGGTTGCGGCGCTGGAGCCGCTGGCAGAGCCGGCGCGGTGGCTTGTGGCGGCTGGCTGGCAGCAGCGCCGGGGGTTCCATTCGGTGTGCAGCCGGCGAGCGGCAAGGCGAGAAGGGCGCAGGCCGGCATGAGAGAACGAACCCCGGCGACGCGCAGGGAAAAACGCGGCCGATGCGGCCTCGATGGAGTCACTTTGGGCACTATGCCGATGATAAGCTATGCCATGGAGGCTCGTTATGCCGGACGCGCCTCAGTGCAGTTAAGTCTTTTGTTTTGAAAGTCTCTCATGGATGCCCGCTTCCTTCGTAACTTCGCTATCATTGCCCACATCGACCACGGCAAGTCGACGCTGAGCGACCGGCTCCTGGAACTGACGGGCTCGGTCACCGGGCGCGAGATGCAGGCGCAGATCCTGGACGACATGGACCTGGAGCGGGAGCGCGGAATCACGATCAAGGCTCACGCCGTGCGCATGATGTATAAGGCGCGCGACGGCAACACCTACCAGCTCAATTTGATTGACACGCCGGGCCACGTCGACTTCAGCTACGAGGTTTCGCGGTCGCTGGCCTCGTGCGAGGGCGCACTGCTGGTGGTGGACGCCAGCCAGGGCGTGGAAGCGCAGACGCTGGCGAATGCGTATCTCGCCATTAACCATGGACTCGAAATCATTCCCGTCATCAACAAAATTGATCTGCCTTCGGCCGACATTCTGGGCACGCAGGAGGCGATTGAAAAGGCTGTGGGGCTGGACGCGACCGACGCGATCCCGGTAAGCGCCAAAACCGGCCAGGGCGTGGATGAGGTGCTGGAAGCGATTGTGCATCGCTTGCCGCCGCCCACGGGCGATCCCGATGCGCCGCTGCAGGCGCTCATTTTCGATTCATGGTTCGACGCCTATCGCGGCGTAATCGTGCTGGTGCGGGTGATGCAGGGAACGATGCGCAAGGGCCAGCGCATCCGGCTGATGTCGAACGGGAAGGTGCACGAGATTGAGTCGATGGGCGTGTTGATGCCGAAACCGGTCGAGATCGGCGAGTTGACGGCAGGCGAGGTGGGATTTTTTGCGGCCACCATCAAGAACGTAGGCGACACCAAGATCGGCGACACGGTGACCGACGACGCGCATCCCGCCGCGGCGCAGTTGCCGGGTTTTGAAGATATCAAACCGATGGTCTTCGCGGGGCTCTACACCGTGGACTCGCACGAACACACGCTGCTGCGCGATGCCCTCGAAAAGTTGCGGCTGAACGATTCGTCGTTTTTCTTTGAGCCGGAGAGTTCGGTGGCGCTGGGATTCGGCTTCCGCTGCGGGTTCCTGGGCCTCTTGCACATGGAGATCATTCAGGAGCGGCTGGAGCGCGAGTACGAACTGGATTTGATCACTACCGCGCCCGGCGTGCGCTATCGCATCACGCTCACCGACGGAAAGGAGATCGAGGTCGACAATCCCTCACGCTGGCCCGAGCCGCAAAGCATCGATTCCATCCGCGAGCCGGTGATCATGGCGAAGATCCTTACCAACGAGGAATATGTCGGCGGCATCTTCAAACTGGTTGAGGAGAAGCGCGGCAAGCAGATCAACTTTGAGTACGTGACGCCGACGCGCGTGATGCTCACTTACGAGCTGCCGTTGAACGAGATCGTGTTGGACTTCTACGACCGGCTCAAGTCGATCTCGCGCGGCTACGCATCACTCGACTACCAACTCGCCGGCGAGTGGGAGTCGCCGATGGTCAAGCTCGATGTGCTCGTCTCCGGCGAACCGGTGGACGCGCTCTCGATCATCGTGCACCATGACCACGCTTACGAGCGCGGCCGCGCGCTGGTGTCGAAGATGCGCGAACTGATTCCGCGCCAGCAGTTCGAGGTCGCCATCCAGGCCGCTATTGGAGCCAAAGTTGTCGCCCGCGAAACCGTGAGCCCGCTACGGAAGAACGTGCTGGCCAAGTGCTACGGCGGCGATATTACGCGCAAGCGCAAGCTGCTGGAGAAACAGAAGGAAGGCAAGAAGCGCATGAAGCGGATCGGAAAGGTGGACATTCCGCAGGAGGCCTTTTTGGCGGTTTTGCGCGTGGGCGAGGACCAGCAGAAGTAGCGGCCGGCGAGTGTTCGCGCTTTCGCACCAATCAAATTCAACCCGCCTATCCAAACCTGCCCTGCTCAGTTCTCGGTGTTGCAGGCGCATAAGTCATCACGGATTGTGAACAATTCTTTATGGTGGATTGTGGAAAGGTGCCAAATCCAGTGGCAGTCCACAATTCAGGCATCTCGCTGCGGCACAGGAGCAGCTTAGTGAAGTTTCTATTGATAAAGAATAACTTACGCTTTGTACCAGAGTGGAATAGCGTCTGACAAGAGAAAAAAACAGGCCTTTCCTGACAGGTTTTCGGAAGAAATCCACAAATTTTTCCACAGGCCTGATGAGGGCTGAGATCAATCGAGGCAAGCACAAAGGCCCCGGAGAGCGGGGCCTTTGTTCGGTCTACGGTTGCAACTCAGTGGGTTGCAGCGGGCTTGGGTGCAGCCGGCTTGGGTGCTGCCGGCTTGGGCGCGGACGGTTTAGGCGCTGCGGCAGCGGGCTGAGGCGGAGCGGGCACCCCTGACTTCAGGTTGTATGCGTCGATGACGGCCTTGGTAATGTCGGTGCCATTGACGGCATAGAGCACGGGCGATTGCTGCTGCGAAACGTCCAGGATCAGGGTGTATCCCTGCTGCTCGGCGTAGGACTGCATCACATCGTAGACTTTCGACTGCAGAGCCTGGAAGACATCCTGCATATCCTGCTGAAAGTCGTTTTTCGCATCCTCGGCGTCACGGTCCAGTTGCTTCTTTTTCTCATCGATGGCCTTGGCGCGGGTGCTGCGCTCGACCTCGCTTAGACTCGCACCCTGATCCTGCAACTGCTTGGTGAGGGTGTCGATCTCTTCGCTAAGGGCCTTGAGGGCGGCCTCTTTGGGCGCGTACTTCTTCTCCAGATCGCCGAAGTCACGCACGCCTTCGTTGGTACGGGCCACGGCCGCCTGAAAGGCGATGACGGCGATTTTGGCGGGAACGGCGACAGGCGCGGCGGGCGGCGCGGGGGGTGCGGGCAGTGTTTGGGCAGCGGCGCTCAGGACCATCCCTGATGCCAACATCACAACAATTGCAAGCGAACGCTTCATTTGAATGAATAACTCCTTCGGAATCCCATTGCGGCTTTTCACAAAGACGCTGAAGAGGAGCCTTTACGTCCTCAAGAAACCCCACGGCTCATTTTCACCCCGGCTTTTTGCGGGAACTGAAGCACCGGACGGCGCGATAACTGAAAAGGGCGCATGCGGAAACGTCAGCGGGAACTAGAGGGATTATAGGCCAGGGAACAGGGAATAGGGAATAGGGAGCTGCGGTCCCCGCGCCGCCATCCCATGCTTGAACGCAGCCGCAGCCTCCCATCAAACACCAACGTATCCTGTGCCCAAGCATCATGAAACTCGCCGCAGGCTATTGCACGCGGCGATGGAGACTAAAGCGGCCGGACTCCCGGTCCACTAGTTTCCGGCGCGGGATCCATCCCTGAAATCATCCATACGCCTTTTTCGCGCACCAGGTAAAACGTCCGGTCCTTCACCATCATGGTGGGCGGGTCGCCGCCTTTATAAACGAGTTGCGTCTTCACTGTTGCCTTCCCTGAGCCAGCGTCGATCTGCCCTTCGCCGATGAGCGATTCGGACGCGGAGTACTTCCAACCCGAGTCCTGGTTCGACTTAAACTCGTCCACGACGTCGTTCTTGCAGGAAGCGGACAAAAACTGGCGTGTGGCCCCGGAATCGAGCGTGGCTGCGGCCGTCAAATATTTAGTTACGGTGACCGAAGGGCTGGACGATGCTAGGTCAGGTGAAGAAGCGGCCGGCGGCGAGGAAGCATGTGCGGCGCTCCCGTTGAACCTCTCCATTACAGCCATTTGAATGTCGGCCGGCTGAATCGAGTGGGATAAGTAGAGAACCGAAGGCGGACTGCCTCCCTTGTCGATCACGATATCGAGGCCTTGCTGGCGCGCCTCGGCCGTTAGCGCATCGAGGACTCTCGTGCCCACCTTCTCTAAGACTGCCTGGGCATCGGCCGTGAAGTCTTTCTGTGCAGCCGCGGTGTCGTCCTGCATTTTCTTCTTCTTCTGTTCGATGGTGGATTCGAGAGACGCCTTCTCCTGTTCGCTGAGCTTGCCCGCCGACAACTGCTTCTCAAGCCCGGCAATTTCGTCTGACAGAGCCTTCAGTTCTAAACGTTTCGGTTCGTACTTCTTTTGGATCTCAGCGAAAGGCCGCTTGAAATCGTCGGTCCCAGCAACGGCCTGCTGAAAATTGATGAATGCGACGCGGAGGGAGGCGCCGCTGGCTGCGCTTGCCGGCGGCTGCAGCGGCGGAGCTCCAAGGAATGCACGCAAGGACGGCAATAAATCGGATCGAATATCGAGCTCCACATTTCCAGTCACCGCATCATGCATGACCATCTTGAGGATTCCGAATGAAGCTGTTTGTACCCCTCCGTCTTTTATTTCCGCAGAAGCCAAGGCGATCTGCTTCCGAGTCCCCGAGAAGGAACAAGTGACTGATCGAACCGATCCTCCAGGCAGGTATGTGACGTTGCCTTGTGCATCAGAGACCATGTTGACCGTAATCCCTTCGATGGAGCACTTGATATCCGGGGAAATCTGAACATAAGCGGCGGCGGGCGCGGGAGGCGCGTGCACGCTGCCTCCCAAGAATTCCCTGAGCGCCTCAATCTTGTCTGGGTGAATGGCAATCGCAAATTGAAAAGGGCCTGCCGGAGACACGCGAAGCTCGCCAAACGATGAGGTCTCAATGACTCCATTGCTGACCTCATGAGACGCAAGCGGAAGGTCCTTATTCTGCCCTCCGGTGATGGCGCAGGTCACGCTATCAACCGACCCCGACACCTTTGTCCCGCCCTCGATGCCCAACCGCTGGGAAGCAAGGAAACAGTTGATGTCCTGCGGGAGGCTTACAAAATCGCCGGCTTGTGCGGGATGAGCGGTCGAGGCCACCGGCGCTGCCGGTGTTTGGCCGGAAGCGCTCAAGGCAAACCCTGAGACTAGAACGACGACCATTGCAAACACATGCTTCATTTGAATCGAAACTCCTTTCGAATTACCCGCACGGTTCATGATTTCGGCACAGAAACGAGCATTGGCCCCCCGGGGGGATGCTGATGGCTCGGACTGACCCGGGCTTTTGGCACTAAATGAAGCGCCGGCCCGGCGCGTTGTAGGAGACTTAATCAGACGCAAACGGAGACGTCGCTGGAAATTAGAGGAATTATAGGGCAGCGGACAGGCGTAGGGAAATAGGAGTGGCACGTCGCCCGAATTAAGTGCACTTGTCCACTGCAAATCGAGCTGCACCGCTCCAGCGAAGTCTCGATCCAGAAAAATTAAAGTTCTCCGGGTGTGGTCTGTACGCCCTACTCCCTTACCTCATTGCGCAGGCGCCGGCTGGGGCGCATCCACGGCATTCGAGCTTTGCGCCGGCGGCGCGGGCACGCCTGACTTCAAATTGTAGGCGTCGATGACGGCCTTGGTGATGTCGGTGGAGGGAATAGCGTAAAGCACGGTGGCGTTCTGCTGGTCGCCCGCATCCAGCACCAGCGTGAATCCCAATTTCGCTGCCAGATCCGTCATGACCGCGCCCACCTTCCCGGCCATGTTGTTGAGGAGTTGCTGCGCTTCGTTCTGAAAGTCGCTCTGGGCGTCCTGGGTCTCACGGTCCAACTGTCTTTTCTTCTCGTCGATGGTGCGGGACCGGCTCGCGCGTTCAGCGTCGGTCAACTGCGCGCCCTGTGCCTGCAACTGCTTGGTCAGATTATCGAGCTCGTCGGTCAGGGTCTTGATCTGCTGGCGCCTGGGATCGTATTTCTTTTGCAGGTCAGCGAAGTCCCGCTGAAATTCGTTGGTCTGGGTTACCGCGGCCTGAAAGGCGATTACCGCGACTTTGGCCGGGCCGGCAGCCGTCGAAGCGGCAGGCTTTTGCGCGGCCGGTGCGGTTGCAGTTTGACCGGCAGCGGCAACAACTGAGGCCAAAGCCAGCAAAAGGGCGAAAAAGGGCAGACGCTTCATGCGAATCACTAACTCCTCTGGAGTTCCCGCTCACCGATCCCGATTGCGCGGCGGTGAATGCCGCAACGCTTTCGGGCTCTTTTTGGGCACCGTCGGGCATGAAACCTGCACAAGAAACACGCGCACGGAGGCATCGCCGGGAACCAATGGCGATTATAGGAGCCTGGATAGGGACCGTCAAACCCAACTCTCTTCCAACACAAGATGAGCCTGAAGGAGGACTTTGATTCCAATACAAGATGAGCCTGAAGGAATAGGCATGCTGGAGATTGAATATCAGCGTGCACGAAGCAGA
>Ga0326728_10002283_pt1 | contig 64466 bp, 60 predicted proteins | sample MB3enrmetagenome_FD_207602 | JGI IMG/M metagenome (GOLD analysis project Ga0326728, IMG submission 207602) | Lab enriched peat soil microbial communities from McLean, Ithaca, NY, United States - MB31MN | ecosystem: Environmental > Terrestrial > Soil > Wetlands > Peat | place: USA: New York...
TGGCGGAGGGCTGAATCGAGCGATTTGGAGCGCGTCATGGTGTATGTATATCATATAATATACATACTGCAAGCAAAAAATGGAAAATCTTTCCAGGTCCGTTTTTCCGCCATCACTGAGGCATTACGCTATTTGAGCGGCGGGTTGACGCTCGGCAGGTTGGTGGCGGACAAGAAGTCCGGCGTGTTGGTGTTGATGTCCAGAGAACCCGGCGGGGCGGCGGCGTTGAGGTCCTTGATGACGGCCTCGGTCAGGTCGTCCTGGCCGTTGGAATAAAGGACCACCGGGGCCATGTTGGCGCTTTCGCCCGAGCAGTCCAGCACCAGCGTGTAGCCGCCGGCTATGGCATGGGCCTTGACCACGCCGGAAATCTCCCGGACGATGTCGTCCCGGCGCTGGCGCTTCTTCTCGTAAAGGCGGGCGCTGGCGCCGCGCTCGAACTCGGTGATGGACTGTTTGTCGTTTTCCAACTCGGCGTATTTCTCCTCGGCGGCTTTCTTGCCTTTTTCCCGTTCCTCGGCGGAGAGGGACTGATCGTTGGATTTGTCAAACAGCCGGCGCCATTCCTCCTCGTGTTTTTTCAAGTTGGCCACCATCTGTTGCTGTGTCTTCTCGGCCTCGGCGCCTTCCTGCTTGAGGCCGGCGTTGGACTGGATGGTCTTATAGTAGCGGTCGAAGGCCTTGCTCAGGTTGACAATGGCGATTTTCTGGTCGGCGGCCAGGGCCGCGCGGCCCAGGCCCGCCACCGCGCCGGCCAGGAGAACGATTGGCAGAAGTTTTTTCATAAGCATCAAAAATTGTGCGTATAGCCGAAGCCGAACTGGAACTTGCCCCACCTGGTCGCCGTGGGATCATGGATGATCGGCACGCCGTAGTCCAACTGCAGCGGCGTGCCTCCGCCCAGAGGCAGGACAATGATAAAGCCCATGCCCACGTCGTTGTCAATGGCCTTCCGGCCCGCGGGATCGAAGCTGTAAGATTTGGCATAAACGTTGCCCATGTCGTAAAAGAGATGGTAGCGGATAATGCTGACCACCGGGATGCTGTAATCAACCGAGCCATAAACATACGTGTCTCCCCCCAGCGCCTCACCCAGGCTGTCCAAGGGGCCGACGGTTTCGTAGCGAAACCCGCGCATGGAGTACATGCCGCCCAAAAACCAGCGCTCGAAAATCGGGACGCGCGAGGTGCCGTCCCAGGGGGAAACCACGCCGCTGCGCGCGTCCACTTCCACGATATGGTTGGTGGCGAAGCCCTTGAAGAACCAACTGGTGCGCAATTCCAACTTGTAAAATTCCGTGTCCCCGGGCGGCGCGGCCGTTTCGGTCGAAACGGTCGTCACCTGTCCTCCAGTGGGATCGCGGTAATTGTTGAGCGTGTTGTAGCTCAGGCTCAGGCCCGTTTTGGCGATGAAGTAGCTGCCCCGCTCGGCCAGGATGTTGGTCGTCACGCTGGGCGGGGTGACGACCCCCTCGTAGGTCGTCGGGTAGGGATAATAGCCGGAGGGGATGGAAACATGGGCTTCTTCCATCGTGTAGCTGACAGTCCCCGTGAGGAACTGGCTGCCCAGCGCCTTCTTGAGGGTCAAGGTGCCCCCGGCGAAGGACTCGTAGTAATCGTTCTGCAGGGCGTTGTAATAAACCTGCCGGTCGAACAGGTCCACGCCGAAGGACAGCCGCTTGCCCAAAAACCAAGGCTCGATGAAGTTCAAGTCGTAATCCTGCAAGAGCGTGCCCACCGAAACGCGCAGTTGCAGCTTCTGCCCGGCCCCGGTGAAGGTCGGCGGATTGAACAAATCGAAATCGCCCTGCCGCACTTCCACCGTGCCGACGATGCTCTCGACGGTGCTGAAGCCGGCGCCGATGGTGAAGTTGCCGGTGCCTTTCTCCTCCACCCCGATGACCAGGTCCTTGTGGTTGGGCACGTCGGTTTCCTCCGGCTCGGTGTCCACTTTGCTGAAGTAGTCCAGCCCTTCGAGCTTTTGCTTGCTGATCTTGACCCGCACCATGTCATAAACCTCGCCAGGATAGACCGCCAGTTCCCGCCGCAGCACGCGGTCTTTGGTCTTGACGTTGCCTTTGATGACGATTTTTTCGATGTAGCACTTCTCCCCCTCGTTGATGTCGTAGGAAAGATCCATCGTGCCGGTGGCCGGGTTGGCCGACCGGTTGGGCATGATGACCGTTGTGCCCCCCTGTTCCAGCGTCAGGTAACCCCGCGAGCCGTACACGTCGCGCAAGGTTTGCGCGTCGTCGTTGAAATCGGCGGGCTTGAAAATGGCCCCCGGGGTCAGCTTCAGGCGCAGCAACTGGCCGTTGATCTTTTTGCCGAGGATGAAATCGTTGGTGGTGAAAAGATGGTTGCCCTTGATCTCCAGCGTGCCCACCTTGTAGGGCTGGCCCTCGGAAACAGAAATGCGAATGATCATCCACTTCGGATTGATGTAATCGAACTTGATGTCCTGGATGGCGAAATCTATGTAGCCCTTGTTCTGGTAATGCTCGACCAGCTTGTCTTTGTCGTCTTCAAATTGGTCCTCCTTCAAGACCCCCGAACCGGTCAGCCAGGAAAAAAACCACCGCCGGCGGGTCTTGAGCACCTTGCGCAATTCCTTTTGCGTGGCCGCTTGGGCGTTGACGAACACGATGTTTTTGATCTTGACCTTGGCCGTTTCATGAATCCGGATGGTGACCGAGCCGCGGCCCAGCGCCTCGTCCACCACCGGGGCCTCGGCTTTGACGGTGGTTTTCTGGTAGCCAGCCTTCTCGTACATTTCCTTGATCGCCTGGGCGTCGTCGAAGAGTTTCCGCTCGTCCAGCGGCTGGCCGATTTTGGAGGTGATCTTCTTCTTGATCTTCTTGAGGCTCATCTTTTCGTTGCCCTCGATCCTGATGTCCGTCAGGATCGGCTTGCCCTGCACCAGGTAGGTCACATCCACCCCGCCCGCGGGGCTGATGTCCGCCGCCACCCGGATGTTGAAGAAATAGCCGGTGGCAATCAGGTTCTTGACGTCTTCGTCGGAGGCCGCGCGGGTGAACGGCTCCCCGACCTTGACCCGGATGTTGGCGCGGACGAAGGCCTCGGTCACGGGCGGGGGTCCCAGAAAGCGGATGGCAATACTATGGACACGAAGCCCCGCGGGCTGGGCCGGCGCCGCCGGCAGCCAGGCCAGCCAAAGCCAAACCAGCAGCGCCAAACGGAACGGCATTTTCATCGGTCAGGCATCGGCCGGCACATCCTCCGCGCTGACCTTGGCGGCGCTCTCGAAACGGGTGTAGCTCTTGAGGAAGGTCAGGTCCACGTCCCCGGTCGGCCCGTTGCGTTGTTTGGCAATGTAAAGTTTCACGGCGACGGCCTCCTGTTCCATGTCGCTCTCTTCTTCCCCGTCTTTGTTTTTTGTTTCACGGTACAATAATCCGACCAGGTCGGCGTCCTGCTCAATGGCGCCCGACTCGCGCAAATCCGACAGCCGCGGGCGCTCGCCCGGGCCGCGTTTCTCCAGCTCGCGGTTAAGCTGGCTGAGCACCAGCACCGGCACCTTCAACTCTTTGGCCAGGGCTTTGATGCCCCCGGAAATCTCCGCGATCTCCTGCTGGCGGTTCTCCGCCCGGCGCGAAGTAGAATGCAGGAGCTGCAAGTAGTCAACGACAAACAATTTGATGCCGAACTGCTGCCACATCCGCCGCGCCTTGGCCCGCAATTGCAAGATGGACAGCGCCGAACTGTCGTCCACGAACAACGGCGCCCCGGCCAGTCTGCCCGCCGCGCCCGTCAGCCTGGGGAAGTCCCGCTCGGCCAGGAAGCCGTCCCGCACGTTGCGCAGGTTGACCCGCGAGCTGGAGCAGAGCATGCGCAAGACCAGTTGCTCGGCCGTCATTTCCAGGCTGAAGATCCCCACCGGCACTTTCAGCTCCAGGGCCACGTGCTCGGCGATGTTCATGGCCAGGGAGGTCTTGCCCATCGAAGGCCGCGCCGCCACCACGATCATCTCCCCTTCGTGCAGCCCGGTGGTCATTTTGTCGAAATCCACGAAACCGGTTGAAAGCCCCGTCAGCAGGCCCTGGTTCTGGTGGTACTCCTCGATCTTGGTTATGGCGCGGTTGACCAGTTCCTTGATGGTCAGGCTGGTCCCCGTCACCCGCGCCTCGCTGATGCGCAGGATGTCGCGCTCCACTTCATCCAGCAAGGAGTCCACTTCCCCTTCATAGTCGAAGACCCGGCCCACGACCTCGGTGCAAGTGCTGACCATCTTGCGCAGCAGGTATTTTTCCATGACGATGTCCAGATAATACTGGAGATTGGCCGCCGAGGGCACGGCGTCCGGCAGGGTGGACAAATAGGCCAGGCCGCCCACCCCTTCGATCTGCTGATTGTTCTTGAGCCGCTGCTGCAGCGTGATCAGATCTATCGCCTCCTTGTGGTCGAACATCTCCGTCAGCGTCTGGAAAAGGGTTTGGTGGCGCAGATCGTAAAAGACCAGGTGGCCCGGCTTGAGTTTCTCAATGCACTCCCCCATGCAATCGTTGGGCGAGAGCAGGACGCACCCCAGCACGCCCTGTTCGGCCTCGATGGAGTGGGGCGGCAGGCGGTCAACTTTTGGCATGCCGGCGGTGGCGGAAGTTTTGCGGCGCGATTTGTTCAAATCCGCCGACGTCGCGCCCGACTCGGGCTGAACGGAATCAATCATGGCATCAAGGAGACTGCTTGGACCCGTCTTTGTTCAAACGAACCTTATTAAAAACTATGCCCAAGATGTCCAGACGTTATTCACCGTCCGCGGTGTCAGCGGAACTTCATCCGGCTCAACTCCGAACCGGCCACCAGCAGCACCACTCCGGCGACCGCCAGCAATCCGCCCACCAACCCGCGCCGCCCGGTCTTTTCGCCTTCGACGGCGCTGGCAAAGGGGATCACCACCAGCGGCGTGGTCGCCACGATGGCCAGCACCAGGCCGGTGGGCGTGGTTTTGAGCGCCCATTGGTAACAGGTCACCCCCAGGGTCTGCCCCGCGATGGCGTTGACCGCCACCCACGGCCATGCCCGGCGCCATTTCTCCGCCTGCGGCAGGCGCGGCGGATCGGGATGGGTCAGTTGCGCGGCGATCTCGCGCCGCTTGACCACCAGCAGGCAAAGCGCGGCGACCAACAGCCCGCCAATGAGCCGTTGATAGGCGGCTGTGGCGCCATCAATGTCCTGATGGGCGGCGGCGGCCACCGCGTAGGCCTTGCGGCTGAGAACGGCGCCGAAACCGTTGCCAAACGCCGCCAAAAAGCTGAAGCATATCCCCGCGGTCAAAACGCCTTTCCTGGCCTCCAGATGTTTTCCCGGCGCCAGCGCCACGGCCACGCCGGCCAGAATGATGGCGCAGGCCCCCGTCTGCCACGCCGTCAGGCGCGTGCCCAGCCAGAGCCATTCCACCACCGCCGCCGAGAGCGCTGAAAAACATTGGACGATCAGCAGCGACAATCGCGACCCGAGGCGCGGCAACGATTGAAAGAGAAAAACGTCCGCCCCGACTCCGATGACGCCGCTGATCAAGAAGAGCGCAAAGGAATCGCCGCTCAGCCCCTGGCCAAAGGTGTGCGCCCAGAGGGCCAGCAAAGGCGTGGCCAGCGCCAAGCGCCAGAAATTGGCCTCCGTGCCCCCCAGCAGCCGGGCCGAGCGCGTCGCGCAAACGACCGAGGTTGACCAGAAAATGGTGGCTAACAATGCCGCGAACACGGAACGGATGATTAACGCGGCCGCCGGGGCGGTTCAACCTAAATTCAAAGCGCCATTTCTGTGAATTTCCGCCCGGCAAACCGGCGCCATTGGCCGTAGCCGACCGACCGCGCCAAATCCACCGCCGCCGCGAAGTCGCTGCCCACCTCGCCCGGCGCGTGGGCGTCGGAGCCGAAAGTGATGGGGATATTCCGCCGCGCCGCCCGTTGCAAAAAGGCGCGGCTGGGATAAATCTCCCGGCAATCCTTGCGCAAGCCGCCGGTGTTCAACTCGAGGGCCACGTTGCTGGCGGCAGCCCGCTCCAGGAACCGCTCGAAGAGCGGTCCGCAGTCCTGCACCGGGTAGATTTTGAATTTCTTGGGTAAATCCGCGTGGCCGATGATCTCGAAGAGACCCGATTCGGCCGCCTGGCCGAGCCGGTCGAAATAGACCGACCAGACCTCAAAGGCCTCGCGCGTTCTCCAGTTCGCTATCTCCGCCGGATTGTCCACCGCCCACGAATCGGAGACGTAATGGACCGAGCCGATGAGATAATCCCACGGATGGCGCGCCGCCAGGGAGCGAATCCAGTCCTGGTGTCCCGGCAGGTAATCCACCTCCAGCGCCAGGCGGACGGTCAGATTGGGGAAATCCCGTTGCGTGCGCCGGACTTTCTCCACGTATTCATCCAACTGATCCAGGCGCATGCGCCAATCATCGAAATCATCCCGTTGCATGGGCGAATGATCGGAAAAGCCGATTTCCTCCAGGCCCAGCGCCAGGGCGCGGGCGGCATACTCCGCCGGCTCGCCGGAGGCGTGCCGGCAAAGCGGCGTGTGGGTATGATAATCCGCTGGCCAACGCATCGTCCCACTCTTGGGCCAACACCCCCAAAAGTCGAACGAAAAACCCAACCTGATCTGGTAGGGTCATCGCGCTGCGATGACCGCGGACGGCTCGGCGAGCCGTCCGTACCTTCCCTGATTGACGCATTACTTTTCGCATTTCTTCTGGCCACGGCGGGGCAGGGGCGGTAGGCTGGCAGACATGACTGTTTTGCCACGCCCGAACGTCATCCTGACGCATGAAAGCGATCTGGATGGTTTGGTGGCCGGCTTGCTCCTGCAACGCCTGGCCCGCCATCTCTTCGCCCAGACAGTCCCGCTGGAGGCCTTCCACTATAACAACTGGCGCCTGCGCGACCCGCGCGAAAAATCCGGCTGGGTCTGCGACCTGACCCTGGATGCGCGCCTGGACAAGCCGGACTGGGTCGTCATTGATCATCACGCGACGGAACTCAAACCCAAAAACGCCCTTTTCATTCATGACCTGGCCAAATCGGCCGGGCTGTTGTGCTATGAGTTGTGCCAGGAGCACGGCCTGGGTTCGCCGGAACTCGACCGCCTGGTGCGTCTGAACAACGTGGCCGATTTGTTCCTCGAGGACGACCCGGAGTTCGTTTTGGCCAATGATTACGCCAACCTGGTCAAGACCTACCAGTTTTGGAATCTGCACGCCTTGATTGACGGACAGTTGGAACGGCTGCTGGACCATCCGCTGCTGGAAGTCATGGCCGTCAAACGGCGCATCGAAGACCCCATGGGCCTGGAGTGGAGCAAGGCCAACGTCCTGGAAATCACCCCGGCGGTGGGCTGCGTGGACACGGTCGTCGGTAACATCAACTTGATCGTCCATCAAATGCTGGAAAAACAGGCGACCAAGTATCCCGTCTTGGTGACCCTGTTCCGCAAGGCCAACAGCGCCGTCGTCGTCAGCTTGCGCAGCCGCAACGGCGAGGCCCTCAAAGTGGCCGAAAAATTGCAGGGCGGCGGCCACGCCAACGCCTGCGGCGCCACTTTGCCCCGCTCGGTCAAGAATATCCCCGACGCCATTGATTACCTGCGCCAGGTGCTGGACGCCTCGCCCAAGCCCGACGCGCCGTTGAACAGCCTGGAGGACGCGCTGGCCGGCCTGGAGATCAAGCCCTGAGCGCACTTCATTCGACTTGGAGGATTTGATCCAGCAATTGCGCCAATTGCTCCACAATGGCCTCGTTGGCCGCCAACAGTGTCACCCCCGCCTGGCGCGCCTGGCTTTGCGCCGCCGCATCGTGCTCGCGGGAAAAACCGAGCACGGGGATGTGTTGCGTGGCCGGATTGCCCTTGAGGCGGGCGATGCCGGCGCGGGCGTCGGCCGGGGGAAACAACTCGGCGACGACCACCAGCGGCTTGTCGGTTTCGCAGGCGAGGGGCAAGTGGGCGGCGCTGCTGACGGACTGGACGCGATAGCCCAAGTCCTGCAGGCGGACGGCCACCTGGCTGCCCGGCAGCAAATTCGAATAATAAACGAGCGCCAGCGGTTTGCTCATGCGCAGCAAGTTGGAGCACCCCGCCCCAAATTGCAACTTTGCGCTGCCCCCGCGAATTTTTTTTTTGGTTGTATTCACCGATATTCACCGATATTCACCGATATTGGCAGGAGCTGAACCAGGCTGGCCGCGCGGGTATCTCGGCGAACGTGGGTTGAAGCGCAGCGGAACAGAGCCGGGACGGCTCTGCCACGATGGCCGCGTCACGGCCTGACGGCGGCGGATTGAACTTTCGTTCATTCACACGGCGATTATGGCACAGGCCGGAACGGACAAAAAACCTACGGTAGTGTTTTTGGCATGATTTTTTTTGGAGGAGTTGGACCGCCGCTTGTCGTTGAAACGCAAGTGGTTGCAACGGGGAAAATCCTGAAAAACCGGAAAAACGCGAAAAAAAGTGCAAAATAGTTTCGGTGGGACCTCGGTTTTTCTGCAAAATGGCCTGCTTTTTCGGCCAAAAAGAGCCCTTGATTATACGCATAGTTTGTAAGCTGCTATCGTTGTGTGGGTTAGCGCGAATTACGGAAGGCTAAATGCTGAACGCTAAAGGCTAAAGTTCATTTCCCCAGTTCACCGAATTGAAGGCTGACGCGGGGAAGATCGTCGCTCAGGTCGCTGGCGGCGAGCCGGCGGTGATTGTGGGCGGGTCCAAGGTCGTTGTCATGCAAACGCTCAAACCGGCCAGGGCGCAGGAGCGCGGCGGACACTATTCGGGATCGGATGCGGAAAGGCGAAAACTCCTGGCCGGCCGGCCGGCGGCTGAATCGAAGCGGGACCAAGCCGCCATCCGCTCTGCCATTCAAGCGGTGCGAAAAGCGCGCCGGATGCGATGACGGTCGTGCTCGACACCAACATTTTCAAAGAACGGCCTACGACATTCCGATTGTCACGGCAGACTCATTGTTGGAATTCATCGGCTAAAACAGGTCATTCAGAACTTTTTGAAACCGTATTCAACAGCAGTGGCGGAGCGGCGGATGGACTTGCGGGAGGGCTATTTCAGCCAGTTGATTTTGATTTCTTTTTCCAGGGGCTTGAATTCCGGGTCGCCGGTGACCAGGTCGGTCTTGCGCTCCTTGGCCAGCGCGGCGGCGAAGGCGTCGGCAAGACTGATTTTGTGGCGCGACTTGAAATCGGCGGCGGCGTCGGCCAGAGGGCGGTCGGCGGGGTGGAATTCGATGGGGAGACTGGTCAGGATGTCGGCCGCCCGGTTCCAGGCATCCGCGCCGTCTTTTTTGATGAGGATGTATTTCACCTCGGCATAATTGACCTCGGTCATGTGCAGGGGCCGGTCGGCGGCGGCCTTGAGCAACAAATCCTTGACTTGGAGGGCGGCGTCCTCGCCACGGAAGAAAGCGAGCAGAGCATGTGAATCGAGAACGGAGGCGGCCATGCTCATTTGTCCTCCAGTTGCCGCCCGTCGCGGAGCAGTTGCAACAGGGCGTGGCTATCGAGAACCTGTGCTTCGGGCATATTTGGCATCCTCCAGTTGCATTTCCTCGCGTTTATGTTCCGCCCATTCCTCCGCAAAGGGCTTGTCGCCCGGCTTGCGCTTCAGCAGGCCGTAGCCTCGCTCAATCGCCCAGCTTGTGACGGGTTTGAGCAAAATGCCGTCGGGCGTGGCCTCGACCACGGCCTTGGTGCCGTCCTGAATGTGGAACTGCCTGCGCAGCCAGGCGGGGATGACGACCTGGCCCTTGGTGGTGAACCAAACGGCGTCCGTTTTCAATGTCGTGCTCATGGTGGATAATCTGACATACTTAAAGAAGTCCGTCAAATTAAAAAAGTAGGAAATATTGCGGAAGTGCAAACCTGCCCGGAAGCGGGGCACGAGTGGCGGGCGGGGATTGAAACGTAATACTGCGAAGATTGGAGATTGGAGATTGGAGATTGGAGATTGGAGATTGGAGATTGGAGATTGGAGATTGGAGATTGGAGATTGGAGATTGGAGATTGCAGATTGGAGATTGCAGATTGCAGATTGGAGATTGGAGATTGGAGATTGGAGATTGACCACGGCAAGGGGCGGTTCGTGCTTGAAACGGGGGGCGGGGTGGGGTAGGCATGAGGCGGCTTGAAACAAAATTTTGTCAGCGAGTAATGGATTATGGCATTGTTGATCAAAAACGGGGAAATCGTCACGGCGAGCGAACGCTACGTGGCGGACATTTATTGCGAGAAGGAAACGATCACGCGGATTGACAAACACATCGCGGCGCCTCCCGGCGCGGAGGTGGTGGATGCGTCGGGCAAATATGTCTTTCCGGGATTCATTGATCCGCATGTCCACATTCATCTGCCCTTCATGGGCGCGCTGGCCAAGGACACGCACGAGACGGCCAGCAAGGCGGCGTTGGTCGGGGGAACGACCACGTTCATTGAGATGATCTGTCCGGACCGGACGGAGAAGCCGCTGGAGGCTTTCGAGTTGTGGCTAGGCAAGGCGGAAGGCAAGAGCGCCTGCGATTTCAGCTTTCATATTGGCGTGACCCGATACGATGCCGAGGCGGAGCGGGACTTGCGGGAAATCGTCAACCGCGGGGTGAGCAGCTTCAAGGTTTTTCTGGCCTACAAGGGCGCGTTGGGGGTGACGGACGAGGAGCTTTACAAGACGCTCGATCTGGCCCGGCGCCTGGGGGTCATCACCACGGCCCATTGCGAGAACGCGGACCTGATCCTCGAATTGCAAAGCAAGTTGCTGGCCGAGGGCAAAACCGGACCGCAATACCACTATTGGAGCCGCCCGCCCGCCGTCGAAGCCGAAGGGGTGCATCACCTGATGACCTTTGCCGAAATGACCGGCGCGCCGGTGTATATCGTGCATTTGAGCTGCGCGGAGGCCTTGGAGGAAGCCCTGCGCGGGTCGGCCCGCGGCGTGCGCGTGTGGGTCGAGACGCTCATCCAGTATTTGTTGTGCGACAAGAGCGACGCGGAGAAGGCGGACTTCGAGGGGGCCAAATACGTCATGTCGCCGCCGCTGCGGGAGAAGGCCAACCAGGAGGCGCTGTGGAACGCGTTGCGCAAGGGCTTCGTCTCCACGCTGGCGAGCGACCACGCGCCGTTCGATTTCAAGGGGCAAAAGCAACTGGGCCGGGAGGACTTCACCAAAATCCCCAACGGCATGCCGTCGCTGGAAGACCGGATCAATTTATACTTTACTTACGGGGTCAAGCGCAAGCGGATTGACTTGCATCAATTCGTCAACACCGCCAGCACGCAGGCGGCCCGGATTTTCGGCTTGTTCCCGCGCAAAGGGACCATCCAGCCCGGGGCGGACGCCGACCTGGTGGTGTATGATCCGGCCCACCACGGAAAGATTTCCGCCGCCACCCAGCGGATGAATGTGGATTACAACGCCTTCGAGGGGATGAAGATCGAGGGCCGCCCGCACGTCGTGACCGTGCGGGGCCGGGTGGCGGCGCGCAACGGCAAATTCGTCGGCGAACCCGGCCGCGGGCAGTTTCTGCGGCGGGAAGCGGGGTATGTTTAGCCCGGAGAAGTGAAATGCAAGCAATCCCATACGACCTGAAAACTCTCGCGTGAAAAAGTTTAACGGCAGCTTTCTGATCCTGCTGGCGCTCCTGGGCGGAAGCCTGGCCGTGCTGTGCCATCAGGCCTTCTTGCCCGGCGAAGTCGCCTGGGCCAACGACATGCCACTGGGGGCGATAGTGGAAAGTTCCACCCGCCTGCCGGGATCGCTTTTTGGTTGCTGGTCGGATTTCTATTGGCTGGGCGGCCCAAACACCGGTTATCAACCCAGTCTGACCACGCTGTGCATGACGATCCTGTCGCAGCGCCATTACCTGAAGTTCGCCGTGCCGTTGAGCATGTTTTTCCTCGGGTTTGGGGCGTGGTTTTTCTTCCGGCAATCGGGCTTTTCGCGGATGGCCTGCGTGCTGGGCGGGTTGGGAGCGGGCTTGAACATGCACTTTTTCTCCAACGCCTGCTGGGGCCTGTGGAACTGGGATTTCTGCTGCGGGATGATCTTCGTCGCCTTGGGGATTCTGGTCAGCCCGCGCATCCAGCCGCTCTGGATCAAGGGCGTGCTGGCCGGCCTGGCAGTGGGCCTGGCGGTCATGGACGGGTACGACGTGGGAGCGATTCTGAGCATTTACGTGGGGATTTTTCTGGCCTTCCATTTCCTGACCGCGCCGGAACCGGCGGTCCGGCGTCTGGGCCAAGCCGCCTTGGCGGGCGGATTGGTAGTGATAGCGGCCGTGCTGATTTCCCTCAACAACGTGAGCACACTGATCGGCACAAACCTCAGCGGCAGCGTCGTGCAGAGCCGGAAGGAGACGGAGGCGGACAAACGGGCGGCGTGGATTTTCAACTCGCAATTCAGCTTCCCCAAGGTGGAAACGTTGCGTCTGATCATTCCCGGCCTTTTCGGCTATCGCTTGCAGGATTACACGACCTCGACCAATCCTTCCACCTACTATTGGGGCCGCATCGCGCAAGACCCGCACATAGAGGAATTGGAGAGCGGCGACCCGGGCGTGCGCGCCGCCGCCGCCGCCGAACTGCGCCTGCCGGGGCAGGTGGTGGACATCATGGGCGGCAACGACGCCGCGTTGCGCCGGCAAGTCGTGGAGAGAGTCGAAGGCTTCCTGCAACGGCGGCACACCGGCAGCGGCGATTATGCCGGGGTGCTGGTTTGTCTGCTGGCCGCGTTCGGATTGGTCAACGCGGGGCGGGGGGCCGATTCGCCTTATTCGGCCCCGGAGCGGCGGGCGGTGTGGTTTTGGGGCGGTGTGGCGCTGTTCTCGCTGCTGATGGCTTGGGGGCGGCACGCCTTCCTTTATCCCCTGATCTATCATGTTCCCCCGATTTCCAGTTTTCGCAACCCGATCAAGTACCTGCACCCGCTAAACATCAGCCTGATCATCTTGTGCGGCTACGGCTTGGAGGTCATGGGCCGTTCTTACCTGGGCGCGCTGCCCGGCCGGACGGAACCTTTGCCCGGTCAATTGGGCGCATGGTGGAAGCGGGTCTCCGCCTTCGAGAAGCGGTGGGCGGTCGGTTGTGCCATCGCTCTGGCGGCGGCGGCCGCCGGCTTTCTTATCCTCAATTCATCCAAGCCCGGCCTGGCGGCCCATATCGAGCACAGCGGATTTGACGCCACGGCCGCCCCGCAAATCGCCGGGTTCTGCGTCGGCGAAGTGGGATGGTTTGTGGTCTATTTGGCGCTTTCCATTGCGGCGGTGTTTTGCATATTGGGCCGGTGGTGGGCCGGAGGGCGGGCGGGCTGGGCCTGGTTGTTTCTGGGCGCCATCATGATTTGCGACCTGGCCCGCGCGGACCGCCCGTGGGTCCGCTATTACAACTACAAACAAACACTGAGCCTCAATCCGGTGACCGCCTTTCTGCGGGAAAAGCCGTGGGAACATCGGGTCAATTCCCGTGTCTGGCCTTCCCCCGGCGGCAGTTACCTGACGCCCGAATTGGCGGGGCTTTGCCATTGGTGGCTGGAGAACGATTACCCCTTCAACGACATTGAATGCCTGGAAATTGACCAGGCCCCGCGCATGCCCGCGCTGGACAGCAGCTACCTGGGCAATTTCTTCGCGCCCGTCAACGGGGATGATTTTGCCCCGGCCACCCGGTTGTGGCGGCTGACCAACACCCGCTACATTTTTGCCGGCGCCGATTGGGAGGCGAGGCTCAACCAGCACGGAGAACCCAGGAACAGCTTCCGCGCCCTCATGCGCCTGGACGTCGTCCTCAAACCCGGCGTCACGCAATACGAAGACCCCGGCGACATCACCGTTCAACCCAAGAGCAACGGCCCCGTCGCCTTGCTGGAATTCACGCGCGCCCTGCCCAGAACCAGGCTCTACGCCGATTGGAAGATGGTGGATGACGCCACCGCCTTGCGGCAACTTGGCTCCCCGGAATTCGACCCCGAAAAGACGGTCTTGGTGGCCAAAGACACTCCCCTGGCCAGCCGGCCCGGCAACCCGGAGGCGGACCCCGGCACGGCAGGCATCGCCCATTATCAATCCAAAGATTTGCTCCTGGAGGCCGAGGCCAAGACGCCGGCCGTATTGCTGCTCAACGACCACGTGGGGGATTTTTGGAACGTCTGGGTTGACCAAAAGCCGGCGGCCATGCTGCGCTGCAATTACATTATGCGCGGGGTGTTTGTGCCCGCCGGACGCCATACGGTGGAGTTCCGTTATCAACCGCCGCTGCAGCGGCTGTTCATCAGTTTGACCGCCTTCGGGTTGGGAATTCTGCTGGCCGGCTATGTGATTGTCACGGGCTGCCGGCGGGAGCCGGAAGCAACCGCCGCGCCGCCCGCCAAACCGCCGCCCGGAAAGTCCCAAACGTAATTTTTACTCGAATTGCGGCCGTGCTTGACGCTATCTTTGCTCCGAACGGCGCAATTGTTGCGCGAACTGGAATTCTATTTATGATGACTGACATATTGTCCCTGTCGTCCCACGCGGGGCGGCATCTCTTGCTGGCTTTGCTCGTCGGCGCTTTCTCCTTCGTTGTCGGCGCGACCCGCGCGGCGGACGACGTCGCGGCGGCGGTGCGGCAGGCGGACCAATGGCGCGCGGAACATCGTTTCATTGACCTCCACCAGCACATGGATTACACGCCCGAATTGCTGGCGCGCGCCATCCGGGTCATGGACGCCTCCGGCCTCGGGCTGGGCATTGACTTGACACCGGGGACGGTCACGCCCGGCAATAACGGCGAGCCAAGCGAGTTCGAGAGCCATAAGAAAATGGAGGACACGCTCCATCCCGGCCGCTGGGTGCAGTACATGAACCTGGACTTCAAGAACTGGGACCAGCCCGACTTCGCCCAGCAGGCGGTCAAACAGGTCGAGGAGGGCTGCCGCCTCGGCGCGGCGGGCTACAAGGAGTGGAAACGGTTTGGCCTCTATTTGAAGGATGCTTCCGGCCGACTCATCAAAGTGGACGATGCAAGGCTGGACCCGATGTGGGAGCGCCTGGGCCAGTTGCAGATGCCGGTCTCCATTCACGTGGGCGATCCCAAGGCCTTTTTCGAGCCCTACAACCCGTCCAACGAACGCTGGGCCGAATTGCGCGACCACCGCTCCTGGTGGTTCGGCGACACCAACCGCTACCCGCGCTTTAATGACCTCAAGGGGGCCCTGAGCCGGGTCGTCGGGCGCCATCCCAACACCATCTTTGTCTGCGTCCATTTCGGCAACGACGCCGAGGAACCGGATTGGGTGGCCCAGGAGCTGGACGCGCATCCCAATATGATGGTTGACCTGGCGGCCCGCATCCCGGAAATCGGCCGGCATGACCCCAAAAAGATGCATGACTTCTTTGTCAAGTATCAGGACCGCATTCTCTTTGGCACCGATTTCCAATCGCTGGACCGCCTGATGATCCTGGGCTCCAGCGGCAACGAGCCGCCGCCCTCCGTGGCCGACGCCGAGGTCTTTTTCCGCAAGCAATACCGCTGGCTGGAAACCTGGGACAAAAACTGGCCGCACATGACCCCCATCCAGGGCAATTGGACCATCAGTTCCATCGGCCTGCCGCCCTCCGTCCTGCGCAAAATTTATTTTGACAATGCCCGCCAACTGCTGGCCCGTTCCCTGCCTACTCCTGTCTTGCAGGCCCGCCGCACCACGCGCGATTTTGTGCCGGACGGCGATTTGACCAAGACCCTCTGGCAGACGGCGGCGCCGGTCTTCCTGGACGCGCAGGCCGGCAACGGCCTCATTCGCGCCAGCCTCTCCACGACCGTCCGTTGTCTTTGGTCATCGAATTATCTTTACTTCGCCTACAGTTGTCCGTTCACCAAATTGACCGTCTTCGACCCGCCCCAGCAGGAGCATAAACGCTACGACCTGGCCAACGAAGGCGTCAGCCTGTGGGACCGCGACGTGGTCGAGGCCTTCATCGGCGCCGACGCCCAAAACATCAACCACTACGCCGAATTTGAAGTGGCCCCCTCCAACGAGCGCCTCGACGTGAGCGTGAAACTGCCGGAGAAGGATTTCGCCTGGGAGAGCCGCTTCCAATCCGCCGTCAGCGTCAATCAAAAGGAAAAGGTCTGGCAGTGCGAGATGCGCATTCCGCTGGCGGCCCTGGGCGCGGAGACACCGGTTGCGGGCGCCAAATGGCGGCTCAACCTTTATCGTTGTGACCGCGCCAACCATGCCGCCCTGGCCTGGAGGCCGCCCTTGCAGGCCACCTTCCACGTCCCGGAGCGGTTTGGCGTCCTGGAGTTTGTCGAATGAAAGTTCGGGCCGGGGCTTTCATCCTGCTCCTGGCGCTCCTGGCCTCCGCCGCGGCCGAAGCCGCCCGCCCGCGCGAATTGCTCATCGTTGCGCCCGCGTCGTTCCATCCCGCTCTGCGCGATTTCATGGCCTTCAAAAAGAAGCTGTTGCCGGTGGAGTTCAAGTCTCTGGAGAGCATCCTGGCCGCCGGACGCGGGGTGGACGATCCCGAGAAGCTCAAGCGCTTCCTCTACGACCAATGGCGTTCCCACAATCTCGGCTACGCCCTGCTGGTGGGCGGGGTGGATGTCATGCCGGTGCGCTACATGGTCCTGGACCGCGTCACGCCCGCCGCCTTCAACTATTCGTTCTATCCCAGCGACCTCTATTACAGCGCGCTGGCCAGGCCCGACGGCTCCTTTGACGACTGGAACGCGCGCAAGGAATCCTTCCACGCCCTTTATTTCGGCGAGGTCCGCGGCGAGGCGAACAAAAACGACCCCATCAATTACGACCAGGTCACTTACCATCCCGACATCGCCGTCGGCCGCTGGCCCGTCAGCACGGCCGAACAGGCGCATAACATCGCCGCCAAGACCATCGTCACCGAGCGCGCCGTGTTGAGCGACGTCAATCCCGCTGTGCGCCGCGCCGGATTTCTGGCGGTGGGCGGATGGGTGGATGCGCGGTCGTTCGAGGACGACATGGCGGCCAGACTCAGTGCCGGTTGGTCGGTGGAAAAGCGCTATTATTCCGATGCGTCGCGCAAATCTGATCTGCCACCCGACCACCAGCAGGCGCAGTGGCTCTTCAATCGGGGCGCCGGATTGATTCTCCACACCGGCCACGGCGACTCCGACGTCTGGGAACAGTGCTTTTCCACGGCGGATTTGCGCGCGTTGACCAACTCCGGCCTTTTTCCCGTCGTGATCTCGGCCGGTTGCAGCACCGCCCATTTCGCCACCCTGCCGCCCTATGAGCCCTACCGCGACATTTACGGCAAGATGCACAAGGGCACCGATGACCGCGAAGTTTTCACCGCGCCCCCGCCGCCGCCCAGTCCGTACCAGCGCGTGCATCTTTATCCGAGTTGCCTGGGCGAAGCCCTCCTGCGCAGCGCCAGCAACGGCGCCGCGGCATACATCGGCTGCGACACCGGCAGCCAGCCGTGCGGGCTGACGCTGGTGGACGGTTTCATCGCGGCGCTGGCCGAATCCACCGAGCCGCGCCTGGGCGATTGCTGGGCCGGCGCGGTCAAGTACTATTACCAACAGGAGCACCTGGCCACCATCAAGCCGACGGCCGACTGGTATCCGCCGTCCATCTTTTTTCAGCCGATGAAATTCATGCTTTTCGGCGATCCCAGCCTGCGTCTCCCCTCCAACCAGCGCCTCCACGCCCAACATTTGGGGAAACGGGACTCAATTGCAGATGACAAATTTTCAATGACCAATTGTCAATCAACGCTTTGGAACTCTCTCGCGTTTCGAAACGGGTCTGGCTGAAAGAGCACTGGCAAAACCGGAAGTTATTTTTGCGCCGACCCTAAGCGCCATACAGGACGCTCAGGCACGTCAACCCGGCCTCAGCCTTTTGCAGTTCGGAAATGCCAAGACGTTTCACTCGCAAGCCTTTCGACTCCAGAAGGTCCGCCGTCCGCGGAGACGACTCGGCGGCCAACACCAGGCCGTTGACGGCAAGGGTGTTGGCGCCCCACGGTTCCGCGGCGGGGACACGGAGGATTTCAAAACGCCCGAAGGGTGAAAGGTCAATCCAGTCGGCATTCGCAATCAACAGGCCCTCTGCCGGCGAGGTCACGCCGGTCTTCAGATGAAGGCACCCCCCGACATTCACTCCGATGGCATGATAGCCGTAACGGCGGACGATTTCTTTCAACTGCGCGATTCCTTCCCTGTTCGTCCGCCTGGAGATTCCAACGTAAAGTGTTTTCCCCATCCGCAGCACGTCCCCGCCTTCGATGGTGCCCGGGCTGACAATTCTGTGAACCGGGCGGATGCTTGCGATCTCGCGCTCGATGCTTTCCGCCTCGCGGGTCCGGCTGGCCGCGCCCAGCCGGCAAATCACGGCGGCCTCGTCGAGAACGATGACGGGGTCTTCGACGAAAGTTGAGTCCGGCAACCCCGGCTCTTCCGGCAGAACGGTGACCATGACTCCCGCGGCCTCCAACGCCGCGATATAGGCCGCATGTTGCCGCCTTGCCAGTTCCATGTTGAACTGCTGTCGTGGCAGATGCAGCAATTCGCACTTTCCCAGAGAACGGCTGATTTCTCTGACCAACCCATGCGTGACGCGCGGAGCGCTCATTGCATACAGTCGCTTGGCACAATCTGCGCCAATGTCAAACCGTTTCTCCAATCATTTCGCTTCAACCGGCCGGCTGAGAAATGAAAAGGGCAGGGGAACATGAGATTTGAACATGCGTCCCAATGATCGTCGCCGCAGTTGACGCCGGATTCAAACCTGATAATCTGATTCTATGAAAAAGACGGCCATCAGCGTTACCGACGCGGCGCGCAATTTTGCCGATTGCGTCAACCGCGCCCACGACCAAAATGTCACCTTCGTCCTGCTGAAGAACGGCTCGCCGGTCGCCCGCTTGGTGCCGGATCACGAAAAAGTCTGCGTCGGCCGGGACTTGGCCAAAGCCCTGGCTAAGACCGAATTGTCGGATGATGAAGCCAAGGCCTGGTCTCGTGATCTGCGAACGGCTCGTAAAACCCTCAAAGCCCCGGCGGACAAATGGCGATAATCCTGGATGCCGATGTCATCATTCGAGGCGAAAAGGGCGCGTTTGATTTTCAGTGTTGGGTCGCCTCCCGTCCGAACGATGAATTTGAAATCGCCGCCGTCACCGTGGCTGAACTTTGGCATGGCGTGGAGCGGGCGGAGGGGGACGCGCAAAATCAACCGTCAACAATATCTTCAGGCCGTTTTGGCTCCCTTACCCGTCATTCCCTACACGGAACAGACGGCTTACGAACGCGCGCGCCTTTGGGCCGAATTGGAAGCGTCGGGCAAGATGATCGGTTACTACGATGTCATCGTGGCGGCGACGGCTCTGGAGCGCGGCAGTGAAGTCGCCACCTTCAACCGACGACATTTCTCCCAAGTGAGGGGACTGAGCGTGATCGAACCGAAATAACCTGGCTCCAGAAATGAATGTAACATGAAAACACGCGCGACCATCCTCCGGCTGCTGGCCCTGTTCTGCCTTTGCCTTTCCGCCCCCGCCCTGCGCGCCGCCACGCCAACCCTTGAGATTTACTGGATTGATGTCGAAGGCGGGGCCAGCACGCTCATCGTCACCCCGGCCCGGGAATCCATTTTGATTGACACGGGCTGGCCGTGGCCGCCCAGCGCGGCCCGCATCCGCGACGCGGCGACCAACGCCGGCCTGAGCCGGATTGATTACCTGATCGTGACCCATTTTCACACGGACCACTTCGGCGGCGCGGCCCCGCTGGCCCAACTGCTGCCCATCGGCACGGTGCTGGACAACGGCGTTCCCGATCACGACCCGGACGGCGAGAACGACGCCCGGTTTCTGCAAACCGTCCAGCCCTACCGGGAATTCACAGCGCAGCGCCGCGAGCTGGTCCAGCCCGGCGCCATGCTGCCGTTGAAACAGGCCGCCGCCGCGCTGCCCGTGATCTTCCGCTTCATGGGCGCGCGCCGCCATTTCATCCATCCGCCCGGCCAGGGCCAACTCAATTCGCTGTGCGCCGGCGCGACGCACAAGCCGGTGGACACCACCGACAACGCCAACAGCGTGGTTTCGCTGCTGCAATACGGGCCGTTCACCTTTTTTGACGGGGGCGATTTGACCTGGAACATGGAAGGCGAATTGGTCTGCCCGACCAACTCCATCGGCCAGGTGGATGTCTATCAAGCGGACCATCACGGCGTTGACCTGAGCAACAATCCGCTGCTGGTCCGCAGCCTCGCGCCCACGGTCTCAGTGATGGACAACGGGCCGCGCAAAGGCGGCAGCAAGGAGACGCTGGCCACCCTGCGCGCCGTCGCTTCCATCCAGACGATGTATCAACTCCATCGCGACCCGCGCGGCGGAGCGGAGTACAATACGGACGATCAATACATTGCCAACCTGGAAGAAAAGTGCGACGGCAATTACATCAAGTGCTCGGTGGACCCTTCCGGCAAGAGCTACACGATCAGCATTCCGGCCAAGGGCTTTTCCCGGACCTACCAGACCCGTACGGCGCAGGCCGGGACTCCGTGAAGAGTCCACTGTTTGTTTGATCTTAATCCTAATCCTAATCGTAATCGTAATCTCGTACCGGCCGTACGAAGAAGATTAAGATTAAGATTAAGATTAGGATCAGGAAAAGGAACTCACGCGCGGGGATGGGATTTTTCGTAGGTGCGTTTCAGGCGCTCGGTGGTGACGTGCGTATAGACCTGCGTCGTGGCCAGATGGGCGTGGCCCAGCAACTCCTGCACGCTGCGCAAATCCGCCCCGGCGTCCAGGATGTGTGTGGCGAAGCTGTGCCGCAGCTTGTGCGGCGTCAGGTTCGGGTCCAGGCCCGCCAGCCGCAGATACTTCTTCAACCGCAATTGCACCGTGCGGGGGGAGAGCGGGCGGATGTTTTTCGCGCTGGCCCAAAAAACGGGCATTTCCGCCGTGGGAGAATAGCCGGCCTTGTTCCAGTAAGCGCTGATGCCGTCCAACGCCGGCAGGCCAATGGGAACCAGCCGTTCCTTGCGGCCTTTGCCGCGCACGCGCAGCATTTCCCGCGACCAATCCAGGTCGCCCGCGCAAAGCTGGCACAACTCGCTCACGCGCAGGCCGCACGAATAGATCACCTCCAATATGGCCGCGTCGCGAAAGTAAAGGGTGGCGTCGAAATCCGGCTCGCCGGCGGCGCTTTTCATCTCTGTGGCGGGCGCGCCGGCCAGCGCCTTGAATTGATCCACCGTCAAGAATATCGGATGGCGCTTCTCCAGTTTGGGCAGGGAGAGATTCTTGACCGGCGACGCGCCGACCAGGCCTTCGCGAATGAGAAACTTGTAAAAGGTGCGCAAGGCCGAAAACCGAAGCTGGATGGCGGCGCGGCTCAGTTGCGTCCGGCCCAGGAAGCGCAGGAAATAGCGGAAATCGTCCCGGCGCAAAGCCGTCCAATCCGGCGGCGCGCCCCGCTGTTCCCTGGCCCAGGCGCCGAACTCCGCCAGCGCCTGCCGGTAATTGCGTTCCGTGTAAGGCGACCCGCCCCGGGCCGCGAGGTGCCGCAAAAACCTGGGGACCAGATCGTCAACAATATTCTCCGCGTTTTCGTCGCGCTCCGGCATGGCAGACGATTTGTTCTTAATCCTAATCCTGATCTTAATCTTAATCCTAATCCAGGCTGGATTTCACGTGGTGCGCGAGAGAGGACTCGAACCTCCACCCCTTGCGGGACCAGATCCTAAGTCTGGCGTGTCTGCCATTCCACCACTCGCGCCAACGGCAAAACCAACCTTACCAGAAAACCGCCGCCGCGCAAGGAGCCCCGGCCCGCCCATCGGGGCATCCAGGTCTTTCTCGCGGCCGGCAACCAGTTTTTAAGCGGTTTTTGTGTTGCCTTTGAACGGGCGCGCTGCAAGAGTTTCTTATGTCCGCAGCCCAATCGGTCACGCGACCTAATGTTATGAATCTTTATTCCTTTATGAAAACAAAAATCCCCTCCCTGTTCCTCCTGCTGGCCTGTCTGGCCGGCGTTCCTCAAGCTGCCGCCCAAGGCACGGCCTTCATGTATCAAGGCCAGTTGAACAGCAACGGCATCCCGGCCAACGGTTTGTTCGACTTTCAGTTCTCGTTGTACACCAATGCGGCGGGCAGCGGCAGCCAGATTGGCAGCACGCTCACCAACACCGCCGTCGGCGTGACCAACGGATTGTTCACCACAACCCTTGATTTTGGGGACCTCTTTACCGGCGACCCCGCCTGGCTGGCGATCAGTGTGCGCACCAACGGCCTTGGCAGCTACGTCGCCTTGAGCCCGCTCCAGGAACTTGCGCCCACGCCGTACGCCATCTATTCGGGCAATGCCGGAAGCGCCCTGACGGCAGCCAGCGCCAATTCCGTCGCCGCTTCCAACATCGTCGGCGTCGTGCCGCTGGCGCAATTGCCCGCGCAAGTGCTGAAGAACAAAGAAAGCAACGTGACCTTGGATGGCACGTTCAGCGGCAATGGCGGCGGGTTGACCAATCTCAACGCCGCGCAATTGACGGACGGGCTTTCCATTCAACAAAATTCCGACGGCGCGCCCAATTTGATTGCAGGCTCGTCCGTCAATTTTGTGGCCGGCGGGGTGGTGGGCGCGACGATTGGCGGCGGGGGCGCGACCAATTATCTGGCCAATGTTTTCCCCAACAGCGTGGCGGGCGATTTTGGCACCATTGGCGGCGGCCTCGACAATCAGATTCAGCCTGCCACCCAAGCGACCATTGGCGGCGGCTACAACAATCAGATTCAGACCAATGCCAACGGCTCGACGATTGGCGGCGGCTGCAACATCCAGATTCAGACCAATGCCAGCTTTTCGACGATTGGCGGCGGTACCGGCAACCAGATTCAGCCTGACGCGGCCTTTTCGACCATCGGGGGCGGGAATGGCAACGAGATTCAGACTAACGCCACCGAATCCACCATCGCCGGCGGCAATGGCAACGAGATTCAGCCTGACGCCGCCTACTCGACCATCGCCGGCGGGTATGGCAATCAGATTCAGACGAACGCAGGCTTTTCGACCATCGCCGGCGGCAATGGCAACCAGATTCAGCCTGACGCAGGCTACTCGACCATCGCCGGCGGCAATGGCAACCAGATTCAGGCTAACGCCACCAACGCGACGATTGGCGGCGGGTATGGCAATCAAGCCACCGGGGTTGGCTCATTCGTTGGTGGCGGCGGGATTGATGCCGGTGGCGACATAAGCCCCAACATTGCCGGTCACGAAGGCTCCGTGGTTGTAGGCGGCTTGGGCAACTGGGCCGGCTTTTGGGCGGCCGTCGTGGGCGGGTATGGCAATCAGGCCGACGGGAATTGCTCATTCGTTGGCGGCGGCGGAATTGATACCTCATACCACTTCGCCCCCAACATTGCCTATGGATTTGGCTCCGTCGTCGGCGGCGGCATGGGCAATCAGGCCAACGGGACTGGCTCATTCATCGGCGCCGGCGGCGACGCCGGCGAATACGGCGGCGTAGGATTAGGAGAAAGCCCCAACATTGCCAATGGACCTGCCTCTGTCATCTGCGGCGGCGTAGGCAACCAGACCGGGACTGAGGGCGGCTCTTCAGGTCTCTGCGCCACGATTCCGGGCGGATACATGAATGTGGCCAACGCCGGCTACACCTTCGCCGCCGGAAGTCAGGCGCAGGCAGTGCATGAAGGCGCGTTCGTCTGGGCGGATTCGCAAGACGGGCCCTTTTCTTCGGCTGGGGAGGATACCTTCAATGTCCGGGCGCAGGGCGGCGTGCGGTTCGCCTCTGGTTCCTCGGCCAGCGATCAGACCGTTTCGTGGTCACCCGGCACCGGGAGTTGGACTTTCTCCAGCGATCAGCACCTGAAAGACCGATTTGAGGAAGTTAATAAACGCGATGTGCTGGAAAAAGTGGCCCAACTCCCGGTCATGGAGTGGAGCTACAAGAACTATTCCCAGCGTCATATCGGCGCCATGGCCCAGGATTTCCATGCCCTCTTTCCCCTCAATGATAACGACCAGGGGCTGAATGACACGGACCTCCACGGTGTGGAACTGGCTGCCATCCAAGGGTTGAATCAGAAGCTCAACGAAAAAGACGCGGAGATTGAAAAGCTCAAGGCCAAAGCCGACAAAGTGGATGCTCTTGCACAACAGAATGAATCACTGGCCGCACGCTTGAATGAACTGGAAGCGGCGGTGAGGCAGCTTGCGGCGCGGAAATGATATTACCGCGAACAAGCGGAAATGAAATTGGCTCCAAAGGTAGGACTCGAACCTACAACCACACGGTTAACAGCCGCGTGCTCTACCATTGAGCTACTTTGGATGCCTCATGGAACCCCAATTTACAAACGCTTCCCCTCCGCGTCAATGGGTTTTCGGCACTGTTTTCAACGCGCTTTCCAACGCCGCTTTCAGCCGCTCTGCGGAAAGATCCGATACAGGATCACGTACACCGCCACGCCGGTCACCGAAACATACATCCACATCGGCCAGGTCCAACGGGCGATGCGCTTGTGCGGCTCAAATCGCTCCCGCAGGGCGCGGCTCAAGGTCACGAAAACCAGGGGGACGATCACCACGGCCAAAATCGTGTGGCTCCCCAATATCGCCAGATAAATCGGGCGGAACCAGCCCGGGTTCTTGAAGACGGTCACGTGATGGACGAAGATGTGATACGTGAGATAACAGGCCAGAAACAACACCGAGGTCACGAACGCGCCGAGCATGCAATTGCGGTGGGCGCGCCTGTTTTTCTTCTTGATACACACGTAGCCGGCGCCCAGAAATATCGCGCTCAGTCCGTTGAGCGCGGCGTTGACGGCCGGCAGGTCGTGGACGCTCATGGCTGGCGGGCGCGGGCCTTCATTGGCCGGCCAGGGTTTCGGCGGCCGCCTCCGCTTGCGCGGCGCCCGCCGCGGTCTCGCCGTCGAAATAGCCGCGGATGCGCCCGCTCCGGTCAACGAGCACGAACTTGTCGCTGTGAATGAACAGGTCGTTGGCGTCTTCGCGCTCGCCGGGCGCCTTGTCCAGGACGCTCAACTTCATACCCTCCGCGGTGGCGCGGCGCAGTTGGGCCTTGGGGCCGGTCAAAAAAAGCCATTGGCCCGGGCGCGCGCCGTAGCGGCCGCTGTACTTTTTCAATTCCCGCGGGGTGTCAAAATCCGGGTCGGTGGTGAAGGAGACCAGTTTGACGCCCAGTTGCCTTGGCAGCGTGTCCTGGATTTCCTTCATGTTGGCGGACAGGACCGGGCATTGGCCGGCGCAACGGGTGAAAATGACATCCGCTATCCAGACGTGGCCGCGCAGCGTGTCCAAGCCGACGGTCTGGTTGTCTTGATCGCTCAGGGTGAAGCCGGGCAGGGTGCCATAGACGGGCAGGGGACCGGGCCGGGAGCGATGGAGAACCCAGGCGCCCAGGAGAATGAATACAGTCGCAGCCAAGGCGCCCCAGACAACCCATTCATTTTTGCGCTCCGACAAGTTCTTGCCTCCTATTCGTAGCTGCCCCCGCCGCCGCCGACGGTCTTGGACATTTTTGCGACCCATTTGTCGTAGTCCGTCTGGGAAACGACTTTGATCGTGCCTCTCATGGCGTAGTGGCCCATGCCGCAGAGTTGGGCGCAGTTGATTTGATACGTGCCCTTTTCGGCGGGGGTGAAGTGGAGCGGGATGCTCATCCCAGGGATGGCGTCCTGCATGGCCCGCAACGGACGGCAGGCAAAGGAATGAATGACATCCAGGGAACTGATGTAGGCGATGACTGGTTTGCCCACTGGAACAACAAAGTCCTTGGCCACCACGAAATTGTCCTTGTAATTCGGATCGCTCTTATCGAAACCAAACACATTGTCGCCCGCGACCCATTTCGGGTCCGCTCTGACAAAAACGCCGTTGGCGCCCGGATACCATGCGTTCCATTGGAATTGCTGGGCCACGACGCGAATGACCGTCGAGTCCTTTTCGCTGGGGAAATGCTCAACGGTCCGGGCCCAAATCGGCAGGGCCAGACCGATCAACAACCCGGCCTCAATCAACGCCACAATGCCCTCCAGGTAAGTGGAAACATGCCCTTTGAATCCTTTGTAATTGGCCGCCGGGTGCCGCGCCTTGCTGTAGCGGACCAGGACATAAACGAAATAGCAAAGCCATCCGGCAAAGAGCAGAAACATCAAAGTGTGAACCGCAACAAGCAAATGATCCACCTCGCCGCCCTGCGCGGAGGCGTTGACCGGCAAACCCAGCATGGCGAACGCACCGCTCATCAGTCTTTCGACTTTTCCGCCGCCTTCGCCACCGCCGCCGAGCGCCGCGCCAAGAACACAAAGAACGTGGCCGCGCCGAACAAGACCGTCCCGATCACTCCGAGCAGCGCCAAAATGCCGGCGTTCATGCCCTGCGCCATGGGCGAATCGGATCGTCCGTAACAGGCGGGGCAGGCCGTCGCCGCGCCATTGACGGCCGCCAGGCAGACCATTCCGCAGCCAAGAAGAAGGACTCGCATCGTTCTCATAGAAAGCTGATCTGCCGCAATTTCCTCAAAATCGCCTTGGCATAGACGATCAGGACCACTCCAGTCACGCAGGACAGGGCGCCAAAGACGGCTTCGGTCCGGTCCTTGGTCGCGGCGTAATCGTGCCAGAGCCAGCCGCCGAAAAAAAACGACAGCAGGATGGAGCAGGTGATGAACACAATATGCACGGCTTTGAGTGACATGACTGTTTATTATTTATAGTGAACGACGTTCGCCGGCAACCGCGCCAAAAGTGTCAGTCCCATCATCATGACGAAAAAAAACGCCGTAAACACCAGAAGACAACATATCATCTTTTTTTCGGAAAGCAAGTGCATGAAAAAGGCCGCCACCATGACGGCTTGCGCGCCGGCTATCCCCAGCGTCATCGCCACGTTGAGGGAAAAGCTGCCGAAGTCTGTTTGCGACGTCCAGATCGTCGTGACGGTGCCGGCGGCCAGGGCCACGGCAATCAAGAGGTGGCGCCGCACGCGCCTTTTGACATCCTGAAGCTCTCGTTCCGATGATGGGTTCATAGGCGATTACAATAGATAAAACGTCGGAAAAATAAACAGCCAGACCAGGTCAACGAACGACCAGAAAAGCCCCGCCACTTCCACCCGGTTGGTGTAGCGCCGCGGGTCGCTCTTCCACATGCCGTTGAGCGGCCCCCAGATCGCAAAAATGACAAGGATGCCGCCGATCACGTGGAGGACGTGCAAGCCCGTCATCGTGAAATAGAGGCCCGCGAAGTTGTTGCGCGACGGGCCGTAATTGCGCATGTCGGCGATCTTCCCTCTTTCGATCTCGATCTTCTTCTCCTCCACGTTGGCCGGCGGGTCCATCACCGCGGCCTCCCCCTCGCGCCACCATCCCTCGATGACAACCTTGTCCTTGGTCGTTTCATTCTTTTGCAGGTGGCCGTCGGCGATGCGTCCGTCTGTCAACCGGATGGTGTAGTGGTGGAATTTGCCGTAATACTCGCCGGACTTGATCCCAAGGAAGACCAAAGCGCAAAGGATGGTGAGGGCCTGATAATTGCGGTACTTGCGGAAGGAACCCATCTTCAGATTGGCCCACGCGATCACATTGGTCACGCTGGAAATAATCAAAACGATGGTATTGACAGCGCCCAGCTTGTAATCCAGCCAGTGCCGCGGCCAGGTCCCCGGATCGGCCCCCACCCGCAGAAGGATGTAGGAGGAAAACAACGCTCCGAAAAGCATCACTTCCGACGCCAGAAAAAGCCACACGCCCACTTTGGCGTTGTAGAGGCCGGTGTCTTCGCGCGGTTCAACTGTGTGCGGAATTTCCATGGGCTGCGGGTTCGGGTTGCTCAGGCTCGTTTTGCGGGGTGAAATCGCGGCTCTTGCCCGGCACGCTGTACTCGTAAGGGCCGCGAAAAACCTCCATCGGCTTGTCGAAGTTCCCGTGCGGCGGCGGCGTGGGCGTCTGCCATTCCAGCGTCGTCGCGTCCCACGGATTGTCCGACGTGACTTTCCTGCCGTGCTTGATGCTCCAGAAGAAATTGATGATAAAGGGGATTTGCGCCAGGGCCAGCGCCAGCGCCGCCAGCGAAATCACTTTGTTCAAACCCAGGATGAACGGGCTTAAACCCGTCACCCCGGCCGCTTGCGCGTAGGTCGCTCCCCCGTCGTAGAGGCGGCGCGACATGCCCGCCAGGCCCTGGATGAACATCGGCATGAACACCAGGTTGATGAACAACATGGATAATCCGAAATGCACCTTGCCCCAGTACTCGTTCATCATCCGTCCGGTCGCCTTCGGATACCAGTAGTAGAGGCCGGCAAAAATGGCGAATATCGTCCCCGGCGCCACCACGTAGTGGAAATGCCCGATGACGTAGTAACTGTCATGCAGTTGGATGTCGCTCGCGTTGAAGCCCAACGGCAGCCCGCTCAACCCCCCAATCCCGAACATCGGCAGAAATCCCACCGCAAAAAGCATCGGCGTGTTCAACCGGATGGACCCGCCCCACAATGACATCAGCAACGCCGTCAGAATCACCACCGAGGGAATGGAGATCATCATCGTCGTCGTTTGGAAAAATGTGGCGATGCGGATGCCCATGCCCGTCAAATACATGTGATGCGCCCAGACAATGAACGACATGAATCCCAGGCTCAACGACCCATACACCAGCGACTTGTAGCCCCACAGCGGTTTGCGCGTGTTGTTGGCGATCACTTCCGCCACCATCCCCATCGCCGGCAGAATCAACACATACACCTCCGGGTGCGCCAGAAACCAGAACAGATGCTGCCACAGCAGCGGGCTGCCGCCCCCGGCCACGTGCAACGGCTGCCCCGAGACCACCAGCCCCGTCGGCAGGAAAAAGCTCGTCCCGAAAACATTGTCCATCAATTGCAGGCAGCCGGCCGCTTCCAGCGGCGGAAAGGCCAGGAGCAGGAGAAATCCGGTGACGAATTGCGCCCAGACAAAAAATGGCAGCCGCATCCACGTCAACCCCTTGGCCCGCAGTTGAATGATGGTGGAAATGGTGTTGATCGAACCGAGCAGCGATGAAGTGATCAGGAATATCATCCCGATCAGCCAGAAGGTCTGCCCGTTCGGATGGTGGACCATGTCATTGACAGAGGCCAGCGGCGAATACGACGTCCACCCCGATTTGGCCGCCCCGCCCGGAATGAAAAAACTGGCGAACATCGTCACCCCGCCCAGGAAATAAACCTGATAGCTCATCATGTTCAAGCGGGGAAAGGCCATGTCCGGCGCCCCGATTTGCAGGGGCATGACGAAATTGCCAAACGCGCCGGCGAGCAACGGAACGACGGCCAAAAAGACCATGATCGTCCCGTGCATCGCGCCGAAGGAATTATACAAGTCGGGAGACATCACTCCTTCCTTGGTCGCCATGTCCGCCCCCAGGATGCGGGAAAGCGCCTTGCCCACCAGCGGAATCGGGTGGCCGGGATAGGCCAATTGCCACCGCATCATCAGCATCAGGAAGAATCCGAAAAGCAAAAAAAACAGCGCCGTCACCGCATACTGCATCCCGATCACTTTATGGTCGGTCGAGAAAATGTGCCTCGTCCAGAAGCCCGGATCGTGATGGCCCTCCGGGGCGCGCGAACTGTCGTGCTGTTGTGTCTCCATCGTCGTTTCTTCTTCTCAAGTCCCGATTTTTCCCAGAACCATCAACGCCAATAATGACGGCAGATACACCACCGACGCGTAAAACAGCATCCGCGCCCGGGGCGCCGTCAGGTCCCGCGAGAATTGCAGGGCGAACCAGACAAACCCCGCCCCCAGCACAAGCGCGCCGATGACGTAACTCACTCCGACCAAGTGCAACAAAAAGGGGCACAGGCTCACCGGCATCAGCCCAAGGGTGTGGCAGAGCGCCTGCCGCCCGGTTCTTTCCCCGCTCGGATCCACCACCGGCAGCATGACGAATCCAGCCTTGGCGTAGTCCTCGCGGTACATCCACGCGATGGCCAGAAAATGCGGCAATTGCCAAAAACACAGGATGGCGAACAGCGACCACCCTCCGCCGGCAATCTCCCCACGGGCCGCCGTCCAGCCCATCAGCGGCGGCAGCGCGCCCGGAATGGCGCCGATGACCGTGTTGAGCGTCGTCACGCGTTTCAGCGGCGTATAGACCAACAGGTAGCTGCCCAGGGTCAACGCCCCCAACAGCGCCGTGACCACGTTGACCGTCAGCGCCAGCCAGATCAGCCCCATCGTCCCGCACGTCCCGCCGATGATCAACACCGTTTCCGGCGTCAGCCGCCCGGAGGGCAGGGGACGGTCCTGGGTGCGGCGCATCTTGGCGTCGTGCTCCCGTTCCAGCAGTTGGTTCAACGCCGACGCCCCGCCGGCCAGCAGCGCGGTGCCGCCAAGCGCGTTGAGCAGCAGCGCCCACGTCATCGGGCCGCGCGAACCGAGATAAAACCCCACCATCGTTGTCAACAGAACCAGGGTCGTCAGCCGCGCTTTGAACAACTCGCTCATCACGGCGGCCAGCGATTTCTCCCCCGCTGCCGGCAGGGCGAGACTCCGTCGAGCCGTCGCATCGGGCGCATCAAGTATTTGCGCGGCCGCTTTCATGCTGCCTGGCCCTCATCGTAGCGCAGGCGTCCCGCCGCCCCGTCTTCTTCTTCCACCGGCCGCTTTCGCGCCGCGCCCGCCGCCAGCACGCGGAACGAAATCACCGACGCCAGTGCGCCCGTCGCCAGGCAAACTGCGCCGCAGGCGACGTGCGCGGTGGCCACGTCGGCCGATTTGTTCGTCCAGATGGTGGCCGCGCCCAGAAAAACCTGGATCAGGACCACTCCAAACCAAAAACCCGCAAAGCGCGTCAGCGGGTGCCGCCATCCCAGAAAACGCCGCGCCCGCCAGGCGCAGGCCGCCACCGCCGCGAAAATCACCAGCGCCAGCAGCCGGTGGGCCATCTGCAATTCCACCTGCGCCGCGGTGATCGGGTTGTAGGCGAAAACTTCCTGGCGGTTTTGGTTGTAGCGCAAAATGGCGGCGGCATCCGTCTGCGGCCACAGCTTGCCGTAGGCGGCCGGGAAATCCGGGATGGCCAGCCCGGCGTGCTGATGCCGCATCGTCGCCCCCAGTATCAGTTGCGCCAGAATCAACCCGGTGATGGCCGGGAAAAGAACCCGGAAGCCGTGCCCGTCAACCTCCTCCTGGACGCGCAGGCGCCGCCAAAAGCCGGTTTGAAAGAGCGCGATGGCGCACATCAGCGCGAAAAACAGTTGCGCCAGGGCCGCGTGAAATATCCCCAGTTGGTCTTTCAATTCCGTCACGCGCAATCCCCCCAAAACCCCTTGCCCCACCACCGCCAGGAAAGCCGTCAAGCCCAGCGCCCGCAGCCACCGCGGCGCCGCTTCGCGCTTGGGCCAGTAAATGCCTGCCACAAACCCCGCCAGCCCGACGGCCGCCAAAAGCAGGTTCTCCTTCGCGTGCGCCGGAAACACCGCGCACAGCGCCAGGCCCGTCAAGATGAATACTCCGCCGCCCCGGCGCAGCAGCGGACGCGCCTTGCGGCCGAAGAGCCACAGCGCCAGCACCGTGGTCAGCAAGCCGACAAACGAGGCCATCAGCCGGTGCGTGTGCTCAAAGAATACGCCGCCGATCCATTTGGAAACGGGGAAGAAAAACATGTTGTAGCCGCAGGTGTTGGGCCAATCCGGCACGGCCAGGCCCGCCCCGTGGCTGGTCACCAATCCCCCCATCCAGACCAGCACGAAGGTCGCCAGGGCGGCCAAAATCGTGCAGCCTTTCAACCCGCTATTTTTGACTTGGGGCAAACTCACGGCAAACAACAACTGACAACAACAAGAACAACCGGCAACAACAATAACCGGCAACGACTACCGGGAGCAACTGCCACCCATGCCAACGGCGCGCCGCGCAAAACGGGCGTTGTCGGGAGGGCTGCTCAGACCCGTCACTGCGGCGGCGGCGGCGGCGCTTCAACCGTGAAGTTGGCCGTCACGGGGCCGTCCGCCACCGTGATCTCCTGCGTCTCGCCCGGCTTGTTGCCGTGCGCTTTCAAGTGATACGCCGTCAGGGTGTACTTCCCCGCCGGCACGTTGGCGATCTTGAAATTCCCGTCCGCGTCCGACACCGCAAAATACGGATTATCCACCACCCCGCCGTAGGCGAACATCCACGCATGCACGTCGCATTTGACCTTGACCATGACTTCGGGCTTCTTGATGCTTTCGATCCACTTCGTGTCGTTGATGTCCCCCTGGCTTGGTTGGGCGAAGTTGAATTCGTTGTTGCCGTCCACTTTGGGCAGGGCGTGAATATTATGCATCAGCGGGTCGCCGTTCTTGATCCGCACCGGCTGGCCGACCATCACGCCGAAGACGTAGGGTTGGAAATTGCAGCCCACCTGCTCCAAATCCACCGGCGTCGTTGGGGGCGTGAAGGTTTTGCCCTCCAGCCCCTTGGAAATGTAAATAAACACATTGGCCAGCCCATGATCCTTGCCCACGACCCAATGGCGCGTGGTGGGCACCGTCGGGTGCAGCGCGCTGCAAGTCTCATCGTAGGCGATCGTTTTCTCCGGCGGCGGTGTCCCTTTGACCGTGACCTTCCCGGTTATGTCGCCGGCAAACCCCACTTCCGTCCAGCCGGCCAGCGTGACCGCTGAGAGCAACAATGCAACTTTCTTCATGCGTATTAAGAGTCGGACAACAACCCGATTGGCGGGACAATAAACTTGGGCAAAAGGGAGCGCAAGCGATTTGCAAGACATTTCACAATATCGAATACTGTGCTTTAGATAAAACCATGTACCCCCGCCCCCGCAAGATGAGGGACCGCGACCGTCCCGGTCGCCGGGCGGTGCGTCCCGCGCCGCCCTCTGTCGCAATTGCAAATTGAAAATTCTCAATTGCCAATTCTCAATTCAGACGTGAAATCTGTGATTACGCCGTTCTGCTTGCAGCTTGCCGCTTTGCAGTCTTGGCGTCATTGCACCTTGCGTTAAAAAGGCCACGCGCAGCGCACAAGGAGGAAAGAAATCTAACGCAAGGGGCGCCAAGGCGCGAAGGCGCGAAGATTCGGCTTATCCGCCTTGGATGCGTTTGCCGGTTGAAGGAAAGGACTTGGACTGGCCACCGCGCCCGCCATGTGTTAGCTTGACTTGGCTGATTTATGAAACCGGCGCCAATTCGCAAACCGGAGGCTTTCACTCGCATCGAGATGATGCTCGTGGTGATCGCATTGCTCGCCCTTGTTTTTGTCCTGTTTTCGATGATTATTGCGCCGCGAATTCAGGTTCATGCGAAAGCCGTTCGCATAGGGTGTGTCAATAACCTTAAAGAAATCGGCACCGCTTATCGCATTTGGGCCAACGATAACGGCGATTGCTTTCCCGCAGCCCAATCGGTGGCCTACGGCGGATGGAGGGAAATCCTGACCAACGCCGATCAAGGATTCCTGTGCTGGACCAACTACGCCATCATGCAGAATGAGATGGGGCAATCCCCGAGGATCGTCCTATGCCCGTCGGACGAACGGCAACCCGCCGCCACCTTCAGTAATTTCGCCGACATCAACCTCTCCTACTTTGTGGGCGTGAGCGCCAACGACAGCCAACCTCAGTCACTCCTTGGCGGTGACCGCAATTTGGGCGGCGGCACAACCCCTCGCGACGATTACGGCTTCTCCCCCGCCGGCGGCAAAGGAAACGACGTCGCCATTCAAACCAACTCGCAAACCGGCCCGGTTTGCTGGTCGTTGAAAATACATTCGGGTGGGAGAAAGGCTGGCGCTGGAAACATCCTCTTGGGCGATGGCAGCGTCCAACAAGTTACCAGCGGTAATTTCCGCTCGAATTACCAGCCCCTGGCCGGCCAAACCACCAACTGGCCCGCTGGCCACGTTCCATCCTCCCCCTCCATCCGCGTCCTCTTCCCATGATGATTGGGTCATGAGGTTTCGCCTTCATCGCTCAAGAGCTGGGACAGTTGTTCGAGCAGCGTAGGAATCTTGTGCTGCACAGTGTCCCAAACAATTTCGTCGTCCACCCCATCGTAACCATGTATGATTCGGTTCCGCATTCCGATGATGCGCCGCATTTCGGGCAGGCGCTCGGTCAACTCGGGTGCGGACACTTCGGCGCGATTCAATGCCTCCCCCAAAATCTCAAACTTGCGCTCCACCGCCGCCCGCCGCATCGGCTCCGCGACATACGCCGCGAAGTCCCTTCCGGCGGTGAATTGCTCAATCGCGCGGCAGGCCTCCAGCGCGTCAAGCAACCGCTTCTTCGTTTCCTCGTTCATAAACCGCTTGGCGCGTCGCTTCAACGTTGCGACGGAAATAGGGATTGCGAATGGCTCTCTCCGTCAGCAAATCCACCCGCCGCTGGAACAGCTCTTCCAGCGATTCGGCGAAATCAAGATACCGGTCCAGATAGCTGCCGCCAGACAAGGCCGCGAATCGCACGATGAAATCCAAATCACTGGAGGCCGATTGAAACGAGCCTGTGGCCGCCGAGCCAAACAGCTCCAGCCGTTCGACGTTGAACCGGCGGCAAAGAGCAGCCAGGTCATCTTTTTTTTCTTCAACCAGCGCAATCATGCTTTCGGCAAACAATAACGCACCCCACGGCGGTTGCCACGCTTTTCCTTCCCCATGTCGCCTTCCGCCAATATTGCCGGTTTTGGCCGGATTCCGCAAAGATTTGTTGAAATTGAAAACGGGCCGCATACTATTCGCCGCAATTGTTAAAGGAACTAATGCAGTTTGGCGTCTTTACAGAAAACATTAAAGGTGAATCCAGGGTCGCCCTCGTCCCGGACTCGATCCGCCTCTTGCTCAAGAAGAACCACGCTGTTCTGGTCCAGAGCGGCGCCGGCCTCGCCGCCTCCATCCCCGATGCCGAATTCCAGGCCGCCGGCGCCCGCATCGTCCCGGACGCCGCGGGCCTGGCGGCGGCGGATTGTCTGCTGAGGATTCTCCCGGTCTCCAAAGAGGACGCCCTGGCCCTGCCGGAGGGCAAGGCGCTCATCGGCTTCCTGGCGCCGCTGCGCAACCCGGAGTTGGTGCAAATCCTGGCCCAACGCCGCATGACCAGTTTCAGTCTCGACGCCATTCCGCGCATCTCGCGCGCGCAAAGCATGGACTCCCTTTCCAGCATGGCGACCGTCGCCGGTTACTGCGCCGTACTGCTGGCGGCGACGCATCTGCCCCGCTTCCTGCCCATGTTGACCACCGCCGCCGGAACCATCCGCCCGGCGCAAGGTCTGATTCTCGGCGCGGGCGTGGCCGGCTTGCAGGCCATCGCCACCGCCCGGCGCTTGGGCGCGGTCGTGGAGGCCTTTGACGTCCGGCCCGCCGTGAAGGAGCAGGTCAAAAGTCTCGGCGCGGCCTTCATCGAAATTCCCACCACCGAAAACCTGGAGGACAAAGGCGGTTACGCCCGCCAGGTCTCGGCGCAAACGCTGGCCCAACAACAGCAGCTCCTCCACCAGCGCGCCAAAGTGGCCGATTTCATCATTTCCACTGCCCAGGTCCCCGGCAAACCGGCCCCGCGCCTCATCACCAGCGACATGGTCGCCGATATGAAACCCGGCGCGGTCATCATTGATCTGGCGGCCGAATCGGGCGGCAATTGCGAGCTGACCCAGGCCGATCAAATCGTGCGCCACAACGGCGTCCTGATTCTGGGACCGACCAATCTGCCCGCCAGCCTGCCGCTGGACGCCAGCCGCATGTTCGGCCGCAACCTGGCCAACTTCATCCAGGAAATCACCAACGAAAACGGCTTCACCCTCGATTGGAAGAACGAGATTTTCGCCCAAACCTGCATCACCCTCAACGGGGAGATCAACCGCCAACGAAAGACAGAATAATATGGGCGCCCTCGCCATGCTCTACATTTTCATCCTCGCCATCTTTACCGGCGTCGAGGTCATCAGCCGCGTGCCGACCATCTTGCATACGCCGCTGATGTCCGGCGCCAACGCCATTCACGGCATCGTTCTCATCGGCGGGGTCATCGTGCTGGGCATGGCCGGAGACAACACGACCATCGCCGTGCTGGGCTTCATTGCCGTCATTCTCGGCACCCTCAACGTCGTCGGCGGCTTCGTGGTCACCGACCGCATGCTGGAGATGTTCAAGGCCAAACCTTCCACCAAAGACACCAAAGCCAAATGACCCGCGCCAACGTCCCCCAAGCCGCTTATTTAATCGCCTCCCTGCTCTTCATCTTCGGACTCAAGCGCCTGAGCTCCGCGCGCACGGCCCGTTCGGGCAACCTCGTGGCCGCCGTCGGCATGGCGCTGGCGCTGGGCGGCACCTTTCTGCTTCCCGGCCTGGGCCATTTCAAATGGATTCTGCTGGCCATCGTGGTCGGCTCCATTCCCGGCTGGCTCCTGGCCAAACGTGTCAAGATGACGGCGATGCCGCAAATGGTCTCCCTCTTCAACGGCATGGGCGGGGCCTGCGCCTTGTTCATTTCGCTCGGCGAATGGTTCAAAGTTTCCCCCGCCTCGCCCGACCCTTCGCCGGCGGCCCGCGGCGTCGGGGAATGTTTTCCCATGCTCCTGGGCGTTGTTTTCGGTTCGGTCAGTTTCACCGGCAGCCTGGTCGCCTTCGGCAAATTGCAAGGGCTGATCTCCGAGAAACCGCTGCGCTGGCCCTTGCAGAAAGCCATCAACGCCCTTATCTTCGCCGCCATCCTCGGCGCCGCTGCCGCCACGACTCTGCGCCAGGGCGAACCGTTTTGGATTATTTCCCTGGCGCTGGCGGCTTTGACCCTGGGGGTTTTGCAGGTCCTTCCCATCGGGGGCGCGGACATGCCGGTGGTCATCTCGGTGCTCAACTCCTGCACCGGACTGGCGGCGGCCGTGACCGGTTTCGCCATGCACAACATGTCCATGATCATCGCCGGAACCCTCGTCGGCGCCGCCGGTTCGTTCTTGACGGTGCTCATGTGCAAAGCCATGAACCGCTCTTTGGCCAAGGTCATTTTCGGCTCCTTCGGCCTGGCTCCCCCCGCCGCCGCCGCCGCCAAAGGCGATCAAACCATGCGCGAAATCGCCGCCTCCGAATGCGCCGTTATGATGGGTTACGCCCGCAAGGTCATTGTCATCCCCGGCTACGGCCTGGCCGTCGGCCAGGGCCAGCACCTGGTCCATGAGCTGGAGGAACTGCTGGAAAAACGCGGCGTCGAAGTCAAGTACGCCATTCATCCCGTGGCCGGTCGCATGCCCGGCCACATGAACGTCCTGCTGGCCGAGGCCGATGTGCCCTATCCCAAACTGCTTGACATGGAGGAAATCAACCCCGAATTCGACCAGGCCGACGTGGCCCTGATCATCGGCGCCAACGACGTGGTCAACCCCGCCGCCCGCACCGAACCCGCCAGCCCGATCTACGGCATGCCGATCCTCAACGCCGACAAGGCCAAAAACGTCATCGTCATCAAGCGCGGGCGCGGCGCCGGATTTGCCGGCATCGAAAACAGCCTCTTTTACAATCTCAAAACGCGCATGCTCTTCGGCGACGCCAAAAAGGCCTTGCAGCAACTTGTCACCGAAGTCAAAGCGTTGTAACCCGAATCAGAACTGATCCTCCTTCTCTTTAAATAGCAGGTTGAACGTCGTCAGCGAACCGTAACAGCGCGAAATGTATTGCTGCATTTCAACCTTCTCCGCGTCCGACAACTGCGGATGCCCGTTGATCTTCTGCTCCAGCAGGCGAAGGTTGTTCCGCAGCATCACGATCTTGTGGAAAAACACTTCCAGCGGCACTTCTTTGCTTTGCAACGCCGCCTCCGAGGGCCGCATCACCAGCGTCCCCTTTTGCCAGCGCCCCGCCAGCTTCTCGATCACCGTCTCATCCCGCTCCAGGCCCAGTTGCTGGACCAGCACGCCCACCGTTTCCGCGATCAACGTGTTCAACGGCGCCGTCAGCCCGCTGATCTCCGCCTGCGCTTCCGCCGCGGTCAAATCGCTCTGCTCCGGCGCAAGCGTACGCAAGCCGGAGTCGAACCGGATGTCGGCCAGATGCTCGGAAACGCTCGTCACCGTGCCCACGCCGTAATCCGGGTGGCGCACCTTCATCCCCACGTGCATTGATTCGTGTCTCATGACGCCATCATCCGCGCCCCCGCGCGCCTTTGCCGCTGGACCCCGGCCCTATTTCAACTCGGCCTCGTGAAATTCCTTCCAGTCGTCCAGATTATTCAGATTGACCGCGTCGCGAAACGCGCGCGAGTCGTCCGGGATGCCGTTGGCCCCCAGGATCTCCTTGCGCGTCTGGTCGTCGTGGATGTAGCCCCGAATGGCCCCGTTGAGCTTGTCAATCGAGAGCTTGTCCAGCTTGGCTCCGGGCTGCCGGGTGATCCAGCTTTCAAATTGCGGATAGGTCGGGCGGTTATTCTTGATGAAGGCGATCACCGCCTCCCGATTCAGCCCCAGCGCATCCAGCACCATTTGATCGTAGCCCTTGCCGCAACCGGGATACCCGGCCGCCAGTTTGCCCCGGCATTCCAGGGACATTTTGAGCCAGAAACGAGGCAGGTGCAGCACCCCCAGCGGGCCGGCCACGCCGGAACTGATCAGCGGAACAATTTTATTCATAGTTTTTGACCGTCGTTCATTGACCGGCCCACTTTAAAAACCCCGCCGCCATTGCGCAAGCCCGATTTGAAAACTACTTCTGAAATTCCGGGTAAAACGGGTTGTGCTTCTTTTGCTCTCCCACCGTCGTCATCGGACCGTGGCCGGGGCAGATGACCGTCTCGTCGGGCAGGCTGAAAATTTCCTTCCGGTTCGTGCGCAACGCCTCCTCGTACGACACCGCGCCCCCTCCCATCGAAGCGGCAAACAGCGCGTCGCCCACCACCGCCAGCCGCCGCTCCAGTCCGCTCACAACGTAGGTGATGCCGCCGCGCGCGTGGCCGCTGGTCTGGCGCGTTTCGATCTTCAAACTGCCCACCCGAAAAACCACCCCCGCCTCAAACGGCCGCGGCCCCTGACTACGCTCGTGCTCGCCGGCATACGCCAACGCCCCCGTCGCCTTCTCCAGCCGCGCCAAATCAGCCACGTGATCGGGGTGCGTGTGCGTCAAAAATATGAACTGCACCGCCAACCGCCGGTTCTTGATGAATTCCAGCATCGTCGCGGCCGACGCTCCCGTGTCGAACGCCGCCGCCTCTTTGCTCTTGGGATCAAAGACCAGATACGAATTGACCGTCATGTCCTGATACGCCGTGTTGAACGCCGCCAGGCCCGCCACTTCCACCGGCTCCGCATACCACTTGTTCTCTCCCAACTCGATCAGCGCCCCGGCCCCAAGCCTCAACGGCCCGGCCAGCCTTCGCGCCGTGCCCGCATCGAACGTCCCCGCCCTGAAACGGCCCAGTTCCGCGGTCGAAACGCCCGCTTGCCGCGCCAGTTCCGTGTCGTTCAAGCCCAGTCCCCGTTGCGCCTTCCCCACCACGTCGGTGTAATTGTCTTCCAGCGGAATTCCAGCCATAATCACCTCACACAAAAATCGTCTGTTCCCGCTCCGCGCCCACCGAGACGATCTTCAGCCGCGCCCCCGTCAAATCCGCCAGCCCGCGCAAGTAACGCCGGGCCTTGGCCGGCAATTGGCTCCACTTCCGGCAGCGCGTGGTCGAACTCATCCATCCCTCGAATTCCGCATAGACCGGCTCGCACTTGGCCAGCACCTCGATGTCCGCCGGCACGTAATCCAGCCGCGTCGCCCCAGCCCGGTAGGCCACGCACATCTTGATGCTCGCCACGCCGTCCAATCCGTCCAGATTCGTCACCGCGATCTCGTCTATTCCGTTGATGATCGCCGCCTGATGCGTCGCCACCGCGTCAAACCATCCGCAACGCCGCGGCCGCCCCGTCGTCGCCCCGAACTCCCGTCCCATCGCGTGCAGCATGTCGGCAATCTCCGCGCTTTCCGTCGGCAGCGGCCCTTCCCCCACCCGCGTCGTATAGGCCTTCATCACGCCCACCACGTGGTCCATCCGGTTGGGCGCCACGCCCGACCCGGTGCAGGCGCCCCCCGCCGTCGTGTTGGAAGACGTCACAAACGGATAAGTGCCGTGGTCAATGTCCAAAAACGTCCCTTGCGCTCCTTCGAACAAAATGTTCTCCCCGCGTCCCGCCGCCTGGTGCAGCAGCACGACCGTGTTGGTGACATAAGGCTTCAATCGGTCGCCCGCCGCCCGATAGGCCGCATGAACCTTCGCGAAGGAAAGCGGCTTGGCCCCGAAAGCCTTGAGAATTTCGTTGTTCTCCTTGATCTTGTAGCGCAGCAGCGCCTCGAACCGGTCGGGGTTGATCAGATCTATCATGCGCAAGCCCGTCCGCGCCGCCTTGTCGCCGTAGGCCGGCCCGATGCCACGCTTGGTCGTGCCGATTTTATTCTTCCCCTTGAGCACTTCCCGCTGATCGTCCAATTCGCGGTGGTAGGGAAAGACCACGTGGGCCGATTCGCTGATGAACAGGTTCTGGAAGCGCACCCCCATCCCTTTGAGTTCCTCCATCTCGCACACCAGGCTCACCGGGTCCACCACCACCCCGTTGCCGATGACGCACCGTTTGCGCGGCCGCAGGATGCCCGAGGGTATCAGGTGCAGCACGTACTTCTTCCGCCCGATGAACACCGTATGCCCGGCGTTGTTTCCGCCCTGCGTGCGCACAACCACGTCCGCCTTGTCCGTCAGCACGTCAATGATCTTGCCTTTGCCTTCGTCGCCCCATTGGGCGCCCACTAATATTGTATTGGCCATAATGCTCTTCCAGATTCAACACCCCATCGCAGACAAAAATAATAATCCCCGAAACGTAAATTCCGGGGCCTCCGCGCGTGTATTTACAGACAGAGGCTAGAGACCCCGCGCCGCCCTGTCAACGGAGAAGCAATCATTTCTGCGTTTTTTTTTAAAATAAAATACACAAACCCGCCCTTGGCGGTGTCTATGAATTGAGATGACAAGCCCGAGGGCCTCAAGCGTGAACGAACCGGACATCAACAGCCTGTGGTGCCAGCCCCTTTACGAGGCCAAAGCGGCCGGCCTGATCCTTTATGGCCGCGCCCTCGGCCTGGGCCACAGCGAATCCGAAGACGTTCTGCAAGAGACCTTTCTGGCCCTGCTCCGCTTGCCGCGCCAGCCCGACGACCCAGAGCATTACTGCCTGCGCGCCTTCCGCAACCGCGCCCTTAACCTTCGCCGCAGCCTCTGGCGCCGCCTGGCCCGCGAATGGGAATCGGCCCGATGGTTCGAGCGCGGCCCGGCCCAGGACCAGGCCGAAGCCCAGGCCATGCGCTGCCTGGCCGCCCTGCCTCGGGCCCAGCGCGAGGTCATCGTCCTGAAAATCTGGCACAACCTGACCTTTGAGGCCATCGGCGCTTTGCTTGATTTGTCTCCCAACACCGCTGCCGGCCGCTACCGTTACGGCCTCAACAAACTCAAAACCGCCATGAAAGGAAACGCTTATGGACGAGATGAACCCGTTGGAGAACCAATTGCAATCCTGGACGCCCCGCCGCCCTTCGCCTGAAATTGCCCGCGCGCTTTTTGCCCCGGCCAAGCGCCTTTCCTCGCGCCCACCGCGCCGCGCCGTGGCGTGGAGCTGGCTCTCGCCCGTGGCCGCCTGCGCCCTGACCATGCTTGTGGCCGTTCACACCGCCGGCCGCGCCCCCGCGCATTTGGCCCAGGGTTCCAACGGCGCCTTCTTCGCCACCCTCATGCTCAACGCCGCCTCCTGCTCCAACCTCGCCGCCTATTCCCTCAACCAGACCGACGAAAACCTCGAATACAACATCTGGCCGCACGCGACTCATGATCTCTCCGCCAGTCCGCGCACCGAACCCTCCATCCCCCGCGATCTCTGGCCCCGCTCTCCGACCAACCGCTAAAACCCTAAACGATGCGCTCTATTGGACACCCGTCTCCATTTCCTAATCTTAATCCTAATCCTAATCCTAATCTTAATCCATTCTGACTATGCCGTCTTCCAACTAAGCCGATAGGGCGAGACTCCGTTGGCGCGCCATCTTGTCCCGCCATAGCTTCAGCGACGGCGGAAGCCTTTGGCGACGGCGGGCGTAGAGCCGTGACTTTATCCCACGAAATCGAGTTCCATTCCGGTTGCCGATTGCGCGGAGGAGATTAGGCTTGCCAGACGCAACGCCCTCAGTCATTCTGCGAGTCAATGGGTTGGTTTTAATATACGACCCGCCATTGTATAGGAGTTGCCATCATGAAGCCATCGCGACGTGCTTTGGTTCTTAGCAGCCTCATCGAGTGCGGAGGCATGGTCGTGTATTTCATTTCGCATTCGTTTGATTGGCCGTTGGGGGACATAGCCTGGTATGTTCTCCATTTTCCAGCCGAGTGTTTGTTTGATAGTTTCCGTCTTCCTCCTGTCGAGCACAGGTTTATAGCTGTCGCTCTTTTGCAGTGGCTTTTCTGGTTTGTGGCGCTCGGCGTGGCGTTCTTTATAGCGGACGATTGCCGGAGAAAACGGAATCGCTAAATTTGCGCCAATGTGCCGCTTTCCCGCCCGGTCACCGCTGCAACCATTCTTTCTGCCTGGCGTAGCATTGGATGAACAAAGCCCGCAGTTGTCAGGGGCATAATAAGCCAAAATCTTCTTCCCATTCCCCTGACAATCATTCCCCCGCCATCTTTTCACCCTTGCTAACCATCACAACGCCAGCACCTTGCAAATTCCCGCTCTGACAAGGCCCTGCTTTTGCCCGAAAATCAGGGCCATTTTGCAGAAAAACCGCCCTCCCACCGAAACTATTGTGCACTTTTTTTTGCGTTTTTCCTGTTTTTTGGGACTTTTTCCGTCGCAACCCCTTGCCTCTCAGCCACAACCGCCCATCCCGCCCCTCCAAAAAAAATCATGCCAAAAACACTACCGTAGGTTTTTTGCTTTTCCCCCTTCGTGCCACCATCCCCCCATGAAAATTAAATACTCGCATCGTAAAACCAAAAACCCGTCCGCCACGTCCGCCACGTCCGACCCGTCCGACCCGTCCGCCCCGTCCGACCAGTCGGACCCCGCGGAGCCCCCAAAAGCGCCAGAAACGCCGAAAGGAGATCATAAGTGACTATGTCTTATTGCGTATATTACAGCAGCTAAGTACCAATAAAATGTCGCAGGTGGGTCATTTTATCGGTAGAACCCGCCCACCGGCCGGCTCCCACCGCCACCCGCCGCTTTTGACTTTCGGCGCCGCTTCCCCTACTTTGCCGGGCACAATGAATGTCATCTCGCACCGCGATCCCGATTTTACGGCCCAACTCCAGCGCATGCTCGCCCCTTCCAGCTTGTTCGACCCCGCCATCGAGGACCAGACCCGCGCCATCATCGAGGCGGTGCGCACGCGCGGCGACGAAGCCCTGGCTGAATTGACCGAACGCTTCACTGGCGCGCGCCTCAGGCCGGAGCAGTTCGCCGTCACCCAGGCGGAATTCATGGCGGCCGCCTTGAGGGCCGATCAATCATTGCGCGCCGCCATCGCGGAGACGGCCAAGAACGTCACCGCCTTCGCCCGGCGCTCGCGCCGCCGGGATTGGACCATGCGCAACAGCCACGGCGCCACGGTGGGGGAAAAGTTTGATCCCTTTTTGCGCGTCGGCGTTTACATTCCGGGCGGCGCGGCGCCCCTGGTTTCAACCGCGCTCATGACCTTGCCCCTGGCCCGCGTGGCCGGCTGCCGCCAGATCGTCGTCTGCACGCCTTGCGACCGCGACGGCCAGGTCAACCCCGCCCTGCTTCACGCCGCGCGCGGGGCGGGGGCGACGGAGATTTACCGCATCGGCGGGGCGCAGGCCATCGCCGCGATGGCCCTGGGCACCGCCACCATTCGCAGAGTCAACAAAATCTTCGGTCCCGGCAACTCCTACGTGGTCGCGGCCAAACGCCTCTTGTTCGGCCACGCGGCCATGGATTTGCTGCCGGGGCCAAGCGAGTTGCTGGTCCTGGCCGACCAGACGGCCAAACCCGCCTTCATCGCCGCCGACTTGCTCGCCCAGGCCGAGCACGGGTCCGGCCACGAGCGCGTCTGGCTCCTGACGCCTTCGGAGAAAATCCTGCGTGCCACGCAAAAAGAAATGGCGCGGCAGCTTCCAAAACGCGCGCGGCGCCAGTTCATCGAGCAATCCCTGGCCCGCAACGGCTGGCTGGCGCGGGTCGCCAGCCTCGAGCAGGGGATTGATTTGGCCAACCAGCTTGCTCCCGAACACCTCGAACTGATGTGCCGCGACGCCGGCCGCCTCGTCCCAAAACTGGTCACGGCCGGCGCGATCTTTGTGGGGGATTATTCCCCGGCGGTGTTGGGCGATTACGTGGCTGGGCCAAGCCACGTGCTTCCCGCCGGCGGAACGGGCGCCAGCTTCGCCGGCCTGGCCGTGGACCAATTCCAACGCCGCACCAGTATTGTCAAGTATAATAAAGCGGACCTGCAACGCGCGCGGGGCGCGCTGGATATATTCTCGGCCGTCGAGGGCCTCGACGCCCACGCCTGGGCGGCCGGCCTTCGCCTCGCCTCCAGGGGCAGGGGGCGGCGATGACGAAGAAGTGCATTTGACTTTTTTTAGCGGCCTCTCCTAATCCTAATCTTAATCTTAATCCTAATCCGATTTTCCATGGCCAATTGTCAATCATCGCCTTCGAACTCTCTCGCGTTTCGACACGGGTTCGGTCGAAAGGCCGCTGGCAAAACCCGAAGTTATCTTTGCGCGGACGCCAAGGCTCTCAATAGGATGGATCCAATTTATAGGCCAGGCTGGTCGGGGAAATTGCCGCCCAACTCAGCTCGTTGTGGAACTTGTTGTCATTGTTCCAACGGGCGCGCCAAATGTTATCCTGCGCCGGGTTGATCACATCATTGCGCCGCGCCTTCTCGGTGTGGCCATCGCAGAACATGATGTCCGTCTTGTAACTATGGCGGTTGGAGGGCAGTTGCCCCTGGGTGGATGAGTCGGTATCGGTTGGGTCCAGGTTCGCCTCCCACGACCCGTTGTCTTCGTTGGCAGGCAGCGCGCGGGTGTCGGCCAGCATGATCATCTGCGCCGGCGCCACCACCTTCGCCTCCTTCATCGGACCGTAGTAAAACTGTCCGTCAATGTCCCCGCCCAGTCCCAGGTCGATGGCTAAGACGTTTCCCACTCCCCAATCGTTGTAGCCCATGGAAAAGCGGCTGTTTGGCGTGACGGCGTAGGCGTCGTAAAGGCCGTTGATGTAAGTGCCGCCGAGGGTTCTGTTCACATTGGTGTCCCAGGCGCTGTCCGGCGCGGCGGCGGGGCAGCAGAAAACCTTCCGGTTGTTGCCGGTTCCGGGCAGCAGCCGGTTCATCCACACATAACATCCGTAATTGGCGGAGTAATCACCCGGGTACGCCTTGTTGTCGCTCAAGTATATCCCGCTGGCGATGGCGACTTGCCGCAGGTTGTTCAGGCATGCCGTTTGCTTGGCCTCGGCCTTGGCGCGGGCCAACGCCGGCAGCAGCAGCGCCGCCAAAATGGCAATGATGGCGATGACCACCAGCAATTCAATCAACGTGAAGGCCCCTTTCCCGCCGCCGATGAATGTTTTCGTTTTCATAGGATCGTGTTGGCAAATCTCCTGACAGCGTACTCACAACGCCTGTCCTTGTCAAAACAAATGCGCGACAAACAAATGCGCGCCCTTACGTCATGCGTCAGTCACGGAAGGTAGGGACGGCTCGCCGAGCCGTCCGCGGGTGGTTCTTGCCGGAACGGTCGCCTCGGCGAGGCGACCCTTCCCTTCCCCGGTCCGCCGTTACTGACGCATTGCGCCCTTACCTTTCGCCCGGCTGCTCGGCGGGGGGATGGGGATCCAGGGCGCGCGTGATGCGGGCCGTCAGGTCTTTCACATGTATCTGGACCACCGGCTTGCTCCGGGAAAGGTCGGCTTTCCGGATCAAGGCCCGAATCGCCTCCAGTTCGGCGCGGCAATAGGCGGGCAGGTCGGAGTTGGCCGCGGGGGTTTTCAGGTTGGCCGAGAGCATGTCAATGTAGGAACGTTGCAGGTTGCGCCGGTAGAGATCAATCTCCGCCGGTTTGCCCCCCAGTTCGCGGAAAAGGCCCTCGCGCAAATCGGTGAAAAGTTTCGCCGGAGAATAGGCCGCGTTGGTGGAGGTTTGCTCAATCTCGGCCAGCCGCTCTATCCGCCGGCCGGAAATCAGGCTTCCCAGCACGGCGCTTTGCGCGCTGAGGACCCGTTGCGCCGTCCCTTCGGCCGTCAGGCGGGAAACAATGTCTTCGCGGATAAGATTGCTCGGCGTGTTCAGCGCGTGTTCCAGGAGAAACGAAACCGCCTGTTGCTGGTAGTCGGCCGAATTGGGAAAGAATCGCCGGCTGGCGTCGCCATAGTAGAGGTTGATTTCCTGGACCCCGCCGACGACGTTGGCCACGTGGCCCATCTCACGGCTCCACTGGCCCAGGAGCGCTCCGTATTCGTCGGAGAGCAACTCGTAGTCCTTGCCCGGCTTGCTCGTGGCCTTGACCAGGTAACCGGCCACACGCTCCAGATTGCGCAAGCCCAGCCTCGTGGCTTCGACGGCGTTGGAGCCGAGGTCCTCGGTCTGCTGGGTCGAGTCCACCTGGGCGTTGGGACCGCCAAAGCGGTACATCGGCTCATTGACCTGAAGCTTGACGATCTTCTCCAGTTCGGCCTTTTCATCCGCGCCCTTGGGGAACTGCCGGTAACCCCAGTTGACCGCGAAGTAATCATAAGGCCCCACCTTGGGCATCAACCCGGCGCCGTCGCCGGGCTGGGCGACGTAGTTGTAACGGGCGTAGTCCATGATGGAAGGGGCGGTGCCGTTCTTTTTCGTCCATTCCGGGTTGCGCAGTTGCTCGATGGAATAGCTGGAGGAGGCCTTCATGTTGTGCGGGAACCCCAGCGAATGGCCCACCTCGTGCGCCACCACGAAACGGATCAGCGCGCCCTCCAAGTCGTCGGGCAGGGGCAGGCTCTGCGCCCGCGGGTCGCATGGGGAGGCCTGGACGAAATACCAGTCGCGCACCAGTTTCTGGATGTTGTGATACATCCGCACATCGGCGCTCAGTATCTCGCCGCTGCGCGGGTCGTGGACCTGCGGGCCGAAGGCGTTTTCGATCTCCGCCGGGACCCAGCGGATGCTGGAGATGCGCGCATCCTCCACGTCCCAGTCCGGATCTTCCCGCGGATCGGGAGCGTATTTGCCGATGATGGCGTTGGTGAATCCGGCCGCCTCGAAGGCCGGCTCCCAATCTTCGATGCCCGCCTTGACGTAACTCTTCCATTTCTCCGGCACTTCGCGGGAGACGTAAAAGACGATCGGTTTGACCGGCTCGGACACCTTGGCCTCCGGCTGCTTCTTCTCCAGCCGCCAGCGCAGAATGTAGTGCATCGGTTCGGCGTCGTTCTCGTCGCGGTCCGAGTAATCGGTGAACGATTCGGTGAAGAAGCCCACGCGCGAATCGAACCGGCGCGGTTTCATCTGAGTTTCGGGCAGCTTGACCATGCTGTGGCACAAGAGCGCGGTGATGCCGCTGGATTGCGGACCGTCATCGCCGCCGCCTTGCTTCTTCTGGGCAAAGCTCGCCAGCACGCGCACGTTGATGTTCCTGGGGAAGGCCTTGAACTCCTCGATGAACGAGCGCTCGCTGTCCATCGCCCCGGCGCCCAGCGCGTCCCGCGCGCTGAACTCCGGCACGTCCTTCTTGAACAGGTCCGTCACCTCGATGACCGGCGCCTTGTCCTTGCCGTAGGCCTTGACCTCGAACACGCGGATGATCGGCGCCAGGTTGGAAGCCTTCACTGCCTGGGCGATGGGATCGGTCGTCTCGGCCCGTATCCGGTAACGGACATCGCGCAGCAGCACCCGGTCGCCATGCAGTTCCCAACGAACGACACGATCGCCCACAGGCATGCCGGCATACGAATTGCCGGCCGTGGTCTCAGAAATCTGCACCACCCACAGCAGGTCGGTGTCGAGAGCCTCCACCGGTATTTCATAGTAAAGGCTCTCTTCGATCCGATGCACGCGGAAAAGGCCGGTTTTGGTGATGGCATTCGTCGTGATCACCTCGTCGTATTTCTTGATCTTGGGTTTCTTGGGCGGGGTTTCCTCGGCCTTCTTTTCGCCTTCCTTGGCGGCGTCCGCTTTGGCCGTGTCCGATGGTTTGTCCTGCGCGAAAATCCCGCTGGCCGGAACCAGCAGGCCCGCCAACAAAACGATTCGCAGAATCCTGCCTGGGTAAAAATGCAGTTGCATGAATTTACCCTTAAAGCCAATCCTCCCGCTTTTCAAGACAGAATGAATGCTCGCGCAACGATGGATCAACGGGCTCTTGCCGCACGGCCTGCTTCAGCGGCAAAATCGGCTTGCCAATGCCTGAATTCGCTGACATATTTGTCAGCATGAAGACGCTTTCAAAACGGGAATTGGTGCGCCATCCGTCGCGGGCTTCACATTTGAAGCCGGGACAATCGTTGCAATTGGAGGACGGCAAGGAGCCGCTGGTGGTCTCTCGCCGCAAGCGCGTGCGGCTGACGGCAAAGCAAATTCATGCGGAGTTGGACCGTCTTTGTCAAGGCGCTCCCGAGCATGACGCGCAAGCGGCCCTGCGGGACCTGCGCCAATGACCATTTACCCGGATGCTTCCTTTTTGGTCTCCTGGCTGTATAAGCCCGATCCCCTCAACGCCAAGGCCCGCGTTTGGTTTTCCCGTCACCAAGCCGACGATTTCATCGTCTCGGATTGGTCTCGATTTGAGACGATCAACACGTTGCGGGATTTGTGCCTGCGACCGCATCCGCCCCGGCAGGAATTGATCGAGGCCTTGCGGCGCTATTTCTCTCATTTGCTCGACGTTGGCCCCTTCGAGTTGGCGGCGGTGGATTGGGATGAAGGGCTCAGGGATGCCCACCAAATCAGCGCCGGCTTCGCGGCGCGGCTCAAGGCCCGCAGCGCGGACGTTCTGCATGTGGCCATCTTGGAACAACTCAATCCGGATCTCTTTGTGTCCGGTGATAAAGATCAACTGGCCCTGGCGACCGCCCGCGGATTCCGATCAGTGCGCTTTTACTAGGCTGGAGATTTGCTCGTGAGCCTCATCGCGCCTTCAATCTGAGCGCGCATCGTTGCGCCCACTGTATGAACTCCTTCCGTTTGGCAAGCCATTTTTCGCCGCACATCCTAGTTACCGGATGGGCCCGTCCTTCAAGTCCCACGGGCTAAAAAACACCGCGTTGAGCGCCCAGATGATGAAAAGCACGAACACAACAACCAAGGCCCACTGCACCCGTTGGTTGCGGAAGAAAATACCTGAAAGGATAAAGGCAGTGGCAGCGACGACGCCGAAAACTGGAAACCCGATCCGTCCATACGCGAAAACAAACCGACTCGCCGAGGTCAAATAGGTGTTCAAACCATGGAAAAACGCTCCAAAACCGTCAGCGGCGAAACCAAGGCAACAGAATGCGATAAGAATCGCAGTGGCGATGACCCAGGTTCGTTTGCGAACATGGATGGCGATATTCCGTTTCACAGCTACTCGCACAATGTTTGGAGGTTCTCCATTTGGCAAGCCTTTTTTCCGCACTCCAAAGACGGCTTTTAGGGTGGGGTTCACGACCCGCCGCCGGGCATGGGCGAAGTCGTAACAGGGCAGGGCAGGGGAGCGCCCCGGCCATGCTAGGTTACTTTTGCACTCCAAAGCCGCGCGCCTTGTGACGCTGGCGCAAGGCAGGAAAATCCCCTGTGCAATCGGCAGGGCAGGGGACGGCGGACCATTTTACGTCAAGAGGAATTCCAGCTTCCGCACGCCGTCCGAAAGCACGGGAATCACAGGTTTAAAAAAAACACGGTTCGATCTCAACCCAATCCAGCGTCGGGGCTTATGCCAGAGGGTCCACCGTATGCACTCCAGACGGCTCAAAATGACGTTTATTGTGGGTTGCGACTGTGTGGCCGTGAAATAAGGCCGTGGCTGCAATCAAGGAATCTTCACAGGTCATGGTGCGGTTTTTGACCTTCAGCTCCGCCAGCAGTTCCTTCCATCGCACCAGCACTGGTTCGCTCAGTTCTTCGGTGGCTGGAGCAAGTCTCTGCCGCAGGTCGGCCAGCCATGCGCCCAGGCTTGATTGGTGCGCGGCCGGCGCGTGACCCAGCCCGAACTGCAACTCGGCGAATGAAACCACGCTCAGGAAAATATCCGGTTCGTTGTTCCGGACCCAATTCTCCAATTTGGGCGGCACTTGCTTCCGCTCCAGCATGGACAACAGGTCCGTGTCAATGAGGAAGCTCACTTGAATGGAAGGTGATGCCGCTCCGGCGGTGGAAGCGGAACCGGACAGTTGGAGAAAAGTTTAAGCAGCCCGATGGCTCCGCGGCGTTTGGCCGGTTTAGGAGTCAGCACGATGCTGTTTTTGCCGTCGCGCATTGGCCGCACCTCGACCACACCACCGTCGGACAAACCAGAGGCGTCCCGCCACCATTTCGGAAGGGTGCTTTGGCCGACCCTTGAAACGGTCATCGTGTCCAAATCTTTCATGCGTTAAGGATTCCTTAAACTGCCATCTTTGTCAATGCCGAAGTGAGGATTGCCATGCCGGGGCATCGCCAGTGTTTCGTACAACCTCTTTTAGGGCGGGCCTACTGGTGCGTTGGACGAATTGGACGAAGTCCCGGAAGGGCAGGGGAAGGGACGCTCCATCGGCCTCGTTGCTTCGTTCAACCCGTCTTTTCCTCCATCGTTCCATTGCTGATTTGATGACATCCCGAATCGCGCTTACGGGAAGCATCTGAAAATCAGCCACTTACGAATTCCGCCGCTCAAAATCCGCCTCTTTTGGCAGAAATATGGGGGTCCCACGGAAAATATTTTACACTTTTTTTCGCGTTTTTACGGTTTTTCTGGATTTTTTCCGTTGCAAGCTGTTGATTTACAGCCGCGAGCAGCGATCCAACCCCTCCAAAAAAAATCGTGCCTAAAACACTACCGTAGGTTTTTTGTCCGTTCCGCGATATGCCATAATCGCCGCGTGTATGTCGAAATGACAGGCCGATATGAAGCTCCGGGGAGCGCGTGCGTCTCGCGCGCCGTGCTTGGCGTCCCGCCAAACACTCCCATTTATGTATTCCCGCTCTTTTGTGCTCTCCGTGTTCATTCGCGGCTGATAACACCTGCTGGATTCCGGATCATACCCAATCAAACAGCCTGAAAATAGCACCAAATCGCACCAAATCGCACCAAATCGCAGCTAATAAAAAATTCACGCAAGGTTTGATCAAGCCCGACGGCGGCCGAAACCGGCAATATTTGCCCATCCTGGCCGGGTCGCTCAAACCAATCCTGTCGCAAGGTTTGATGGCATGGGCTTTCCCGACGGCTCCATCAAAGCCAATCAAACCTCATCAAACCCAACTAAAGCTGATGAGATTCCCTTTTACAATCGGCCTTGCCGCAGGCAATCTCGCCCCTGCTGCCATGCGCATTCTCGCCATTGATTACGGAACCAAGCGGCTTGGCCTCGCTCTGAGCGACGAAACCGGGACGATTGCCCAACCGCTCGGCTTTCTCTCCGCCCAACCCGCCTCCAAGCTGCTCGACCTTCTCAAAAAGACCGTCGCGGATCGCAAGGCGGAAGAAATCGTCGTCGGCATCCCTCGGAACATGAACGGCAGCTACGGCCCGGCGGCCGACCAGGCGCGGGATTTTGCCGCCGCCTTGCAACAACTCGTGACCGTGCCGATCAAAACCTGGGACGAGCGTCTGACCACCGTGCAAGCCAACCGATTTCTAATCGAAACCGGCATGCGGCGGGAAAAACGCCGCGAGCGCGTGGACCAAACCGCCGCGGCCATCCTCCTGCAAAGTTACCTGGATCGCGCCAACCGATGAAACTCAAACTGACCATCGCCTACGACGGCGCCCAATACGCCGGCTGGCAGGTCCAAAAAACCGGCCTCGGCGTGCAACAGCGCCTGGAGGAGGCTGTCGCCAGGATTTTCCCAAACGCCGGCCGCCTGCGCAGTTCCAGCCGCACCGACACGGGCGTCCATGCCTTGGGCATGGTGGCCCATCTCGAAGTGCCCGCCGCCGAATTCAACATGCCGCTGGCCAAAGTGGCGCTGGCCCTCAACGCCCATTTGCCGCGCGACATCCGCGTCATGGCCGCCGCCCGCTGCCGCCCGGATTTCGACGCCCGTTTCAGCGCCAAGGCCAAGCAATACCGCTACTTCGTCTGGACGGGCGCCGCGATGAATCCTCTCTTGCGCCATACCGCCTGGCACGTCTGCCGCCCGCTGGACCTGGAGGCCATGCGCGCCGCCGCCAAACTTTTCCTGGGCCGGCACGACTTCAAATCCCTCGCTGGCACGCGCCATTACCAGATGACTTCCACCGTGCGCACCCTGGCCCGTTGCGACATCAAGCGCCAGGGCCCGCTGCTGACCTTCATCATCCAGGGCGACGGCTTTCTTTACAAAATGTGCCGCGGCATTGTCGGCACACTGGTGCAGGCAGGGCAGGGGAAGATCGCCCCCGGCGCCGTCAGAAATATACTTGACAAAAAGGACCGCCGCGCCGCCGGCATGACCGCCCCGGCCCACGGCCTGGTTCTGTGGAAGGTGTTTTATTGACATGAATATTGTCCTCGTTGAACCGGAAATACCCCCCAACACCGGCAACGTCGCCCGCCTTTGCGCCGCCGCCCGGGCCACGCTGCACCTGGTCGAACCCTTCGGCTTCAAGCTCGATGACGCCCGGCTCAAGCGGGCGGCGCTGGACTATTGGCGGCGCCTGAAGTGGCATCGCTGGCCGGACTGGACGGCCTTTCAAAGCCGCTTGCCCGCCGGTGCCCGCCTCTGGCTCATCGAATCCAAAGGACCGCGTCATTACGCCCAGGCGCGCTACCAGCCGGATGACTTCCTGGTTTTCGGGCGCGAGACCGCCGGGCTGCCCGCCGAAATCATGGCGCGCTATCCCGATTCCTGGCTGCGCATTCCGATGTTTGACACGTACGCGCGTTCGCTCAATCTGTCCAATTGCGTCGCGCTGGTGCTCTACGAGGCGCTGCGCCAGCAGGGTTTTGCCGGTGAGATTCGACCGGACTCGCCACCGATTTGACTCGTCACGCATGGGCCGGCAACCGTATCCTTTTCCCCAATGGGCGATTAGCGCAGTGGTAGCGCAGCAGCTTTACACGCTGTTGGTCGGGGGTTCGAATCCCTCATCGCCCACCATCCTTGACTTCCTCCCCGGCAAACAAACCGAACTCGCACAGGGCAGGGGACACGGGCGCTTTGGTGATGCGCAGCCGGACCTTGCTGGTCGTCATGTCCGCGCCCCGCACCAGACGGCAATGGCCGATGCTCTGTCCGCCGGCGAATTCCTCCCATTTGCCGTCCTGCCATCGGTCCAGCGCATATCCTTCAACACGCTGGCCCAGCGGAAGATACTCGCGCAGCCGCACGACGTTGAAGGTCACGGGCCGCGGAAATTCCAGGACAACCTCGGCGTTGGTCACGCCGTCATCGGTCGCCCAGTAGGCGTCGCTCTTTCCGTCAATTACATTTTCCGCGCGGTAGCGGCGCGCGTTGGCCCGCACGTTGGAGGCGCTGGCGCGTGCGCGCCGGGCCAGGTTGTCGGCAAAGATGGCGTCGCGGCGGCGGGCGAATTCCAGGAGCGAGGCCGCGTCGGAGGGGTGGATTTGCCCGCGACGGTCCGGCGGGACGTTCAGCAGCAGCGTCGCCCCGCGGCCAACGGAGTCAAAATAAAGATCCAGCAATTGTGCCGGTGTCTTGACCCGCCCGTCCTCGTTCGGATGATAAAACCAGCCGGGGCGGATGGAAACATCGCATTCGGCGGGCACCCAATCCTTGCCGGGACGGTCCCCGCGGTTGAGTCGCTGTTCGTCGGCCTCGCCCGGATAAAAGTCGGCGGCGTTGAGCGTGTTCCAGCAGGGATTTCCCGCCAGGCCCCGCTCGTTGCCGACCCAGCGGATGTCCGGCCCGGCGTCGCTGAAGATGCAGGCCCTGGGCTGCCATTGGCGGATTAAATTCCACGTGCCGGGCCAGTCGTAGTAAGTCCTGCGGTCTATGTTGCGGGTTTCCCGCGCGCCGCCGTAATAGCCGCTGCCTCCGTTGGCCCCGTCCAGCCAGACTTCGCAGACCGGGCCGTAGCCGGTCAGCAACTCGGTCAGTTGGTTGCGGTAATAGGTGATATAAGCCGCATGGCCGTAATCGGCGCAATTGCGGTCCCAGGGCGACAAGTAGATGCCGAACTTCAATCCCGCCTTGCGGCAGGCGGCCGAGATTCCCCGCACCACGTCGCCCCGGCCCTGTTCCCATGGGCTATGCTTGACAGAATGTTCGGTGAAACGGGAGGGCCAGAGGCAGAACCCGTCATGATGTTTGCACGTCAAAATCAATTCCCTCATCCCGGCCTGACTCGCCACACGCACGATTTGGCCGGCATCGAACGCGGTCGGATTGAAGACCGACTCGCTTTCATCGCCGTCGCCCCATTCCTTGTCCGTGAAAGTGTCCACGGTGAAGTGGAGAAAACCGATGAACTCCATTTGCTGCCATTGAAGCTGGCGCGGGGCGGGCACGGGACCGAACGGTGCGGGCGGCGGCGCGGCGGCGAAGGCCGGCGCCATCGAAACAAAGCACGTGCAAAGCAGCACCGAGGCCGTTTGACGGTTCATCATAGGCCGGCATTCTCATCGTTTCAGGCAGATAAACAAGCACATTGCCGGCCGGACGCCGTAGGACCGTTGCCCTTCGGCCCCCTTTGGCGTGCCCAATGAAACGGGAGATAACAATCATTGTGCGAAACTGCGACAGGTCGCGGTTTGTGCCGGCTGAACTCCTACTGCTGACCCCAGCCGAATCGGGCTGTGATCGGCCAGTACACGAAGAAGGATGTTCCGATGACGTTTTGCTCCGGCAATTCTCCCCAATACCGCGAGTCCAGGCTGTTGACAGTGTTGTCACCGAAAACCACGTAACTTCTGGGCGGCACCTCGATCCTGTCGTCGAGGCTTCGCAAGAAGGCGTGCGGACCGCTGGCGAAGACATGGCCGCTGTAATGACTTTCTTCCGGGTCTTTTTTCGGGTCGAACCCGTAAACGTTGGCGAAGTGCGGCGTGCCGGCGTCCAAGGGGCGTCCGTTGATGCGGACGTGGCGGTCGTCGCCGATGCTCACGGTCTCGCCGCCCAACCCAATAAGGCGCTTGATGTAGAATTGGTCCACCTCGCTTGGGCCCTTACGGATGTAGGATTGGAGGCGCTCGATGCCCCTGGTTTTGAAGACAATGATTTCGCCGCGCTTGGGATGGCGGAAATTGTAGGTGAGGCGATCAACAAAGAGATGGTCGCCGGTGGTTTCCTTGAAGCATAAGATCGGGTTGCCCTTGTGAAAAGACCAGGACTGATACAACCAGCGGGCGTCGTTCTGGGGCGCCGGATCATCCGGGCCGCACCATAAGGTCAGCGGAACTCTCTGGTCACTCCCGGCGTATTGCACCCAAATGGTTTGCCGGTTGATAAGGTGCCAAGGTTGCTGCACCGGGACCGGGCCGATTTCAACAATCTGCCCGTCTTGCGGAGCGATGAACTGATGGTAAATGGCCCCGTGAACCAGCAGTTCGTACGTCCGCTCCAGGAAGCCCGGCATCTTAAAGTCTGGGTCGCCTCTGAAATCCTTGGTCGTCACGCCGTAGAGGGTTGGCTGCATGGAGCCGGTGGGAATTTTGAACGGTTGCAGGAAAAAGGTGCGGATGCCCATGGCCACAACGATGGCGACCAGGAAAACCTCCACGTTGTCGCGCCATTCGGCATAAGGATAGGGTTTGATCCATTTGGTCGCGGTTTTTTCCAGGGCCTCCATCTGTTTCTGCAAGTCCGCCGCGCTGGCGTCGGAGTCAATGGCGGCCCTGGCTTCCCGCAAGGCGGCCTGGATGGCGGCCAGGGCCTGGGGCGAGAGGATGTCGCGTTGGGCGTTGAGCAGCTTCTGGACGTGTTTGCACAAGTCCGTGGCTTGCCGGACGGTGGCGGAAAGGAACCAGCGTAATTTCATATTTGATCAGGCCTTGAGCACTTCAATGAAGGCTTCCTGCGGAATGTTGACCGAACCGAAGGATTTCATCCGCTTTTTTCCCTCTTTTTGTTTTTCCAGCAATTTGCGTTTGCGCGTGATGTCGCCCCCGTAACACTTGGCGGTCACGTCCTTGCGCAAGGCGCTGACGGTTTCGCGGGCGATGACTTTGCCGCCGATGGCAGCCTGGATGGCGACCTGGTATTGCTGGCGCGGGATGACTTCCTTGAGCTTGGCGGCGAGGGCGCGTCCCCTGCCCTCGGCCTTGGCGCGATGGACGATGCAGGAAAAGGCGTCCACCGATTCGCCGTTGACCAGCACGTCCAGCTTGACCATGTCGGAGGGCTGGTAGCCGGCGTGCTCGTAATCCATGGAGCCGAAGCCGCGGGTGATGCTTTTGATGCGGTCATGGAAGTCAATTAAAATTTCGGCCAGCGGCACGGTGCTCGTCAGCATCACCCGCCGGGGGTCGAGGGTTTCGGTGTGGTCCACCACGCCGCGTTTCTCGGTGATCAGGGCCATGATGTCGCCGATGTATTCATTGGGGCAGATGACAAAGGCGAAGATCATGGGCTCCTCGATTTTCTCGATGTAATTGGGTTGGGGCAGGAAGGCCGGGTTGTCAATCTCCTTGACCGCGCCGTCGGTCATGACCACGCGATAGACGACGCTGGGATAAGTGGCGATGATGTCCATGTCGTACTCGCGCCGGAGGCGCTCTTGGACGATTTCCAGGTGGAGCAAGCCGAGGAATCCGCAACGGAAGCCGAAGCCCAGGGCGACGGAGCTTTCGGGCTGATAAACAAAGGCCGAATCGTTCAATTGCAATTTGCCCAGGTTGGCCTTGAGGTGCTCGTAATCGGCCGTGTTGATCGGATAAAGCCCGCTGAAGACCATCGGATGGATTTCCTTGAATCCGGGCAGCGCCGGCGAGGGATGGCGCGCGTCGGTGATGGTGTCGCCCATCTTGACGTCTTTGGGGCTTTTGATGTTGGCCGTCATGTAGCCGGTTTCGCCCGCCTCCAATTTCTGGCGCACGTAGGGCTTGGGATTGAAGCTGCCGACTTCCTTGACCTCCACTGTTTTGCCCGAATGCAGCAACTGGACGTGCATGCCGGGATGCAACTCGCCGTTGAAGACGCGCACGTGGGTGACGACGCCCTTGTAGGTGTCAAAATAAGAATCGAACCCCAGCGCCTGCACGGTGGGCGCGCCGGTCGCCTTGGGCGCCGGGATGCGCTGCACGATGGCTTCCAGGATGTCGTCAATGCCGATGCCGTCCTTGGCGCTGGCCAGGAGGGCGGTGTCGCTGGGAATGGCCAGGATGTCCTCCATTTGCGCCTTGGTCGCGGGGATGTCGGCGTGCGGGAGGTCAATCTTGTTGATGATCGGGACGATGGTCAGATTCTGTTTGGTGGCCAGATGGACATTGGCGACCGTTTGCGCCTCGACCCCCTGGGCGGCGTCAATGATCAGCAGCGCCCCTTCGCAGGCGCTCAAGCTGCGGGAGACTTCATAGGAGAAATCAACGTGTCCCGGAGTGTCAATCAGGTTCAGCTCGTAGGTTTCGCCGTTTTTGGCGGTGTAACGCATCGTGACCGGATGGGCCTTGATGGTGATGCCGCGTTCGCGTTCGAGGTCCATGGAATCGAGCAATTGGTCCTCCATATCCCGGGTGGTGACGGTGCCGGTGCGGTGGAGAAGGCGGTCGGAAAGGGTCGTTTTCCCATGATCAATATGGGCGATGATGCAAAAATTTCTTATGTGTGCGGCGTCCATTTTGCGACTTGCGCTGCAAACAACATAAGGAGGAACCGGTCCGGCGCAAAGGGAAAAGCAACGGTTTGAAGCGCTGCCCTCCCCTGCCCTGCCCGCAAGGTCGTGCCAGGGGCGGGATGGCCGATCCGCCGCTTTTTGCGTATAAAGCGCAACTTGCGATTGCTTGCGATTGCTTGCGATTTCCGGCCTGGTTGAGCGGCATTTTTGAGTCAAATCGCCTCAAAATCTCAAGCATAAGCAGGCAAATGGGGGTATCCCCCGACCGGTATTTAGCGGTAATTGGCGGTAATTGGCGGTAATTTCCGCACCTTTTACCGCCTGATACGGCCGTTGAAGGACCGCCTGGCTGGCCGATGCGCCGCGTTTTCCGTAAAAGACGCCAAGTTGCCGTTAGCTGCTCTTAGCTGCTCTTAGCTGCGTTTTTGCACCTTTCGACGGCTTTGGCGGCGACCTTCGTGGCAGGGGGTTGGTTGCGTGAAATTCACGCGCGTTCCAAACGCCCATGCCACAAAGGAGCGGGTTTGTCTCGCCACAGCTTGAGCGAGGGCGGAAGCCTGGCGAAGGCGGGTCGTCCTTTCCCCCTCCCCTGCCCCACTGCAAAATGTCAAAGAACACAGGTGCGTGAGCACCACACAGTTTCGATATTACCACAGTTTTATGGGAATGCAACATTTATTTTTTTACTGAATTTACCGCAGATGGACGCGGATGGACGCGGATTTTTGGCGTTCCCCCTGGAGGCGGGGGTGGGGAGAATGAACCGCGGATGGACTGAGCGGCGGCGGCAAGCGAAGATGAATTGGCCGCCAAAGAGCACAAAGCACGCAAAAAAGGCGAACGATATAAGGGCTTCTCCATGTGTGCTTTGCGTTTCTTTGGGGCGGAAATTTTGTTTAAAATGCAAAACGAACCGCAGATGGACGCGGATGGACGCGGATTTTTGGCTTGCGGCAACCCGAGATGAGACATGGACAGGATAATGCTGCTCACCCCGGTTTGTTTAACGAGACGGGCGGATTTTGAGCGTTGGAACTTGCAAGCTGCTGCCGTTGTGCGGGTTATCCAGTGACACCTGCGTGGAAATCACCGCTAAATGCGCCACATACGCGATGAATCAAGTGCTTTTGGCATATTTCGCATGTTTTGGGGTTCCAAAGCGCTCCTTGGGCCGGGATTGGGGCTGATGGAAAAGGCTTCCCCAAACCGGCCCTTTCTGGCAGAGTTTGCGGGAATTCCCTATGGAATCAACCGGGTTCGCGGTGACGAGTATGGGCTTGCGCGGAACAATTCACGCGGGCGGGGGCGGGCTGTTGGCCAAAAACAAGCCCGGCCAGAGGGTATCCAGCCGGGCCTGCTTAAGAAACGCTTTTTTCAAAGGTGTATCCGCCTGGCGGATAGGGAACCAGTTTGCGTTATCTAACTTTGTCTTGATTCCAATAAGACGGGTAAAAACTAGCAGGTGGAAACCATGAACGCAACAAAAAAAACTCAGACGGCGGCCAAACCTGATTTGCACCTCGCCTTCGATGTCGGCCATGATTCGATTGGCTGGGCAGTTTTGCAAAAGACAGGAAATCGGCCATCCGATATAAACATTCTGGGTTGCGGCTCGGTTATTTTTCAATCCGACGATTGCCTTGCGTCACAGCGACGCGGTTTTCGTCGGCAGCGGCGGCACATTCGCAGCACTCGGCAGCGGATCGCCCGCATGAAAATTCTACTTGCGCATCTCGGCGTCTTGAGAAGAAAGGAACAACTCGACTTGCCCGGCTGCGCGTGGCCTTGGCTGCTCGCGGCGCGTGTGCTGCGGGGGGGAAAGAAATTGACTTGGGCCGAATTGTGGGACGTGCTGCGCTGGTATGCCCACAATCGCGGTTACGACGGCAACAAGGGGTGGAGCATGCATGACGCGGCGAGCAATGAGGACTCGGAAAAGGAAAGGCGGGCGGGCGAATTGCTCACGCAGTTTGAAAAGAAATATGGCCGGGCCGGCACGATGGCGGAAGTCTTCTGCGATGTGCTCAGGCTTGATCCGCTCGGGGCGGTGCAATCCTCCATGCAGCGTGTGCGCAATCTCGGCGCAGCTTTCCCGCGCGAAGGCATCGAGTGCGAGGTCGAACGCATCTTGCGCGCGCATGTGGGCGTTCTCAACAACTTGGATGACCGGCTCATTAACGCGCTGATGCGGGACCACACAGCGCTGCCCGGCCCCGATTTGCGTCTGCCTGCGCGCTACGGCCAGCGGCTAAATGATGGTTCGCTCAGTCCCGGCGGTCTGCTCTTCGGTCAGCTCGTGCCGCGCTTTGACAACCGCATCATCGCCCGGTGTCCGATCACCTTCGAGCGCGTCTATCGGTCCGTGAAAGCGGAAACCGGGGATGAGGAGAAGGCGAAACACGAAGCGGGAAAGCAGGCGAAGGTGCCGGGCGTGGATTGCGTCGAGTTCCACCGCTTTCGCTGGGCGATGCAGATCGCCAACGTGCAAGTCGCGACCGGCGATGCGCGCAAGACGCGCTTGCTCACCGCCGCCGAACGCCATGCGCTGAATGAGGAGATGGAGAAGCATGGCTTCCTTACGCCGGGAGATTTCAAAAAGGCGGTGCGCGCGTTGACGAACAAAGCGCCAGACAACCTCGATCGGACGCTCGCCCTTCCCGACGCCGACCGTGCGCTCGTGCTCGATCCGGTGCGGAGATATATCCACAGCGATTCACTTGTTTCTGCGCTGTGGCCGGTTTTGCCAAGACAATTGCAAAAGCGTTTGAGCGGCCAATGGCGGCGTGGCCATGCCGTTACCGTTGCAGAATTGCTGGACGACTGCGGTGAAGGTCGCGCCGCTGCCGAAGCCGTTTGCGAACGATACCTCGATGCGCAAAACACGAAGAAGCGAAAAAAAGACGAACCTCTGACGCGAGAAACGCTGCAGCGAACGCCCCTGCACGTTGAGCCACCGAATGGCCGTGCGCCCCACACGCGAGGAGTGATGCGAGAGGTCGTTGATTTCGTCTTTAGCACGGATCGCCACCCGGCGGAGGAAGGTGGCCCTCTTTATCGAAGTGAAGCCATCCGTCAGGCGCAACTCCAGCGCGCGCTGGATGAGCAGACCAATAATCACCTTGTCCGCCACCGCCTCAAGCTGCTTGTTGGCGAAACGGAAGAGGAGGCGAAGCAACACCCAAAACAGCGAAGGTTGAAGGGGCTTTTTAGAGACCTTGTAAATTCTTATGCCGCTGGCGATCTCACACGTATTACACGCATCACCATCGAAGTGAATCGTGAAGTGCGCGAGATGTCTGGAAAGACGGCGCAAGAGCAGGCGAAGTTGCAAGGCCAGCAACTTGCCCACTTCAAAGGAGTAGCGAAGAAACTCGCCGAAGCTTACGAAGGGATGGGCGTTCACGTCGGGCCCGGGCTCATTCGCAAAGGCCGCATCGCCGAAGATCTCGGCTGGACTTGTCCTTACACCGGCAAGCCCTACGACGCGCTTGATCTACTCCACCGGCGCGTGGACAAGGACCACATCATTCCGCGGACTGACCGCGCGAGCGATAGTCTCGACTCGCTGGTCATCACCTTCTCCGAAATCAACAAAATGAAGGGCAAGCGCACCGCCGTCCGTTTCGTCGAGGAATTTCAGGGGCAGCTCGTTCAGGGTCTGCCGCAGGTGATGATCAAACCGCTGTCAGCCTATCTCAAAGATGTGGAGGCGCTGGAGACATTCAAGGGCCACGACGACGACCAACGGCGTAAGAAGAACCGCAAACGCCTATTGCTGCTGCGCGATTACGTGGAGAAGGAATTCATGCCCGGCGATCTCACGCAAACTTCCCAACTCGTACGACTCGGTGCGGAGGCACTTCAAAAGCATTATGTTGGTGCGGCGAAGCAGCCCGTCATCACGTCGCTCCCTGGCAGCGTCACCGGCGCGGTGCGCAAATCGTGGAATCTTATCGGCTGCCTCGCTACCGCCAATCCGCAAGTGCTCAACCCCGAGGACCTTGATGAAGATGGCCGGCCTAAAGTCCGAACAAAAACGGAAATCCGCGGCATCACCCACTTGCACCACGCGCTTGATGCGTGCGTGCTCGCCCTCGCTTCGCACCTTCTGCCGCGCGACGGCGGCGCGTGGGAACTACTCGTTAAACGACGCCTGAACGCCGACGAGCAACGCCGTGCCCGCAGACTTTTCGGATCGCTAATCGAAATCACTAAGGACGGAGATCTCCGCCTTGCAGACCTGGAGCCCGCGCTGAAAGCGCAGATTTGCGAGCGACTTAGAGAGCGTCGCGTCGTCCAGCACCTTCCCGCCGACGTTTCCGGCTTGCGTTGCAAGGAAACCGTCTGGCGCGTATTTGACCCCGCCGACCCCCATCCAAACTCCCAACGTCTGGCGCGCTGGCTGGCGCAGAAGGAAATCGTCGTCCCTGTACCCGGTGCGAAGACGGTACTCATCATCTGCCGCAAGCGCCGAGACGCCGAGACAGCCGGCGAAGGGAGCGAGGGTGGCAAAACCTTTCGCGAGACTAGAACGTGGCGATGGGTCTACGAGATCAAAGATAAATCCGCTCTGCTCGGCCTCGCCCCGGAAGGCGACGTGGCGGCAGCGAAGCTAAAGCGGACGAAAGCGGTGAAGGTGCTCGGCGACAACTTCGGACTCGCGCTTGATCCCGAGCCAACGCTGATCCGTCCACGTAAGGTTTGGCACCAACTTGATGCTTTGCGCGCGCGTAATGGCGACAAACCCGTGCGCGTCTTGCGGATCGGCTGCCTTATCCAAGTGAAGGAAAAGACCCCGCGTTCGGATTACCGAGGGGTGTGGATGGTGCGGGGCACGACGCTCAACCAGCGCGCGGGCTTCCTCGTGGACCTCAGCCCAGCCGACCAGATTCTTTATCGCGGGCAGCCGGGGTGTTACCAGAATGTCTCTGTTGCCACTCTCCTCAAGTGCGGGTTGGAGGTCGTGAAGGCGCCGTTATGCGGGTTTACACCAATCCCGTGAACTCGCCGCGCGCAACATTTCTGACACGGCGGTATGTCCTATCACATCGTCAGCATAGACGCGCCGCAATGCTCGCTTAGTTGCAAGGACGGGCAGTTGACGTGCAAATCGGCTGAGGGCGAACGGAAGCTGCCGCTGGAGGATGTGGCGTCCATTATCATCACCAGTTTTTCGGCGTCCATCCACAGCGAACTTTTTTTGCAGGCGGCCAAGCATGGCGTGGCGCTGATTATTTGCGAGTCGTTCAAGCCCATCAGCCTGGTCCTGCCGGCCAATCGTTCGACGGACACGCTTCTTTCGCGGGCGATGCTCAATCTGACGCCGCGGGCGCGGGCGAACTTGTGGCAGAAGACGGTTGATACGAAGTGCCGGAATCAATTTTTGCTGGCGGAGCGTATCGCGCCGGAAGCGAAGGCGCTTCCGAGTCTGCGCGAAACGGCGCTGGGCCGGAAGCCGCACAAGGAATCCGTCTGCGCCAAAATTTTCTGGCAGATTTTCGGACACAGCTTGAATGAGGAGGATTTCGTGCGCGACCGGGGGCGCGGGGGCTTGAACAATCTGCTCAACTACGGTTATGCCGTCTTGCTCTCGACGGTGCTGCAAAAGCTGTTTGGCGTCGGGCTGGATCCGACGTTTGGCATCGCCCATGCGCCGCGCGAGCGGAGCACGCCGCTGGCTTATGATTTGATGGAGCCGTTTCGGCCGTGCGTGGATTGGCGGGTGATTCAATGGGTGCGGGAGCATCCTGAGCGGAAGGATTGGGAAGTGTCGAAGGAGTTCCGCAAGTGGGTGACGGGATTCCCGCTGGAGCGGGTGGAGTATCTGGACCTGACGCTGGAAATCCAAGGGGTCATCGAGGGAGTGGTGCGCGGCTTCCGCCGGGCGGTGGTGGAGAACCAGCCGCGCCATTACAAACCGTGGACACCGAAAAATTCAAAATGGGCTGGTTAATTGTCGCCTTTGATCTGCCGGTGGGGACGCGGAAGCAGCGCAAAGCCGCGACGGACTTCCGCAATTACCTGATAGATGACGGGTATCAAATGGTGCAATTCAGCGTTTATGCGCGAGCCTGTGTTTCCTTCGCGCGGCAGGAGACGCACATTGAGCGGCTCAAAAAGAGCCTGCCGCCGGAAGGGAGCGTGAGGGCCATTTACGTCACACGCGCGCAATGGGAGCGGTCTTATGTGATCCAGGGTTCGCCCGCCGCCGAGGGGGAGCCGGAGGAATTACCGGAGCAAATTCAGCTCTGGTAAACCGTCAAGGGGGCAGAGAATCAGCGGCTTACGCTGACCGATTCTGCCCCCCCCGGTTTTGGAATCAAGGCAAAGCGGTCGTGACGTGTCTGCCGCAATGGGTTCGATTCTGCCCCCCCCGGTTTTGGAATCAAGGCAAAGCAGGCGCTCGCTGAACGCCAGGAACTGCCGATTCTGCCCCCCCCGGTTTTGGAATCAAGGCAAAGCTGCGCAGCAGGACATTGCGCGCGGCTATGGATTCTGCCCCCCCCGGTTTTGGAATCAAGGCAAAGCTCGCTGTCGCAGAACTCCAGGGCGCATTTCAT
>Ga0326728_10002284_pt1 | contig 64450 bp, 68 predicted proteins | sample MB3enrmetagenome_FD_207602 | JGI IMG/M metagenome (GOLD analysis project Ga0326728, IMG submission 207602) | Lab enriched peat soil microbial communities from McLean, Ithaca, NY, United States - MB31MN | ecosystem: Environmental > Terrestrial > Soil > Wetlands > Peat | place: USA: New York...
CCGAATCCCCAACCGCCCCAGCCCCAGCCGCCATAGCCCCATCCACGCCCGTAGCCGTATCCGCCGTAGCCATAGCCGCGGCCGCCGTAGCCATAGCCTCCGTAGCCGCGATAACCGCCGCCATAACTTCCGCCGCCGCGATAACTGCCGCCATAGCCTCCGCCGCCGTGGCTCGAGCCTCCCCCGCTGAAACTGTGTCCGCCCCCGCCTCCGCCGCCGTGTCCCCCACCGCCTCGCTGGGCGAAGCCGGTCATTGACAGAGCCAGAGCGACCACCAACGTCATAATCAGACTTTTCACGTCACGCCTCCTGCCCGAAGCTGCGCTGCTCCTTTTGGAGGGAGCCGCCAACTCGTGTTCGGGCAATTGAAGTGCCAACTTGGGTCGCCCGAAGTCCTTGATTTATAAAGGAAAGCAAGTGCCGACCCCTGACCGAAATGCACCGCAGGGTGGTGCTTTTGGGCCACTGCACGAAATTGGTCATCGCTTCGCCTGGAAGCTCTCATCAACCCGCATGGAACCTTTCGTACCCATAGGATCACGAACGAACTCTCTGTTAAGCTTATTGGACAGGGAGGTGAGAAAACGTGGCGCGTGTGTTTATTACCGGTTCTTCCGATGGACTTGGCCGAATGGCTGCCCAGCTACTAATCGAGCAGGGGCACAGCGTGGTTCTGCACGCTCGCAACGAAGCGCGGGGGGAGGAGGCGCAGGCGGCCGTGCCTGGGGCGGAGAGCGTTGTCATCGGCGACCTGTCCAGCATTTCCCAGAGTCGTAGCGTGGCGGATCAGGTGAATCGGCTCGGCGCATTCGACGGCATAATTCACAATGCCGCCGTCGGTTATCAGGAGCCCAGGCGAATCGCAACCGAAGACGGATTGCCGCATGTGTTCGCCGTCAACACGCTGGCGCCCTATATACTCACCGCGCTGATTCAGAGGCCAAAGCGCCTTGTTTACCTGAGCTCCGGGCTTCACAAGAGCGGTGACGCAAGTCTGAAGGATCTTGCCTGGGAGCACCGCCCCTGGCAGGGACAGCAGGCGTACTCCGATTCCAAATTCCATGACACGCTCTTGGCTTTCGCCGTCCCGCGCCGCTGGCCGAATGTTCTTTCAAACGCTGTTGAGCCGGGCTGGGTAGCGACCAAGATGGGAGGCCCGGGAGCGCCGGACGACCTTCAGGCCGGGCACGTCACTCAAGTATGGCTCGTGACGAGTCAAGAGCCTGCGGCGATGGTCACGGGCGGGTATTTCTACCACCAGCGTCCTCGCACACCGCACCCTGCGTGTCACGATATAGGGACGCAGGAAAAACTACTCGAGGCCTGCCGGCATTTTTCCGAGGTTGAGCTGCCCCCCGGTCCAGCAGAAGCTGAATGACGTGCCCGCGCACCGTGCCACCAAAGTCGATCCCATGGTGGCGTTGCGCTGCGAGTGAGCCACTGTCCGAACGCGGGTTGACGGGATTCGAAGCCGCGGCGTGCTTGGCTGGCGGGTCGGCGAAAAAACCCGGACCTGTCATCCTGAGCGCAGCGAAGGATCTCCGCGGTTGTTCGTGAATCGTTGAGCGACACGCAACTGCGGAGATCCTTCGCTGCGCTCAGGATGACAGACGCGCGGTCGGGATGACAGCCGGTTTGTTATCTTATTCCCACAGGTTGGTGGTCAGGTATTTCAGGCCGGAGTCGCAGATGATGATGACGATGGTCCCGCCCCGGTGCGGCCCAGCGAGAAGCTGCTGGGCAGCGGCCAGGTTTGCACCCGAGGAGAAGCCGGCGAAGATCCCCTCTTCTTTCGCCAAGCGCCGCGCTGCCTGCATCGCCTCGTCGTCGCTCACTTGCAGGTAGCCATCGACAATGTCACGTTGAACGAACTTGAGAGAGGCCATCGAATATCCGCCGCCCTGGATGCGGTGGTTGGGACGGCGAGGGGGTTCGCCTGCCAGCACCGCGGCGCCTCGGGGCTCGATAACATAGCACTTGATCAGCGGAACCGCTTCCTTGAAGGCTGCCGCGCACCCTCCGAACGAACCGCCCGATCCGACAAAATCGCAAAAAGCGTGAATCTGGTTCTTGGCCTGGCGCAGGATCTCAGGTCCTGTGTGAAGATAGTGAGCGCGGAAGTTTCCTTCGAGATTGAATTGGTCGGCGCGGAAAGCGTGGCGCTCCCGGACGATGCGCTGCGTTTCCAACTCGACTTGTTCCAGATCTCCCCCCGAGACCTGGCCCGGCACTGAGCCTGGGAGTTGGTCAACCAGCACCACCTCCGCGCCCAGCGCGGCCATCATCCGCGCGCGCTCCGGGGAATTGCCCCTGGACATCACCGCCACAAACGGATATCCGAGGACTCCGCAAACGATGGCGAGTCCCGTCCCGGTGTTTCCGCTGGTGAGCTCGACCACCGTCTGTCCCGGCGCCAGCGCCCCGGCGGCTTCAGCGTCTTCGATGATCTGCCGCGCGATCCGGTCCTTTTTTGAATACCCGGGATTCAGGTTTTCGAGCTTGGCGAGGATCCTGCCGTCCAGGTTTCGAGTTACGCGGGCGAGCTCGACGAGCGGGGTTTCGCCGATCGCCTGGATTACAGAAGGGCACAAGTCAGCGCGCACGCGTCACCTCAGCGGAAGCGGTTTCATGCATGGCGGTCGATGGTTCACTCAGGGACGCCCGTCGGTGTTCGGTGGTCCCGATCTCACGACGAAGATATGGTACGTCACGGCGTCCCAGGCGTTATGGATGCCGGCAAAGAGCAGCAGCAGGGCCGCCACAGCCACGCCAAACAGGGCCTGGCGCGCATGGGAGAGAGCGGCGTAAGCCGATACGGCCAGCACAACGTAGGCTGCGAAGGGCAGCAGAATGTGAAATAGCCAGTCCTCAAACTCCGGCCGGTAGGCGGTTTGTTTTAGCATACGCCGAGCCACGATGATTTCGTACCCGACCCCATGGAGGCCGAGCAAGCCCAAGACAATTGCGGGCCCGCCGATGCCGTGCCAGGGCGCGCACAGAACTGCTGACAGCAGCAGCGCGCATCCGAAATGAACGATGTTCGGCGTGGCAAACGCGGCGCCCGCCTGAGCGGAACCGGGCGCGCGGGGCAGGCTGGCGACGAGGGCCATGACGACGAACTGCAATCCGATCAGAGCGCCGGCAGACGAGCCCACGATGACGTAAAAGTTCTCCCATCCCGCGAGCCCTGTCATGCAAACAACTCCTGCGCGCGGCGGAGTCGGGCCGCGACTTGGACGCCGTAGGGGCACTCGACCGTGCAGCGCTCGCAATCGGCGCAGCGCACCGCAGCGACTTCGGACCCGAGCTGCAAGAATTTCTCGCGGCCCAGGGCAAACTGGCCGTAGCCTTCGGCGTAAGTCAGGAAGCGAAGCACGTCTGCGACCGGCACGCCGCGCTCGCAAACACCGCCGCAGGCGCCGCACATGCGGCAGTACAGCGGGCCGATGTCCTGGAGCCGCGCGGTGAGTAACTGCTCGTCCTTCTGGGTGTAGGTTTCCGCCATGGCGCGCAGGTTTTCTTCGAACTCATCATGACTCGTCATGCAGACGATCGCGGTGTCGACCGAAGGGTTCTTGAGGGCCCATTTGATCGCCGCCACCGCGGCGCCCTCCTGGCTGAGCCGCTTGCTCAACGACTGCGGATTGGCTCCGTAGAGCCGGTCGCCGCGTTGCACGCGCCCGACGCCGCCCGCCAGCACCTTCATCACCACGATCCCGAGACCGGCCTTCCGCGCCGCCTGGATGGCCGCCGTCATGTCCGTCTTCGGCGCGTCCGGATTGGCGTTCGCGCCCGCATCCACCGAGCGCATGGCGAAATTGTAGGTCGTCAACACCACATCCGTCTGGCCGAGCTTCGCCAGGTGCGCCAGCATCTTATCCATGTTGAAATGCGTGCTCACGCCGGCGAAGCGGATTTTGCCGCTTTGCTTGGCAAGCCGCTGCGCCTCCAGCAGGTCGTCGGTCACCTGCTCCGGCTGGTTCTTCATGTGGAGATACCAGATATCCAGATAGTCGGTGCCCAGTTCGCGCAGGCTGGTGTCGAGGTCGGCAAGAACTTCCGGCTTGGTCCCGGCCGGACTCTTGCTCGAGATGATGACCTTCGGCCGCACTTTCTTGAGCGCCGCGCCGACCATGCGCTCGTTGTTTCCGCCCTGGTAGCCGCGGGCCGTGTCGAAGTGATTGATGCCGAAATCCGCGGCGCGCTCGATCACCGACGGATCGGAGGTCGTCATACAGCCGAATGCAAGCGACGTCACTTTCAAGCCGGTTTTGCCCAACATGCGGTAGTCCAGCCGGGCGGGTTCGGGCTTGGCCTGGCCGACGGCAAAGGGAAGAGAAGAAGTGCGAACGCCGGCGGCGGGAATGGCGAGGCCCGCAGCCAGGAAATCGCGACGAGAGAAATTAGGTTTCATTCCATCCTCCTGGGTCTGTTTTGCACGATGGATCATACAGAAAAATCGCGAATTCCGCACTGCTTTCGGGCCCGCCATCCTATTTCCCGAACCTCACGTCCGGCCCGCGCCAAGATTGTTCCGAGCTTGCCGCCCATCAGCCCCGAGCCCAAAATGCCAATTCGCATGTTCGTTCTAAGCACCCCCTCTGGGTCCCGAAGGGACCCAATATTATTAGCCGTAGGTGTAACCTACGGAACAATCGTCCGCATGGAGTTGAAAAACCCCGAAGGGGTTGAACGAAAGCGCATTCGACCCCTTCGGGGTCGCGGAAAACTGGAGGATGATGGCTAATAGCCCGTAGGTTTCACCTACGGCTAATGAAATTAATGCCCTTCGGGCATTCGCTGTCCGCGCACCCTTTGAGCCCTGATTCAGGCTTGGTATTGTTCATCGCTGACCTGTTCCAGCCAGTCGACAGTCTTGCCATCGAGCTTTTCCTGAATGGCGATATGAGTCATGGCGGTGGCTGGCGTCGCCCCATGCCAGTGCTTCTCGCCCGGCGGGAACCAGACCACATCGCCGGGCCGGATTGGCTCGACCGGGCCGCCCCAGCGCTGCGCGAGGCCGCAGCCAGCCGTGACGATGAGCGTCTGACCGAGCGGATGGGTATGCCATGCCGTTCGCGCTCCCGGCTCGAAGGTGACGCTGGCCATCACAGCGCGAGCGGGATCTGGCGCGGTAAACAGCGGGTCGATGCGCACCGTGCCCGTAAAATAGTCCGCCGATCCTTTGCCGGAAGGCTGCGAGCCGCTTCTTTTGATCTCCATATCCTGAATCCCTTCACTGGAAGGTCGCAATCGTCTTATGACGCCATTATACCCTGCCGGGCGGAAAATCGGCCACAAAGTCCGAGTTTGTTGTATAATCTGATACCTGAGGGCTGGGGTATCATCTTGCACGCTGAATTTTTGCTATCTCGCGCGGCGCAGGTCGCGGGCGAGCAGCGTTGGTTTCTCTAGCGGGTTAATCCTCTCCGCGACGGTCCAGGACGTGCGATCCGCTGATGCAGAACGGGAATCGACATCGTAACACTCGTCTGACCTCGGGGAGTTGAATGTTTGATGAAAGAGGTGAATATGCTTAAACGGTTATTTGCAGTGCTGGTCATGACAGGTCTATGCTTGGCGGCCTTCGCAGTCGAGCGGCGGCACGGCATTCTGGTTGGGGAAATCATCAAGCTCGACTCCGCGACGAAGACAGCCGTAGTCAAGGTGGCGGATGGAACCGAACATACCTTTCACTTCGTGGAGCGAACTACGGTTCATGGCACGAGCGAGGCCGCCGAGGACACGTTCCATGGGCTGAAGGAAGGCAGCAAGGTGGCCGTTCACTACACCGCCAAGGGAACCGAAGAGACCGCCGAGGAGGTCGACCATATTGGCGAGGGCGGACTGAAGGCCACGCGGGCCACCGTTGTCCATCTCGATCGGGGCGCGAAGACGCTCGCCGTCCAGACCGAAGACGGCACTAAGGAGACCTATCATCTGACCGATAGCGCCGCCAGCGATGCGGGAAAGGATATTGCCAAGGGGAGCGAGAAATCAGCCAAAGTCACCGTCTACTACACCGAGGAAGCCGGCCATAAGGTCGCCCATTTCTTCGAAAAGGCAATCTAGCGTTGGGTTCGGAGATTGCGTTTGTCCGTAGTGCTGACCTTCAGGTCAGCACTACGCCGACTCGAGACAAGGCCGAAAAGCGGCATAGAGTCGCCCGGGGCGTAAGAATGTGTGAAGAGCCTCGCAATGTGTCATCCTGAGCGAAGCGAAGGATCTTTGCAGTTGTTCGTAAGTCGTTGAACCATGGGAAACTGCGGTGATCCTTCGCTTCGCTCAGAGTCTGTGATTTTTTGGATTTTTGGCCATTTTCGAGCACTTAACTCATTTGTTATCAATGGCACTTTTCGGCAACATTCAAAAAAATCACGCTCTCTCAGGATGACAGGCGGCTGATGTTTTCACGGCTTCTAGGCCGCGGGTTAGATCGCCCTCGCGACCTGCGGTTAGCTCTTGCAGGTGATCACTCGAGACCAATTCTTCCCCACCGACCCCACGACGCCTTATCAATGGGCGCCAACAGGTAACCGCGGCGGTGGCCCTCCACAGATCCCGGCGGAAATGATGTAGTGGGTCACGGGATCGAATGCCACTGCAAAGTGGGAACCGTCCGCAAGCGGGATGTTGGCTGCGTACCAAGCATAGCGCAGGTCAGAAAGGCCACGGGGCTGGGGGTTTTGAGCGCAGCCGAATTGACCGTGATAAGGAGGCTCATCGAGAGCCAGCGTGATGTGAGAATTGCCCAGCAAGCGCCGCGTACGTTTCGAGATTGGGGAAGCCTTGGCCAGGTCTTCCACCGTGAGTTGCAACGGATGCGCCGCATCCAGCTTCCCAACGCCGGATTGGACTTTCTGGATTGCTCGCATGGTTTCAAGGACCGCTGTCCCTATTGGGTTCTGGGCTGCCTGTCCCACAAAAGCATAGAAGGTCAACGAAGAAAAGCCGCACAGAAACGCCAACATGGCCAAAGGCAGCAGACTCCTGACCACTGACAAAGCTCGTTGCTGGAGCGGCGCCCGAAACAACCGGTAACTCTGGATGACCGCGTAGAGCAGCGTCGGAACCAATATTATTATCGTTAGCACGAGTGACGCTTGAACGCTGTCGGTCATGTTGGTTGACGCAGCATCGATGAGTTTGAAAAATGCGTTGGATCTGAAGTGCGAAACAGCGTGGGCGAATTTCACATTCGCGAGGGGATCGAACCTGGAAAAAAAGAGGTTTGTGAGTCCGTGCCCCGCCCACTTGCCGAGCTCAACGGCGTAATAGAGGGCGATCATCGCCGGAAGAGTCCAGAGCACCGCAGGCACCGTCCCTTTCACCGCGCACGCACACCAGAAGGCGGCAAAAGTCAGAAGGACCGCCCCCACCAGCAAATTCCTTCCCATATGCACATCTTCCAACGGTCCCATTGATCTGCCGTTGATCAAAAGCGGGACCAACCCCGCGCCTACGAATCCCGCGAACAGCGCCATGCACAGCTTGATGAACCACTGGCGGCGGGCCGACACCGGCAAGGTCAGGTGCCACAAGTGCGTCCCCGACGTTCTTTCTTCCCCCAGCGACAGGCTTCCGGCGAGGACAGCTATCACGAACGTACTGATCCCACCTACGCTGATCACCGCGGTTCCGAAACTACTGTTGAGTCCTTGCGGATGCAGCAGCCCCAACAGGGTCAGGCATGCCCAGTCCACAGCGGCCAACAAGCTGATCAGCCACACCGGCCGCAGCAATCGAAATTCCTTGCGGATCAAGTTTAGGACCGCTCCCGTGGGGCGGCAACGGAGCCAGCTAACCAACGCGCCTGGCAACACGTCCGGACCGGCCGTCAGCAGATCGCCACCCGCCATGCCTCCCGTCGCCTGAAACTTCGCCAGCTTTCGCCAGCCCAGCCAGAGCATTAAACCGGCATAGCCCAAAGATTCGAAGCCCATGGTCGCAAAAAACGTCGAGGCCGCCAGCTTGCCGTATCCCCATCTCCAAAAAAAACCCCCGACAACAAGGATGAGAAAGTAAGCCCCAAAATTAAGAACCACGCCGCCGACGATTGATCTGGTGAAGAGAGTCCAAAAGGGAGCCGAAGCCACAAAGACGATGGTGGCAGCCACGGCGTACCCCCAAAACTCCCGACCCGCATGAACACCGCTCGCCCTCCGGGAAGCCTCAAAAACCAGGGCAGCGGTGAAGACCGCAATGGCCGTAATGCTCAACTTCTCCCGCCAGATTTGCATTCGGCTGATGGGTTGAGAAAGCAGGAGGGAAAAAGTCCGGTGTTGGAATTCGTTTCCGAAGGGAAGAGTGGCCAATAGCAATATACCGAGAACAAACACCAAATAGCTGACCTCGCCAAGTGGCTGCGGTGGATGAAGCAGCGGCAACGCGCCCGCGCACACCACCGCGCACCAGGGCCAGAAGAGCGGACGGGCTTCCTTATACATTCTCTGTGCGTTCATGCTCGTCTCCTTGGGGATTTCCAACGGGCTGTAGCGCAGAGCCGGAGGTCCGGCCCCGCGCCGCTTGAAGCTCGAAAGGCCCGGCCCGTCTCAGTATGGCTACTAGAGCGCCGGGTCGGAGGCCCTCGGTGGACGGTTCAGGTCGGTCGCACGAATCACCCCCGTCTGATCGGTGAAAAAGCTCTTCACGCCTTTTTGCCACTTTACAGGCTGGGCTGTGACGGTGTACGTGCTTATCTTCCCGTCTGCGTCTTGAGCGCCCGCACTGTACTTAAAGACGAAATTGTTCTTCGTACCGCCCGTCAGAGAATTATCGAGTAAGCCCGCCGCCTTTGGGGAAACCTTCGTACCATCAGGCGGCACTGCAAGCGCGGCGAGAGTGGAGCTAAAACCTTTACCGTATTCTTTTGCGTAATAGGCCTCAGCCGTGTTGATGCTGCGTAGACAACCGACTGCGGTGAGCTGATTTTCATGGGAGGGTACGCCGGGCGCCTCCTGTGCGCAGAGGGCCATTGAGAGAAACAGTGTCCCGAGCACCAGGGCGGGTGTGATCTTCCAGATCGAATAGGTTGGTTTAACATTCATGAGCTTCATTGGGAACTCCCTCCTTATCGAATAGATTGGCTTAACGTACATAAGCTTCTTTGGGGACTCCATCTTTCAAAGTTAAGTGGGTGTGGCGCGGACCTGTTCTTTAGGTCCGCGGCTCGTCTCCGATTGCAACGGAAAAGCCGCGGACCTCCAAAACGGGTCCGCGCTACCCACCTTTCAAGGTCGCGACGAAGATTTCCTCAAGCGTCAGCGCCTCTGTTGTGAGCGCCTCAGGATTGTGCTGACGCAGGCGCTCCATCAATTCGGGGCCCGAGCCATTGGCAATCAATTCCAGTTCGCGGCCGTCGCGGCGCACACGCAATGCCGCCTCGAGGTTGATTTCCGGCGGCGCTTGTGCGAAGCGGGCGCGAATCTTCTGATAACGCTCGCGGGCCTGGTCGGCGTCGAGGGTCAGCACGCTGCGGCCGTGATCGATGAGCGTGAACTCGTCAATCAATCCCTCGAATTCGGCGATGAGGTGGGTGGAAACCAGGATCGTGCGCTTGCCCGGAACGCCCTGCTGGTACGCGCCGATCACCGCCTCGATGAACTCCCGGCGAACGATGGGGTCGAGGCCCGAGGTTGGCTCGTCGAGCACCAGCAGGTCCGTCTCCGGACAGACCGCGGCGACGAGCGCCACCTGCGTCCGTTGGCCCTTCGACAGATTTCCGGTGCGCTGCGCCGGATCGAGCTGGAAACGCTCAAGCAACTCTTGCTGCGTCTGCCGGTTCCAATGGGCGCGGAATGAAGCGAGGTAATCCAGCGTCTCGCGCACGCTCATCCACGGATAAAACGCGACTTGGTCCGGCACAGAGGAGAGAAGGCGCTTCACCTCCACCTCGTGTCTTGCTGGATCGAGACCGAAGACGCGCACTTGGCCGCTCTGCGGACGGAGCAAATTGAGCAGACACTTTATGGTGGTCGTCTTGCCCGCGCCATTGCGGCCGAAGAGTCCGTAACAGCGGCCGGGCTGCACGGCGAGACTTAAGTCATGCACCGCCTCCGTCCGCCCATAGGCGTAAGTGAGATTTTCGATTTGGATGACGGGAGTGGGAGAGTTCATGACCGGTCAATCCTCCTTATGGTCTTCATGGGCGCGTCGCTTGTCGTCGAGCACATCCAGCCGCTCGCGGATCAATTCCAGAAATTCATCGTGGGGCACCAGCAAATGGTGCGCTTGCACAATGACCTGGTCGATGTGCTCGATCAGCAAATCGCGCCGGACCTTCTTCCGCAATGCCGATTGATTCTCCTTCAGGAAACAACCCCGCCCCGGCAGCGTTTCAATGACGCCCTGACTTTCGAGCTCCGTATAGGCTTTAGCAATCGTGTTGCGATTGACGCGCAGTTCCTCAGCCAGAGGACGGATGGATGGGAGCGCCTCGCCGGGCCGCAGCGCCCCTGAGGCGGCGGCGGCCCTGACCTGATCCACGATCTGGAGGTAGATGGGCATGCCTGACTTGAAATTGATTTGAAGTATCATGTTCGGCTCACTGTCATAGGACTCTATGACAGTCGGCCGAGGATGTCAAGAGAAATCTTTTGGGGCTCGTGGTGGGTTGAATTGCCGTGACCGATTGCTTTTTTGCATTTTTCACTTGACAAATCCAGGGGTGTGTGCTAGCCTATGATCGTGGTCATCTTCTGGACAGATTGTCGTAGGCAGACGCCGGCGGCCGGCCCGGTGCGAGGTTTGGCCGGAAGGATCCACTGAAACGGCAAGGCTGGGAAGTGGAAAAATGCAAAATAGTGGGAACGAAGCTAAGAAGTACCTGAAAACAAACGACATCACTTTTTTTGATGCTGCAAATTTCGTGCATTTTACGCGCAAATTTGCACAAATCGAACCCTAAACGGAGCAAAGACCGCGCCTTTTGCGCAAAACGAAGCAAAGACGTTCGAGTCGAGCGGCGAAGCCGGGCAGTGACAATTAGTCGGCTACATGAGCTTTCGATTTGCCGGACTCTGAGGAACCGGAAGCCGCCTCGCTCGCGAGCGCCGGCGGCGCCCTCCGAACTGAAAAATGTGGAGGCTGGCGAATTGAAGACATGGGGTGGGTGACGGGATTCGAACCCGCGACGTCCAGATCCACAGTCTGGCGCTCTACCAGCTGAGCTACACCCACCGTACTTTATTTACAACACTTTACAAGCACTCACGCGACCTGTTTCGGTTCTTCGGCAAGATCTCGGACAATCGCTTGTGCCAGTAATTTCGAGGCTTCTTGCTTTCCGGCGTCCGTCGATTCTGCGTACAACATGGTGATCGTTGGGTTCGTATGCCCTAGCATGGCCATCTGGACCTTGACCGAGGTGCCGAGCGAATGCAGCGCCGTCTCACCCGAGCGGCGTAGTGAGTGCCACTTGAAGTGAGGTAGATGGAGCTTCTCGGCAACCACACGAACTGTCTTCACAACCTTGTCCCCACGCAGCGGACTACCCTTCGGTCCCGCAAAGACTAGTTTTTCTGGCGCTTTCCGTAGCTTATTGAGTTCCGCCAGTATCGCTGGGTCGAGCGGTGTCAAGCGGGTGCCCGCCGGGGTCTTCGTCACTCCAATTTTGTTCCGATACACACGCTGCTCAACAGAAATGCCGTGCTCGGTGATGTCGCCCCACCGCACAGCAAATAGTTCTGATGGTCGCAGGCACGCCACGAACCCGAGCATCACCGCCTCCCGCTCTGGCGAAAACAGATGCCGCAGCAAGAGACCAATTTGCTCTGGGGAATACACGTTCGCCCGCACTGGTGCTTTCCCAATTGGTAATTGTAACCCATCAGCCGGATTCGATTCAAGGTAACGCCAGCGGACCGCGACCTTGAACAGCTTGTTAAGCGTTGACCGGATATGGCACAACAATGAACTTGACCGGTTCTTATATTGGTTGATGAGCCGCTGTACGTCGTTGGGCGAAATGTCGCGCAGCTGCTTATCCTTGAAGTACGGCAGAACATAGTACTTCGCGTTCTGTCGGTAGAAATTGGCGGTGCTGTCCCGTAGGGCGGGCAGCAGGTCTTTCTCCCACCGCTCGTGAAACACCGTGAAACTGACCATCTCTTTCGGCGCTGCGTCGCCATGGTTCAGCGGCCAGAGTAGTTTGTCGAGGCGGCGCTGCGCTTCATCTTTGCTTATCTCCCTGGCAAGGCCAAGGACCTTGCTACGGTGTACTCTCTTCGGCTTGCCGTCAACGATTAGGTCTTCCACGTAGCGAGCGACCCACGAATCTTCGCGTGGGACGCTCCCTTTGTAATAGATGAGACTGCCTTTCTGGTGTCTTCGATACCGCATATGCCTCCCTCAGCGGAGGACTTTCCCGCTCGAATTATTGCTCGCACAACTGTGCGCTTGTCAAGATTTCGCAAGTACCATTAATTCCGTTTGCACCCTTGTTAACTCATATCGCTGAGATCGGTGGTTTGGTGATAGAGGGATCGGCAACACTGGTAGTCTACGTGGTAGCAACTGTGTAATTTCTTCCTACGGAAACCGTAATTCAAATGGTCATACCAGCCTGCATCACATATGCCTACCGGTGAACCTGAATTTGTGATACAGGCTGGACTAGCGTTTACGGAATTGTCCACTTGACAAAGCGATGGTGCTAAGCGATTCTTTGCCGATTAGATAACTGGTGTTGGAGGATTTGGATGCGCAAACATGAAAAGAAAGAATGGACACCACGGAAAAACACTGGGCCTAGCAACGAGCTGCTAGAAAGCTATTGTGACACAAAAGGCGGCGTCACTTTCGCCGAAGCGAAGTTGCCTGACGACCCTTATCCCAACCCACGGGAAATTGACGGGGTACGTTTCACGGCACGAGTGCGTAAGCTGAAAACTTGGTCTCGGAATGACCCAGAGTTTCAGCAACAGCTGTTCTTGGCACGACAAAATCATCGTGCGGTGGAGGTCATCGAAGTCGCCATACCGCTCACTCGCGGCGCAATTGGCCAAATAGTTGTAGGGGCTTGGATACTCGAGCAAAGGGGAATTAAGGCAAGGATGGTCCTTGTTTGTCCACAGGGATCACCGACCATATTCAGAGAGCTTCTTAAGAAGCACAGAATTGAAGTATGGAGTCCTAACTACCCAGCATGACAGTCTCAAGACATGGAGGAAAGAAATGAGAGCACATCGTGTAATATCAGGCTCTTTCCTATGCTTACTTATCGCGAGCAGCACTGTAGTAGCGGGTACACAAGCAAAACTTCAAACTAAATCTACCGTCAAACCAGGGGTCGTTTCTGGCCACGTTTTTCTAATTACAGTCGCCGGTGATCTCAAACCGGCACGAATGGCTAAGGTATATTTGCTTTACATGTATCGCAGCGTAGCGTACGCAGAGGCACATGAGGAAGACCAAGACTCGGCAGAGATGGCGTGGATGAAAGCTTACAATAAGGCACTGGAAGATGGCCTCAAAGCCTCTAAGGAAAAGGCTGCGGCCCCTGACTACCATTACAACGAAGCGATAAATTGCCTCAACAAATTAACTGAATACTCACGCGCACTTACCGAGACACTTGATTGGGTATCCACCAATAAAAAGGAATGGCAGATTGTCGCTGGGCAGGCTGATGAGGAAGGTAATTTTAGGATTTCTGTTCCGCATCCGGGTGACTATGGTTTGCTCATTGACGGACACGCGGGTTTCAACGACGCTGTTTGGCAAACTCACCCTCTGACGGTAAAACCGGGCACAGAAATCACCGTTAAGATGGATTCCCCCGAAGTGGCGTGCGTACAAACAGGCAATTAAATTGGCCAGCACGCCACGCGCCCTATCAGCCCACCGCCTTAAAGATGAGGGCCGCAAGCCGGTTTTTGCGCGGTTTTGACGTACTCCAAGGGGCCTTTCCATCTACTCTAGGAAGAAAGTGGGCGGGTCAATCTCGGCGGGTTCTGCGTAGAGACGACGCAGCAGGTTGCGGAGTCGGGCTGGCGTGTACAAGGTGAAGACCCGCCCGTCACGCATAAACACCCTGGCACGGTCGCCCGTGATCTCGATCAGGTCGCCGTTGTCGTTAGACAGATCACCGGTGCGGCTGGCTTTGAACCCTGCCGCACCGGCTGCTGATAAGTATTGCGCGTAGATTGACATTGGCTTACCTCTTCGTCGCGTGGCGTGTCCCCTTGTCCTTACGGGCTTTCCTGATCTTCTTCGGCGCTTCCTCAACCACCGTCGGCGCAGGCTCAACCGCTGGGGCGACAGGTTCCGTCGCTGCCGCGAAGCTGTCGGCCATTGCGTCAGGCGTCGAGCGTGCGGCCATCAACTCCTGTTCGACCACCACCGGAACGGGAGCGACCACGGGGACTACTTCAACGACCGGCGCCGTCGTCACCGGCTGTCGTGGCAGGTTGCCGAGTTTGGTTTCGAGATACTTGTGAGTCGAGCAAATGTCGGAGCCAATCGCGGCCAACTTGGGGCACTGCGGCCCTTTGCCGTATTTCGTGTAGATCGCGCAGCGTGCTGCATTCATCGGTTCCATAGTCTTTGTCTCCTTCGGAATATTGGTGGCCGGGGGCAGGCTTGGTTCGTGCCCGCCCACCCCACGACCAGTACGAAATTGTTCGTCCACAAACTCGTAGACTTGCCGCAGTAGTTCGCGGCGTTCGGTCTTGCTCGCGACGCGGTGGGCGCCGCAACGGGCGGGCTTGCTCGCCATAACGTGATTCAGGACATACGTCTCACTGTCCGTCTCTCGCCCCATCCGCCAGTGTCCGCTCTGCCGCTGGTGCAACCAGACCGATACGTGCCAGGTGCCATCCGCGAAGAGTTCGCCGGACACCAGCAAGCTCGGCCCATCTTTCATTTGCGGGTAGAGTTGCGCCGTCAGCATTAGTGCTTGCCTCCGCCTGTCGAAACCACACGCACACTCGGCACCCGCTGCACGTTCTCGATGGTCGTACCGCTCGACGTGCGCGTGACGGTCGCTCGCAGGATGGGGCGTCGTGGCAACTCTTTCCCCGTCTTCGGGTCGAGTTCAACCCAGTCCTTCGGCATCGACCGCGATATGTTGCCCTTGGGGACGTCGGCGGCGGGCGTCGCTAACGTGATTTCGTGCGACGTGCCCTTCGCGTCTTGAATGGCCCACCGTCTTAGAATCTCGATTGCTTGCCTGTTGTCTTCACTCATGCCCACGTACAACTGCAACAGACGTGCCAGAAGTCGTTGATTCTGCGGCACTTAGGGCATGAATCGTTGCCCTTGTTCGAATAGATAGAAAGCAGGTGAGTCAGGACACGCCAGTAGGCCCACACAATCGCCATAGTTTGTCAACGTGGGGAGCCACGTTTTGTCAGGGAGAGAGTTAGTAACAACTGGAGTGGTTAGAGAGTCACAGTGGCGTTCGGCGGTCGATTGGAGTGCCTTTGGATAACGAATGGCACGTTATTGGCGTGATAACAAAAGGGGCTATCGTAGCTAGACTTTTCGAAAGAGGGCTGGTTTTCGACTAGGCGTTTTACCAAGATTGAACGATTTGCAAGCAAAAACGTGTTAACAGAACGTTAGTTCGTCTGATAGTGAATCATCTGTTAACGAACGCCCGTTCGCATAAACACGTGTTAGGTGTAGGGAGGAGGACCAGGCACAGACGGTATGAAGGTCTGCACCCGGCTGTTGGAAGTGCGCATATGTGCGTCAGGTGGGGCGCACATACACACGCGGGAAGCTTGTTAGTCGGTGACTTCGGGCAAGCCGTTCACGGTCAGGTTCTGAGTATCGGTGAGTTCTGGCAAGGGATTCCCGTTCAATGTGTTCAGTGGAATAGCCATCGGCGGAACGTCGGGTAGATCTGCATCGGACACACCATCAGTAATCGCTCGCGAACCGTAAGTGACCAGCGGATAGTTGTTCGGGTAGTCAGTGATTGGGTCTGCCATAGTAGTCTCCGTGAGTCCAACCTACCGGGACCCTTCGGCAGGTCCCGGCAAGCAGGAGAGTAGGCCTAGCACTTTTCGCTAGTTTATTGGATCATCGCTTATTGCCCTTTGGGCTGTTCGCTCCCCAACATCGTTCATCTTACTAAGAGGGTGCCGCAGCGGTGTCTAGGACTGCTGCGGCGGACAATCCAACAAGCGCGGTGGTGATCGCGCCCGGTAGCCGCTCGTTTACGGTTACCGTATTTGTCCCCGAGGCTCGCTTCAGCGCTGAACCAAACGCAATAGAAAGGCGCGAAGCATAGCCTCTGTAGGCGGCACGCTCTTCGAAGCGGCCCGTTCATCCGGCGTCACTCTGCAAAGAGTGGTTAGCCAGATCTCGTACAGAAACTTCCCCAGGCGCCCTTGGGATGAGCAAGTTCTCGTCTGGGGTTTTGCAGACCCGTCATCGCCATTTAGGCTCGAGGTCTAAGCTTAAGAAACCTGTCGAATCTTACCGCCGCCCGGCATACGGGTTGTGTCAGCGATAGAAGTCCCTTGCCCTGGCCGAGTGTCAATCGTAATATCTGGCGGAACTACAGGTAAGTTACCATGCAAACACAGATCGGATACTGCGCACCGGCCTATACTGACAGATGCCATCGCATCATGGTAGCCGACACGGCTGAGGTCGTATTGATCTCGGCTCGGGTTCTGGGCACGGCCGTATGAGCCTTTCTGGAGAACTACCTTACCGACTTTGATGACTAGCGCCATAGTTTCCTTTAGATGCGGGGGCTGTTTATGGGCGGGTCGCAGCCCCCGCGCATCGGCCACCGAATAGGGGAAGTGAGGGGAAAGTGGCCGAAGCTGACAATAGGGCTGGGAAGCGCTGAGCACCGGATAATGTTCATCGCTTCCCATTCCAGGCTGGGAGTCTCACGTCTCAGCATGGGAGAGAACAATGGGGGCGATTCTGGCCTAGGACAGAGAGACCATTCAGGACTAGTGAGGCTCAGTCACCCCCAAACTTGCTAGCGTCGTCCAACCCTTTGGTCTGTCCCTTGAAACAGACCCCCAGTGAAATGGGGGTTGACGACGTGTGGGCTAACTCGCACAAATTCTTTTCTCAACGACTGCCCTTGGACCTTTGCGGCCAGTCGATCGAATGGCGCCTGCTCGCGGGCTCGTTTACCGGCCATCGGGTTCTCCGACTCTGGGCCAGTAGATGCTGGCGTGATCGACTCGGGGCCACCACCCAGGACTTTCAGCAATAGGCTCGCGCCGTCGTGTACGGCCTTGAAGTGCTCTTGATGTCGGGTACGGTGATCGAGTGCATTGAGTCTGGTAGATTCGTGTGCTTTCGAGCACTTCGCACAGTGACCATGGCAAGACTTGTGGGTTGCATGAGCATCGGAGTGAGCTTTGTGCAAACGCTCATGGCTGGTATGGAGTGCGTTCGCAGACTTCAAGATGTTGCCGAGTGCCTCTCGGGCAGTTTCCATATCGTGATCGGAGACTTGGATAGCCATGTTAGTTACCTCTGTCGTGAAAGCTTAAGATTAGGATTCTGACGAGTCTCCTCAACGGCACCACGTGCGGCTACCTGGAGCAATGCGTCAGTTAGTGAGCGCCCAAAATCTTCTGCTGATGCACCCGCTTGCTGCGCGGCAATAACGTTAGGATTCGTCCGATCTGTCTTGCGCAACGGCGTAGACTGCTGGGCTGCGTGGCCATCTGCCCACTTCGCGAGTTGTTCTGGTGAGCTATTGCGGTAACGATAGACTTCCGTCATCGCGGCTTGCCGTAGCTTGCCCTTGCTCGGGCAGAATGCCTTAGAGAGCGCTTCGCCAGACGAGTGCCCCAAGACCCGGAACACGCTGCCAGGCGGCATAACGTTATCAGTCAAGAACGGGCTATCACCGGGCCGCTGTGGGATGACCAAGGTAGACAACACGCCTTCGAGCAACATGCCTGCCGTCTCACGGTCTTTCACTTCTAAGACAGCACAACAGTCGTTCTGCGTCGGATTGTAGTCCACAGTCTTAAGGCAACCAACTTCACGGCCATCCGGGTAGCCGAACATCACGGGGCCAGTGTAGTTACGATTTGAGGATAGTTCAACCTTGCCGACGTTACGGCGAGTGAAAAATGCCTTCTGGCTCGTGATGTCAAACGTAGATAAGACAAGATCCATAGTCTGAACCCTTACGTAGTTCTCTCATACTGAGCGCTGTCGCCTGAAATAGAATACTGGCACCGCGTTTGATGTCCGTCCCACTATGTCGTAAGAACGAAAGTTAGTTGACATAAGGGGTTTTTATCAGACAAGGACTAGTTTGGACGAGCCTAAAATCAATAAGATTTGAGGCAGCCGAAGCCACTTTCCCTGGCTAACGTCGCACGGCATAGTGCCGAGATAGCCTATTTGCACCCGTTTTTGCCTCAGAATTGCATGTCACAGACCGATGCACGCTCCTTGATTCTCTCGTGCTCGTTGGCTCGCACGCTCAGATGCACAACGGTCTAAATAGCATTTGCGGCACAATTCCTTTGGCTCGCCATGCTGGCAATGATGTGAGTACTTCTGCTGGAACTCTTCGTCTGTCATCATGCCAGAGATACCCAGTTCGGCGCGTAGCTTATAGATAACGCCAACCGTCGTACCGAGCTGCTCGGCCACGGTCTCAGCCAGTGGGTGGCCATCTTCGTAGGCTTGCTTCACACCCTCCAACACTTGCTTATGTCGAGCTTGTAGCTTCGCGATGTGCGCCTTGGCTCGGGCGGTACGATGGCGAAAAGCGGGCTCAGTCGAGGCGATGTGGCTGAGTCCCATCTGCTTCTTGTATCGACATAAGGCACTTTCACTGATACCCAACTGCTGACAAATGTCTCTGTTGTGCGGTATCGTGGTAGACGTATAGATAGCGCGTAGTGCAGTAATCACGCGCTCACGCTCGGCTGGTGACAACATCTCTGCCATGCGTCGCCTCCCCGTTATAGGCTACGGGTAGTGACCGCCGAACCGCTCGGCCGGGCAACCGTACCCGCTAGCTCTTGTTTTGGCTGTCTGAGGTCAACCAGGTCGAGCGTAGCGCCAGTCTTGTGGGCTCCTTTGACCTGTGGTAGATTGTCTGTAGCCGACATCTCGAGATGGATACCAGCGGGCGAGCGTGGGTCGTGTGGACTCGTGGTAGTATCCTTGGGCTTTGCGGCGGGCAGTAGCCGATCAAAGTTCTGGCCGTTCTCATTTAGTTTCGCGATAACTGGTTCGTTCATGCGATAGCCTCCTTTACTGCTGTAGAATTACACCTGACTGCGTGATATTGAATGGCGTACCCACTGGCCTAGCCGTTGTCGGTTTCTGCGGTGGTGTCAGTCTCGGCGCAGGTAGATTAGCATCGGTCGAGAATAGTGGGCCTTCTTTAATCACGGGCGAGGCGAGTGTACCGCCACCCTCTGCAACATCACCCGCTGCAACATCACCCGCTGCAACATCACCCTCACCCGTTGTGCCTGGGCTCGACACCGCGCCCCGTTCATGTGAGCTATCCGATGATTGAGCCTGCTCTTTTTGAGTCAGACGTGAGTCGGCTGGCATATTCTTGATAGAGATGTGAGCGGTGGCTGCATACGCACCTGTAGTCCCCGGCGCCAACTTTAGCCTGTCTTCGAGAGTATGCGGGCCACGCATGAACCCGGCGAGACGTGTGATCTCATCAGTAGATAGATTGGCGATGTGGTTACATTGCGGACAACGTGAACACGGGCCAGTCGTCGGGCAAACGATCTTGTCTTCACGGTCGGCAAGTTCTTCGACCAGCTGAGTGATCGAACGGATATCACCAGTCTGCGCTTGCTTCAGTAATTGAGAGCGAATAGACAACCACGCTTGCTTGACCATAGATGCGTGATAGTCTCGCCAGCTGATCTTAAGATGATCCCTGAGATACAATTCAACGTCGCCCGGCGCCGCGCCGAGTTTGGCCGATACGGTCTCGAGGTCAGTCTTCTCAACCGATGCAAGTTGGCCCAACAGATCGGTAGATGGTAGCGTAGGCAACTGTGGCGTGGGGCCAGTGAGTGTACTTGCGGGCACTTGCGGCTGCTGGAACGTCGTCGCGGGAGTTGGGGCTATAGCGTCGAGAAAGTCGTCAGACACTGCCGGTACTGGTGCGGCTTGTGCGGGGGGAGATAACGCCAGTCGTATCTGGCGTTCGGCCTTGCGTTTAGCTTCACGGATAGTTGCGGCTACGCGCTGCTTCTCACAGTACGCTGGCGTCCTAACGAATCGTTTGCCCATGACTAGTACACTCCGAACCCAAGCATAGTTCTCATACTTGTGCTCGGACGCCTGCTTCAACAGAGTTACCGATAGATGGCGCACAGTAATGTTTGCTGCAACGGGCTCGCTGCGCTGCTTGCTTGTTCACAGCGGCGAGGATACAAGCCATACACGGATCGCCTTTCGCTGCTTCCGTCTTCACGTAGTCGATGATATATGCGTCACCCAATAGGGCAAGACATCTGATATGCCCCAACAGATGGCACACGTCGAGAATGAGCAGATTGCGTTCGCGCTCTGCGTCGGTATAGATGATGTCGGCCATAAGATAGCTCCGTAGTTTGTAACTCCAGCCGTTGTAACTCCAGCCGGTTCCACTCCAGCCGGTTCCGGTTCCGCCGCCGCCGCTGCTTCCGCTGCCTCTAGTCCAGGTCCGACACAAACACCGGCTCGTCGTCTGTGCTCGGCGAGTACTCGTCTTCGAGTGGACATAGATCAGCGATAGATGAGGTACGGCATTCGTGGATATCGTCATCGGGCGCGGTCGTCGGCTGATCTGCGATGGCGTCCAAACAATCTTCCAATGGGTCGTAGTGCTCTTCACCGTCCAGCGGGATGTAGTCCTCTTCCAGATCGTGGTTCATAGATTTGTTGGCCTCCGTTGTGTTAGACGGTGCAGCGCGTTGTCTGCGGTTGAAATAGTGTAGTGAGATATCGTGGCCGTCCGGCATGATGAAGCGGAGCTTCTGCATATTGATCTTGCGTAGGCCCAGGCCGGGTAGAGATTGCTGGTCCGTGGTGGTCGGCAAGTCGTGTGAGTTAGTGCCCGGGCGCTGATAGCGGCACACGGTGCCTGTTAGACGGATGCGTTGTGGGTTAGATAGCGCTTGGGCCATGAACTTATTCGGGCGCCATATCCACACGTGGTCTAACTTGGCGCCGTCCGGCAAGATAACGTCTGTCAGCAAGATGCGTAAGCGTCCGGCTCGTTGGTGGGCTTGCGCGGTGGCCTCGAGCTTGATAGAACGGTTGAGATAACTGGCCAGTTCTGGTCGATATGCCATGATTAGCCTCTCGATAGATAGCTCCTCACAACCAGTTCGCGGCGTGCGGTCCCGCTAGATCGGTAGTATCGCACCCGTACTTCTTCGCCATTTGCACGATGTCGGCTACGGCGTCGAATTCGGCTGCGGATAGAATGAGATGGACATCTTGCTCCCCACTGATCTGGACCATCTCGCCCAGATAAACAGCTACCTCTTGCACGATCGGCTTATCTGCCATAGTGCCTCCCGTAACACGCATACTGCCGAACACGATGCACGACCAGCCGTATCGGCTCGGCCGTGCGACGATCACGATACCGTGGCTCGGCCATAGCCGCCCGTAAACGGCGCCACGACCGAGCCACACCATACCGCCGAAAGTGACCTGAGAGATTGAATATATCCGGAAAGGAGAATTGATATGCAACGGAGATTGACAATTGGAGTAGTTTAGCTGCAATGCAAAGAGTAATGGCAATGGAAGCGGTGTAAGCTATTTCAGTATCTTCAATTGAAAGATTTTGTATTTGTGTAAGTAAAGTAGTGGAAGATGTTTCGATAGTTTGAGTTTTCCGTGTACCCTGACCATGCGCTGGTGTGATCGCGCTGGGCCCACACCCGGGACACCACAGACCCGGCAGTCCATGGATATGTGTGTGAACATTCGACAACATTGGAGATAAGAATGAGGCGTGAGCAAGACACGTAGTCTCGCTTGTTTTGGTGGGAATTGCGAGTTGTTCGAGCGCCATCATTGCGATTACCTCTCAACCACAATGATAGACGCTGCCGGTCCGATGTCTTACAAGATGATCGACAGTTTCAAAGCAAAACAACAAAGGCCGCAGACTATTGTCAGCGGCCTAGTTGTGGTTGAGAGATAACTGATGCGTCGAAAACGGAAGGTCGTCGCCGGCTTGGCTCGCTTCCTGAACTCGTACATTATATACCGCTAACACCTGACTCCTCACAAGATCACATCGCGCGCACGCAAAGCAAGATTAGTGGGTATAGATGGCACACCAGCAAAGTAGCCACAACAGCGACAGTACATCAGTGATGATTGCAGCTTTGACCGACGCCGCCCTATACGCCCAAGACGAACCGATCCCATAGCGCACGGCGGTTTTTGGCGGTTTTTGACCCTGTTTTGACGCCTGATAGCTCGGGTTGGAGCACGGTTTTAGATGGGTCCAATCACGTAGCCACCGAGCCATGTACGCGGCCTCCACCCATTTATACTGCCGTCGGTCGAACACCGCGCAGACCACGGCACCTACCCACACTTCGGATATGGCCACTGCCGAGTGTCCATATCCGAATCTTCTGGAGTTATTGAGGATGGCTCTCAGGTGCCAAAGGTTCATTTTCAAATAGGTCTATCTGTCTAGGCTTAACTTTGATTTCAGGGTGGTCTGCGAGGGTCTTGTCCAGGGCGTCGCGTCCGAGAATCTTCTCCCATCTCGTATAATTTAACTCAGGATAAAGTTGCAAAGATTCCAGAACGTCCGGGGCTGGCGGCCACTCAATCTCAAAACCTTTCCAGTTATAGGTCTTCGAGGCCTTCGCGCGCCGTTGCTTTGGTCTGATCGTGTGAGAACGGACACGTCCGTTGAACCATCTACGGTGTCGTCGCTGACGTTCACGGGCAGAACGGCTTCTGTTTCTCTGTCTAAGCTGTACTAACAATGCCTCAAAAATTACCGGATCGATCATCACATCTTCCGCTGGAAAGGGTTCCGGATGCCCCATTGGCCAAAGCTTGTGGAGCACAAAACGCCAGTCTTGCCACGTATCGTTCGGGCAGCAAATCTCCGGTTTAAGGCAGATAACGTAAGGGTACAAATCTTCCCAATCGCGCTTAGGATTACATAGAGTGATGAGTTTCTCTTTCATTTCATCTTGGGTCAAGCCTGTAGGCGGTTGAGAATGGGCGAGCCGATACTTCTCTTGGCGATGCCGCCCTTGCTCTTTCTTCCTGGCCTTCATCTCATCTGGGGTTAGACAAAGTTTTCGCATTGCGTCACTCTCCATCACGTGACATTCGACCGATTGCGTTACTCACCACCGCGTGACATCCAAGTCGATTGCGTTACTCGACACTGCGTGACATCAGCCACATCGCGTTACAGCAAAGTGCGTGACAGATTTCCTGCCTGTCTCTCTCGGATTCCCTCAGGTGCTCCCTAGTCATAGTTCACTCCACCCATACATATACGCGCGAGAACGAGAAACGTACAAATATGTTGGCACTTCCAGGGAACTATTTTCATGTCGGGCAGCGTCGGGCGCAATAGTCCTCTGGTACCGGGCGCAACGGCGCTAGACGCGCTTCGGCAAGATTTGCGCAAGTAAGCACTGTCGAGATTACGCCAGTCGTGGTCTAGCTGTCTGGTCGTACTTGGGAAAGTCCCCGCTTTTCAACGATTTAGATTTGGGCTGTCTTTTGTGGGCTAGCTCCACAGTCTGGCGCTCTACCAGCTGAGCTACACCCACCGCAAATGCGGGACAGGCTGGCCAGTGGCCTTAACACCTTTGTAGCATTCGGCGGGGAAGGGTGTCAACCAATCGGGTGATCGGTTGAGCACAAAGCCAAGTTGAATACTCACCCGATCACCCGATCTCGAGATCACCTGATTAGTGGTTCGCCACGGGGATTTCCTGAAGCTCCGTGGGTTGCTGGCAGCAGACGCAATTCCCGGGCTCGAGCGCTTCGATATTGCAGACTTTGCAGAAATAGCGCACTCGATAGAGCTTTCCGTCCTTGACGGTATAGAGGCGTTCGACCTCAAATGTCCCATCGGCTTTCATCGTCCCCTCGAGCCGCACTTCCCGGTTGGCCAGACGCTTGTCCTGGAGAGTATGGTAGAGGGCAGTGGTGTAGGCAGAAAGGGTCTGATCCTTGCCGTGCGTGCGCAGAAGCGGACAATCCGCTGAAGTGGCCAGGAGTTGCCCTTCCAGAACCGCCAAGTGGGGCGGCTCGCCTTGGGCGAAACTCCATGGGGAGATGGCCAGAAGCGTGAACACGAACAGACCGGCCGCTATGCCTCGCAGTGCACAACGCTCTGCGGTTCCGCGTGGTTTGGTTTCTGCGAAATGCATTGAGCCAGCCTCACAGCCAGAACAATTCAAAATTCTGAATTCCAGATTCCAAATTGCACTGGCATCAATGAATCAATCTCTCACCCCTGCCACTTGCCGACTACCGTAAGCGCGAACGGAAGCTCACCGTTGGAACCACGCAGCTTCACTTGCAAGTTCCAGTGGTCTTGATCATCTTTGGCCACGGATGGAAAATTGCCTCCGTTCACGGGCGCTCCCACGAGGAAAGCCGGGTGCGGCGTCCCGGCCGCTTGGCGGCTCAGCTTCACGAGGTCATCGAATTTCAGGTTGGCGCTGAGGTCCGTGTCCGCGGCGACCGGGCAGAGAACCAGTACGTCACGGGTGGGATTTACCCCCATGTGGTTGCCGTCCTGGGGAATGAGCCCGTAGCGCAACGTATAAAAACCTGGTTTGATGGCCTGGCCGCGAAAATCCGCACCAGGGCTGGGAAAGTGCAGCACGCCGACGAATTCCCCGTCGGTCAGAGCCGGATAGAGAAAGTCAGAGGATGGGCTGGCGCTGGAATTCGTGGCTACAGTTTTAGCGAACCACACTTCCAGCAACGTGCCACCCTGGTCGTTTTGCACCTTCACTCCCTGGGATTCGAGCGCATTTTGAAGAGGTTGAGGAATTTGACCGGCGGCAGGCGCTCCGGCATTTTCGACTTTGTAAGTCTGTCCGAACGCCAGGCCCGCCAAAAGAAATTGTGCGGCAAGTAATATCACATGTGCGCGATGCACTCTCATAAGTGGCCTCATCGGTTGGATGCTCTGTAAGAACGAAGGAACGCCAGGGCAGCCAACGCGTAATTTGGTTTAGGAAACGCTAGCAAGTGAAAAGCTTCCCACAAATGCGCTGCGTTTGCCAATGTGATTCCACACCACATTCAGACCCTGCCCCTGGAAGGAATCCTCGAGTGTGAATGCGGGCATGGCGTGAGCCAGGCGAACAAGCGGCGGGTAATACACAATTTCGTTCCCGCACTTGTCGTCGCCTTGGCAGAGGCTGCGCGTCTTAATGCTCGCCAGGTTTCCCGCCATCAATACGGCTGCGCCGTGCATTTCTCCTGTAGCCAGCGTCAACTCAATGGGCGCCGCTTCCACGCGGACCACGTGGCTCAAGAGCCTGCCGGCCATCGAGGTAGCGAATTCCTGAAGCGCCAGACGCTGCCGGGCGCTGGCCTTTTGGTCAACGATCAGCACAGATTCGGCCGGGTAAGGACTATGGTAAGGGTCACCCAAGGTAGCATGGGCTTTGACCACCGCCACAACCCCCAGGCCGTTCAAGCTGATTCCCTTCCAGTCGCCTCGGTCGATCTTCCAAGCCAGGATGGCTTCGTCACCCACCAGCCCGACTTCGCCATTGGCGAAGCATGGCCCCGTGTAAACGTCCGCGCTGCGAGCCTCGATATACTCTCCCTTAATTGCCGCCCTGCCGGGAACGGCCAGCAATGCAGCCAGACCTAACCCTACGATTGCCGAAACAATCAGTCTTCCTCTCATGTGTCCTCCTATTAACAAATTACTGCCTAAGCCCCCATGTAGTTTGATGTTACAGGAGGTCGGAAGTTACCTGTTTGAAAGGTGCGATGGCGAAGGCATTCACCGCAGAGTCGCGGAGACGCAGAGGGAAGGCCCTTTGTTCTCAGGCCTCAGCGCCTCAGCGCCTCTGCAGTAGAAGAGGCGGATAGAATAAAGAAGACACGACGAACCACCCGTCTATAACGAGCGGAAGCAGGCCCGGCCCGGTCTACAGCTTTCCATATTGACGATTCCCCCATCCGGGCCCAGGCAATTCTGGGTGTGGACACACCAACAAATGCCGCTGTCGGACCGGGGAACCGTCGGGTCAGGCTCAGATTCGATGAACATCCACTTGGAGCGCAACAACCGGCAGCGCTCAGGGGAATACTCAGGCTGGGGAGTGGGTTCAGGCATGATCAGACCTCTCCTTTCACAGCGCGCAACAAGGCGCGCTTCACCGCCACTCGGGCCAGTTGGACTTTGTAGGTGTTCTTTGACAGCGGCGTAGCTTTACTCACCGCGGCCTTTCCGGCCTCGTCGGCTAGATCCTCAACAAAAGTCTTTCCCTCCAAAACTTGTTCCGCCTCCTGAGACGGCCAGGGCACTGGAGCGACATGGCCGAGCACCACGCGCGCCCTGCGAATCGAATCGCCCGGCACCTCCAGGACCACGGCGGCGGCGGCCAGGGGCCAATCCAGCGCCTCTCTCTGGCGGACTTCGTACACCGCCATCTTCATTCCTTCGGCAGGTGGCAGAACGATCTCCGTGACGATTTCGTGCGGCTTGAGCGCATGTTCGCTTTCACCCTCGCTGGCTGGGGTAACGAAGAACTTGTCGACTTCAAGCTCTCGCGCTCCCTCGGGACCGTGCAGCCGAACTTTTGCTCCCAGGGCAAAGAGCGCCGGCGCTAAGCTCGAAGGGCTCACGAAATAGGCGGGACCGGAATTGCCCAGGATGGCGTGGTAGCGGTTGTCGCCCTCCGGCACCATGGCCTTTCCATTGTAAGTTGCCAAGAGGCCGTATCCCAAGCGGTAGTACCAGCAGCGCGGACGCTGGCAAAGGTCGCCGCCCACAGTTCCCATGCTGCGAACCTGGGGGCTGGTGACGCCTCGTGCAGCCTGTGCCAGGGCGGGATAGTGCTTCTGCACATCGGCGTTTTCGATCAGTTCGTCGAAGGTCACCAAGGCGCCCAAGCGCAGGCCGGTTCCGGCTCTCGACTCAATGTGTTTCAGTTCCTTTACTTTCTGCAGATCGACAACCCTCACCGGCTTGGCAACGCCTTCCTTCATCAAGCTGAGCAGATCGGTTCCCCCCGCCAGGACCGCTGAATCGCCCTTGGCTTCGGCCAACAAATGGATCGCTGCTTGCAAAGTCGTAGGACTTGCGTATTCGAAGTTTTGCATCAGGATATCTCTCCTTTCTCCAGTGCAGCGAGGACCTTTTCCGGAGTGATGGGTATTGTGGACACTCGCACGCCGATGGCGTTGGCGACGGCGTTGGAGATGGCCGCGCCCGGCGAAATAACCGGCGGCTCACCCAGGCCGATGGTGCCGCGTTCGTCGTAGCCCGGCCCGGTCATCATGTGGACCATCAGTTCGCCAATGTCGCCGATGCCCGCCAGTTTGTAAAATTCCATGTCGGGGTTCAGCATGCGGCCCGTGACGTCGTCCATAATCTTTTGCTCGAAGAGCGCGTAAGTGATGCCCATAATCAACGCGCCGTAGCACTGGCTTTCCGCGGTCTTCAGGTCGATGATGAGCCCGCAGTCTTGCGCGCACACCATCTTGTTGATCTTCACGATTCCCGTCTCGGTATCGACGTTAACATCTGCCATTTCCACACCACCCACGCCGCTCGAGCCGAGCGCGCAGGGGCCGGGGTTCTTTCCGGTTACCTGAATCGTCTTTACGCCCAGCTTGGAGCAGGCCTGTTTCCAGGTGAGGCTTTTGGAAGAATCGCCCTGCACCTGAATCTTACCGTCGGCGGCGACGAGTTGGTCAGCAGGAACGCCCAAGCCGGGAGCCACTGCCGCGAAAAGTTGATCGCGAGCATCCACGCAAGCCCGGCGGGTGGAAGCGCTCACGCCCCCGACGGTGGTGCTGCCGCCGGAAGCGCCGCTGGCCGGATACTTGGTGTCTCCGATATTGAGTTCGATGGCTTCGAGGGGAAGGCCCAGTGTTTCCGCCGCCACAATCTTGATCACCGTGCGCGTCCCGGTGCCCAGATCCTGGCTTGCCAGGTCGACCTCGACGGAACCGTCGGGATGGATGTTCACATTGCAATTACTGTTGTGCCCTCGGCCGCCCCACGTGTGCATGCTGATTCCCAGGCCGCGCTTAATCGGGCCGGGAGTCTGGTGGCCGCGCGGGTGCCAGTTCTTTTGCCAATCGATCAATTCCGCCGCCTTCTGGAGCTCTTCCCGATACACTTTTCCGCGGTCGCCGGCCAGGTCGGCGTTCTTCATAAAGAATTCCAGCGGATCCATGTTCAGCTTGGCCGCAAGGTCCTCGAGAGCGCACATGGTGAGCACCGCCGCCTGGGGATGATTGGGAGCGCGCCAAGCGCGCGCCGGACCCGTATTCGTGCCCACCGAGGTGTGGCGAGTAACCTTGTTCGGAATACCGGTGAGGACGTAAGGAAGGGGAGGCATGGTGGTGCCCGCCGGTCCCCCGGTTCCCCAGGACTCCGACTGCCACGCCACGATACTGCCGTCTTTCTTCGCGGCCACCTTGACCTTGGCGTAGCTGGATGGCCGCGCCCCCGCCACGATTAAGTCGATATCGCGCTCGAGCAGCAGCTTGACGGGTTTGTTGGCCAATTTCGCCAGGCGGGCGTTCTCAACTCCCCAGCGGTCGGCGCCGAACTTGCTTCCGAATCCTCCGCCGACGTACTGGCAGATGGTCTCAACGTTGTTGTTTTTTACGTCGATGTTCGCCTGCCGTAAAGCTTCGCCGAGTTCGCCCGGTATTCCAGATACGTTTTGAGTGGAGAAATAAGTCTTCAAAGTGTCCGGGGCGGTCCACTCCGCCACGCTCCCGTGCGCTTCCAGGCAGCAATGCGTGATGGTTTGGATGCCGTAGTAACCCTCGGAAATCACCACGTCGGAGTCGCTGAACGCCTTGTCAGGGTCACCGCTCTTCTCGGTTCCGGCCGCCTTGGCGTGGTCACCGGCCCGGCTTAAATCCTCTTCGTTAACCAGGAAGGGGAGCTGCTCGAATTCTATCTTGATTTTGTCTAGGGCGTCGCGAGCGATGTCCTCGCTTTCCGCCGCCACGGCCACGATCTCATCGCCGGCCCATTGAATCTCCGTGCCCACATCCTGAATTTTGCGGACCGCCTTCACGCCCGGCATGCTTTCGGCGGCCGAGGTGTCCAAGGCAGTGATCTTGGCATGAGCGTAGGGCGAGCCCAGAATCTTGGCGTAGAGCATGCCCGGAAGCTTCACGTCATAGGTGTACTTTGCCTTGCCGCTCGTTTTGACAGGGCCGTCCACACGGCTGATCCGTTGGCCAATCAGTTTTCTTTCCCCTGCCTCCGGCCAATCGTATTTGCACTTAGGCATTGGCTTTCCCTCCCTTCATCGCTTTGGCGGCCTCCAGCACTGCCGGCCGGATTCCCGCGTAGGTTCCGCAGCGGCAGAGGTTGCCCCCCAATCCCTCTTCGATCTCGTCCAGAGTGGGGTTCGGATGCTTATCCAGAAAGGCCTTGCACGCCACCACAAATCCGGGTGTGCAAAAGCCGCATTGCTGGCCGTCGTGCTCGATAAAGGCCGTCATCACGGGATGCAGTTGGTCGCCGTGCGAGAGGCCCTCGACGGTCACGATGTCGTGTCCCTCCGCCTGTATGGCAAGCAGGTTACAGGCATAGACCGGTTTGCCATCCATGATCACCGTGCAAGCGCCGCAGACGCCGCGATCGCACACTTTCTTGGCCCCGGTGATGTCCAAGTAATCCCGCAGGGCGTCGAGTAGCGTGACACGCGGTTCCACATTAACCTTCTGCGGCTTGCCGTTGACCTTCAGGGTAATGGCTACGCGCCCCGGCCCCGCGACAGCTTCCGCCCCTGGTGCCTTCGGCGCCGCCTGTGCTTCCGTAATCAGCAACCCGCCCGATACGGCAACGCTGGCCCCTTTCAGAAAGTCTCGCCGGCTGAAGTTGTCTTTCCGCGCCGCGACCTCTTCCGGCTTCTGCTTTTTCCGTCTCATGGTTTGCTCCTTCGATTCCTGAACTCAACCAGATGGGTAGGAATAAGTCGTCTTGCTTGCGAGATAAGTTTTGATGAAGCCCGATCGTCTCAATTAAAAAGCAAATTCGAATTATAGCACTTTTTCGTAGGTGCGGAATGTGCTTTTCGGGGCTCGAGCGCGGGCATCCGGCCCGCGCTACTCCGTGAACGCGTCCTTCAGCGTCTTACGATACTGGTTGAATGCCTTGCGGCCTGCGGGTGTGAGCCGCAGCAGCGTTTGCGGGATTTTCCCGCGATAGGTCTTGTTGATCTCGACGTAACCCGTTTCCTCCAATCGCGCCAGGTGACTCGAGAGAGTGCCCTTATTGAGCGCCGTCTCATGCAGCAAATAGAGGAAGTCGGCTTGTTCGATGCCCGAAAGCAAGGCGACGATCATCAGCCGTCCGGGCTCGTGAATGACTCGATCAAGCATCGAGATGTTCTTCGCCTGGTCGTTCATTCCACCGCTCCGTCCTCTGGTAGCCGATTGCGATTAAGGTAAAGATAGAGAGTAATTGCGCCGGATACGAAAAAGGTCAACCCCAGGAATCCAATCGAGGGCGCCCGGTTCCACTGGCGATCTATTGGGAGCCTATAAATCGCCACCGGGCCTACCACCATAACCACCAGCACTACCCAGTTCCAGGCAGCATCCATTCTGGTCAATAAAGCATACACAACCGCTCAGACTGCGCATGTCAGCGCCACCAGGGTCACCTTCAGTGAAGCTGAGGAGTGTCGCAATAAGACGTTGTGAAGTATCACTATGGCGGGGCCAATCGGCGCAGCGATCGCGGCCCCCACCCACGGCTTGCAGAGGCCCCGATACTTCACGTACCCCGTACGGGGAACCGTAACGCGCCTCTTTAGGGCCCACATGGCAAATAAAACGATTGCCCCGAAAGCCAGCAGGCAAATAACAACGGGGCCGCGTCGATGCCAAATCGAGCCTTCCGGCACAGTCGTCTGCAGCGCTGCCAGCGCTGCAATGCCCATCCACAGAATTCCCATCCCTAACTGACCGATGCCATCGATATTCTCGTAATGCATAGGCCGTCGAACGTAATCGTCAAGTTGATCGAACATGGTCTCATCTCCTTGCCAACTAGTTTGCATTACAAACTAGTTTATGTCAAGAGGTTCTTTCTCCTCCAATCGAATTGACATGTCATGCCCCCGGACCCGGTTTCGAAATGCCAGCAAGTATCACTCGGCAACCTGTTATGATGTTTCCGCTTCTGCCGAAGGGAGATCGAGTGACTGGCCCGCCCAAATCGGCTCTAGGCCGAAGGGAACTGTGGAAGGAAATCGGCAAGCGGCTGCTCCCGAGTTTGCGCTATATCGCATCGACCGAGGTGCACGCTTACGCCTTCTCGATCGCCGCCAATGCGTACCTTTGCTTCTTTCCCTTCACACTCCTTCTACTTACCGTTTGCCGCCGCTGGCTGGGTTGGGAGAGCGCTTCCCGCATGATCCTGGAGCTGTTGCAGATTCACTTGCCGAAGGGAGCGGATTCCATCATTCGGAATCTTTCCCAGCTCGCGGCGGGGCGTCCCCGGCTGCAACTCATTTCGGTGGTCGTGCTCTTCTTCACCAGTTCAGGCGTTTTTTTGCCGTTGGAAGTAGCATTGAATAAAGTCTGGAGTGTGCCCAAGAACCGCAGTTTCCTGAAGAACCAGGTAATATCCTTCTTTCTGGCGGTGACGACCGGTCTGATGGCATTGCTTTCGATTCTTCTCGCTACGGCCGCGCAATGGGTGCTCACCCACGCTCTGGGATGGGTTCTGGCCCCAGGGTTGTTGGGGGCGATCTCGCGGGTCCTCATGGAGACGCTTTCCGTCCCGCTGGCCGTCGCCACCTGTTTCGTAATTTACTTTTTCTTGCCCAACACCCAGGTTCCGGTAATCCAGGTTCTTCCCGCCGCTATGATCGGTGGCGTGTTGACAGAGGTGGGGAAACTCATTTACATGCTGACGCTGCCGCTCTTTCGCTTCCGGGAAGTCTACGGGCCGTACGAGACATCCGCCACTCTGTTGTTCTGGGCTTATGGGGCGGCAATGATGCTGCTCTTCGGCGCCCACCTCTCCGCACATGGTTTTGTTGTTCCCTACAGGGGTGAGCTTAGGTCGACGTCCGCAACTGAAGTAATTGAGGATACGGAGATATAGAATCACTGCTACATCGCTGCCGCCACACGGTCATTCCCGCGAAAGCGGGAATCCAGCCCGTCGATGGCGCATTTGGGAAGTTTGGAACATGGATTCCCGCTTTCGCGGGAATGACCCTCTACCTCCGAAGGCGGCCGAACATGGAAACTCGAGCCAAGATCCTGGAAATCCCCCGGCTGCTCCGGGACACCTTAGAGAAAGGCGCTCACGAATATGAAGCGCTCATTCGCCGCGTGCGATGGGGAGAATCTCCCATCTACATTTGCGGCTGCGGCGCGTCATTGCCGCTGGGCGCAGCGGGGGCTTATTTGTTCGAATGGCTGGCGGGTTGGCTGGCGCTGGCCCGCTCCGCAAATGTCTTTGAAGCCTATTCGATTCTGGCGCTGCGTGCCCGATCGGTGGTGCTGGTGCTTTCAACATCCGGTGAAGACCCTGAGTCACTCGAAACCGCCCGCTTGGCTCGCTCGCGCGGCGCGGTGCCCCTGGCGTTGACACGCCAAGCCGATAGCCCTCTGGCCAAAGCCTGTGAGGGCGTTTTCCTGACGCGTGACGAAGGCGCGGAGGATTCTGCGGCGGCGGCGGTTTGCCAGCTCGCCGCGCTTTCCAGCATCGTCCTGACTGCGGCGCGCCTGCTGAAACGCCCGAACGTGGGCCTCGACTCATTGGAAGAGGAGCTGAGGCGATTGCCGGAACAGATGGAGTGGTCTTTCACTCAGCTAAGGGATGCGCTTCGTTCGTTGGCGGGCGAACTCCGCGCGCTGGAACGATTCTGGCTGGTGGGTAGCGGCCTCTATCATCCGGTGGCGGTGCGGATGGCTTGGCGTTTTGGAGCGTCGGGAGCGATTCAGGGTGAGGGCATCGAGGCGTCTGAATTCTTTTCCGGTCCTCTGCCTTATCTGCGCCGCGGCGAGGCCGCCCTGTTTGTTTCAGGGTCGCGCCTGAGAGCCAAGCGGTTGTTGCATGAGGCTGCTGCTCAAGTCAAAGTCAAGGGCGGCAGGCTGTTTTCGATGACCGACACGAACGATCGCGAACTGGTGAATCGTTCCGACATGGCAGTTTTACTCCCGCCGGTTAGCGAGGTGGGAGGCTCAATGCTTGCGTTAGCGCTCCTGGAGCTGATGGCCGCCTCCGGCGCGCAGCATCCTGATCTGGCGGGATGACCTGGCGATGACACTTCGAGAAATATATTAACTGGATGTGATTGACTCTTGTGCTCATTTCTGATTTAATCACTGTATGGAACTTGGAAAAAGACTAAGATCGCTGCGCGAAGCAAAGGGCTTATCGCAAGGTGACATAGAACGACGGTCCGGTCTCTTGCGTTCCTACATTTCACGTGTAGAAGGCGGCTATACTGCCCCTTCCCTTTCAACTCTGGAGAAGTTTGCGAAGGCACTGGAGATCGAGCCGTATCAGCTCTTGTTTCACGATGAGGGCAAACCCAGTGCGCCCAAGATTCCTGAGCAGGTGGGCTCGGGGAAACCCGTCAAGCGGCTGGTAAAGATGTTCGAAGGTATGTCCAGCGCCAATCGCAAGCTAATCCTGAGCATGGCTGCTAAGCTCAGCAAGCATTAGTCCAGGGCGAGTCCGGACACAGTATCCAATTTACCTCTCTTGGCAGGCGAACGCGGTTGTGTGTCTCCTCGCGCATACCATTCGAGTCTTGCTTTTCACTCCTCAATCGCCAGTCGTCGCTTCGATGTAGAGGCGGTTTCTTCTCTGTGTTCTCCGTTCCTGAAAAGATTAAACACAGAGATCACAGAGACCCTCCGTGTTCTCTGTGTTCAGTCTTTCGAGGCACAGACGACGCGGAGAAGTTGGTTTTGGTTGCGGTTCCGGCGCGCTGTGCCACTGCCTTTCAATGAATGTGCTTGACCTTTTTTTGCAGGTAATCCATTAAAAGGTATTGTCCGAGGGTGTAGGGGGTGGTGAAGTAGGCTTTGCCGCGGCAGATTTCCGTGACTTTCTGGACGAAGTTGATGAGGCTATAGTCTGACGCCAGCATGAAAGTGTTGATCAGGATCCCGTTGCGGCGACAGCGGGCGACCTCGAGCAGAGTCTCCGAAACCACCAGCGGATCCAGGCCCATGGAATTCTTGTAAATCCGCCCATCCTCCAGGGTCAGCGCGGACGGCTTGCCGTCGGTGATCATGACGATCTGGCGCATGTCTTTCCTCTGGCGAGAGAGGATCTTCTGCGCCATCCGCAAACCTTCGCGGGTATTTGTGTAGTATGGGCCAACACGGATGCGGGCCAGGTCGTTGAGCGGCACCTCCTCCGCCGAGTCGTGAAACAACACCAGGTGCAACGTGTCGCCCGGATACTGGGTTCGAATCAGGTGAGTGAGCGCCAGGGCGACCTTCTTCGCGGGCGTAAAGCGGTCCTCGCCGTAGAGGATCATGCTGTGGCTGCAATCCAGCATCAGGACGGTGGCGCAGGAACTCTGGTACTCGCATTGCCTAACCTGCAGATCCTGATAGCCGAGCTCGAGAGGAATTTTCAGGCCATTTCGTTGAATCGCCGAAAGCAGCGTGGCATTGACATCCAGATTTAAGGTGTCTCCGAACTCGTAGCGCCGGCTGGATCCGTCTGCTTCGACGCCGGTGGCGAGTTCGCGGGTGTCGTGCCGCCCAAAGCTCGATTTGCCCAGAGAGCCCAGCAGGTCTTTCAAAGTCTTGAAGCCGAGAAAATCCAGGGCCTTGTCCGTGACTTCAAACTTGGCTTTCCCCTCGCCATCCATGAGCTGGCCCTGCCCAGGTTCCTTTGATTCGCTTTGTGCGGCATTAGGCTGCTCGATTCGGATATAGCCTTCATCCGCGAGTTGTTGCAGCATCTGGTCGATGCGTTGAGCCAGTTCGGATTTTTGATAGTCTTCCCAATTCTCGAACATTTGCTTCAGCAACTCGTCAGAGATCTTTCCCTGCTGCTGAAGAGCTTCGAGCAGCGCCTGATGCAATTGCTCCATGGTGCGTTCGGGATCCATCTCATAGAAGTTGGAATATTGGCTGTAAAAGCCGCTGTCGAGGAGGAAGTCCTGAAGGAGTTGCAGCAGGTCTTCGGCGCTCAGATCGTCGAAGGGATTGGGAACGTATTTGCCGTACTTAACGAATTTCATAAAATCAGTGGCTAGTGGTTAGTGGCTAGTCGTCGGCGGTAGTCGCCACTGGTTAGCCACTAAGCACTAGCCACTAACCACTAGCCACTAACCACTGACCACTGCCTTAATTCAGCGACCTCCGCCGATGCCCGGCGGGCGCCGGTTCCTCGGGAGGGCTCTCGGCGTGCTGCTTTTCTGCGAAGAAACCCAGTTCTTCGTTTCGACTGATTCGTTTGAGCGCCGCAAGCCCCTCGAGGATAAATTCCGCACCCGAGGCCAGGAGGGCAGGGTCGTCCTTTGCCTTGATCCCCAGGCGTTGGGTCTGTTCGAGCAGACCCTGGATCTTCTTGAAATGGCTGTGGAGTTCTTCGGCGGAATCGTTCGGGGAATACTTCAGTGTTCCGCCCAACTCGAACCACTGAACAATGGAATGGAGAGGAACTCCATCGTAGTACTTCTTGAAGACGCGAGCCGTAGCCTGCCGGATGATGTCACGCACCACGCTGTCCGCCCCGCGCATTTCGCCCTCATATTCCAATTCCACTTTGCCGGTAAGTGAGGGCATGGCCGTGTAGACATCCGAGGGGCGGGGAACAGTCTTGTCTTCGTGGTTCTTCACGGCGCGATACTCGGCGCTGCTGATCACGTTTTCCAGGCAGGTGATGGGCACGCGCTGGCTCACGCCGCTCCGTTTGTCAACCCGCTTCTCCTGCCTCGCCACGAAGGCGACGCTTTCCACAATCTCCCTTAAGAACTCGGGGAGCACCAGCTTGGTGCGGCCGTCGCGATCCGTCCAGGCCTCCTGGGCGGTGATGGCCATGGCATGCTCGAGAGAAGCGGGATAATGGGTGCGGATTTCGGAACCGATGCGGTCCTTCAAAGGAGTAATGATCTTGCCACGCGCGGTGTAATCTTCCGGGTTGGCGGTGAAGACCATCGCCACGTCCAGTGGAAGACGCACGGGGTAGCCCTTAATCTGCACATCGCCCTCTTGCATGATGTTGAACAGCCCCACCTGAATCTTGCCGGCCAAGTCCGGGAGTTCGTTGATGGCGAAAATGCCGCGGTTAGCGCGCGGCAGCAGGCCGTAATGGATGGTCAATTCGCTGGACAAAGCGTGCCCGCCCCGGGCGGCTTTGATGGGATCAAGATCACCTATAATGTCGGCCATCGTCACATCCGGCGTGGCCAGCTTCTCAACAAATCGATCTTCAGCGCCCAGATAATCGATCGGCGTGTCGTCGCCCATTTCCGCCAGGCGCTCGTGGCAGGCCCGGCAGAGGGGGGTCAGCGGGTCGTCGTTGATTTCACAGCCGGCGATATAAGGGATGGAGTCATCGAGAAGCGTGACGAGGGAGCGCAGGATGCGGCTTTTGGCCTGGCCTCGCAGTCCCAGCAGAATGAAATTGTGCCGGGAGAGAATAGCATTGGCAATCTGGGGGATCACCGAATCGTCGAAGCCGATGATGCCCGGGAAGAGCGGTTGGCCTGCCGAGAGCTTGCACAGCAGGTTGGCCCGCATCTCATCCCTGACGCTGACACTCTTGTAGAGAGACTTCTTCAGCTCGCCTAATGTTTTTGCTTTTTGCATTTTTCCCTTAGCCCCAAAACCATTATATGCCTATGCGGATGCCAACTCAACGGAGAAGCTGGCAGGGTCTCCGTTTGAAGTAGAGGCGGCTTTACGCCGCCATTTGGCGAGGTAAACTCGCCGCGACAAATTCAAACTTGGACACTACCGAGAAGCTGGGTAGTTATATGCGCCGGCACAGGCGACCGTCGCCAAGGACCTGGAGGTTCCCAATAGGTGATCGTCGCGGCGCGTGTACGGGGGGGCTTTGTGGCCACCCTGCAAGAAGCTGTGAAGAAATCCGGCCGGCTGTCATCCTGAGAGAGCGTGATTTTTTTGAATGTTGCCGAAAAGTGCCATTGATAACAAATGAGTTAAGTGCTCGAAAATGGCCAAAAATCCAAAAAAATCACAGACTCTGAGCGAAGCGAAGGATCTCCGCAGCTTCTGATGGTCCAACGAGTCAGGAACAACTACAGGGATCCTTCGCTTTGCTCAGGATGACACACTTCGAGTTTTCCTCGCACCTTCTAAACACTAGGGACTCTATTATTGGATCGGCTCGAATCTGGAGCCATTCCAGCCGCAGGCCTTGCTGACCTTTGTGGAATCAACGGGTTTGTCTTGTCCCACCCTGAAGAAGTCTATCGTCGCTTTCCAAACAGGAATGTAAGTCTTTCCGCTCGCCTGGAACTCCACCTCGGCATTGGTCACCGTGCCCGGTGCGCCGGCATTCTTCTCCGGCGGCTGGAGCTTTTGAATCTCTCGGGGGAAGGAGCCGAGGTTGCGCGACTTGAGCGGAGCCGTCCAGAGCGTGGAGAACTCTCCGTGCTCCAGGCGGCGGATCACCATGTTTACTCCCAGAATCTCGGGTCCCTTGCGGAATGGCTCGCGAGTGATCAGGCACTCGACGCCGTCGCCGAGCAGGTCGCGCACCTCTCCGGAGACGATGCCCGGACTCATGTCGGAAAAGGAGAATTCAAGCTCCGGCCCACGCACGTACTTCCCACCCGCGGGCAGGAAGGCTACGAGCCGTGATTCCGGCAGGCCGGAAGACGCCACGAAGCACACCAGCGCCGCGCCCGAGTCCCCTTGCTTCACCAGCCAGCGCACCACCGCAGCCCCCGGGCCTGCTGAACCGCTCGGAGGTTCGAACCTAAGTTGTCGCAGGATCTCTTCGTCACTGGGGAAACGGTCGATGGGAAGGAGTTCCGCCTGGCTCGAATCCGCCCATCCTTCTACCGAAGCCAGCGTCGCAAGCTCGGTGATACGAAGCAGGACCCGCATTCTGCCGTTTTTCGATTCGGTCCTCATCACCGGCACCAGAGCTCCCGCGCCTAAACTCAGCGACATCGTTTTTCGACCTGCCAGTCTTCGCACCGCCTCGAGCGGCCCTTTTTGGAAGTAGCACCATGCAACCGGCCCGCGAGGTCCGCTCTCTCGGGCGGGCAATGTGCGGAGTGCGCCGGTGAGAGTGATGGCGAGAAAGCCAAGAGCCGCAGTCAGGGAGCGCATCGTGTCCCCTATTGTTCACCGGAGGCGGGCGTTTGACAAACAAAATCGCGCCGTTCGAGCCTCGCGCGGCGCGCTTCAAATGAAAAATCTTGACAGACTATGCTTAATACGATAGCCTAGAATGGGAATTTTTGGTGCGTCCGCTATGATCGACCAGACCTCGCCAACGGCACGTTTGATTTGTTTACAAAATCAACCGCCACTGCCCCCTCCTTATCCAAGGAGGGGAAATTACTGGCTCCCCTCCTCAGATGAGGAGGGGGCGGGGGGTGGTGAGCCTTTGTCGCCTTGGCGGGCCTCGTGGCTTGGCGTGAAACCGGTCTGTGTGACGAAAACGGGGAACAAAGCGAGAATGTCTATGAAAACAAAGGACAAGATCAAAAAGTCAACCAAGCTGCGCGTAGGGGCGGTTCGCGAACCGCCCCTACGACGGCATTACAAAAATGTACGAACGATCCAGGAATGTCTATGAAAACAAAGGATCGCTGTGGAAAACTCGCCTACAGGCACGGGTTGCCGACCTGCGTCCTGGCCGCTAGTCTTTTAGTCCTGCTGCCCGCTGCCGGTTCCGCGCGCACGGTCAAAGACCAGACTGGCCGCATGGTCAACGTTCCCGAGAATCCTCACCGGCTGGTTTCCCTTGCTCCCAACATTACAGAAATCGTTTATGCTTTGGGTCTTGGCAATGAACTGGTGGGAGACACGGATAACTGCGACTTTCCGCCTCAAGCCAAGAGCAAGCCTCATGTTGGTACAATGGTGAATCCCAGTTTGGAACGAATTGTGGCGCTGAAGCCCGACTTGGCACTGGGCACTCCGGAGGCTAACCGGCGTGAGACCGCGGACCAGCTTGAACGGTTGGGCGTCCCCGTTTACGGCGTGACGGCGAACACTCTTGCGGGGACTCTGGCCTCGATCGAGGATTTAGGGAAAGTGCTCGGACACGCGGCGGAGGCCAGCCGGCTCGTGGCGCAGATGCAAGCCCGAATTGACCGTGTCGAGAATCGGATCAAGGGCCGGCCCGAGCCCAGAGTTCTTTTCGTGGTTTGGTATCGCCCGTTGATCACCGTCGGCCCAAGCACGTTCATTGCCGACGTCATCCGCGCCGCGGGCGGGAACCCGATCGGGGAGAACCTGAAAGGTGAATGGCCACGCTTGACCCTGGAGGAACTCCTGCCCCTGAGTCCCGACGTAATTCTTTTTCCCAAGACCGAGTCATTTTCTCCCGGCCTGGAGGAATTTCGCGGCCTGCCCGGTTGGAAGGACCTCCGGGCTGTCGAAGACGGCCGCATGTACTTCGTTTCCGAGACCATCGAGCGGTCCGGCCCGCGCCTGGTGGATGCACTGGAAGAGTTGGCGAATCTACTGCACCCGAGGCAGCCTTGATGAATCTTGGCGCCTGCGCGGCAAGAACTGAATCGCGAGCCTCGAATCTGATCTAAGATGACTGTTCGCTGCTGTTTGATCTTGAATCCGGATTATTCGATGATGTTTCAGCGCGGCCTGATTTCGAATCTTGAGCCGGCGATTCTTGAGGATGTTTCGTTGCCGTTTGATCTTGAATCTGGAATCTGGAATCTGAAATCCTGAGATGACCGTTTCCGCCACACCCCGCAATGTGATCATGGTTTCCACGGCATTGTTTCTGCTTCTCGCCGTGGTGGTGTTGGCATCGCTGACGATGGGGGCGGTGCACTTACCTTTGCGGGCAGTCTGGGGAGTGCTGGCCGCGCGCGGGGGACATTCCGAAGCGGCGGTCATCGTGCTTCAGATTCGCCTCCCACGGATTCTTCTGGCCATTCTTGTGGGTGCGGCGCTTTCGGTCGCAGGCACAGGACTTCAGGCGCTGCTTCGCAATCCGCTGGCCGATCCCTACGTGCTGGGAATCTCCAGCGGCGCTGCGGTGGGCGCCATTTTCGCGCTTTGGATCGGCGGGCGCCTGGCCGCAGCCTCACCCCTGGCCGCCTTCGCCGGCGCCATGGTGACCATGGTTTGGGTTTACTTGCTGGGAAGGAGCGGCGGGCGTATGGCGAGTTACACGCTGATCCTGGCCGGAGTGATTACGGCCTCGTTCCTGTCCGCCATCATCCTGTTCATGCTGACCCTGCTTCCTACGCGCGATGTGCGCGGCATCGCGTTCTGGCTGATGGGTGACCTTAGTGTGACACCCATGACGGAGTTGCGCATCCTCGCTCCTGCCATCGTGCTGGCCATTGCCGGCGTGTATGTGCTCGCCAAGGATTTGAATGTTCTGCTCCTGGGCTCGGAGGAGGCGGCGCACCTGGGAGTCAACGTGGTGCGCGTCGAGTTGGGAGTCTATATTCTCGCGTCGTTCCTGACCGGAATCGCGGTCGCCACCAGCGGCGCGATCGGCTACTTGGGCCTGCTGGTGCCGCACCTTGGCAGAATGCTGGTGGGGAACGACCACCGCACGCTGCTCCCCACCGCCGCCCTGGGAGGTGCTATTCTTCTGGTGCTGTCCGATACACTGGCGCGCACGGCGCTGGCCCCGTCGGAACTGCCGGTCGGCGCCGTCACCGCCGTGGCCGGCGCGCCCGTGTTCATTTACCTGCTGCGCAAGACGGCGGGATAGGATGGTGAATTGTAAATTATACATTGTTCATTATTAGCATGCGATATATCTATTAAATAACTGACAGCATAGAGTGGCAACATATCGGTGAGCATTGCGTCATGTGTTGGGCATTTCAAATCTCAAATTTCAACTCTCCGTTCGAGTGGCAACCTATTTGTCAGCATTGTGTGAGGCGTCTTGAATCTGAAATCTGGAATTTCAAACCGCCCTTCGACTGACCACTGATAACTGACGACTGACAACTGCCATGCCCGAACCCCACCACCATCTGCGCGTCGACGGAGTTTCGTTCCGCTACCCGCACTTCGAGCTCGCTTCCACAAGCTTCGAGGCGCGTTCGGGAGAAGTCATCGCCATTATTGGGCCGAACGGTTCGGGCAAGTCAACCCTCCTCGAAATTGTCAGCGGTCACCTTGCGCCCCAACAGGGGACCGTGACGCTGGATGACGCGGACCTTCATCGGCTTCCGCCTCGCCCTTTGGCGCGCCGCGTGGGCTTGGCCCGGCAGGAGACCATCCTCTTGTTCTCATTCGAGGTGCGTGAATTCGTTCGCCAGGGACGTCACCCTCACTTGGGCCGCAGTCTTTTCGAGTCTGCTGAAGATGAACGCTGGGTGGACTGGGCGATTGAAAAGACCCATCTGGAGGAGTTTGTCGGGCGGCGTGTGCTGGAGATGAGCAGCGGGGAATTCCAGCGGGCAGTGCTGGCCCGAACGCTGGCCCAGAGACCGCAACTTGTGCTCCTGGATGAGCCCACCGCCAATCTGGACATCGGCTACCAGATTGAGATGTTCCGTTTGCTGCGGCATCTCGCGATCTCGGAACGTTTCATCGCCGTTGTGGTCACCCACGAATTGAATCTTGCCTCGCAGTTGGCGGATGAGTTGATCTTGATGGATCGTGGCCGATGCCTGGCGAAAGGCGCGGCGGAGGAGGTTCTCCAACCGGAATTGCTAAGCCGAGTGTTCCGCACTCCCATCCTCGTCGACCGCAACCCCTCGAGCGGCCGTCCCCGCGTGACGTGGGTTGCCCCGCCAGGCTGACGTCCACCTGCTTGTAGGGGGACGGCTTGCCGTCCCCGCTCTTTGCGCGGCAGAAAAGCAATTCAAATGGCAAATGGCAAAGGTCAAATGGCAAATGGTTTAGGATTCTTGAAATACCAAATTGCAAACCATTTGAAATCTGCCATTTGCCTTTTGCCATTTGAATTGCTTTTGGAGTCCTTGCGGTTTCACCTTGCCATCCATCCGCCATCGACAGTCATGATCGCTCCATGCACATAATCCGAAGCAGCGGACGCAAGGAACACCACGGCGCCCGTGAGGTCCTCGGGTTCGCCCCAGCGCCCGGCAGGAATTCGAGCCAGGATGGTGGCGGCGCGCCTCTCGTCGTTGCGCAGCGCCTGGGTGTTGTCAGTGTTGATATAACCCGGTGCGATGGCGTTGACGTTAACGCCTCGCCCCGCCCACTCGTTCGCCAGAGCCTTGGTGAGTTGAGCTACTCCACCCTTGCTGGCCGCATAGCCGGGAACCAGAATTCCACCCTGAAACGCCAGCAGGGAAGCGACGAAGATGATCTTGCCGCGGCCTCGCTCCACCATCCGCTTCCCGATCTCGCGGCTCAGAACAAACTGCGCGTTGAGGTTGACTTCGATCACCTTATCCCAATACTCATCCGGGTGCTCGGCGGCAGGCTTTCTTAGAATGATCCCCGCGTTGTTCACCAGAATATCAATCGCCGGACAATCGGCGGCTAGGCTCTCGAGGAATCGGTAAAGCGCCTTGCGATCACTGAAATCGCAGCTATAGCCCCGGAAATCGCGGCCCCGCGCCCGGACCTCTCTCTCCACTTGGCTGCCGGCTTTCTCCAGTGAGGCGCTGACCCCAATAATATCCGCTCCGGCCTCCGCCAGCGCCAGAGCGATGGCCTTTCCGATTCCGCGCCTGCAGCCCGTCACCAGGGCAATTTTCCCTTCGAGTTTGAACAGATCGAGAATTTGCATATCGCATTGCTCCCGAATTCACCGCATATGACACAGCGCGGCATAGCCCCAACCAAAAGCAGATTCTTCGCTCCGCTCAGAATGACATGTCATCCTTTGCTCCGCTTAGAATCACATGTCATCCTGAGCGGAGCGAAGGATCTGCTTTTCTCCGCGAACTCTGTGCCCTCTGTGGCAAGTCTTCGCTCGTCACTCGTCACTTGTCACTGTACTTCCACCAGGACTTTCATCACCGCGCCGCCTCGTTCCATCTGCTCCAATCCTGACTGCACCTCTTCCAGAGGGTAGGTTTGGGTGATGAGGTGATCCAGAGGCAGCGCGCCTGACGCAGCCAGTCGAATCCCCGCTTCAAAGTCCTGATGCTCGTAAACGCGCGTCCCCCGCAACTGTAATTCGCGCCAGAAAAAGCGGAAGAGGTCGACCTTGGGAGGTTCGGCAAATATCGCCACCACAACGATGCGTCCCCGCGTGCGCGGGAGTTTGGTCATCAATTCGGCGCCTGCTGCTGACCCGGTCACTTCGAAAACCACGTCCGCGCCGGCTCCTTGGGTTTGGTCAATCACATACTTTGAAAAGTCTTCTTGCCGGGGATCCATGACCTCGAGTCCCAGGCTCCGGAGAAGCTGCAATCGGTAGGCGTTGATCTCTGAGACCAGGACGCGCGCGCCTCGGCTCTTCGCCACCAACGCAACCAGCGTACCGATGGGTCCACCCCCTAGCACCACCACGTATTCGCCTTCTTCAACCGCGCCCAGGCGCGTGGCGTGGCAGGCCACGGAGACCGGCTCGACCAGCGCGGCAATACGGAATGGCAGGCTGGTGGGAAGATGATGGAGTGTGTGTGCGGGCACGGTCCAATAAGTTTGCATGGCCCCTGGTGTGTCGATGCCCATGAATTTCAGATTTTGGCAAATGTGGTTGTGACCCGCCCGGCAAGCCGGGCAATTCTTGCAGGGATCGAGGGGCATCACGGTCACCGCATCGCCAACTGCAAACCCCTCCACCCCCGGCCCCAGGGCCGAGATCGTGCCGCACATCTCATGCCCGATAACCTGGGGCGGGTGAACCCGGTGGTCCATTTTCCCGTGGAAAATGTGCAGATCCGTGCCGCAGATGCCGCAATAGGCCACCTTGATTTGCGCTTGCCCGGGGCCCGGTTCGACGGCGGGCTGCGGACCGCTACTCATCTGCGCGTTTCCGACGTAAAATGCAGCTTTCATGCTTCACCTCATCCGCAGTGTGCCTTCGAAGCCAGTCTTCGCGCCAGGCAGGCGCCGAAAGGCGCAACGCTCATGAAACCGGAAGGCGGAACTTACGCCTTGATCCTCTTTTGTCCCAGAGACAAGCTGATCCACATCGGCAAACTCGGCGCGCTCGAACTGCGCCGCGGCTTCTACGTTTACGTAGGCAGCGCGCTGGGCCCGGGAGGCGTGCGCGCCCGCGTCGCGCACCACGCGCAGTTATCGCCGCGGCCGCACTGGCACATCGATTACCTGCGGCCTCACCTGTTACTCGACCGCGTCGGGTACTCGTACGGCCGGATTCGTCGCGAGCATCGCTGGGCTCGCTTCATTCGTGCGCTGAAGGGAGCTTCCGTTCCCCTCGCGGGATTCGGCTCCTCGGATTGCCGGTGCGAAGCGCATCTGTTCTACTTCGCGACGCGGCCGTCGCTGAGATGCCTTGCGGACTTTGTTACCTTTCGAGTCTGAATCCGATCTTCAGCGTGACTTGAAATTCCGCCACCGCTCCGTCCACGATCCTTCCCCGCTCCTCCACAACCTGGAACCAATCCATACTCCTGAGGGTCTTTGCTGCTTCAGCGACCGCTGCCTTGGTAGCTTCGGCAAAACTCTTGGGTGAGGTTCCAACCAGTTCTGTGATTTTGTATATTCCCGGCATCAATTTCCTCCATTGTGAATTTGCCTTGCGACGCTAATGATTTTAACCTCAAATCGTTTAGGCGAGAGAATGGATTTGAGCTATGGAGGGTGATTGGGCGATTTGGTTTGCGGGCGCTGCTTGCCGCGTACCGTCCAAGTGCGATTCGCAGCGGCGAGTTTAGCTCGCTGAATGGCGGCGTAAAGCCGCCTCTACTTCAAACTGAGACACTGTCGCTGACCACAGCTGCTTGACAGTTTTCCCAGCCCCTCATAGAATTTTCTAGTTGAAGCTCATGGGAGTCCGAAAAGGTTGCTCATGGACAAGAAGAAAGCCGACTATTACAAGAAGTGCCTCGTCTCCACGCAAGAGGATCTGTTGCGGCTGGTGACGAAATCTGAGCGTGACGGTCGTGAAGCGGACGAAGACCCGACTCAGGATGTCGCTGACAAAGCCGCCAACTCGTACACGAAGGAGTTCCTCTTCCACCAGAGCGACGAGAATCGGCGCGTCCTCGTATTAGTCGACGAAGCCTTGGAACGCCTCAAGAATGGCACTTACGGCTTCTGTGTGTCCTGTCAAGGAGAGGTTCAGGTAAAACGCCTGGAAGCGGTTCCCTGGGCGCGGCATTGCATCGAATGCCAGGAAAAGCAGGACCAGGGTTTGCTCTAACGCACCACCCCTTGCCCCTCCTCGCCGAGGAGGGGAGTGAACGGGCCTGCTCCCCTCCTCGGTGAGGAGGAGACCGAGGGGCGGTGACCGAAAGCGAGGTCAGCCTTCTCTCTCGCCGTCAACCACAAAGCGCCAACCCCTTCCCTCCTATCGGAACTGTTCGGCACCCTGTGTGCCGTAGTGTTTCCTACCAATTGTTTGCTCTGCGGCCTGGAACTTGAGCGACCGGGCGGCACTTCCGTTTGCCCGCTCTGTTGGGAAAGCCTTCAACCGTGGCTAGGCGCTCACTGTCAATGTTGCGGTCTTCCGCTTGCTTCAGAGCAAACGGCGGAACTTCCTGACGCGCTTTGTGCTCCTTGCCGCCTGGGCGAGCAGGACTTCGAGATGGCCAGGAGTTATGGGCTCTATACGGGAAACTTGCGGAAGACAATTCTCCATTTGAAGTTCTATGGGCGCGAGCATCTGGCCAAGCGCCTGGGCGGACTGTTGCTGCGGCCGTTCGAGGCGCTGACAGAGCAGGGTTCAGCGCTGGTCGTTCCGGTTCCACTGCACACATCGCGAAGCCGCCAAAGAGGGTTTAACCAGGCTGAACTGCTGGCGCGAGGCCTGGTCCGCAAGGTCGGGCGAAAGGAGCGCGGACTGCAATTGGCTGTGGATTTGCTGATCCGCGTCCGCCCCACGCTTCCTCAAGTTGGATTGAGTCCTAGCGCACGCCGCGAGAATGTTCGAGGGGTATTTTCCGTTTCACAGCCCGAACGGGTGCGCAACCGCACGGTGATGCTGGTTGACGATGTGATGACTACCGGGGCGACTTTTTCGGCTTGCGCCGCTGCACTCAAGCGGGCCGGCGCCACGCGAGTTCTGGCGGTGTCTTTGGCGCGTGCCACGCCCCAGTTTCCAGATACAGTGGTTAGTGGCTAGTGGTTAGTGCCGAGTGCGGGGCGCCTGGCTATCGTTTTATAGAGACCAATCACTAGTCACTAACGGATAGCCGTTGGCCGCTGGTTTTCTGGCAGAACCACTAGCCACTAACCACTAGCCACTGGCCACTTCTTTTTAGTAGGATGAAACTTATGTCGGAGGAGAACCACCAACGGGCGCTGCAAGAACCGGTGCTCGTTTTGAACGCCACCTACGAGCCCATTAACGTCACGGCCGTCCGCCGCGCGCTGGTCCTTATCCTGAAAGGCGTGGCGACCGCAGAAGAAGACGATGGCAGCTTCATTCATGCCGCGCGGGTGGCAGTTCGCATCCCTTCCGTCATCCGGCTGCTGGAATTCAGGCGCATTCCCTACCAGACGCGCGCCCTCTCCAGAAAGAACCTGCTGTTGCGCGACCGCTACACCTGCCAGTTCTGCGGCAGCACCTTGCCTGCACATGAACTTACCTTGGATCACGTGATTCCGCGCTCGCGCGGGGGCCGCACGGATTGGGATAACCTGGTCGCCTGCTGCCACAAGTGCAACAATCTGAAAGGTGACCGGCTCCCCGAAGAGGCGGGGCTGAAACTTCTGAGGCCGCCGCGCCCGTTTACACTGCATACCAGCCGTCAGATCATGCGCATGATGGGCCGCTCCGACGAGCGTTGGCGAAAATACCTGTTCTGCTGATGTGAACCTACCTGAGTCTCGAAGTTCAATACGCCGAAGCGATGCGCTGCTGCTGGCCTTATTGGTGGCTCTTGCGGTTCTTCCTTACCTTACCACTCTCCACAACTTCTTCGTTTATGACGACATCCCGCAAATTTTGAATAATCCCTATCTTCAAAACTTCCATCATTTGAAGGATATCTTCACTACGCCCGTGTGGTCGTTCCTTGGCGGAGATTATCCTCGCAACTACTACCGCCCCTTGATGTCATTCGGATATCTGCTCTGTTACCAGTTTTTTGGCCCCATTCCCTGGCCATTTCACCTGGTGAACATCGTTCTGAACGCGCTGGTGGTCCTCGTGTTGTTTTTTGTGACTTGGCGCATGTTCGATGACCGACTGCCGGCATACATCGCCTCCGGCTTGTTCGCCATTCATCCGGTCCACTCGGAATCAGTGGCCTGGATCGCCGCCGTGACAGATCTGGAATTGGCCTTTTTCTTTCTGCTCACGTTCTGGTTTTTTCTGGGACTTTCGGAGTGGCGAGGCCGAAAACTGATTCTCGGTCATCTGGCGATGGCCGCGAGTTTTGCTCTGGCTTTGCTGGCCAAGGAACCCGCCGTCACTCTGCCGGTGCTGGCCACGCTTTTCGAACACGCCTGCCGTGAGGATCGTCGTGCGACCAGTACCTCGACGAAGCTGTCGCGTTACGGCCCGCTCTGGTTCCTGGCGCTGGGGTATTTGGCATTCCGAATCCACTTTGTGGGCGGCATGGCCGGCAGATCCCAGTTTCCCAACATGGGGCCGGACGTGGTCTTCTTCTCCGCCCTCCAACTGGCCGGGCAGTACGTCTGGAAGCTCCTCTGGCCCGCCTCGCTTTGCGCTTTCTATACCTTTCACATGAGCACGAGTTTTTCCGATCCGCGCGTCATCGCAGGCGCCGTGGCGTTGGCTGCGTTGACATTGTTGATTGTTCTCTGCTGGAAGCGCGCACGCCTGGTGAGCTTCGGGCTGATCTTTTTCCTCCTCAACCTGGCACCTGTTTTGTACTCGCCCTGGATGTCCGCCAACACTTTCACTGAACGCTACCTTTATTTGCCTTCGGTGGGATTCTGCTGGGGTCTGGGTTGGGCGGGTGCCAAGTTGTGGAGAGAAACGGCAATCGGCGGCTATGAGCACCAGCAGTCGTGGCGTCCTCGGGTCTGGGGAGCCGTCGCCGTCATTTCCGCGCTCGTCCTTGCGCTCCTCTGCGTGTGGCGAATCGTGCGGCGAAACCGCGATTGGCACGACGACGAACGGCTCTACAAGGCCACCATCGCCGCACAGCCTGACGCTTACATCATGCGCCTCAACCTCGCGGGTATCTACCTCGACCGGGACGACCTGGACGACGCGGAACGGGAGTTAGTCGCCGCGGATAAGACTGCGCCGGATTATCCCGTGATTCTTAATAACCTTGCCTTGCTCAATATGAAACGGAAGCGCTACAACGAGGCGCTGGGTTACCTGATTCGCTCCCTCTTAAAGGACTCCAAAGAGCTTCAGCCCCACTTGTTCCTGGGGGAACTGTACGATCAGACCGGACAAACGGCTTATGCAGAAAAGGAATTCCGAACGGCGCTGGTGCTTTCCCCGTTGAGCGTGCGCGCTCACGTCGGGTTAGCTGATTTCTATTTCGATCATGGAAGACTTGCGGAGGCTGAAAAGGAATACCAGGAATCCCTTCGCGTGATCAGGACGCCTCGCGGTTATTGGGGCGTTGGGCTGGTGTCCTGGCGTGAGGGCAAGTACGCGGAAGCCGAGCGCGCCTTTCAGCAAGCCAAAGCACTCGACCCCGCTTCCGGCCGCGCTCATATTATGTTGGGTTTGCTTTATACGGATACCAAAAGGGATCGTGAGGCCCTGGAAGAATTGCAGACCGGTTTGAAAAGCGAGCCCGGCAATCAGCAAGCTTTGGAAGCAATCAAGAAACTCCAAAGCCAAGTGCCGTGACGCACCTCCCCAGCCGGGTGGGCGTTGATGACGGCAAGGAAGAATGCTACTCTCAAGCTATGCCATTTGGACCGGACATAATCGTCACAGATCCCGAGAGTTCTGACATCGTTTTGGTGGTTGAGGCAAAGACCAGCGAGCGGAACCTGCCGACCTCGGAAAGTAAGTTAAAAAGGTATATGGTGGGCATGCGCTGCCCCGTCGGCATCCTAGTCACACCGAAGCGGTTTCGGTTGTATCGCGACCGGTACCTGGGCACATCTGAGGATTCGATCACGCGAGTGGCCGAGTTCGATACCAAGCATGTTCTCAAATTCGAGATCTCTGAGGACGACCGTAGGGGTGAGTATCAATTTGTACGGCTGATACAGGCATGGCTCGAGGGCTTGAACTCCGAGGCGGGTCTGCGGCAACTGCCTGATGATCTGAGACGTGCTGCGCAATTGTATATTTTCCCAGCGGTCTCGCAAGGTGTTGTCCGGGCGCGCAGCCTTCGACCACCCACCAACCTTAGAGCCTATAGCACATGAAGCACGTGTTTGTGGAGACGAACTGGGTCGTCGAGTACGGGGCACCCGAACACGTCCGACCGCCGAAAGCTTTGGAACTGGTGGAGAGGGCTGAGGTTGGAAAGCGCCGGTTGTATTTGCCCTCCATCTGTCTGACGGAATCGCGACACCCGATCCGAAAGAAATTCAAGCCTCGTGCTACGTCCGATTCTTTGCGGAGCTACTTGGCCTGGGCTTCAAAGCGGGGGACATTGAAGGCTGGGGACTCCGAAGCTGTCCGGCGCACGCTTGACAAGTATGAAGGCACGGTCCTCGCTGAGCTGGATCACCTTGACGATCGGATGAAGTGGTTGTGTAAACATCCCGCAATTGAGGTGTTTTTTCTCAGCGAGAAGATGCTGGCTCGCGTGGTGGAGCTTTCGCTCCAAAACCTCGACCTGAAGCCCTTCGATCAGGCCATTCTTGCGGCTGTACTCGTGCGCGCCCAGGAGTTGCGCGATTCGGGCGCGGAGGACGTCGCATTCTGTGAACTGGACGGGGATCTTCAGCCTTGGGATAAGGACGGGCGGCCGAAAGAGCCCTTGCACACTCTCTACGCTGACGCGGCAGTGTTGGTATATGGCGACTTCGCAATGGAGACAGCTGCAAGGCTACAGAACTCGCCCCAAACGTGATTCGAGAGGTTAGTTTCAGCTCCAAATCCTGTCCCAGGAACGTTCCTTATCCCAATCCGTGGTAGGTTCGAAATAACCCGTTCCCGGCATCAGATGCCGTCTCACCAGGTCCTCGTCGAGCGTCACGCCTAACCCGGGCGTCTCAGGAACGGTAATATAGCCTTTATAGATGATGGGCTTGTCGATGCCTTCCACCAGGTCCTGCCACCAAGGCACATCCAGAGAGTGATTTTCGAGCGCTAGAAAGTTCTCGGTGGCGGCGGCGCAGTGAACGCTTGCCATGCAGCCGATCGGCAGGCCGGCGTAGTGCATCGCCATGGGAACGCCGTACTCCATGGCCGCGTCGCCGATCTTGTGCGTCTCGAGAATTCCACCCGAGGTGGCGAGATCGGGATGAATCTTGCCGACGGCATGACGTTCGCACAGCTTGATGAAGTCTTCCTTCAAGTAGATGTCTTCGCCGGTAAGGGTCGGTGTAGGGCTTTCCTCCGTGATGCGTTGCCACAGGTCCGTGTACTGCCAGGGAATCAAGTCCTCCATCCAAGAAAGATTGTATTTCTCGTAAGCCTTTCCCAGCCGCATGCAGGATTTCACGCCGATATGGCCGAGGTGATCCATGGAGAGCGGGATTTCCATGCCCACCGCTTCCCGAATCGCCGCCACGTACTCGCAGAGCAGGTCGATCCCCTTGTCCGTCACCTCGGTCGCCACGAACGGGTGCGGGAGAAATCTCTCTTCCCAACTGCTCAGTCCCGATGGTCGGGTCACAGTGCCTGGAGTGTCTTGCACCATGTCGATTCCCAAATCCATCTTCAGCCACGTCAGGCCCATTTCTTCTTTGCGGATTTTCATGTTCCGGGCGTAAACCTTGGGATCCTTCGACTCCGTGGTGTCGGCATAGATGCGAATCCGGTCGCGGAATTTGCCGCCCAACATCTGGTAAACAGGCGTCCCATACACTTTTCCAGCGATATCCCAGAGCGCCATTTCGATGGAGACCACGCCTCCTGCTTGCCGGGCATGCCCGCCAAATTGCTTGATCTTCCGGAAGAGGAAGTCGATGCGAAGCGGGTTCTCACCCAGAATGCGGCTTTTCAACATCAGCGCATAAGTGGCGCTGGCGCCGTCCCGAACCTCTCCGAGTCCGTAAACGCCTTGATTGGTGTCGATCCGGACGATCGTGCAGGGACTCGGCCCGGGTTTTACGACTGTCGCCACCCGCAAATCGGTGATCTTGAGAGTCGAAGGGCTGGAGTTCGTGTTTACGTTCTTCACCTCCGCCTCGGCTCCGGCATCGCTTCCCACCAGCGCTCCTCCCAACATCGCGGCCGAGGTTTTCAAGACTTCTCGCCGGCCGAGCGTCGTATCGTTGTGGCTGGACATCGTTTTTCTCCTAGTCAGGCAAAAACCAAGAACAATTCAAATGGCAAATGACAAAGATCAAACGGCAAATGGTTTGCATTTTTCAGATAGCAAATTACCGAGCATTTGGATACTGCTAAGAGAGCTGCAATAGGTGTGACCCCCTCACCCGTCACGCTCCGGCTGATGAGAGCGCCGGAGCGTGACACCCTCTCCCCACGGGAGAGGGCTGCCATTTAACTGCCCACCTGCCCACCTGCCGATCTGCCGACCTGCCGACTGCCCACTGCCTACTCGTCTTTCCTCCGCACCTTCGACCCCTTCGAAGCGCAGTACTGATTGAACTCTTCGTTCATCTGGTGCGTCCACTTGCCGTCAATTTGCCCAGGGGTGTATTTCTGTTGCCGAAGCATCAAGTGGCCCCACTCGTCAACCATGTGAATCGTTTCGGCGCGGTCAGCCACTTCCTCGCACAGTTGCGGAGGGACGAAGGTAACTCCTTCGACATCCGTCACCGCCACATCGCCGGGCATCACGGTCGCTTGTCCGATGCGGATTGGGACGTTGATGCCCATCAGCATAACATTGCGCAGAGCGGACGGATCCACGTCCCGCGTGTAGACGCGAAAGCCCTCGATCTCGCTTATCCCCGACTCGTCGCGAACCGCCCCATCTACAATCAGGCCCGTGTGACTTTTGGTGTAAATCGAGGTCCCGAGATTGTCGCCGATGAGCGTGCCGTCCTTGACCTTGCCGAATAAATCCGCAACCAGAATGTCGCCCGGCTGGAGGATGTCAATGATCCAGGAATTCTGCGCGCCCACTCGATGCTCCGCCTTGCCGTGCTCGGCGATCACGGCGTTCACGTCCGGCCGGACCGGCATAAACACGGCGGTCACCACCCTCGCCGCCAGGCGCGGGCCCGGATTGATGATGTGCCAGTGGCCTTCGAATTGGTTAATAAACCCATGCCCCATGAGCACGCCCCAGGCTTCTTCCGCATCCACTGTCGCCATGCGTTTCAATAGTTCATCAGACACCTTCGGCCGTCCATCCTCGAACCGCTCGCCCTTCCATTCCCGGGTCAACTCGAGCCGCTGCTCCTTGCTGAACATCCCAATCTGCGCCCATCCGCACACGCTGAATCCCAGGCTAACGATTATTAATGCCAGTAAAGTGAGCTTCTTATTCACGTCTCCGCCTCCTCAATCGAATTCGCAAAGTATAGCAGGGAATGCGGTTCGTGATACACTCGATCTGGTTAGGGCTGCGAAATACGTTCGCAGTCCCCGTTAAGGTGCTCGAGTGAACCGCGCCGCCGATTGGCTAAAGCAGGCCGAACGAGACTTGGGACTCGCTGAAACTGCGATCGACGCGAAGTATTATGAGTGGGCCGCCTTTGGCGCACAGCAAAGTGCGGAGAAAGCGGTGAAGGCCCTGATTCAATCCTTACATGGGTCGGTGCGAGGGCATTCGATAACGGAGATGTTGCGCCAACTGCCACCTGCGGTGCAAGTCCCGACGCAGGCCCTAGCCGGCGCCCAGGGGCTCGACCGAGTCTACGTAACCTCACGTTACCCTAACGGGTTCGCTTCCGGGGCGCCGGCCGACTATTTTAACGAGGAGACTGCCCGAGAGTTGGTGGGACATGCCCGAAGAATTCTCGAGTTTTGCCGAAGTCAAATTCCTTGACCACCGCCAAATCCTCTGTGACCTGCGCGAGGCAGTCCGCGAAGCCAAGGCCGAGCATCCGGAGATTGTCAAGGTGTTGCTTTTTGGCTCGCTCGTGCAGGGAAATTGGACGGCCGATAGCGATGCGGACTTGATCGTGGTGGTGCGCAGGGAATTCCCCGATTTCCTCAACAGCCGCGCCCCTTACCAGGTTTTCACCCCTGCAATCCCCACAGACTCGCTCGTGTATTCCGAACGCGAGTTCGAACACCTGTCTGCCGACCCGGAGAGCTTTCTCGCCCGGAATCTTCCCAACGCCGTCGAACTGTAGCCGCGAGTTCACCTCGCCAATTCCCGCAGCTACTTCGTGCGCTTCGCGGTCCATTCCCGGTCGAAGCGTTCACTGTGAGCGGTTCCCTTCATGGCATCGCCGTCAACCGTGGCGGAGTACTCGATGACGAACGTGCCGTTGTCTGTCTCACGTTTAACGGTGAAGGCGACTTTGTTGCCGGTGACCGTGCCCTCGAAGTTAGCATCGCCACGAGGACTGGTGAGGGTGCCGGTGATCTTGCCGCCGTCTTGTGTGATGGTCAGGGTTTGGGTCATGGGGCCGTTGCGCCCCTGGGACGACACTTCCCACGTCCCCGCGACCTTTGCGGGTTCGTCGGCGGCCGCCGCCATCCCGCAGATCAACAACAGGCCGCATGTCAATGCAAACGCCAAGAAACAGGCAATTCTCTTCATAGAAGACTCTCCTTTGATCGATTGTGGTGCAATCAAGTCCCTAGACGCCTTGGGGCATGAGGCGGTTACAGGGCAGGTCGTTTCTTTTCTGCCTACCTTGACCTCTCTTGACCCTAAAGAACACCCACGCCGCCGGGTTCCTCGTGGGGACACTGGTTCGCAATACCGGGAGATTAGGGACAAGTAGTCCCGGAACACGAAACAGTGGCCAGCGACGTGCTTGGACGTAGGTGTCAGGCGTCAAAAGACCTGACGCCGGGCAAAGATGATGAAAAAGGAAACAATCAGTTCGGAACCGGCAACATTATTGTCCCAGTCCCCACCGGGGATTTTTCAGCAGGCCGGAGACGATGCGCGGGGAGAGGGTCAAAAGCGACAGCGACAAATTGTGTCAGGGACAGCCTGTCGTTGCCACCCCGTTCTTTGCGCTCGCTTGCGTCTCATTTAGCCCTGCGTTAGGTCTCTTCGCGAAGGGAGCAAGCACCGTTGAATGTCGCGACTGTCGTCTCTGATTCTGCACAAGTTATTCCCCAGGTTGAATCATTAGCTCACACCCGGATTCGCGACTGCTATCAATGCGGGAAGTGCACAGCGGGTTGCCCGATGGCGGCCGGAATGGATTCTGGGCCAACACACCTCATTCGCCTCCTGCAAATAGGCCAAACAGAAAAAGCGCTCCGCGCGCAGGGCATGTGGCAATGCGTCTCGTGCCAGACCTGTTCTACACGCTGCCCGAAGTCCGTGGATTGCGCGGGAATAATGGACGCGTTACGGCAACTGTCTTTCGAGCGCGGCGTGACCACGCCTGAGCAGCAGCGCACCGTGCTTTTCCAGAAGGCATTTCTCGCCAATATCCGGCGCAACGGCCGGCTGAATGAGTTGGAGTTAATTGGGGAGTTCAAACTAACCACTTTCCTTAGCGGGCGAAGCGTCGCGTTTCTCCTTAAAGACGCGACCTTGGCTCCGGAATTGATGAAGCGCAAGAAATTCCATCTGGTGGGCGAGAAGGCCCACGACCGGGCCGTGGTGGCCCGCATATTTGCGCGTTGCATGGACAATTCACCCTTATGAATCTGGCTTACTATCCCGGCTGCGCTTTGCACGGCTCTTCGAACGACTACGAGCAATCGCTTCGGGCTTGCCTGGGGGCCCTGGACGTCCAGCTAAAAGAACTCGACGACTGGATTTGCTGCGGGGCCACCGCCGCGCACTCGCTGAACCAGAAACTCGCCGTGGCGCTACCCGCGCGCAATCTGGCCCTGGCTGAGAGCAAAGGGTTCCACGAAATGCTGGCGCCCTGCCCGATGTGCTCGATGCAACTGCTCAAAGCGCGCAAGGAGCTGGCGGAAAACGAGGCTCTGCGCCGCAGCGTGTCGGAGATCGTGGAACTCGAAGTGCGCGGCGAAGCAAAAGTGCTGAACCTGATCCAACTCTTTGAGGCGATTGGCATGGACCGGCTCAAAGCGGCGGTGAAGGTTCCGCTCAGTTCGCTGAATGCGGCCTGCTATTACGGTTGCCTGCTGACGCGGCCCCCCGAGGTTGTCGAATTCGACGACTTCGAGCAGCCCCGCTCGATGGAGAAGATCCTGGAGTCGTTGGGCGGCAAGACGGTGGATTGGAATTACCGCACCGAGTGTTGCGGGGCCGGGATGACCATGGCCAACGAGCAGACGGTGCTCGACCTCTCGCACAAGATTCTGACCAATGCCCAGCAGCACGGAGCCAACTGCCTGGTAGTGGCTTGCCCCATGTGCCACGTAAACCTGGACATGAAGCAGCCCAACATCGAGCAGCATTATGGCGTGAAACATGCCATGCCAATCTACTACCTGTCCGACGTAGTCGGCTTGGCGCTGGGATTCGAGCCCGAGGCATTGGGTGTTAACCGTCATTTCGTTCCCGGAGTTGCTCGTAGCGCTGACCTTCGGGTCAGCAAGCCGGCTGCCGGACCAAAGGCTGGTGTCACGGCGAACGACGGCGGACCAAAGGCCGCTGCAACGGCGAAGATTAGCACGTAAGAGACTACGTCACCCCCGCGCACGCGGGGGTCCACGCCCTAGGACAATCTGGATTCCCGCTTTCGCGGGAATGACGTGATTTTCGACGGGGAAAGCGTAGGAGAGCATGTCCCGAATCGGGGTCTTCATTTGCTGGTGTGGCGAGAACATTGCCCGCACGGTGGACGTGGATGAGGTCACCAGGCAGGTGTCGGAATTTCCCGGTGTGCGTTGCGCGGTGAACTACAAGTACATGTGCTCGGACCCGGGCCAGGCCCTGGTGCGCGAAGGGATTGTCCGCGAGCGCCTGGACGCCTTGGTGGTGGCTTCCTGCTCTCCGCACATGCACCTGCGCACTTTCCGCAGCGCCGCATCGCTTGCCGGCCTGAATCCTTACCGCGTCGAAATGGCCAACATCCGCGAACACTGCTCCTGGGTTCACCCGAACCGTGCCCAGGCCACGGCCAAAGCAGTGCAATTGATCCGCCTGTCGGTGGAGAAAGCGCGGCGCGACCACGAACTCGAGCCGATTCGCGTCCCGGTGACCCGTCGCGCATTGGTGATCGGCGGCGGGGTGGCAGGAATTCAGGCCGCGCTGGACATCGCGAATTCCGGCTATGAAGTGGTGATGGTGGAACGGGAGCCCTCGATCGGCGGGAAGATGGCGGGCCTCTCCGAGACGTTTCCCACCCTCGACTGCTCGCAGTGCATCCTGACGCCACGCATGGTGGAAGTGGGCCAGCATCCCAAGATCAAGCTCTATAGTTATTCGGAAGTGGAAACGGTGAGTGGCTACGTGGGCAACTTCAACGTCACCATCCGCCAGAAAGCGCGTTACGTTGACATCAAAAAGTGCACCGGCTGCGGCGAATGCTGGAACGTTTGCCCCCTGAAGCGCAACCCCAGCGAATTCGATTACGCCATGGGGATGCGCCCGGCCATTTACGTTCCGTTCCCTCAGGCCGTGCCGGCGCGCCCGGTGATCGACGCGAAGGTCTGCGCCAAGATCATCCGCAACGGCTGCGGGCTGTGCCTGAAGAAATGCAAAGCAGAGGCGATCAACTTCAAGGATCAGGACAAGCTGGTCGAAGAAAAGGTCGGCGCCGTAGTCATCGCCACAGGTTACAAGCTGTATAACATCGGGAAAATTCAGGACCGGCCGAAACTCGAGGGCTACGGCGAGTACGGCTACGGCAAGTATAAGAACGTGATCGATTCCTTGCAGTTCGAGCGCCTGCTCTCCGCATCCGGTCCCACAGTGGGCGAGCTCAAGCGGCCTTCCGATGGCGCGCAGCCCAAGTCCGTGGTCTTCCTCTGCTGCGTGGGCTCGCGCGACAACGCCAAGGGGCTGCCGTATTGCTCGAAGATTTGCTGCATGTACACCGCCAAGCACGCCATGCTCTACAAGCACAAGGTGCACGACGGGCAAGCCCATGTGTTCTACATGGACATCCGGGCGGGCGGCAAGGGTTACGAGGAATTCGTCCGACGGGCCATCGAGCAGGACGGCGCGCAGTATTATCGCGGGCGCGTCTCGAAGATCACGGAGGAAAACGGCAAGCTGATTGTGCGCGGCACGGACACGCTGGCGGGCGAGCCGGTCACCATCGAGGCGGACATGGTGGTTCTGGCCAACGCCATGCGCCCCGCCGACGGGGTCGAGCAACTGGCCCAGAAGTTCAACGTCGGCTACGACGAATACGGCTTCCTGCTCGAATCGCACCCCAAGCTTCGCCCCGTCGAGACTGCTTCGGCGGGCGTTTACATTTGCGGCGCCTGCCAGGCTCCCAAAGATATTCCCGAATCGGTCGCGCAGGCCTCCGCGGCGGCCAGCAAGGTGCTGATCACGTTTTCCGCCAGCGAGCTGACGCGCGAGCCGGAAATTGCAAAAGTGAACGAGGACACCTGCGCGGCCTGCTTCACCTGCACGCACGCGTGTCCGTACCACGCCATCGAGCAGGCGGAAGTCCGCACGCCGCGGGGCGTTTTCATTAAGCGGACAGCACGCGTGAATCCTGGACTGTGCATGGGTTGCGGGACGTGCGTCGCCGTTTGCCCCTCGAAGAGCGCTGACCTCGAGGGCTTTACCGAGCAGCAAATCTATTCCATGGTCGAAAGCCTGGTATGAGCGAAAACCATGTAGCGCCGGCCTCCGGCCGGCAGGACGAGTTCGAGCCGAAAATCGTCGCCTTCGTTTGCAATTGGTGCACCTACCTGGGAGCCGACCTGGCGGGGACCACCCGCCTCGAGTACCCACCCAACGTGCGCATCGTCCGGCTGCCGTGCACCGGCCGGATCGACTTCAACCTCATCGTTAAGGCGTTCGAGATCGGTGCGGATTCGGTACTGGTCTCAGGTTGCCACCCCGGCGATTGCCATTACACATCGGGCAACTACCACGCCCGCCGCCGCTGGATACTCTTCCGTGAACTCCTCCAGGCGTTGGGTTTTGATATGGAGAGGATTCACTTTACCTGGATTTCGGCTGCGGAAGGTCACAAGTGGCAGGAGGTCGTGAAAGAGATCACCGAGAAAACCCGCCAGTTGGGACCCTACACGAGTCTCTACCGGGGAGTGGCAAGTGGTGCGGGCGTCTCGCCCGCTGTCACGCGGGCGTCCCGCCCGCGTGCCGAGACTCCAACCGCTTCCGCTTGGGGAGAAGAGTCAGAGTTGGCCCTGCGCGAGACCTGCCGCCGCCTGCTGGCCGAGAACAAGGTGAAGGTGGTGATTGGCTACGGAAAGCGCGGCCCGGTGTTCATCACCAAGCCCGAGGACGTCGAGAAGCTGGTGTGGAACGACGAGTGTCTGGCAAACCTCACGGTCTATCTGAAGCGCAAGGAGATCCGGGCCCTGGGCCGGCCGGCGATTGTGGTGAAAGGCTGCGACGAACGCGCCCTGGTGGTGCTCGAGAAGGAATCGCAGCTTGAACGCAAGGACATACATGTCATCGGCATGGCTTGCCAAGGCCTGGGCGAGCCAAAATGCGAGACCTGCGAAGTTCACCTACCGCGTTTCGCGGACGAAGTGATTGGCCAAACGGACAAGCAAGCCCCGGAGTCTGCCGACCGGTGGAAAGCGCTGGAGTCCCTGATGGCGTTGCCTGCGGCCCAGCGCATGTCCTACTGGGCAACCGAATTCGAGCGTTGCGTGAAGTGCTACGCCTGCCGGCAAGTCTGCCCGATGTGCTATTGCGAGCGCTGCCTGGTGGACAAAAACCGGCCCACCGTGATCGAACCTTCGGCAACCGACAAGGGCAACTTCGCCTGGCACATTTTGCGCGCCTTTCACCTTGCCGGGCGTTGCATCGGATGTGATGAATGCACGCGGGCGTGTCCGGCCGGGATTGACTTGCGCCTGCTCAACCTTTCTCTCGCGAAAGCCGCCGAGGAGCACTTTGCTTACCGCGCCGGCATGGACCCCAAGGCCGAACCCTTGATCGGCGCTTACTCGCTTCAGGACAAGGAGAACTTTATCCGGTGAGCGCAACTATCTCCCAATCGGCGTTGCGAGAACTGGCGGCAGGCTGGATCGCGCAGGGCAAGCGTGTTGTCGGCCCGCGCCTCATCGCGTCCCCCATTGGACCGGTGCGCGACGGCCGCGTATTCTACGCGCCTCTCCAATCTTCCGACCAGTTGGCGCTGGAAGGCTTTATTCACCCTGCCAACTCGATGAAAGAATTCCTCTTCCCCAAGCACGAAGAGCTTTATGGATACCGGATTACGGGGAAGGGAATTGAGCTCAACGAAGTCGAGCCGTTGCGGGCGGAACAGGTGCTGATTGCCGGCCGGCCCTGCGACGCGGCCGCACTTCCCATTCTGGACCACGTTTTCAATTGGGATTATAAGGACGACCTGTATAACACCCAGCGGCAGTTAACCACTGTGGTGACGCTGGCCTGCGCGGCGCATGATGAAGCGTGCTTCTGCACCTCGGTGGGCCTCGCGCCCGATGCGGAGCGTGGTTCGGACGCCATGCTCTTCGACTTGGGCGATGGTGAGTATGAAGTCCGCTGCCTGACGGAGAAAGGCAAGGCACTGTTCGACGGCAAGCTGCAAGCCTCGGAGCGCGTGGCCAGCTTGCCGTCCGGGCCTGAGAAGCGCTTCGACGCGGTCGAGGTGCGGGCCTTCGTAAAAGACAATTTCGATAGCCCCTTCTGGCCGGCGCAGACCATGGCTTGCCTGGGGTGCGGCGCTTGTGCCTACACCTGCCCCACCTGCCACTGTTTCGATATCGTGGACGAGGGCAATATCGAGCGCGGAGTGCGCGCCCGCAACTGGGACTCGTGCCAGTTCAGCATGTTCACGCTGCACGCTTCCGGCCATAACCCGCGCCCCAACCAGCCCGCGCGACAGCGCCAGCGTATTGATCACAAGTTCCGCATCTATCCGGAGAAGTTTGGCGAAATCCTCTGCACGGGCTGCGGAAACTGCACGCGCAACTGCCCGGAAGGGATCGGCGTGCTCAGTGTACTGAGCGCTTTGTAGCGCCCAAGGCGCTTTTGGCTGCGGCAGCTTGCTGCCGCTTTCCATCAGGCCAGCTTGCTGGCCGGCCGAGAATTGCCGATTTCGCATGTTGGGGCGCGAGCAAGCTCGCGCTCAAGAGAGCGGCGGCAAGCCGCCGCACTCCAAAATCGACCATGCATAACATTTACCAGCCCGACCTCATGAAGGTCATCGAGACGCGCCGGCAGACGCCGGATGTGAAATCTGTCAAGGTCCGCTTCCTCGACGAGGCCCGGGCCAAGGAGTTCTCGTTTCACGTCGGCCAGTTCGGCATCTTTTCCGTGTTCGGCTACGGGGAATCCACCTTCAACATCTGCTCGAGCTCAAATTGGAAGGACTACATCGAGTTCTGCTTCCGCAAGGTGGGCTGCGTCACGGAGGCGCTGTGGAGCGTCGAGGAAGGCGACGTCATCGGCTTCCGCGGCCCTTACGGTAACTTCTACCCGATGGACGACGGATGGAAGGGCAAGAACCTGATCTTCCTCGGCGGCGGCATTGCTATGCCCCCCGTGCGCTGTGCCGTCTGGTATGCGCTCGAGAATCGCGCCGACTACGGCAACATCACGGTTGTCTACGGCGCCCGTACTGTTGCGGATCTGGTTTACGTCGATGAACTCGATGAGTGGGCCAAGCACCCCAACGTGCGCGTGGTGCGCTGCGTCGATCCCGGCGGCCAGACGCCGGACTGGACCGGCGAGATCGGGTTTGTGCCCACCGTCTTCGAGCGCGCCGGCGTGCCGGCGGATAACTCCGTCGCCCTCGTCATCGGCCCGCCCATTATGATCAAGAACACGCTCCCTGTGCTCTACCGCATGGGGATCAAACCGAGCGTGGTCTACACCAGCCTCGAAAACCGCATGAAATGCGGCGTAGGGAAGTGCGGCCGCTGCAACGTGGGCTCCTTCTACGTCTGCAAAGAAGGCCTCATCCTCACCATGGACCAACTCGAACGCCTGCCGGCGGACTACTGAACGCTTACTCGACGAGAGATGCGATAATGTTGGGTGAATGACTGCTCGCGAAATCAAGCCGGCTGAGAGGCGGTGATGGGATGAGTGAGTTCGCCAAAGCGAAGTCCCTTTTCGTGTACACCGTGAACGAATCTCTCAAAACACAATTCAAACTGTTGTTGGAAGAGAAACACCTATACCAGAGCGTTGTCGCCGCCGATCCTCAAAGCGTGTACGAAAAACTGGCCGCAGACATCGTTTTGTCAACCGAACAATACTTGCTTCAGCAGCTTGCCAATAAGATTTCTGACGAGGTAATAAGCATTTCAGAGAGCCCTGTGGCGGGTCCTGACCATTTTGAGCAAGTACTGCTTTCCTTGCAGAACGTCAAATTGTACTGCTCGCAATGCAAGGCCCGCGAGACGTTTAGTCCTACTTGGCACATTGACGCAACGAACCAAATCGGTCAGTTGAGCGCGCGTGACCATCGCATCGGCTTCCATCCCCGTCGGTATCAGTTGTTTGCGTTCGTATATCAGTGTGAGACGTGCAGGTCGCGGCCTGTTTCGTTTCTCATCGAGCGTCATGGTTGGAAGCTGACTATCACGGGGCGTTCACCGTTTGAAGAGGTCGAAGTTGCGATGTACATCCCTAAGCCAGAAAAATGGCTTTTTAGCGAGGCAATCGTTGCCGCTCAAACCGGCAACGTGCTTGCCGGCCTATTCTATCTGAGGTCATTTATCGAGCAATTTGGCCGCCGCCAGACTGGGATAACAGAGAAGCAGCCAGGCGAGACGATCCTCGAACTGTACCAAAAGACTCTGCCAGAGAAAGTGCGTGACCATATGCCGTCGTTAAAGTCATGGTACGAGAAGTTAAGCGTACCGCTACATTCAGCGAAGCAGGACATCGCTGTTTTCGACGAAGCAAGAAAGGCGATCGAAGAACATTTCGACTTCAGACGACTGTACAAAATCCCTGATGCCGTTCCACCGGCGGCAAAGAACCCAGCGGTTCCCTCACTCGCTGTCCAGACCGAGAAAACCAACGAAAGCTAGGTAGCGGGCCCGTGGCTGGCGCAGAGTGAAGCTCTGCGGTCTTGAGACTTCGTAACCCGGCGAAACGCAGAGCTTCGCTCGGCGCTAGCCGCTGCCTTTCTGCTTCACTACAATGTAATTATGCTATAATGGTCACCGTGGACGCAATTAAGTTCGAGTGGGATGAGGCAAAGAATGCCTCGAATCAGCGCAAGCACGGCGTCTCATTTGAAGAAGCGCAATCGGCCTTCGCCGACTAGTTTGGCCGCCTCATTGCTGACCCGGATCACTCCCAAGACGAAGACCGGTTTATTCTCCTCGGAATGAGCGGTCTGCTGCGCGTTCTGGTGGTGTGTCACTGTTACCGTCATGGCGACACGATCAGAATCATCTCAGCCCGGAAAGCCGACCGCTCGGAGCGAGGCCAGTATGAAGGTTACAAATATGCGTAAAAATTACGACTTTTCAAAATCCGTCAAGAATCCCTACGCTCGACGGATGAAGAAACAGATCACGATCCGCGTTGACGAGGCAGCGATCGCTTATTTCAAAGCCATAGGGGAAGAGCGGGGGATCCCGTACCAGAGCCTGATGAACTGGTACCTGGTGGAGTGTGCTACAAGCAAGCGCGAACCAAGGTGGTCTTGAACACCGACCCCTCACCCGGCCCACGACGACTGATGAAAGCGCCGTCGCGGGCCACCCTCTCCCCGGGGAGAGGGTAGGTGGTTTAACGGCGGGCCCCGTATGGCGCAACCTAACCCGATTGCATTTCCGAACCCGCCCGTACTATAGTCTCGTTTTGTTTCCTTAACTTTTGACTCTCGACTCCTCGACTTCGATGCCCGAGCCATTTCTAAGCATTGTAGTTCCTGCGTACAACGAAGCGCGGCGCATTCGTGGCACGCTGGAAAAGCTCTGTCATATCCAGAAGTCCATGCCTTACCCGGTTGAGCTGATTGTGGTGGACGACGGTTCGACGGACCAAACGGTCCAGACCGTCGAGGAGTATCCGGGCATTCGGCTGGTTCGGAACGACCGCAACCATGGCAAGGGGTTCACAGTCCGCCATGGAGTGCTGGAAGCGACGGGCAAGTACGTGCTTTTCATCGACGCCGACCTTTCCACGCCGATCGAGGAAGCGGATAGATTGCTCTCGGTTCTTCAACGCGACGGCGCCGATGTCGCCATCGGTTCGCGGGCCCTGCAGCGCGAATTGATTGGAGTCCATCAGCCCTGGCTCCGCGAAATGGGCGGGCGGTTTTTCAACTTGCTCGTTAGGGCGTTCACGGGCCTCAGACTGCACGACACACAATGCGGATTCAAACTATTCAACCGCAACTCCACCCGCAGGGCGTTTACGAAGCTGCGCATCGAGGGTTTCGGATTTGACCCAGAACTCCTATTCCTCGTCGAAAGAGGAGGCGGCAAGATAGTTGAGGTGCCGGTACGATGGAACGACAACCCGGCCACCAAGGTGCGGTTTTTGCGTGACTCCGCTGAGATGGTCCTGGATTTAATAGGAATACGCTGGCGCAGTCTGACGGGGACGTACAGTGAACATCATTGAATTCAGCCTGCTGGTCTGCGTCTCGTCAGTTCTGGCAGGCTTTCTTGGCTCGCTGACGGGCCTGGGCGGAGGGATCATCATTACCCCGGTGCTCACCCTGGCCCTCGGCGTTGACATTCGATACGCCATCGGCGCTTCACTCGTCTCCGTGATTGCGACCTCCTCAGGTGCGGCAGCCGCCTACGTTCGCGAGGGCTTCTCCAATATCCGAATTGGGATGTTCCTGGAGATTGCCACTACCTTGGGGGCGCTCGGGGGGGCGC
>Ga0326728_10002286_pt1 | contig 64421 bp, 64 predicted proteins | sample MB3enrmetagenome_FD_207602 | JGI IMG/M metagenome (GOLD analysis project Ga0326728, IMG submission 207602) | Lab enriched peat soil microbial communities from McLean, Ithaca, NY, United States - MB31MN | ecosystem: Environmental > Terrestrial > Soil > Wetlands > Peat | place: USA: New York...
CCCCTGCTCAAATTCCTGTCCTATTTCTGGGGCCCGATCCCGTGGATGATCGAGATCGCTGCAATTCTCTCGGCAGTTATTTCCCACTGGGACGACTTTGCTATTATCCTCCTGCTGCTCATGACCAATGCGGTTGTCGGGTTTTTTCAGGAGCGAAAGGCCGAGAATGCGATTAAACTTTTAAAAATGCAGCTCGCGCCAAATGCCCGTGTGCTCCGGGATGGGACATGGCAGCAGATCCCGGCCCGCGAACTTGTGCCCAGAGATATTGTCCATATCCGTCTTGGGGATATTGTGCCGGCAGATGCCATACTCAGCAACGGGAAATACCTCCTCCTCGATGAATCGGCACTGACCGGAGAATCCCTCCCGGTGGAGAAGAAACAAGGTGATACAGTATACTCCGGATCCATTGTCCGTCAGGGCGAGATGGATGCGACAGTAACCACAATCGGGGGAGACACCTTTTTTGGTAAGACAGCTCGGCTGGTTCAGGAAAAACCTCCGCGAAGCCATTTCCAAGCAGCTGTCGAACGGATTGGGAATTATCTCATTATCCTCGCTATAGTGCTGGTGAGCCTCATTTTTATTGTCGCAATCTTGAGGTCTGAATCTGTTCTGGAAACGCTGCAGTTTGCCCTCATCCTTGTAGTAGCGGCAATTCCCGTAGCACTTCCCGCGGTACTGACGGTAACACTCGCAGTCGGGGCCGTTGCCCTTGCAAAAAAGGAGGCGATTGTCAGCCGGCTCACTGCCATTGAAGAGATGGCCGGCATAAATATACTCTGTGCCGATAAGACGGGAACAATTACGCAGAATTCCATCAGTATCGGTGGGATCAGGACTTTTCCCGCGGTTTCAGAACAGGATATCATTATTGCAGCGGCACTAGCCTCCAAAAAAGAGAGCAATGATCCCATCGACATGGCGATTTTTTCACGGTATGATCATCTCGCGCCCCTTCCGGATACCGCCAGTCCTGAGACCTTGGATTTTGTTCCTTTCGATCCTGTCGCCAAATTTTCCAAGGCCTCAATTCGGGAACAATCGGGCAGGTCGTTTGAAGTAGCCAAAGGGGCGCCCCAGGCAATCGCGTCCCTTGTCGGGAATGAGGGAGCTCTCGCCTCCACGCTGGATGGGTGGATAACGGGATTTGCGGAGAAAGGGTTCCGCGCTCTCGGAGTAGCGCGAACCGACAGTTCCGGGACTTGGCAGTACCTTGGCCTGATAGGGCTGTTTGATCCGCCCCGCGAGGATTCCGCGGCGACGATAACTGAGGCAAAAAAACTCGGCGTGAACGTGAAAATGGTGACGGGGGATCATATTGCCATTGCAAAAGAGATCTCCGCGCAAGTGGGCCTTGGCCAGAACATCCTTCCCCGGACGGCATTGATTGCCGGTACTGGAGAAACGGTGAGGAAACAGCTGGAGACTGCCGACGGGTTTGCCCAAGTTCTTCCCGAAGACAAGTTCCAGATCGTGAAAACCCTGCAGGAAGGCGACCATATCGTCGGCATGACCGGAGATGGCGTGAATGATGCGCCGGCGCTTCGGGCTGCAGATGCCGGTATTGCGGTCGCCGGTGCGACTGATGCGGCAAAGTCTGCTGCGGATATAGTCTTAACAAAACCCGGGCTCTCGGTCATCATCGATGCGATCGAGCGGAGCCGGGAAATATTCCGGCGGATGGAAAATTATGCGGTATACCGAATTGCCGAGACCGTCAGAGTCCTGATCTTCCTGACACTCTGTATCGTATTACTGGATTTTTACCCTGTTACGGCACTCATGCTTGTCGTGCTGGCGATCTTGAACGACCTCCCCATTATGATGATCGCCTTTGATAACGCACCGGTCGCAAAAAAACCCGTGCGCTGGCAGATGAACCGCATCCTGACTCTCGCAAGTATCCTCGGGATTCTGGGTGTTGTCTCAAGCTTTATCCTCCTCTGGCTGGCAAGGGAATATTTCCACCTTGATGCCGGTGTCATACAGACTCTCATTTTCCTCAAGCTTGCGGTCGCCGGTCACATGACAATTTACCTTGCACGTACCGGCCAGCAGCATTTCTGGGAACGGCCGTTGCCAGCGTTCACTCTTTTTGGCACAGCAGAAATAACGCAAATAGCCGCCACGCTCATCGCTATCTTCGGTCTCTTCATGACACCAATCGGATGGTTACTTGCCCCTATTGTCTGGGGCTATGCACTTGGATGGTTCCTGATCAATGACCAGATTAAGGTATTGTTATTCAGGAAAATCCATCCCTATTCGTGATCTGTTTTTAGAGGATGCATTCTCACTCTCGTTACCCTCGCATTCAATCCGGCAGCATCCTCCCACATACCGGTCAGTATTGCCAGCCGATTGCCAGCCATCGCTTATTATTGATCGGACGTGGGCAGGTCATCAGCCAATGCAATTCCTTATTGCAAAGGATTTGCAGCGCAAGAAAAGAAGGCCAATTTTGGGCGCGCGCGGGACAGATTTCTCCGACGGATACTTATAAGAAAATCGCGATTTATACCACACTATTGTGGTTTTTCCGAGCATGAAAAACCACGCAATGCCTGTACAGTTGATGATTCAGGATAATTAGTATATTGCTCTGGCGATGACCTTATTTTTTCCATTGTTCCTGATACCATGCATCGACAGACTCGAACGTACCGGTCGCTTCCGCGATCTGAACGGCAAGCAGGTGCCAGCATGGCCGGTTCCGGAAGGTGAAGTCCCGGCAGGTGCAGACGTTCTCGGCCACGACATACTCACCGGTCGATCCCGATACGACAAAAAAGTCCAGGTATTTTTTCACCACACGGTCATCGATCGCGGCAAGAGCTTTTCTTCCCCGGGAACCAAATGTCTCTTCGATCTCCCGGCGGAGTGCATCATCGAGCGCCTTTTTCCTGTTCAGCCGCTGCCAGATGTCGCTCATGGGATGAGGGAGAGGCGCGGAGGGTCATCGATGAACTGCCACCCCATCCGTTCCGCGAGGCGCTTCATCGCCGGCGCCTCGAGCGCGTAATGCGTTGCCTCGATACAGGGAAGCGGGGCCGCCCGCGCCACCGAATGTTTCATCTCTGCCGAGAGGAACGCGTCAGCACCCCGCGACGCCGCCTCTGCAAGGAGCGGCAGGTCAAAGCCGCTCCCGGCGACAACCGCGAGGCGGCGGGTACTGGTGAGATCCCCCCAGACACGGAGGTTTCCGCCGAGGCGGCGGGAGATTTCATCAGGCGCAAGCGTGCAGGTGCCGACAGCACCCAGCGGGAGGGGGGAACAGTCCTCAAGGGAGAGAATGTCGCACAACACGTCATTTGTGCCGCCGGTTGCGCGATCAAAATTCGTGTGCATCACGTACACGTTCATCCCTGCCAACAGGACCTCCCGCATAAGACCGGCCGTGCCACCGGTGAGCGACGTGATCGGGTTCCAGAGGGGGGTGTGGTGGACAACGAGCATGTCAGCACCATCCAAAGCCGCCTGCCGGACGACCGGCAACGTTGCGTCCAGGGCACAGCAGACCCGTCCGATATCCTCCCGTCCTTCGACAACGAGGCCGATCCTGCCGGTATCGAACTCTTCGGCGAGTGTGGGGGGCGCAAGATGTTCCATCTCTTCTATGAAGGCACGGACGTGCATAGAGGAATATCGCGGGCAGGAGATAAATACCATTTATTACTCTTGGTAATAGCAATGATTATTAATATTCATAAAACGATATTTCAGGGCATGCACAAGTCCATCGATCAGATCAATGAGCGCATCCGTGACGGCAGCGCCCGGGTCGTCACCGCAGAAGAGATGCCCGCGATTGTCGCCGAACTTGGCGAGGAGGGGGCGCTGAAGGAGGTTGATGTCGTGACGACCGGTACCTTTGGCGCCATGTGCTCCTCCGGTGCATTCCTTAACTTCGGCCATTCGGAACCTCCCATCAGGATGGAGCGGATCTGGTTGAACAATGTCGAGGCGTATGGCGGCCTCGCGGCGGTCGATACGTTCATCGGTGCGACCCAGCAGTCGGACACGCTCGGGGAAGAGTACGGCGGGGCGCATGTGCTCGAGGATCTCGTTGCCGGAAAATCAGTGGAACTGCGGGCCAGCTCACACGGGACCGATTGTTACCCGCGCCGGACGATCACCACCGAACTCCTGCTGGAGAACCTCAACCAGGCAATCATGTGCAACCCGCGCAACGCATACCAGCGGTACAATGCGGCCATCAATATGACCGACCGCGTCCTGCATACCTACATGGGGGTACTCCTGCCCAATGGCGGGAACATCACTTATTCCGGCGCCGGGATCCTCAACCCCATCTCCAACGACCCCAAGTTCAGGCTGATCGGGAGCGGCGTACCGCTCTTCCTGTGTGGGGCGCCGGGAATGGTGATCGGTGAGGGGACGCAGCACTCACCCGCTGGTGGCTTTGGCACCCTGATGGTGACTGGCGATCTCAAAAAGATGTCACCGGATTTCCTCCGGGCGGCAACCATGGCCGGGTATGGCGTCACGCTCTATGTAGGACTCGGTATCCCGCTCCCCATGCTGGACACGGCTGCGGTACGGGCGGCAGCCGTCAGGGACGAGGATATTACTGTAGACCTGATCGATTACGGCGTGCCCAGCCGGAGCCGCCCCCTGATCCGGACGGTGACCTATGCGGAACTGCGGTCCGGCTCCGTCGATATCAACGGGGAGGAGGTCAGGACTTCGTCGCTCTCGAGCTTCCGCAGGGCGCGACGGGTGGCGGAGGAACTCAAATGCTGGGTCGAGACGGGCACTCTGCAGCTGGCACTTCCCACGCGGCCCATCGATGCGATCAAGAGAGTTAACCCGATGCACGAAAGCGCGAAAGGGCCAAGGGTGATGGACATCATGGACCGGCAGATCGTCAGTGTCGGTGAGTCCGAAGAGATCCGGGCGGCTGCCCAGAAACTCCTGAAAGGCGAGACCAACCACCTGCCGGTCCTTGGCAATGACGGGCGCCTCGTGGGGATCGTGACGACGTTTGACGTGTCAAAGGCGGTGGCAAACCCGGGCAAGGCAAAACTCGTGCGGGATATCATGAAGAAGAAAGTGGTGACCACGACTACAAAAGAGGCAGTGGACATCGCCGTGCAGAAACTCGAAAAGAACAATATCAGCGCGCTGCCGGTCGTAGACAAGGAGCACCATGTCATTGGGATGCTGACCGCGATCAACCTCGGAAAGCTCTTCGGGGGGAGGTGGCTGAAATGAAACTGCTCGTGCACTTCTCACGGGGAAAAGGCGGCAAGCCGATCATCGCGCAGGTGGTGCGCGATACCGGTGTCCTCATCAACGTGGAGCGTGCGGTGATCGATTCGTCTGAAGGGGAAGCCCTTATCGATGTCCCTGATGATCAGTGCCAGCTCGTGCGGTCGACGATGACCAACCTCGGCGCACAGGTCAGGATCCTCGATCACGGGGTGAGTTTGAACGAGGTTGAGTGCGTGGACTGCGGGGCGTGCATCAGCATCTGCCCCCGCGAAGTGCTCTCGTTTGATCGCGATTGGAAGCTCAAGCTTGACGAAGAGCGCTGCATCCTCTGCGGCAAGTGCGTGGAGGCCTGCCCCCACAAGGCGCTGACGCTCCCTCTATGATCCGCGAACCGTTCCGGTTCCGCGAGACTATCGCGACAATCCTTGCTGATGAACCCACTCACGTAACCGCAGCAAAGAATGGCATGATAGCGGCCCGGCAGGCATTGGAGGCGTACATCGCCCGGGACCCCTTCTTTGCCGTGACGTTTGATCCCTATATCCCACACTCAGATGAGCTTGTCGTCGTCCGGATGGCGGATGCGGGAAGACGTGCCGGCGTGGGGCCGATGGCCGCGGTCGCCGGAGCGATTGCGTGGGCCGGCCTTGATGCGATGATCGGTGCCGGCGCCATTTTCGGTGTGATCGACAATGGCGGCGATATCGCGCTCATCAGCGACCGGGACGTCCGGGTCGGGGTGCATGCCGGCGAGTCCCGGCTGTCAGATCGGATCGCATTTGTCGTGCCGCCGCAGGATCGCATCCTCGGCATCTGCACCTCTTCGGCAACAGTAGGCCCCTCCATCTCGTTGGGCATCGCGGATGCCGTCACCGTCTTTTCTCCCGATGTAGCGCTTGCCGATGCGTGGGCAACCGGCGTCTGTAACGAGATCCGACCAGATGATCGTTCCGTTCTCGATCGGGTTGACCCGGATGTGGTACGGGGAGTGTTTGCCATCATGGGCGATGTCGTGGTCAAGTGGGGCCATCTGCCGCCCCTCGTCCGCGCAGACGTGGGCGAACGCCTGATCAGCGCGGGCGATCGGTGATATCAGTCACTGGCAAGCCGTTTGTACGACGCAGCGGTTCAGCGGCATTTAGTTCCGGCCGCCCTTCCGGCACAGCGTTTCATAAGATAATAAACGGCAATCCCGCTGATGACAGCAGCAGCACCGAGCGCCCACGATACAGGAGTTAAAAACGGAAGAAGCGCAAGGCAGGAAAGGAGACCGAGGACAGGTACGATACGGGGGTACCGGCGGGCGGAAGAAGGCAGCCGCGTGGCGGCGAAGTTGGCAATGCCGTAATAGAGCAGGTACGCAAACGAGCTCACGGCAACAGCAACGGTGAGGTTGACGAACAGGACAGCAACGATCATTGCCGCGCCAGAGATGAAAATGGCGATCGATGGTGTCTGGTACCGGGAGTCAATATAAGAGAGCGGTCCGGGGAGCTCCAAGTTCCGTCCCATCGCGAAGATCACCCGTGAGACCCCAAGGATCGTCGTGATGAGGACGCTTGCAGTCGCGACGAGACCCCCTGCGGTTACGAGAAGGATTGCATCGGGATTTCCTGCTGCCTGCATGGCGGTCGTGAGCGGAGCGCCGGACCCTGCAAGCGCCCCCGCACCGGCCATGCCGATTGCAGCCATGCTGACGGACAGGTAGATGATAATGGATATTCCCAGCGACAAAAAGACCGCCCGCGGGATGGTGCGCCGGGGGTCCTTCACCTCCTCCGCAATGACGGTGACCCGCGCAAAACCGGTGTAAGCAAAGAAGATGAGCGCGGCACCTTCGAGAATGCCGGGTGCCCCGTGTGGGGCAAGAGGAGTGAAATTCGCAAGGCTGGTGACGGAGAGCCCGATGATGATGAAGACAAGGAGAATGAAAACTTTTGTAATGACGAGGAGGTTGTTGGCTGCAGCCGATCTTTTCACCCCGTGGTAGTTGAGAAGGATGAACAGGATGCAGAGCACGACCGCGACCGTTTTTTCCGGTACACCGGGAACAACCGCCCCGAGATAGCGGGCAAAACCGAGCGCAAGCACGGCACCCGTAAATATATTGGTAAAGACAAAGAGCCAGCCGCTTAAAAAGCCGACCGGCGGGGAGATGAGCTCTCGCGCGAACGCATACGTCCCTCCTTCAAGGGGGAGATATTCGCTCAGTTCAGCATAACTGAACGCAGAGAGAAGGGAGATCAGCCCGGCGATAAGGATCGATATAAACAGCGCCGGGCCAGCTGCTCCCGCAGCGATCCCGGTAACTACGAAGATGCCGGCACCGATAATCGCGCCAAGGCCGATGGTGGTCGCGCTGAAGAGTCCAATCTCGCTCCGCAGCCCGTTTGTGCGTGCCGGGGCCGGGTCATCCATTACAGTCCGGTGCTCCCGGTGATATAAAAATCCCCCGTTCTCTCTGCACTCAGGGATCGGACCGCCGGTTGCCGGTCAGAGCGTGGATTTGATAAAGGAAAGCGCATCCCGGTATGCCGTTGGACCGGAGAAGATTGCAAGGACCGTATCGCCATCGCTGACGGTCACAACCGGCCGGCGATCCGTTATCCCGAAGACCAGATCCAGCAGTTCAACCTCCCCAAGAAATACGCCCGGGACCAGGACGGATGCGGGTTCTAGCTCCAAACGCTCCCTCACGATCTCGACCGGCCAGGTGCGGAAAAAATAGAAGAAGGCCTGCCATGCGTTCAGGAGATCCGAGACGAGAAGTTCATCCCGGATGGGTTCGGGGAGTGTCTCCAGCCGTTGCGCAAGTGCCGCCTCGTCATCACCGCACTCTGCAAACATACCGTCAGCAACACGGACAAGTTCGGAAAAAGGGATGAGAGTACTCCCGGGATCCATGCTTTTCTCTATGTGGCCGGGAGGGAAAAATGCTGGCAGGAGTACATGCAAACGCTTACGGCGTTCTCCCATAACATCTGAAGGATAAGGTGGCTCCTGCAACCAGATAACTTTTCAGTCACAGGCTGGCACGCTACCCTAAAGTATATTCCCATGGAGAAGGGAATGATCACCGGTGAAAAACGAAGATACGGACTGGCTGATCTACCACCTTATTGTTCAGGAGACCGCCGGAACCGTGGACAGGCTGGTGGAGGTCAGCGGGATCGATGCACCCGAGATCCGTGCATCGCTTGAGCGGCTCGAACGATACCTGCTGATCGAAATTGCCGATGGAAAGGTCCGGGTGCTCTCGGTCGGGGAATCGATCCTGAAATGCCAGATGCGGGATGCGTGCGATTTTCCGCTGACACTCGAAAATGGTGTCGTCAAGGTGAGGAAGCCCTGACATGACGGCAAACGAAGTTGTTATCCTCCGCATCGGCCACCGCCCGGAACGCGACCAGCGGGTGACAACCCATGTCGCCCTGACCGGCCGGGCACTCGGCGCGGCGGGCATGTTCCTTGCCGCTGCCGACAAGGGGGTGGTGCAGAGTATCAGGGACGTGAAGGAACGGTGGGGCGGTCAGTTTTTCTGTGAGGATGCTGTCAGCTGGCGTTCCTGTATCCGGACATGGAAAGAGAACGGCGGGACGGTGGTCCACCTGACGATGTATGGCATCAACCTCCCGGATGCGATCGGTGAGATCCGGGCCCATGAGAAGATAATGGTCGTAGTCGGCGCAGAGAAAGTACCGGGAGAGATGTACGGGCTGGCGGACTATAACATCGCCGTTACCAGCCAGCCGCACTCGGAGATCTCGAGCCTCGCCCTCTTTTTAGACCGTCTCTTTTTCGGGACCGAATTATCCGTCACGTTTCCATGCGCAAAGATCCGTATCATCCCATCGCGGGCAGGAAAGCATACGGAGGAACTGTGAAAGGACGGGTTCTTGTCGCCGGGTTTGCCACCCGCCACGTGGCACAGTTTGCCGCTGCTGCCGGGTATGAGGTCTGCGCCGTGGATCATTTCTGTGACCAGGATCTTGCGTGGTACACGAAAGACCAGATGCGGTTTGACGAACTGGACGATCTGCCCGATGCGGTTGACCGGATGTCCCAGAAACACGCGTTTGATATGCTGGTTGTCACATCAGGCGCAGAAGATCTTGGCTCTGCCATCCCCCTCTGTGGGACACCGCAGGATCGGGTCCGTAGTTTCCTAGACAAACTGGACATGCAGCATTTTTTTGAGGGGCTGGATATCCCCATTCCCCGTCTTGCCGGTGCCGGGGAGTATCCGGCAATGGTCAAGCCACGCCGTGGTGCCGGTGGCTGGCGGAATGCGGTAATCCGGAACAAAGCGGAGGAGGAAGAGTGGGTGGCCCGGTACCCGGGGATCCCCTATATACGCCAGCAGGTGATCGAAGGTGTCCCGGCGAGCGTCTGCTGCGTGACCAATGGTTCCGCCGCGAAGGCACTGGCAGCAAACGAACAGCTCCTGCGAGGAAGCGGGGAGTCGGCGTTCGGGTTCTGCGGGTCGATCACCCCGTTTGACCATCCGGTGTGTGACCGGATGATGGGACTTGCAGAGAAGATCGCCGCTGCAAGCGGGTGCACGGGAACCATCGGCATTGATTTTGTGATTGGGGGGGACACGCCCTATGCCATCGAAGTGAACCCACGGTTCCAAGGGACGGCCGATACGGTCGAGGCGGCGTACTCCAGCAACCTGTTTGTCGCTCATGTGGACGCTTGCGGGGGGGATCTTCCGGTTTGCAGGTGGCGGCCTGTCCGGTATGCAGCCCGCAGTATCCTTTTTGCCGACCGTGACATGGTGCTTAAAGGTGACCTGAAACGGCTGGCACCGGTTGTTGCCGATATACCATGGCCGGGAACGTTTTTTGAGGATGAGCAGGCTATCGTCAGTGTGAACGGGACCGGCACCTCCCGGGACGAAGCGCTCTCTGTGCTGGATAAGAATATTAGCACTGTCCGACAATATATCCGGTGATGGATGCCGTTGAAGAAGCGCTGAACGAACCGGCAATCCGGGCCTATATTCACCGGCTGGTTGGGGATGAAGGGCTCGATCTCTTGGAGAAGTTTCCCAAGGAGGGTGAATACAGTGACGAGGATCTCGCTGCCAGCACGGGTATCAACCTGAACTCCGTACGGCATACCCTCTACACGCTCTACGAGAAGAGGCTGGCAGAGTACCACCGGATCAAGAACAATGAGACCGGCTGGCTTACCTATCTCTGGCAGCTCCGGATGGATCATATTTACCATACGATACGCGAGGATCTGCGGACCGTACTCGACAAACTGGAACGGCGGGCACGGTATGAGGAAGAGAACGATTTTTACATCTGCAAGGAATGCCACCTGATCTTCACATTCCCTCAGGCGATGGAAGGTGAGTTCCGGTGCCCGAACTGCGCGCAGCCGCTCTCCCATTTCGACAACGAGATGTTGTTAAAATCTCTCCTTGAACGTATCGATGCCATAAAGAAATCGCTCGGTCATGCCTGAGGATCTGGATCGCTGCACCCGAATGCTGGAGAATGCCGGGTGCAGTGCAAAGGTGATTGCACACTGCCGGGCGGTCTGCGCGTGTGCACTTGAATATGCTGAGAAGGATCCGCTTGCTGACCGCAATCTGGTTTTCACGGGTGCCATGCTCCATGATATCGGGCGGGGGAGCACCCATGCGATTGGCCATGCGCAGGCAGGGGCGGACCTGCTGCGATCGATGGATGTGCCGGAATCCGTCGCCCGGATCGTCGAACGCCATACCGGCGCGGGGCTCACGCCGGACGAGTGTACACTGCTTGATCTGTTGCCCAGAAACTGCATGCCGGAGACCACCGAGGAGAAGGTTGTAACTCACGCGGACAACCTGGTGGCAGGTATATCGAGGGTTGGAATCGATGAAAGCATTGCCTCGGCCATTCACCTGAAAAAAAAGATCCGGAAGCGGATGAACCGGCTTGCGCTTGACGTTGAACTCCTCTGCCCGTGATCCGGCAGCAAACGTCAGATGATGACCTGTTTTACCTGAGGAAGGGCGCGGATCTCGTTGACCACACCGGCGGGCAGGGGGTCTTCAACAATGATGACCAGTTTCGGCTCTTCGGAGAACTGGGGATCGGTCACAAAGATCTGCCGGATGGAGAGCGCGTGGGCGGAAAGGACACGGACAGCCGCCCCCACAATTCCCCGCTCGCTGGCGTTCTTCGGCAGAACCGTGATAACGGAAAATCCAAGGGATTCTGCCACCCTGCTCAGGTCGGGTGTTACCCGCAGGTTGAGGAAGAGGTCACGCAGAAGCGGGCGTTCGAGAATCCGCCGCGCCGTCGCGTCAACGACACGGCGATCAGAACCGATCGCCTTGGCCACGGCAGTCGCCGGGATTTCAATGCCGTTGCAGATGATCCTTCCTGTTTCGCTGACCCCGAAACCGTTCTCCAGCAGGAAACGGACGACACGGCCCTGCGAGGGCGAGTCGGCGAATTCATGAATGATGTCCGACCACATACAAAGCACTAGGCCAGACGTATATAAATATACACCTATGTCCATTGAAAATCGTCATGGTACATGTAATCCCAGAACGTTGTCGGGGAGTATGGAAAACAAAACCGAAGGGGGGATTGCTTTGGTGTATGCTCTGCTGCGGATGTCCTCTCTGGTATCCACCATCAGTATTATTCCGGTTTTTTCCGGCGGTGGAGAGTAAAAAGACGATACGCGCCCGATGCCACAATGTTCTTTTAGATAGACGACCTTTCTGTTATGGCGCAGAGCGAGGGTTGCCGAGCCAGGTCAAAGGCGCCAGCTTGAGGGGCTGGTCTCGCAGGAGTTCTTGGGTTCAAATCCCATCCCTCGCATTCCCCCTTACGGGTCAAATCTCCTTTCGTCTCTTTTTGAATTTTGCGGATTTCCCGAGAAACTTATAAATGTTCTCAGACCTGAATTTCCGGTTCCATTCACGTTCGAACCATCGAACACCGAAAACGCTATGGAGGGTTACAGTGATTTTCCAAGTGTTGCCGGGGCTTCGGGTCTGATATAATCGTCCGATTACCACAGTCTCCACAAACCGGTAACCTCATACCTCTCTGCACCAATACCCCTGATAACACGGGAGACTCATCATGAACTCTGTCACTCTCCACGACAGTACTTTTTACCAGGGCGACTGCCTCCGCGGGGCTGCTGCCTATATCCCGGATGGGTCGGTCGACCTGATCATCTCTGATCCCCCCTATGGTATTGACGGCGACCGGCTGCACCGTCATTACAACAGGAACGAGAGATTTGTCGTGGATGGATATGTTGAGGTACCGGCCGCTGAATACGGCGAGTTCTCGCGCCGGTGGATCCGTGAAGCCGAGCGGGTGCTCCGGCCCGGCGGATCGATCTACATTGTTTCGGGATATACCAACCTCTACCACATCCTCCACGCCCTTCGGATGACCGGGCTGAGGGAGGTTAACCACATCATCTGGAAATACCGTTTCGGGGTATTCACGCGGCGCAAATACATCTCGTCTCACTACCATATCCTCTTCTACGAAAAACCCGGCGGCAGGCGGACATTCAACCTTGAATCAAGGTACGGGCTCGCGGATAAAGACGGGCGCGGCCGCTCGCTCAACAATGCTGACCGGGAGGATGTCTGGGCTATCAACCGGGAATACAAACCGGGTGAAATGAAGAACAAGAACGAGCTGCCCTTAAATCTGCTCGTCAAGGTGATCCAGTACAGCAGCAATGAGGGAGACCTTATCTGCGACTTCTTCCTTGGCGGGTTTTCGACCGCAAAAGCGGCCATCGGACTGAACCGGCGGGTGACCGGGTTTGAGATCTCGCGATCGGTCTTCGATGCAGAAATTGCCGAGATCGGAAAGATTCATCCCGGCTGCCTGCTCCCGGTGAACCACCAGCCGCGTACCGGTGACCCCCAAAATCGTGGGAAGGTGTGGACAGGCAAGGACTTGGACCGGCTGCGTGAAAAGTACCGCTTGCTCAGAGGTTCCGGCGCGACAAAGAAACAGGTCATCGCAGAACTGGGAAAAGAGTTTGGTCGTGGCCGGTGGTCGATAGAAAAAGCGCTGAAATCCCGGCAGGAATGATGAGCCCATGAGGGGAGATCAGATGAATGCAGATTCCTGCAGATCCACACGCGGTCTGAATCAGAAGGCAAAAGTTCATTTCCGGAACTTCGCATTCGATCAATTAAGGGAACGACAGCAAGCGGAAAAACAAGAGAATACCCATGCCCCGCAGGTTTCGTGTTCTGCGGGATCATGGATTCCCCATGGGATCGTACCACCCGCAGGAAAAATCTTAATGAGGCTGCAAAAAAAAGATTGCAGGTTGTTGAGAGGATCGTGAAAACGTGACCGAGAATGAGAAAGTACAGGGACCTTCAGTGAAGGATACCGGCCGGCAATCCGCGCAGCAGGCCCCGATCCCGGCAGGAACGCCTCCTGCCGGCCCGAAGCGCAGGCCATACACTGACGTGAAGGCCGAGATCAAATCGTACATCAGGGACATGGACATCGCCCTTTTGAAGGAGTACGATGAGGGGGACCACTGGGGGTTCTGGGTGCAGGCCGGGAACTTCCCGATCATGATCGATAACGAGAAAGGGCTCGCGTACTGCCTTGTCGTGCTCCAGATCACCCTTACGGACAAAAATGCGACCCAGAGCCTCAACCGGCATTACCGGCAGCAGGATGCAAAGTTCATCTTTGACCTGACACGGGTCTTCACCTCGAACCGCGTGGTATTCTCCCGGATCATGGAGGGGGATCAGGTCGTGGGATACAGTATCGTCACTTACCTGTACCCGTTCCATCCGGGATTTTCCATACGGGAGCTGGACCGGGCCATCCGGGCGGTTATCGCTGTTGGAGATGTGGGTGCTGCGTTCCTGAAGATGGCGATCGGGCAGACCGGTTTCGATCATACGCCGGCGATTGGCAGTTCAGAACCCGGATCCATGTACGAGTGAGGGATACAAGGTTCCCCTGAGGAAAACGGCGCCAGAAAATCCGTGGTGTTGCATCACGTATGACGACAGGATCTCAGGTCCAGACTTGTGGTACAGGACAAAAGGGTGCAATGAGAGGGACAGCACCAGAGAATTATCTGGACACGGGGGGTTGGAGTTCAACGCTTCCGCCCGGCTCCAGCACCCGGACTTTGATATCCGTCGTCCGTTCGAGCGCTTTTTTGAACGCCACAGGGTCGGCCTGGATCTTATCCCATGTATTGTAGTGGATGGGGATTACCAGCTTCGCCCCGATGAAGTTTGCCGCCATCATCGCCTCGGCCACTCCCATCGTGTATACCCCGCCGATAGGGAGGAGGGCGACATCCGGGTGGTAGAGCTCCCCGATCAGTCTCATATCCGAGAAGAGCCCGGTATCACCCGCATGATAGACCGAGACCCCATCCAGGCGGATCACAAATCCGGCCGGCACACCGGCAGAGAGCCAAAGGCCCGCCGCTTCGATGGAGGACGAGTGCTGGGCAGGTGTCATGGTGAATGATACCCCGCCAACGTTCAGTGTCCCCCCGATATTCATCCCCTCGGCCGGCACCCCTTTTGTCCTGAGGTACTTCGCGATCTCGGTGATCGCGACCGTTGGCTTTCCCAACGCCACCGTCTCGCCAAGATGGTCATCATGGCCGTGCGTGACCGCGACAATATCTGCCTGAGTCCCGGCAACGCTGCCACCTTCGATATAAGGATCTATCAGGACTTTTTTTGTGCCGGAAAGAAGCACACAGGAATGGCCCAGCCACATCAGTTGCATATATGCAGATGGGAATGGAAACGGATGAAATTTTGTGTTCTCCGGGTTCCTCCGCCACTTCCAGAAGCGGTTACCGGAAAAAGTTAGACGCCGGAAAAAGGTCGCAACCGGCCAAAAACCTGCATGATGCGGGCATCGTAACTAAAAAAGAGACGGGAATGCCGGGGGATGTGCCCCGCTATGTCACGTCGATCAGTTCTGCTTCGGTAATGTCGATGGCTTCGCCAAGGCTGTCAGCAGTCGCACTCCGGGTCATCTGTTCGGAGAGATCACGGTCCTCCATCACATCACGAATCCGTTCGATATAGGGGTCGATGGTCGGGTCTTCCTGCTCCTCGATCACGTGACGATATTCACGGAGGGTGGACGGGCTGATCCCGAGCTCCTCGGAGACTTCCTTCATCGTCTTCCCCGATTCGACCAGTTCTCCCATCTTCATCTTGTCAAACGGCATCCTGAAATCGAGTTCCCGGAAGAGCTTGAGCCTGACCCGGGCGCGTGCAACGGTCTTACTCAGTTTTTCGTCACCAAGTTCCCGGGCGATCTCGGTATCGTTTTTTCCGGAATAAAACATCGTGACCAGCTTCGCAAGCTGGATCGGTTTCAGGGATGTCTTGAAGATACCCTGTTCCGTGATCTCCCTCATGACGAGCGCAACCTCGCGTTCGATCGCGTCGCTGTCCCGGAGGGTGCCATGGATGTTTTTCATGGGCTCGACAATTTTCGTCTTGCCCGACATGGTACTGAACAGGTGCAGAAGCTGTGACTTGCGTTTGTCTTCGGTCATTGCATACCCCGTATTGGGATTAGGATATACAATACTTCGTCAACTATTTAATTCTATCTTAATCGGTTGTTTGACCAAAAGACCTTTAAATTGGTTCGAAATCCCCCGGGCAAAAGTGTCGGGATCCAACCGGAAAATACCCCTTCCTGATCTGTTTTTTCTCTGCATAATCCGGTAAAAAGCCCGTGGGAAAGTCGGTGATTCACCGCGACGCATCCAACCGGGACACGAGCCTTTTTGTCGGGAGTCGTGCAACTCTTTAAGCAATAAAATCCTGTGATCACCATGAGCGATGTGTATGAGCACGCGTAAATATGAGACCATCACTATCTATACACTATGAACCCGCAGTACGAGAAGACGCGTGGCCTCGAGATCACGGATGCGGATGCCGCCCTGATCGAGGATTTTCTGAACGACCTTGAGGGGGAGCGGGGCCTGTCTCCCCGGTCGCTTCACGATATCGAGAAGAGCCTCCGATTGTGGACCGATGAGCTGACCTTCTCGACGGTCACCAACGAACAGGTACGGCGCGCAGTCTCGGCGATCCGACGACGAGGGTACAAACAGAACACGTTGCGGCATCACCTCGGGAAACTCAAACAATTTCTTGCCTGGTTGCAGGAGAACGGGAAGATCCAGATAGATCCCAAGACCATCGATAAGATCAGAGTACCGGGCGCGGATCACAATACCAAGATGCCCGCACAGATGCTCGATGAAGATGAGATCCGGACCATTATCGATACCTGCCGGCACCCGCGCGATAAAGCTCTGTTCTCAATGCTGTATGAAGGGTCGTTCCGCCCTATCGAACTGATCCGGATGACCTGGGGGCAGGCAAAGTTCGACGCGTACGGCGTGGTGGTCAATACCGCGGAAAAGACCGGGGTCCCTCGGTATATCCGGCTCATCACGTCACGGCCCTACCTCGCGGCATGGCAGTCAATGTATCCGACGAAACGCACCGATAAAGCGCATATTTTTATTTCGACCATCAAACCCCACCAGCCAATCGGGTACCGGGGCATGCAGCATCTCTTACGGCGCATCGTCAAAGAGTCCGGGATAAAGAAGAAAGTGTCCCTATATCTCTTCCGGCACTCCCGGATAACCAATTTACTGCAGCGGGAGTACCCCGAGAGCGCGATCAAGATGCAGGCATGGGGAAATCTGCGCACCCCCATGCTCGCGACCTACGCGCACTTGGACGGTTCTTACGTTGACGGTGTCATGCTGGAACGGGCAGGGATCGTGCGGAAAGAGAAGAAGAAAAAGTCTGACGCTCTTAAGGCCGAACAGTGCCCGCATTGTTATACCATCAACCGACCAGGAGCCATTTTTTGTGATACCTGTGGACTATCATTCACTGAGGAGGGGATGATGGCGGTGAACGTGGTCCGGAATCTGATGAGTAACCCGGACGATCTGATCGCGTATGCAGAGTTCAAGAAAGGAAGACAGGTAAAATTATAATTATTTTAATCATTCCAAACATCCTTGAAATCTATTAAATCGCCTTCTTCTTTCATACGTTTATAAATTGCCGCAGTTGGGTCGGGGATTCCCAGTTCTTTCAGCAGAATTTTTGCAACATGTAATTCTGACTCTCTACGGGATATTCTATTCACGATTTGGTATTTTTCTAATACCAACATTCTTTCTAAAGTGGGATTCGGTACTGATTTACTACACAGCTGATAGTAAACATTCGGTTTACGCTTATCGGGCTTTGATTTTGGTGTTTTTTCGATTCGTTCTTGGCGGATAATAAGGCCGGCAGTCTCCAAATCTTTCAGAAATCGTGTTAATGTGCGGGGGGATCCAAAATTTTTCTCCTTCAGTGTCTTTCTCAAATCTTTTGCACGAATCCATCCATCGTTCGTTTGCTGTGCCTGCGCAACAACCGCAAGTAATGTTCTAGCATCAAGGGCAGTATCAATATTCTTCCGTTTTTTTAGGAAATCATTCATTCCGTTAATAAACCAAGTGGAGACCTCTTCTACCATGAATAACAAGTTATAAACTTTGATCATAAATAAGTTGTGGCCATTGGCTCCAACAATAACCTTTTATAGTTTTAACCCCCAGACATAATAGTTGATGTCAATGTCCCCAAGTAGTATGAACAAGAGGTTCCCTATCGCGCAATTCATCGACGGTCGCTTACCACCATTAGACGAAAAGTTGGGGACATATAGATGCGAAAATGCGTCCTTGAAAAACACCAATCCAGGCACGGCATGCGGAAAGACTGATTCTCAGGAAGGGTAGCCTTGAAACCGTTGTCATCAGCTGCAATCCCAACAAATCCGTCAGGTATCCCGGTCGTAACCCAAGAAGCTCTTGAAGCATATGAAAAAACGAGCGGCCTGGAGGGAGTTGCCGAGTTCTTGATATCAACAGGTCGGGTACGTCTTGCAGATTTCAAACAAGATTCAGGAGATCGAGGATAAATGATTTTCAACGCCGATGACAAGGAGGTTTCAAAATGAGGTCAGAATGGTGCCGACAGCACATTAAAGAGACTGCTAAAAATTGCGGACTTCAGAAGTCTGTGGTAAACGAGTGCGAGCAAGCATCCAGTTTTGTTAATGAACATTCCGCGTTCGCGGAATGTGGAAGCCGGGCAATAGTGACTCTGATTCGGGAAAAAGACAATTCAGTGAGAGAACGGGCAATTTCGCTTGCAGAAAAGGCTCTAAAAGTAACTACTCCGACGGGTGGGAAGAAGAAAACCAGACTTTCGGAAAGGGAGATCAAGAGGTTTATTGAGCGGGCAGACCGGGAAGTCCACAAGGAGTCGATTGATAAATCCTCGAAAGATCGAGAGATGAACCAATCTACAACCACAAATGCAACACCGTCGCAAACGCCCGACTTAACCAGTTCCCACAACGACGATCCTATCAAACAGAACAAGAAAATCCAGGGTGAGGTTACCAAGAAGGACAAGCATGAGAAAGGCAACCAGAACCCTCCAACCGCTCCAATTGCAACGATCTTGTGCGAAAAGCCTGGCGATCAGCACCGGACCGAGAATGTAGAGCCGGCACCGACTCCTGGACCCGTGGGATCAGATGGACAGAACGGCAATACACCGGTAGCCGCCGCGCCCCTGCCGGTGTTGGACGATACATATGAATGGAGTCCCGATACCTGCAAAGGCGGTAGCTGCCCGGACGGTAAAAAGCACTACGTAAAGCATCCTAGCAGGAACCGAATGGAGTGTGATATTCTCGATGTAGAGATCACGCAACTTCCCCATGATGATTGTCCAGTGCTTATCCAGCGAAGGAACGAAGCTGCAGCGAAGTCTACGACTGCCACGGTACCGGCAGCGCCGGTTTCCGATGCGAAACCAGAAGTGGTGGAGCAGCAGCAAGCTTCGGCCACAACTACCACTCAGCCGGAGCCACTCACCTTCAACGACAAAAAGGCGCTCGCAGAACGATTCAAATCGGAGTGCCTCTCCCCGGTACACGCTGGGATTCTTGATGACTTTGTCGATTCCTGGGGTTGTAAAACGTGTTCGGGGGCAATCGAGCATCTCATTGATCTGTTCTTCGAAGAACCGGTCAAAGCGGATGCCCAAGTAGTTCAACCTGACGACAAGATAAAACACAGCCAGGAAGATGGCGGGACGCGCTCGCCGAAATCGAACAAACGTTGGATGTTTCCAAAGGGCCCGCTTTCCGATGACGAATGGGTGCAGATATACGCCGAATTCGTTCAATTGGCATGCACTTCCGATCAAAAGCGGATGATCGAAGCGTTAATCGCCGATGGGAAATTTACCAATGAAATGGCGGTGCTGGATTTTGCCCTTGAGATTGTCGGCGAATTGGTCACGGCAGCAAACCGTTTCCATTTACCAACAAATCAATCTCCCACCATTCCAATAATTCGAAAATATTCTCTTGAACCTCTGTTGTTTGAACCATTTTTTACGGTACGACAACCTGAAGCAACGAAATATCCCGGCATGAGTCCCCAAGTTTCTGTCAAGGCGGTGTTCTTAGACGTCGTGTATTCTCTAAATCAGAGAGGTGGTGCCATGGCCATGCATTGATCGTACCACCATCTGTTCCGGTCCCTTCGCCGCATCTATGGCTCTGTCGGCAGGGCTGTGGTCTAAGTGAAGGGGAGTAAGAAATATTTACCCAATGCCGACATGCAAAAACCTTGAGGTGAACTTCATGACAGAACAAACGAAAAATATCGAACTTCAGGAAGGAGATCTGGTCCTCATGAACTTCGCTGGGCTCAGCGAAAAAGGACCGGTCTTCGAAATGCTGGAAAAAGTCGGTACACTTACTGATGAGGCAGACACCAGCCTGCAAGAGAACAGTATATCAGAACATGGTACGGGCGAGGGTACATCGCTACCCAAGCCGGACACCCCGGACCCCCACTACATACCGAAGGCGGAGTCCTCCCCATCAGTGATCGGTGTTCTTGTAGCTCAGCGCGATATCCTTAACGATCTCATCCGGCAGATGACGCAGGACGCGGCCGGTACCAAAACTGAACAATCACCTGCGGGGAGGCGGATCCCTCCTCATGATGACTCTAGTGCACACGCCGGCAGGCCTTCCAAGACGCAGCCGCGCGAGCTTCCACGAGAGCGGGACCAATCCCCCATTCATCATTAACTCCTTTCTTTTATTTTTGCGTTTTGATGGTTCTGGTGCGTTGGCGTGACTTTTTAGATAAATAGTCCGGTATCGATCACGAAGAGGTCTTGGCTCTATTTATCGCACCGGAAACACCATTATTTACAATCCTATTACCGGCGCAATCAGCCGCTCGTCATCAGTATCCGTGCGGTTTACCCGCTCGGAAACGGGATATGCCTCCATCCGGTCGGCCGGGAACGGCGCAAGGATCTTCTGCGTCTCATCAGCCGAGAATGCATCCTTTGACAGCCATCGAGTCTCATCTTCCGATTTGAGGATGACAGGCATACGATTGTGGATGGGAGCCATGAGCTCGTTCGCATCGGTCGTGATGATCGTATACGTCTGGAGTGTCACGCCTGCCGGGTTGTGCCATACATCATAAAGTCCGGCAAACGCAAAGACCGGATCATCCTTCACACGAATGTAGAACGGTATTTTGCGCTGCCAATCTTTCTTCCACTCATAGAAACCGCTGGCGGGTACCAGGCAGCGGTTGGTTCTCACCAGCTCCCGGAACATCGGCTTCTCCGCAAGGCTCTCTGCCCGAGCATTGATGGGACGGTGCACAGCTTTGATATCCTTAGCCCAGTGCGGCACCAGGCCCCACTGCATCATGACCGCTTCCACCCGCTCATGCCGCACGATCACCGGGTTCATACTACTAGGTGCGATATTGAAATGCGAGCGGAAACCGATCGATGGGTCGATAACCCGGAACCGTCCGCAGATATCATCAATGCAGGCAAGCGAGTATCGACCGCACATAGTACCGTTCAATCTTATGTATCCCATTATCAAGGTTGCGCCAGCCACCGGGGGCAGATCACTTTCACACTCCTCTCGACCTGAGCCTAATAACCCTGAGTCTGAGAGTGTCCCGGGCATGGAGTTCGACTTGTGCCCGTCCGTCACGCTTCAGACAGGATCGTTCAGTGCGGTGGTCGCCCCGATTGAAATGGTAACTACTGCAGTAAACACCAACCAGGAGCTACAGCGGTACATGTTCCTCTACGTCTGCGGGAACTACTCCCGCATCCTGACCACCATCAGCCGGACTGCAGGTACCTTCGAAGTCCGCCGGGCATTTACTGCGCACCAGCTCCTGACAATCCTCCGGGAGGCGTATCACACGATCGTCCTGGTCGAACACGATCCCACCCTTTTCGAGGGGACTGATGAAGGGATAATGCTGGCAGAGGTCCTCCGTGCACTCAAAGCGGCGGCGCAGGACGCGATGGTGATCCTGTACGCGCCCTGCCCTGACCCCACCTTTCATACCTTGGCCAAAGGGGCAGACCGGGTGTTTCACCTTGCCCCGGTATCACCGCAACCTCCCTTGCATTCCGGGAGGCGAGAGAGACAGAGCGGTGGGATGCCCGGTCCCCGGCGGCAGACAACACTGGAGGAATTCTATGGGACGAACGATCGAGAGCAGCCGTATGGGTGTCAAGACCCTTGCGGACCGGTGGAAGAGGGCAACACGGGCCCTGCGGAAAGACGATCAGAAGTATGGCGAGCAGCTCGTGAGGATGGCACAGGAGCATGCCAGTGAAGGCTTCTGCGCGTTTGAGGATCCTCTTGAGTCTGCGCTCTTCTCCGCACTGGTCGAAGTGATGAAGAAGAACGATACAAGCCATGTGGATCTTTGATTCGGTGGCCCGGGCTGGTGTCGTGAACCTGTGGGACTGCGATGGGGGATCGGTCCGGTGCTATAAAGAACCGTTCTCCCCGCAGTTCTACCTGAACCTGCCGGACGCGCACCAGCACCGGGAGATGCTGGAAGATCTGGAGCGTACCCACGGCGCACTGGAGTGCACGTTCCGGACGATCTTTGGGGAGGTGGACGGGTACGCTGTTGCCGGTGACCGTGACGTAGCAGAGGCCATCGAGCAGCAGACCTCCTTTTCCGCCCAGCTGTTCAATGTCGATCTCCGCCAGGACCAGCAGTATATGGCCGAACACGGGATATTCCCTTGCGGTACTGCTGATGAATCCCGCTTTACTCCGGATCTGAAGCATACCCTCACGCAGATCGAGGTCGTTGTCCAGGGAAAACCTTCGCTGGTTCCCGGCATCCCTCCCATCGACCTCACCCATGAACGGGTAGAACACCTCACGGGCGATGAGAGGACGATCTTATCTGACCTATTCACGCTCATCGGTACCATCAACCCGCATGTCATCCTGTTCCCGGATGCCGACCTCTGGATGCCGCGCATCGTCAAGCAAGCCAGAAACTATGGGATTCCTCTCACCATCAGCCGGACCGGGCGGTTCCAGCGGATGGACTCCCGGTCGTACTGGAGCTACGGGAAGATGGAGCACAAGGAAGGTGCTGTCATTCCGGACGGCAGGATCCTGATCGATACCGAGCAGAGTTTTACGTTCCGTGAAGCCGGACTTGACGGGGTGCTCATGGGCGCGCGGCTGAGCGGGCTCTCCCCGAACCTAGTCTCCCGGTTCACGCCCGGTACCCTCATCTCCAGTTACGAGGTATACGGCGCACTTTCACAGGGAATTGCCGTGCCCTTCCGGAAGAACGATGCAGAAAAGGAGCGGCAGTTCGACGATCTCAGGGTCAGCGACAAGGGCGGGATAATGTTTCAGCCCAAACCTGGCGTATACGAGAATGTCTTTGAGATCGATTTCACGTCCCTCTATCCGAGCATCATTGTCAAAGTCAACCTGTCGCCGGAAACCGTTGAGCATCCCGAACGGCAGGGGTTCCTGGCCCAGGTCTTGGAACCGCTGCTGCAGATGCGTATCCGGACGAAGCAGCTCAAGAAAGAGAAGCCGGAGTACGCCGGTATCGATTCCATCCTGAAGTGGATGCTCGTTACGTGCTTCGGGTATACCGGGTACAAGAACGCGAAGTTCGGCAGGATCGAAGTCCATGAAGCTATCACGCGCCGGTCCCGCGATATCCTCCTCCAGGCAAAGGACATTGCCGATGAGATGGGGTTTGCAGTCCTCCATGGGATCGTTGACTGCCTGTGGGTCCAGGGTCCGGCAATCCATGATCTCAAGGCCCGTGTCGAACGGGAGACCGATCTGCCGACCGAGCTGGAGACCTATTCCTGGCTGGTCTTTCTGCCGATGGTAGACGGGTACTTCGGTGCTTACAACCGGTATTTCGGCCGCCTGACCAACGGAAGTGTGAAGGTCCGGGGCATTGCTGCGCGCCGCCACGATACCCCGGAGTATGTCCGGAAGATGCAGCGGGAGATGCTGACACTGATGAGCACGGCTGCCACCTTGACTGAGCTGAGGGATTTGGTAACGCCGGTTGAGGAAATTTATCGGAGGTATTATGATAATCTCCATACGGCTGATGTTCAGGATTTCCTCATAGCCCGCCGGATCAGCAGGGTCAGGTATGCGCACCGGTGTCTTGAGGCCTCAGCCATTGAAGCGTACCGGACTGCGGGGATCGATGTCGCCCCCGGCATGAAGATCTCGTATGTCGTGCGGGATGCGAAGCGGTATCTGGTGGACACAGAATGGGATGCGTCCCGGGCCGACCCCCGGTTCTACCGAGGTCTCCTCGAAAAGGCACGGGATGAGATCGCATTCGTGTTTGAATCTCGAAGATCCGGAACGTCGTAATAAAAAACAAAGAAGTTTTACTGTGTCTGCGGTCGGTGATCGATTCTTGGATCCCGTTAAAATCCTCCGGCCAATCGTTCCGCAACAGAACCAAAATCCCGTGCAGGTACCGCAATCGAAAACCGTGTGCTATAGGCCCATACTAGGTTACGCAAAATTATCTGATTTGGCGCGGGAAATATTAGCGCCACGTACCCTTCCGACCACGAACCATGTAACGACGCTATTCGACCGTGGTGTTCCTAGGATCCTAGGTTCCAAGGATCTCTTTGGACAAGCACGGAAAATTTTATGCCAAAAATTGGCATGTTCATGGTATGGGTTTTCAAAGCTTTTTTCTGAACAAAGATCGATGGCTTGCTCAAACCGATGCTCGCACATCTATGGTGGTCTGCGCCATCTCCGCTGCTGCGCTGCTGTTCAGTTAGGGAGCGGAAGGGAGAGGTCCCACATTCGAGGCGTCCGTCGATCTCGGTGGGTTGGGTTACACGCGGTATGACACCAGGTCCTCTCGGTTAGTACCCCCAGCATGCGGATCGATGCCTATCTACCAGTCCTGACATGAAGAGACAAGGGCGATCGTGCAAGAAACGGTTTAAAACCCCGCTATGGGGTTCTGGTGGCTGATCTTGTATGTGATCTAGGAAAGATAACGTCAGGATCGAAAACAACAAGGTTTTTGACTAGATGGTGTGGAGTGGGGCCGTTACCTTGGGGAGCCTTGAAACCTGGGGAAAGCCGGCTGGGGAAGTCGTGATGAAGCCGGTAGCAACCTCCAGGCGCGGGCCATCCGAGATAGGGGATTATGCCGGGTGACCGGTTCAGAGGGCGGCAGTGTGACGCGATAGGGGTGTAAGCCGCAGTCTCTGCATATGATGTGAACCCAATCCTTGATTGGGGTTGAGGAATGCGATTTGGAAAAATTATAGTGCTGCATTCTGGTATATTACATTCTCCGCACCGTTTGCATACTTCGCAACAACAACAACATTATCAGAACCTGAAGTGCCGGCAAAAGTCCCGCTCGTACCTGGGGTGATACCAAGCGTCCCTTTGGATACACCGTTGACAGATACCGTGAGTTCGGTCACATCGCCCGCACTGCAGGTGCTGGCAATAACCCGGAGCTGGATCGATGAAGGAGGTAATTTCTGGCCGGTGATTGCAATCGTGCAAGACGGAGCCTGCGGGTCAGGCTGCAATCTCCAGTGCCGTGACCAATACTACGGGAGGGAAATGAATCCTAATCCGCGATGACCCGGGAGACCCTAGAAAGAAAAACTGACATTAATTGTGGCACTCTACACTTAATACCAAAGAGCGGTCAGAGTTCGGGCACTTTATGGATAAGGTTAATGAGGAACTGAAAAATCACTCAAATCCGTGAGACCACCGCGCCAGCACCACAAAGACCGACAATATCTAAAGCGCAAGAATTACCGTGAAATGCCAGCGCCACCAGTATTCACGCATCAGTTCCTTTGAAAATTTGATCCAATGAGTCCACTGAACCCACGTATCCGGAATCCAAGGAGGTCCTGCCGGCTCGGGATTCTTCCGGTATTCTTGGATAACTTGGGTGATCTGGTACTGTCGTTCCGAGATAAGCCCGTCTTTAAATTACCAAGAGACCATCTGCGTATGCCGGTTCCTATCCCGCACGTATTCAACATTCTTGAGCTGCGCAGTCACCATGCCGGCCTAGTACGGTACATCTCCTTTCTCTAGGTTGTCCAGTAAACAACCAATTGAGCAATAGGAGGAACTGAATTTGCAATTCAGTAATGCAGAAGATAAGTATATAAAGAAGCCAAATTAATTGCAAATTAATTTTTCAAATGGGAGTATTATGGGTGATGACTCAATAAGAACATACGAAAATATCTGTTCTGCTCTAGGCTATAAATATGGGCTTGTTGAGAAATTAGATCAAAGTAGGTCACCCATACAAAAATACCTATTTTCAGAAGCTAAACGACTTATTAAAGATTTCAATTCGATATATTTCAAGGGTGATGAGCCAATTATTTATTTCAAGTTACTATCAGATTATGACGAGGGAGAAATAATTCGTATTCATCGTTGTATTTGGAATCAAAATAGAGTGCCATTTCTCTATATCATCACACCAGGAGAATTAAGAATCTATAATTGTTTTGAACTACCTGTAAATCCAGAATCGAATGATAAACTGGATTCTGAACCGCGTTTAATAGATCACATAAAGATAGCAGTAAATCTTCTCGAACAACTGAAAGACCTTTCGAATATAGAAATAAATACTGGTGAAATTTGGAAATCTATAACTGGTAAAAAATTCCACAGCGATAAAAGAGTAGATGTTAAACTATTAGAGAATCTTCGTATCACGCGTAAGAAATTGCATCAAGCCGGACTAAATTACTCTATTATTCATAACCTACTGGGGCGATCAATATTCATTTTGTATTTAGAAGATCGTCATGCTATCGATGAAAATTATTACAGGCAATATCTTGGCGATGCCAAAACCTATTTTGACGTTATTTCGAATAAAGATGCATTATATTCCTTATTTGAACATTTACAAACTAAATTTAATGGAGATTTATTTCCGGTTACTGAAGAAGAAAAAAGATCGGTTAATGGTACACATTTGCATTCTATCCATGAATTATTTCATGGAACTGATATGATAACCGGTCAAACAACTTTATGGCGACCATATGATTTTGGCATCATTCCTATTGAATTTATCAGTGCGATTTATGAAGAATTCCTTCATGCTGAAGATGGACAGGATGCCACATCAGTAGATGGCGTTTATTATACTCCTCATAATCTTGTCGAATTTATTCTTAACGAGATCTTGCCATGGCCAAGTCCAAAAGATCACAAATATGATTTAAAAATTCTCGATCCAGCCTGCGGATCTGGCGTATTTTTAGTGGACTCCTACAGAAGGTTGATCGAGAGATGGATTTACACTCACAATAAAAAAATTTCTCCGGAAGAATTGAAAAAAATTCTTGTAACAACTATCTTTGGAATAGATAAAAATCCTGATGCAATAAAGGTGGCTACTTTCAGTCTTTATTTAGCTTTAATGGATTATCTTGAACCCAAAACCATATGGTATGAGATTAAATTTCCGTATTTAATTTATGACATTAATAAAAAAAATAGAAGCAATAATTTGTTCCCATTAGATACATTTGATTCAGGTCCATTCGAAAAAAATAATTTTGATATAATTGTTGGAAATCCCCCATGGAAAAGAGATAATCTCCCCAAAAAAATATCTGATTATTGCCATGAGCATGGATTTGCTCAAGAGATAGCTCAAGCATTTCTTTGGCGTGTCAGAGACTTTACGACCAATGGAAGAATTGCATTAGTTGGCACAAGTAAAATTCTATTCAATATTGAAGAACCTGATAAACATTTCAGACATTTGTTTTTTAAAGAGAATTACGTAGAAATGATAGTAAATTTTTCGGCACTTAGACGAAAAAAAGCAGGTACTGGAAAACAACTATTTTTTACTTCTCTAGGTCCGGCGGCAATTTTTCTTTATCGAGTGATGCCTCCTGAAAAACAAAAACCAACAATACTTTACTGCACACCTAAACCTACTGTACGGGATTCGAAAATTCCAAATATTTTCATCGATGCCTCAGATATAAAATTTTTACCAAGGGAAAAATGCAGTTCTGATATTATATGGAAAGCTGCAATGTGGGGAAATCAAAGGGATTTTGATTTAATTGAACATTTCAATGATTCAAGCAAATTATCTTCAATTATTAAATCCTGTAATGAGAGCAGCCCTTGGAAAATTGCCCGAGGATTTCAAACCTCTTCTAAGCCGGCATTAAATAAAATTAATGAAAAAATCAGTAAATTGAAGTTTATCGATGCAAAAAATATCACAAGATATTGGATTAATCCGAGCAAATTCATATCGGTTAATAGCAAAACCAAAACATTTGCATGGTTTGGTTGTTATGAAACATATATTGGTCCACATATTATAATAAAAATGGGACAATGCAACAGAAAATTTTGCGCTGCTTTTGCAGAGTCTGATTTTGCATTTCGCGATGTTGTTTTAGGTATCAAGGGCCCCATTAGCGAGATCGATCTGATGAAAACAATTACAGCATATCTGAATTCTTCTTTTGCTTTTTATTATCTATTCATGACAGCATCCACTTGGGGAGGTATTGAACGCGATAAAATATTATTAAGTGAGATTTTAAGTCTTCCAGATATTCCATTTCAATTGAAAAATTCAGAGACAAAAAAAATAGCAATGTATGTCGATAAGATAAGTAATTTGTTAGCGACGAATAGTGGAAATCAAAACGATTCTCGTATTTTTGAGATAGAGAAAAAAATAGACAATATTATCTATTCGAAACTTGAATTGTCATCTTCTGACCGATTTTTAATCAACGACATTTTAAATTATAGTATTGACTTTTTTCAGTTCGGCGAAAGATCTAATGCATGTACCTCTGTAAATCAAAATGATTTGGAAGAATATGCAAAAATTTACTGCGACACGATCAATAGTATCTTAAAATTCGGGGGGGAAAAAGCAACAGCAAAAATATATTCCGGGAATTCCCCCTTATCCTTGGTATCGATTATTTTTAACAGTGATAGAATAAATGACGAAATTCAAATTATTGATTCAGGATTAGAGTTAGAACAAGCATTATCGAAGTTGGATAAATTCACGATAGACAAACATTCAGATAGCGTTTATTTCAGACGTAACATCAAAATCTATTATGATCATACTCTCAATATTATCAAACCTAATGAGAAGCGGTTTTGGACGAAATCAATAGCATTGCGCGATGCCGATGAAACTTTAGCTGAAGGCATCCGCAAGGAGGGCTAATTGTCCTTAACAGAATATCAAAATGCAATTGGTCGTGCCAGTGATGTTCTTCCAAGAATCGGAGATGATTTTATTTCTGCTTGTCTTTATATTTTTATTGATGCCTATAGAAGGATGATAAATGAAAGTAACTTTAATTTAAATGATAAGGAAACAAAATTTTCGGCAATTCTAATAGGATATATGAGGAAAATAAGAGATGAAGAAAATATTGCATTAAGAATTGATCCAGAAAATGCACTTTACAATGAAGAAATTCTTGAAGGTGATTTAGACCCTGATCGTGCTCCAATTATTGATATAAGAATATCGGGCGGGTGGGTTAAAGAGGACGTATATTTCGCTATAGAAGCAAAAATTTTAGTTGAAACGAAATGGAATAACCGAGAAGCGATAAAATTGCATAAACGGTATATTGATACTGGAATAGACAATTTCGTTAATGGTAGATATGCAAGCCTTATGAATAAAGGATGTATTGCTGGATATGTCATTCAAGGCTCTATTCCTAATATTGTAACAAAAATTAATGAGATTTTGATCAGTTCTAACAGAAATTCTGAAATTATTACAAATCTTCATTCTATCAATGGATATGACTTCTTTTATGAATCACGACATCAAAAAAGGTCAAATAATGAATTTATATTAATTAAACATATTTTCCTAAATTACAATTAAACTTGCAACTCAGATCGGTAGCATAGGTAGCGTACACGACGTGCTGTAAAATGTGAAGATGCCCAGGATCCAACATCAGATTGGAACAAGGAGAATACAGGTCAAGGAATTAAGAGACATCGTACTAAGTACTAAATTTCGTTAACAATAATGACAAGGAAATGCAGAAACTTATCACATGGGTCCTGAACGATGTGATGAAAGAAGAAGAAGCTCAACAGGCCGGAGTACCTAGATAAGTAAGATCCAGCACGAGGAGGCAGGAGCGGAGGTACAGGGTACCGACGCTCCCCAGAGTGTTGAGAGAGTTTTCTAATGAGTTCTACAGAGCTTGAAAATTTTATCCGTTAACCTCATGACGAGTTAATTGTAAGCAATTTAGTTATTTTCTCACCGATGTTGTTTAAGTAGCGCCGGGTAAAATCCCAACTGATGAATACATTGCCGTTCTTGACGATTACGAACTGGTCCACATCTGCATCTGGTAATTTTTCAAACAAGAGGCATTGTTCTTCCCGCATCTTTTCGCGGGCTTGTTTCACTTTTTTCTTATCGTACGCACTGAGTTTCGGGCGATTTTTCGAGCCTTTTGGCCTTCCACGGGGCATAATGTATGGAATTATTCAGTGATGAATAAAAATTGTTTCTATTTGTGTTGGAATAATTTCGCCTTGATTCATCTTTTCGATATGTTGATTGTATGAATTGAAGCAGTCGATATGACTCCATCCAGCAATAGCCCGGCGGTCCCGAATGTGTCGGCAACGAGAGCTACTTTTGCTCTCCGTGAAGAACAATTAATATGCAGGAAAAAATATTCAATGTATGGATGATACGAAAGATATCGGATCATTAATAATAGAGGAACAAAAACATTTGCAAGAATTTTCTAGTCCGGAACTAAGATATTATGCCAATACCATTAGAGCGGGGCAAATTGGTAGAATATTAGGTAAACTTCGAAAACAGGAAGTTATAACCAATTTTGATAAAATAGATGTATTCGCAGCCGACGTTGGAATTATTGACAGTAAAGTTCTTTTAAGTTTATTTATCCCAGAGCTTGCCTCGCTTGGAGCTATTGATGTATATCAAGATGGATCTGGAGCAATCGTAAAAATTGAAGAGAATATTGGATCCGAAGAAGATATTTTAAGAATGACAGGTGAGTATTGGCTAAAAAATTCGCCAAATGAAGAGGAGTATCTCTCTCTAGATGCTATAAAATTGTGTTCACAAATTCCGCGATTAAAAACAGAATTAGATCAAGAACTTTTAGCTGTGGGGTACAAGAATCTAGACTTTGGACTAGCCTTATCAAAAAACTTTTCTTTAGTACAGGAATATGAAATTCCCGGTATAAAAGAACCTGTTTACCACACACCCTACTATGCAAGAGAACATACAACATCAATAATTCATACGTTAAGAGGATTGGATAAAGAAACGCGAATATCAATTGAAAATTTATTAAATCTTGTAGGAAAGAACCAAGCAACTCCTGTATCAAAAATAAAATTTGTCGATTCTGAAGCCCTCGCCTGTATACAGCGAACTGGTTTGATAGATGTCACTCAAGTTGAAACTACACAAGGCAATTCTGAACGATTTCTTTTTACTCCAGCAATTTGGAGTCCTTTTGGTCCACCGTTGATGAATGATGAGCAGGAGCATGTGAGAGCATTATTATCGTGCGTTAAGTTTGGCCAAATTTCTCCCTCAAAAATTGACGGAAGGCAAATCTCTATTCGAATGCCAGAAAAGCTAATGGCCGCTTTGCTAAGAAATAGGAGAGTTGGGCCAGCATCTCCAATAGGCACAGATTATTTTGTGTTGGAAAAAGAAGGAATTGTAAATATTGAAGAGTCCCCCATAAAAGGAAGATATAACATGATCCTAGTTAAGGATGATGTTGCAGATAGAGCGTTGAGAATTTTAACTCATGGTCGAAACGATTCCTTAGGTGAAGAATCGACAAATACAAATTCATTAGTACAACAGAGTAATTTTGAAAATACTGTTCAGGAACGAGTGAAAATCGATACAACTCTTAAGAGAAAACCTACTAAATATTCCGATACAATAGCTAAAAAAATCGTCGAAGAATTTAGAGGAGGTCATTTATAATGGATGATGGTGATATTCTTGAATATCGTGTAGCAAAATATTTCTTTCACCAGGGTTATGTTACTCGCCAAAGTCTTCCGCTAAAATCTTATTTTTATCCGGAAATTTTTGATATTACAGATATTGATGTATATGCGATAAAATTTGATAACGATTTTAGTGAGAAAGTGATAATCGCAGATTGTAAATCAGGATCCTCTCCAAAATCAAAAGATTCAAAGCCTCTCAATCGATTGTTTTGGTTGCGTGGATTGATGACCTTCTTGGGTGTCAATCAAGGATATTTTATTAAACCCCGCATTTCAGAAAAAATTAAAAAATTTGCAGCGGATTTAAAAATTGTCCCCTTTGATTACGAATGGCTAAATGAGACCGAAGCGCGGTTAAATCTTACAACTGATAACCGTGGATCATATGCTATACAAAATTCTGATCGACATAGATCGTTTTATCAACAAATTAGGGCACATCCAGATCGCATCGAGTTTTATTATTGGTTTTTACGGATAAGATTTTGGACAATCCCCAGTAATATTCAAATTAAAGAAGTAATACGCGGGCACTTTATTCTTATCAGAAAATGCTCATTTAAAAAAGATTATGAAATTTGGCTATTAGGTGAATCAGCCATATTACTAACAATTGCATTGTTAAGATTCTGTTCTGAATTGTACCCTTTATCCGAAAAAGAACGAGAACGTTGGATAGAACTTAAAATGATCGAAGGTATTGGAAGTATTGAACAACAAAATAAAATTCTTAATTTAATGAGAAACTTTGCGCAAGAAAAGGTCTATGAGACATGTAAAAAAAGAATTCAAATTTCTGAACAAGAATTGACAATTACCCCTCCACCATATACACCCCAACTAACAGAATTGATTTCACGACTGTTAGCACAACCAGAAATATCAATTCAAACCCCAAAATTTTTAGATTTTTTTATTTATGAATATATTATAAATGATAAGGAAGTAAATATTGCAGAATTGCAAAAATTATTCCCGTCAAATTTGGAACTAATTGCAAAACAATCGAAAAATATAATAAAATTTTTAGATTCTGACATTAAGAGCAAAGAAAAATTCAATAAATTGATGAATTTTTAATAATATTTTTTTTCATCGTCATTTTATCGCTTGCGATAGATCCCGCGAGCGGCCGTAGAACTGATAGTGCTTTTTCCATGTAGTGACGTTGAAGACCTGTTCGGGATTCTTTTAATAAAGGGTTTCATCCTTCACTGACGGATATTCACTGTCGCCCCACTCAGTCCCGCTCTTTTTCTGTTCAGCATAGGAAGTATCCGGTGCTATGCATATCGAGATCCGGAAAGGATGAGCCTGTATTTGGGCACCTATGACGCGGTAATCGCCCCTGAGAAGGTGATGATCTCCGCTATCAACAGTAATGTGGATCTCCAGAGGTTCCTCTTCCTCTACATCGGAGGGAACTACTCGCGTATCCTTTCGGGCGTCAACCGGATCTCCGGGAACTTCGACTTTCGCCGAGCATTCACGGCACATCAGATCTTCTCGGTGATTATGGAGGCTGGATATACTATCATCCTAGTCGAACACGACCCATCGTTGTTTGAAGGCGCTGAGGGATGCCGGGCGCGAGTTGCTGGTCATGCTCTATACGCCGGTTATCGACCGGGCTTTCTCCTCTCTGATAAAGCGGGCTGATCGTATCATCGAGCTTGCACCCATCAATGAGCTGTCACCTCGGGAGCCGGTCCGATGCATCCGCATACAGAGAAACGGCGGGCCGCTCCTGAAGGGACAGCAGACGTTGCCGGAGGTATCGTGATGGGACGGACGTGCGGGTATTTCCCGCAAGCGATAGCATTATTCTTGCATCTGCAGAATCCCACAGTATGAAAGGGCAGTCTGGGCTATCACTCATCGAGCTTTTACGTAGTCCCGATCCTGATGTCAACCGGATCATCAATACTTTTGTCTCGAGGTTCAACGAGGCCCATGGAATCGCAAAAACTGACAGGTGGGGTATTACGAAAGAAGACTGGCAGCGATATGAGTTCCTCGGTGACCGTGTCTTGAACTTGGTCGTTGCGCAAACCCTCTTAACCCGGCGCGACTGTGTTCTGGACGAAGGGGAGATGACAAAGATTTTGGGGGCGGTCGTATCTAACGAGTCGCTTTCTGCCCTTGCCACGAGAATTGAGCCTTTGGGGTTTGCGCAGTTGATCCCCGTGTCAATCGGCGAACAGAAAAGTTATGGTAAGCGGATTATCGGAGGAGCGTTCGAAGCATTCATCGGAGCCTCGTATTGCGAAGTAGGACTCGATGTTGTCGCGTATTTCATCAACGCAATCATCGCAGATTCACTCAATCATTATGATCCGCAGGGTAATACAATTGGGATCCTGCAGGAGCATTTCCAGAAAAAGAACCAGTCTCTCCCGGTGTATCGCGAAGTCGGGCGCACCGGCCCGGATCACAGACCCTCTTTCACGTACGAAGTCCTCTTCAATGGTGAGGTCCTTGGGACGGGGCGCGGTGAATCTGCCCGGCAGGCAAAGCAGGTCGCGGCAAAACGGGCGCTCGAATCCATCGATCTGACGGGATCCGTACCGGACCGGTAACCTGGCCCGGCAACTCCATATATAATATATATCTTGAATTTAAAATGCAGAATGAATGGTTAACTGGTATATCGAGGTTAATGCGATATTACGTGAAATGAGGGAGAGAGCTTTTGATGCCATCGAAAAAATTCAATCCAACGATGATTCAGCAGCTCAATTGATAAATGATTATTTAAAAAGAGATTATGAGAAATTAGAACGTCTTTGGAAAGAAAAATTTGCAAATCCATTAAGTTTGGGAAATTTAAATCGGCATATCAAATTTGGGACCATTAAGGATTATGAAGATATTTTAAAATTAGATATTCCCGCAATTGAAGTTATATTAGAAAAATTTCTAGTGGAAGAAATGAAAGAGGATAGAGTAGGATTTGAAAAATTTTTGCATCCAATTGTATACAAAAACGCATACAGCCATTTTCAGAATGGAAATTACCGCGAAGCAGTTCTAAATTCTATTATCGGGGTATTTGACTTAATCCGTCAAAAAACCGGCCTTACCAATGATGGTCCAAGTCTTATTAATACAGCCCTTTCTCTTAGAGATCCATATCTTATTTTGAGTGATCTAGATGATATATATGGAGAAGATGACCAGAAGGGGTTTTCACAGATATTTCAAGGAGCTTACGTAGGTATACGCGATCCCAAATCCCATACATTGATACATGATTTGAACAGAGAGAAAGCAGCCCAATATTTGATCTTTGCAAGTTTGCTAGCTCGAAGAATCGAAGAAGCCAAACTTGTAAAAAAGAGATAGTAAAGAAAAAACGTAAAAATTTTACATGATTTTAGCAAGAACATACTCTCGAAAGGATTGCCCATAAGTACATTCCGCCATTTATTAGTGTGGTTGAAAAGTCTCTCAATCCCGCCACCTTATTAGAACAGGGACTTAAACCTACCCCCCACACCAACTCTTATACCCTCGTTGGCAGAAATATTTGATAAATCTAGGATTAAAGTGAGAAATATGGGTGACTCAAATATGGCAATAGCAATTCAATGGGCGGACGAATTAGGGCCCGCACCTTCATTACCATTATCCTTGCAAAAAGTAACTCAACGCGCGAAATTAGTGAATAAAATTAATACATCACATACAGCAAATCTTGCCATATCTCTTAACAATGATAATGAAAAAAAATTATCAAATGAGAAAAAAGCAAAATGTCAAAGTGCGATCGCTATTTTAAGTAGAGAGTATATTTCGGATGTAAATGATGACAAGATCCTGATTAATATCTCATTACGCCTTTGGTCAGGGTGTCTATCTGGAGTAAAAATAATTGCTCTTGGAACTGAAGATGGACTAAACACTCCTGAGACTCGCCTATCTCAATCTAGACAAATTGAACACCAAATTCAAACAGATTTAATTTATCGTGCTGGTGTTGAAGCAGCACCGTTTTTCAAAAAACTTCTTGGAGAACCCATTTGTTTTGAAGGTGTACCAAAGAATTCCCCGTTATGGAGTTATATTTTAACGGAAGAAATGAATTGATTATTGGATTAAAAATATGAAAGCGATGGATTATAAAAACAATTTAACTGAATATTTGGATAAATATAGTTATCCGTCCGATCCTAATTTAAAGGAAAAAATAGCCAATCTTGAAGATATATTTTTTACTCAACCACTTATTAACGAAATTGTATTATGGAAAGTCAATCGTTATGTTTCTCTTAATAATGAAATCCTGATACGTCTTAATAATCTTAAAAGCCTCACTCAAGGAAGACATCAGGATGCACAATCTATTCTTGAAGATTTACTTACTGTCAAGGGTGTTGATCTTCCAATGGCGTCAACATTTCTTAGATTTAGAAATCCGAAAGTTTTTCAAATCATTGACAAACATGCCTATCGCGCTGTTTATGATAAAAAATATCCATTTAACGGAAAAAGTCAAAGGTCGATTGATAAAAAAGTGGACGTTTATTTCGATTATTTGGATAAACTAATTGAGTTGTGCCGAGAGAGAAATCTTGAGTTTACGAGTGTTGATAAATTACTGTATGAATTTGATATACAAATTAATGGGCAATTACCAAAATGATTACGAGAGCCATGGCAGCAAATAAGTATCATAGCAATTCACAATAATAAAATGGAAAGTATGACCTATAATTAGTCCAATTAAGATTTTGACGCACTATAGAGGATCCTTTTTAAGATTTCTCCCCAAAATGGATAATATTCACTTTCACTCCCCTTAGTCCGGTTCTTTTTCTGTATCAGTGCAGGAAATGTCCGGTGCCTATGCACATTGAGATCCGAAAAGGAATAATCCTGAACCCGGGGACTTACAATGCGGTGATCGCCCCTGAGAAGGTGATGATCTCAGCCATCAACAGTAATGTGGATCTCCAGAGGTTCCTCTTCCTCTACATCGGCGGGAACTATTCGTGCATCCTGTCGGGTGTCAACCGGACGTCCGGAAACTTCGATGTCCGCCGGGCGTTCACGGCACACCAGCTCTTTGAGGCGATCAAAGAAGCGGGGTATACCATTATCCTGGTCGAGCACGACCCATCGCTGTTCGACGGCGCGGAGGAGATGCTCGATCTCGTCTCCGGTGCGCTGAAGGATGCCGGGCGTGACTCGTTGGTCATCCTCTATACGCCGGTTATCGACCGGACCTTCTCCACTCTTATTAAGCGGGCGGACCGTATCATCGAGCTCGCAACTATCGAAGAGTTATCGTTCCGGGAGCCGGCCCGGAGTATCCGCATGCAGAGGAACGGCGGGCCGCTCCTGAATGGGCAGCGGACGCTGGAGGTGTCGTGATGGGACGGACATTTCCCAGTGTAAGGCAGGGCGTCAACAGCACGGCGGACCTGTGGGCCCCCCGCTCAGCTCGCTGGCTCAAAAGGGAAGATAAGCAGTACGGCGAACAGCTCGCGAAACTTGCGAAGATGCATTCGAGTGAGGCATTCGATGCATGCAACGATCCTCTCGAAGCCATAGTCTTCTCTGTGGTTGTCGAGATCATCAAACGCTAGGAGAAACTAGAAGAGGATATGCGGAAGCCGGAGGATTCATGACTCTGCATATTTGAACCTTCTAATATCTGATTTAATATCGATTTTTATTCTTCCCAACAGATTAAGTCTATATGAATGAATAGTATCCTGTATGCCAATAGACCCTCTCTCTCTTTGTTTGGAAACTACAATAGGGCTTGAATTAAAATTAGTATCTAAATTAAAATTCAAAGATGTTTGGTTGATTCATAAATTCGAAAAACATATTAAAAATAATCAATCTTCAAACTTTTTATTAAATGAACATTTATTGGATGACATAACTGATATACGATCCCGAATAATAATGGCTATTAACAATTCGGATGAGAAAGAGAAAAATGCATGGATTGGGCTTTTATTAAGTAAAATGGATCAAATCGGACTGATTGAACGATTTGGATTATGCTATACCCTGGAAGAATTAATTATTAATTATTCAAAACATCCAAATTTTGTTGAAAATGATATTTTTATGATATATGCATGGTTTTGTAAATATTATAATGCGTGGGAAACTAAATATCCTCAAGAATATCCTGAAAATGAGTTCCTTGTATTCAAAGAAATGGCAGATATTGAGTATTCAATAAAAAATTGTAGACTATTCGATAATGAACCAAATTTGAAGAGAAAATTCCATGATCCTTCATTCTTAGCTGCATGGAATTGTGCACAAATGTTGTATAGGTGCAGTCTCAACATTGCCGAGTTATCCCGGGAAAACCTTATCAGAGTTGGAAATCATTTGTCACATTTTTCAGCTGGTGAACGAGTGTCAACTTTCTCTTTTCGAAAAAATGTTATTTTTGATATGATCTATTTAGAAATAATTATTCAAATTGCAGCCAAAGCAAAATCGATGCAAATTGAACCAATGCATTCTAAATTGAAAATAATTATTTTACAAACGAATCCTGAACGATTAAATGAAGCATTCAAAACACTTGATGGAACCTGTGAAAATAAGGTTGCTAAATTAGGAAAAATTGATGTTTTCCTTGCAACACCTACAGAAATCCAAAATTTTAAAAATGAAATTATGTCCGAAAATTCATCACTGAAAAATTCCTTTATTGGGTGAGATAACACGACAAATAGAGTATTTGGGTGGAGGGCAACTGCAGGACCTAATGACCCGGCTGGTCTCCTAGATGAATTCAAATTCGCGGTGAACGAAGAAAAAAAAGCAAAAGAGAAACGTTCCAAAGAGACCCCGCTCAGCCTTTCAGATGGCAGGCAGATTCACTCTGGCAAATCACAATGGGTCTACCGGTTTTTTCTCGAACGGGAATTCTTCATTGAAGATGACACTCCGGTAGACATCTATATCAATGGTCGTAAAATTACCGGAGAAGTTGTATCATCTGACGTAGAATCGATAAATCTTGCATTAGAACAAGATTTCGGGAATGATATCCATAAGGCAGATTTAGTTAAATCGGATACAAAACTGCTCGAAAAACAGATTGCAAGACTTGATGCAGTCAAAGCCATGAAGACCGGGTTCAATCACGAAGGTTGCCAGAAATTATTCGGTTTTGTACAACCTCAAAAGTATTGCATCTCTTCAGAACCTATCAACTGTTCCGGTTACTTCCCTGTACCCAATCAAGAGCAGATGGCCGCAATAAAAAATGTTTTTTCAGAGGAGATCACGTTCATCTGGGGTCCACCTGGAACCGGAAAAACAAAAACCCTTGGTATAATTCTCAATGAACTCCTAAAACAAGAAAAATCCGTCCTCTTAGTCTCGCACACGAATGTTGCAGTAGATGAAATTCTGGTAAAGTTCGCTTCTATCGAATCCGCTCAACCATTAATTGATGCGGGACGAATCCTCCGTATCGGTACTCCGGCCAAAGAAGATTCGTTCCTTGACCGGATGAATGAGGATTTTATTATCCATAAACAGGAAACGGCAACCTTTGACAGAATCGAAAAAATTAATCTTGAAACAGGAAAATTGCAGCAATCCCTGGAAAAATTGAAAAAAAGCCGGGTCGATCTGGAAGTAAAAGAATATGAAGAAATCCAGAGAGAGATCGATCACAACACTTCTCTTTTGTCCCGAAATGATGACGAAATTGCCAGCGCACAACGAATAGATCGGGAGTATACTCAGAAAATAATTACATCAAACGAGGAAATTACCCGGCTTGAGAATGCCTCATTCTTGCAACGATTATTTTCTGGTTCCTCGATCAAATCACTGACGGAAGAGATTTCAAGGCTCAAACAACTGAAAGTGATATCAAAAGAACATAATGATGCTCTGTTCTTAAAAAAGCAACAACTGATCTGCCAACAAAATGATCTTCGTATTGCTCTGGAATCGAAGAGGAATTCTCTTGAATCTGAAATAAAAGGGTGCGATATTGCAGTCCCCGCCCCGTTTTCCCTTTGTTCTATTAAAGAACTGCCCGGAAATCTTCAGGTCGCTATCAATACCCTTCAAAGTGAATGTGAAATACTGAACAGGAAAATCGAGGATTCAAGAGTAAAATTGCGATCCAATGCCCTGATTATTGCCTGTACGTTGACAAAAGCGTTCATGTCCCCCCAGGTAAATTCCCGAAAGTACTCCACGCTCATAGTTGACGAAGCAAGTATGTCGCCTCTTTCTTTGGTCTACCTAGCTGCAGGACTCGTAACGACGGATTCCAATCACTATGTCATTGCCGGGGATTTCCGGCAACTCCCCCCAATTACCCTTAGTGAAGAGAATTATGCCCAAAAGTGGTTGAAGCGGGATATATTTACGCAAGCAGGAATTGTCCAGAGTGTTGATTCCAACCGTGAGGATGCACGTTTGGTCATGCTGAGGGTGCAGCATCGCATGCATCCCGAAATTGTCAAGCTTATCAACGAGAGCATGTACCGGGGGCAACTCGCATCGGACCAAGAAGCCCTCGCGGATAATATGAAGATTACCGCACTACCGCCCTTTGAAAACCACCCCCTGATCCTTATTGATACCGCGGAGATCAATCCGTGGGCTAACTGGACCAAGTATAAAACTAATAACTCCCGGTTTAACGTGTATACCGCATTACTTGCTCTCCGGCTGACACAGAGGATCTTGGGGGAAAAAAACAATATTTTATCGGTTGGAATTATCACTCCCTATAACGCACAGGCAAAACTCATCACTTCGCTGCTGGAGGAGACCCACATCCCACGGAAAAAAGCCATTGTTGCGACCGTGCACAGATTCCAGGGAAATGAGCAGGATTGCATTCTCATCGATTTCGTGGATGGGCCACCAGATAATAAAGCAGGTCGGATTATTACCGGTAATTTTGTTAATTCCGAAGCAGGGAAACTGATCAATGTTGCCGTTTCCCGTACAAAAGGAAAATTAATTGTTATTGCAAATTTGAAATATTTATTGAACTTCAAATGGAGCCGCCTGAGTGAGGATGATGCGGTTATTCAGGTCATCCACACTATCAAAAAGACGGGGCTTGTTATCGATTCTAGAAAAATACTCCCTTCCTATCTCGATGCAAAAGATCTTCAAATCACGAAATCCGGCTTGATACTGCCGCATGACGATGAACTGTCTTTCTGGAATGAAAACGATTTTTATCCCCGTTTTTTAGAGGATATTCAAAACGCCAAAAGTCGGGTTATTATCTACAGTCCATTTCTTGGTAGAGCACGACTGGGCAAACTGATGAATACATTTCGCAGCGTAAAAGATCGTGGAGTTCGGTTTTTTATTATCACTAAAAAACCGGAATCTCATGGCCAAAATTCGGAAACCAATACTGAATTGATTGAAAATCTAAAAAATTCCGGATTCGATGTTATATTGGCGGGAAACGAGAGCGGAGTTTACGAAAATTTCCATGAAAAAATTGCTTTTGTCGATGATACTTCGTTTTATCATGGGAGCTTGAACATTCTCTCCCAGTGTGAATCGTCAGAAAGTATGATGATCTCTCGATCACCCGCACTTATCGCGCAAATGATAAAATATTTCAATATTGAACGGGTGATCAAAACTTACAAAACCTCCAGAAACGCGGAAGACCGAGAAAAATTGTGACATCTGGATCTGAAAAGCCAGACTTATAGGGAAGATTCTTTCGTATACCTTAAACTTTTATTACGCGTTTGATTTCCTTGTGGATCCATTGCTGGAGCCTTTTCCTGATTAGCTAATAGAAAAATAGGCGTATTTCCTTTTGAATTAATCACAGACAAACTCTTTCATTTCTTCTTTTAATAACGAATTCACATAATTACTAGAGCTATTTTCAAAAGATTCCAAAAGATCTAAGTATGAATAAGGATTTGTTTTTTGTAAGCATTCTAGATCATTCTCATAAGAGGAAAGGGTCCAAAATGCACCGAAAAAAATACCCACTGCGGCCAAACTCTTAATAATTACTGGCTCACTAGAAAGAAATAACTCAACAACGGGTAAAAACGCCGGAATAGTTACAACCTTTGTTCCCCAATAGTATTTTGATTTTATTTGACTGCAAGAATTCTTATAGTTTCTCAAGGAATCTTCGAGAGAATCTTGCAAAGAAACAAGACGGTCATTGAATACAGAGGGGTCACGAATTTTGGACAACTCTTGCGGGAATGCAGAGATTTGTTTCAGAAAATTTTTTCTTTCATGTCGATAGACCTCTCGAAATTCTACCAAATCCGAAAAAGATATTTCTTCAATATTGTCAGGGATATAATCTACAAGACACATATTGAGGAGACCTTTATTATTATTTTGATTTTGTAAAGAATCAATTCCGGGACCATTAGCCTCATCCAAATTTCCATTATAATTCATATACTCTTGTGCGGTAAATGCAGGGGAATAATTTGTTAATAAAGCTAGTTTGTTCTGATAGGAAATTTCGTTCGAAAGAAAAATCATATAATTTGAAATTAAAGAATCGCTTCCTCTTAACCATTCTCCATCTTCAATCAACATTTTTTCTTTGAGCAAATATTTGCGTAATTTATCGTACACTTTTCCACTATGCAAGAATGATGATTTTTCATCATCTTCAAAATGTAATCCGTCTGCCGTCCACTCTTCTAATTTTGTTTCAAAATGTTCCATTGTTTTTTCTGAATAAGGATTTGGATCAATTGGTTTGATCAAATCATATTCATCAACAAAACGCTTAATTTCGGGATCATCTTCCGGTGTTATTCCATTGGGAACGATCCGGTAAAAATTATCGTATAGTAATAACGATTCCTTTACAAGAGTTATATCATGTAATTCGATGTTCGGATAAAATAGAACAGAACTAGGCAATTCCACCATATATTATTGATATTTAGAATTAATATATGAAGAATTTGTTTTTGGTTTTGTCAATTTGTTAGCAGGTGTACCCTTACATCTTTCAACTATCGTTCTCTACTAACTCCATAACACTAATCGCCCCGCCCTCTTTATCACTAACGCCTTGAACGCCTTCCTGAGCTTGTACTCCTTTCGTTTGCATAGCCTCACCCGGCAAGAGGGTTAATCCATGAGTTTTGAGGTCCATTATAACATCATTATCCACTTCAAAAGTAATTGTCCTCGTTGATCGAACTTTGCGAGGAGGGAACATATCAATGAGAAATGGTAATTCTGTAGGATTAATTTCTGAACACACATCGAATTTCAACGTAAATTTGTTGCGTTTTGCTTGATAGTAGAAATAATTGTATTGGAGAGTGCCTTTTACCACTTCTTTTTCTTCTTCAAACTCAATGGACATGGGAAATTGCGAATCGACAGTCATCCCTTTCCTTACGCTGGGTGTCTTAAGCAAGTCTACATCGTTTGGATGGAAATGAAGCCACACTCCAAGAACTCGAACTTTTTTTGTCGATTTGGTAAATGTTGCAAAACCTACTTTTCCAAAGGTGTTCACTTTGATTGGTTCATCCATCTGTTCACCCGCAATACGGAATAATAGGTGTGGGGAATAAAATCTCCAATGAATTAAATACACTATCAAGGATAAACAACCCAAAACACCTAAAACTAAGGAAATGGTTTCAAACATAGAATTTTAACCAAATCTCATTTTCATTCGATGCATTCTCCATCTAGGGTAAATAAACGGGTGCACAGACACCCAATACCTATACATCTTTACTCTTCCCATTCCTGAATTCCACATTGCTTTCGATTTTACTTTCCTTTGATGCTACAAAAAACGAAAGAGAAAACAAAGCATTTCTTACAATTCGTAATGTTAATATCGTCTTATTAAAAAATTCATTGACATCCATATGGTACTGAGGATTGTCATTAACCTGGATTTCATCCTTTTTAAAAATCGGATCGTGCAATACAAAGTATCTATGAACCAAAAAATGTCTGACATCTAATAATCGTTTGAAATCTTCCGTATCTAGTTCTCTTTTAATTCCCACCAATGCCATGAGATCAATTTGCCAATTATTGTCAGTGATGAGAGATTTTTTTACTGTGAATATACTATTACTCCCCCAAAATGCGACTTTGCTGTCATCAATTTCTAAATTCTCATATTCATTTAAGAAGAATGCAATTTTATCAAAAATATTCATGGCCATCAAGAAACTAGTCTTTAAAATTTCAATGTTCGTAAGATAGTTCATACTATAATCAGAGTCATATCGGGGTTTATTTAAAAAGGCAAAATCCTGATGTTTGAACTGTGCGAGAGCTAAATAGAACCTCGCAGTTTTAAAATTATCAATGAGTGATTTCCATCGGGTTGATATCTCATATGCTCGGCTTTTATCATCGATCGATGCATGGAATTTAATGTTGAGTAGATCTTTATTCTTACATTTATGATCTTTGCAATCAAAAAGAAGATTCAGGAATAATTGATTTTGCTCACAAAATTCGACATAAAATGATTCAAAATTATTACCGTTCTCTGAATAAAAATTAAATCCTTGATTTAAGAGAAACCTCTTTTTTGGAAGAAAATCTTTCAAATGAGAATCTAGATCAATTGAAATCTTATGTTTTGAAAGCAAATTATAAACATTTTCTGTTGTTTTTTGATCCATTTGAAAATCAGGAAACAAACAAAGTTCAATTCCAAGATAGATTGTCCCATTTTTATTCAAGCAGTTCTTGGTGCATTGATCCGGACATTTACGAGCCAAGCGCCAACAAGCAATTCCACGATTTCCCCAGGCATTGTAGTGTCGGGGATTCAATAATATGGCTCTATCATAACATTCTAAAGCTTCGAGGTACCTACCCAGATAATCTAATACATTTCCTTGATTTATCCATATCTGTGGAGATTTTTCGTCAAGTTTCAATGCCATTCCAAAACATTTTTTTGCAGATTCAAATTTCTCTAATAGTTCTGGAGTATATTTGCATTTATTTTTTTCATTCTCTGAAATGGCCAAAACGTACCATGCGTTACCTAAATTATAATGATATTGACCAATATTTGGATTGGATTTTATCGCTATTTTCAGATGATCGATTGCCTGAGAAATCTGATATCTCGTTTCTTGCTTTCGATCCCAAGATTCAATAAGAATAATTGCTTTGAGATTGTTTGCATTTGGTAAGGATTTGTCATCATTTAAGATCAAATTAATTAGTTCTAACGCTTTATCGTACTCTTTATTTTCAAAATGACAACCTGCGGCATTATAAAGTTCGTAAATTTTTGACTTTTCCATTATTCGATGCCTTCCACCACATTAATTTCTTCAGGGGTAAGCCCGTACAATTCGTACACAAGTTTGTCAATCGCTGCATCTATCGTCTCGATCTGCCGGGACAGCATCGTTCTCTCCTGTTCGAGCCTTGCGTCCTGAAATTTTCTATTCAGGTCAAGCATTTGCGTGACGAGCGCAACCATGCGATCGTGGCGGGCTTTATCCGCTGGGTCTGAGAAGTTGATGGTGTGGATGGGGAAATTTTTAAAAAATACCCAACTAGGTTCAAAAAATTGTCCTTGTAATTTGGGTAAGAGGGTTTTGAATAAGAAATGGTTTAAGTTACTATTTAAAATCCCGAGGAGATATTTATCATCACGTGGGATAAAGAAGCATTTTTGGTTTGCGTAATATTTCGAATCATCGAAAGTAAATTCCGGTCGCTGGCAGATATTCGGATAAATTATCTTTGGCTTATCAAATTCTGTATAAAAAAACGAACCGTACCGTTGTAGAGCATACCATTCATATCGAATACCTGTTTCGTCAGCATTTCGAGACATTAATTTCTCTTTGAATTGCAAGAGATGTTTGTATATAGCCGGATATTGCTTTTTAAATTCATTTTCCGCTTGTTTAGATGCACCAATAATAGATTGATCAGTGTGCAACGGGAAATGCCACGGAATATAAATTAAATAATTGTCATGATGTAACGGACGGTATCGTTTGACGTCGCGGCCTAATAAAAAAGGCTTGATTACATTCGCACTATTAGGATCTTCTCTAATCAAATTGTTTTTTATTTCTTCATCGATGACAAATGCATCATTTAGTCCAGTGACTATTCCACGGTAATTTTGTTTATTGACATATTTTTCTATAGTGATTCCATTTTCATTGATTTTTTTCAAGAGATTTTCTGTTTGAGGATCTCCAAGTGTCCACCCGTCATTATTTAGCTTGCAAAGATCAATTGGATGACGAATAGTTTTCACGTAATCATCAAGACTTGGAAAATCGAGAGCCTCAATTTTTGACGCAAAGAATTCGTGTGTGGGTTTTTCATTGGAAATTCGGATGATACAGGGATAGGCAATCGCATTTTTAAAAACTGGCAAATCCTTGAAATCTATAATATCTTCAATCTGTTTTGTTAACAGAAATTGGCGGAGAGGTTTTCCATAATTTGCCCGCATCCATTTATTTGATACGATATAAGAGAAGAGACCTTTAGGACGTAGGAGAGAGGTGCCTTTCTCAATGAAATATGCATAGAGATCAGCTGTTCCTTGATAGACTACGTAATGTGCTTCAAGATACTTTTTCTGTTCCCTTAGTCCTTCCTGCCTTACATACGGGGGGTTTCCAATCACTGCATCAAACCCCCCGGCTTTCATGATATCGGCATACTCCGTATCCCAATCAAATGGGTTAGTCCGTTTTATCTCATCAGCGGGCATCTCCGGAGTCATAATGTCCCAGCCGATCAGTGAATTCCCGCACTTGATGTTATCATGAAGGGAGGGCAATGCCCGCTCCGCGAAGAGCTTAAGCTGCTTGTCGATGTTCTCTTCATTCTCCTCTTCGAGTACCTTAAGGAGGAGCGAGAGTTTTGTCACTTCGACTGCCTGTTGGTCAATATCCACGCCGAAGATATTGTTCAGGAGGATGCGTTTCTTCTCTGCAATTGTGAGCCGCCAGTCGCTCCGTGTTCGGGTCGTGTCACCGGTTGTGCCACCCTTATAGATCGGGAGCTCAACCTGCGCGAGCTTCTTCTTCCCTCGCGGAGCAGATTCCGGTAAGAAGGCAAGGACTGCCGGATCGGTGATGGACTTCTTGTCAATGAAGACCGGGACGAGGTTCGCGATATACCAGTCTCGGTGCCAGTCGAGCAGGAACTGGAATGCCCCGATAAGGAAAGAGCCGGAACCGCACGCGGGATCGAGTATACGGAGATTTGCCACGTCGCGGGGCATTTTATCCTTCACCAGTTCGCCGACCGTGTGTTTTACGATGTATTCCACGATGTACTGCGGTGTGTAGAAGACCCCTCCAGCTTTCTTGACTTCGGGCTTGTACTCCACTTTGGCTTGGTGTCCTTCCGTGAGCCGGATCACTTTGCCAAGGAACTGCTCGTACACATGGCCGAGAATCGCGGGCGGGATAACCGAGAAGAGATACGGTGTTTCGGGATAGTAGAGCCGCTTGATAACCCCCTTGAGTACCTTGTCGTCGATGGTCACTGAGAGCGAGAGGGTGTCAGGCAGTTCGTCCGAATCCTGTTCCTGCTGGAAATGAAACAGCCCGGAGTTGTATTTCTCATCCGCATGTCGGAACAAGTCAGAGAGCCGTGCGTAGGTATGCTCACCTTCGAGCAGCTTATGTAGCATCGGGTACTCTTCGACACCCCGATCCTCGCAGATGCGCAGAAACAGGATGCGGTCGATGGTGCGCTGCACGACACTGTTTAGTTCCTCGACCGAGAGGCCAGTATTGCGTATCGCGATATTTTTTGCAAGCGCATCCCGCCACGACTCGATCTCGGTAAGGATATCGTCATCGACACCCGCTGTTCCTTTCTTACCCTTGTTCGAGAGCGCGTATTTGTCAAACGATCCGCGAAGAATGCTCTCCTGCGCAAAAATGGATTCCAGATACCCCCACTTTGCTGGAATTTCGTTGTATGTGAAGTACTCTATCCGCCCCTTGTTCGCCGCGTCGCTGTTCTCCGGCTTTATCGTGCAGTCATAGACCGCAAACTCCTCAAAGTTGGTGAGGATGGAGAGCGGTAGCTTGGCGTTCCAAGCATAGCGGCGCAACTGTAACGCGGCTTCGGCATCATCCTTGATTCTGACGGATGGTTTCTTGGTCTCGACAATAAATTTCCGTGTTCCGCCGATCCGAAATGTATAATCGAAAAACTGGGTCTTGCCGTGGATACGGATCGGTTCCTCAAGCAACACTTCCCGGTAGGCTTCCGAGAATCCCTTGTTGTTATTTACGTCCCATCCTAGAGCATGGAAAAAGGGATCAATAAAATCCTGCCGGAGCTGGGTCTCATTATAATCTCCACCCTTGCCACGAAGATAGGCATCCCGGTGGAAGGTATACTTATCAACGAGGGGCTGGATTGTATCGGGTGTTACCATCGCAAAAGTGTCGTTCTAGATCGCGTTAAAGATGTTGAAATATATTTCGTGATTTCTGTAGTTAAAATTCTCTAGGCAACCACTAACGCATTAGAATCCCGGAAGGTTTTTAGGAACCGACTATGATCTGGGTTTTTTTCTCTGACGCTTTTTTTATCACAGGATTTTTTTGCTCAGGATGTTGTAACATGGGAGTCTGAGAAAGCGATTCTTTTGGTGCTTCCTGCACGGTGTACCCTGCATGCTCTGACAAGATCTGATTTTGCTGAACAAGTGCCGCAAGGATCTGCCTGTTCACTTCGAGGTTCTAGGTGGTGCGCGCGGCGATATCGCTAATAATCTTTGTCTGTTCAGCGATCAAGGCTGCGATATCGTGCGCAGATTTTGTACCGGTTTCTATTTCAGGAATGGTCAACTGTCGTTTCTTTGCAAATTCGTTCTTGCGTTTCCAGATCTTAGAGATACTGTCAAGACCCTTTTGTGTGTCGGGGAACACCTGAAGGTATCTATCATAAAATTCGTAGTGGTCCCTGCACTGGAGGACGAGGTCGATCTCCGCGTCCTCGACTACCCGATATTTTCTAACGGGGGTTTTCTGCATAACGGTAGCTTCCTAAGTTTACCATATGGGAAAAAAGAATTGTGGTTTGGTGCACACCGCGGCTCCAGTAAATCCCGTCGGCACTTAGTGAAAAGAGGTGGCATCTGGTTCTATCGGTTTCGTATCCCCAGGGTGGGGATCGGTGTCTGCACGCTGGTCCAAGCATAATTGATGATGCCGATCCTACCAGGAACGGGTTGAAACCCTCAAGGTGAGGTTCTATGGGCCGATCTCGGGTCTGATCGGAGAAGATTATGTCAGGATCGAAAACGCCTGGGTTTTTGCCTATCGTGGATGTGCGGGATGGTATTTTCATTGGTCTGTTACCTGCAGTTACCAGCGTCAACCTGGGGGAAGCCTGATGAAGCCTGCGAGCTCGTGCACGCGCGTGATTTTACCCGCTATTCGTCACCGTCGATCCTCTCGATCCGATCCGGTATTCTGGTTTTTTTCCGGAGATTTTTGATTATGGTGTTTTCCTTGTCTCTTTCTGTCTTCCCGTCCTTTTCCCCATCCTTTTCCTTTTATAGGAGTAAAAGGAAATAGAGCACTATTTTTGAGCACTATTCAAAAAACGGGGTTTAAATCCGGGTTCAAAGAGCGATTGAAAAAATCCGGAAAATCCGGACCGGATCTCCGGAGCCGGATCCGACCGGGCCGGCCGGATCGTAAAAAATACTCCAACCGATAGGAAAGATGGTTTCACCTTCAGATGAACGAGAAATATAATACCTGTCCGGGATAATTGGTATTGAGAATTCAAAAATAAAGAAGTGATAGATAGTGATGGAATCTTCTGGAGATGTGTATGAGAACGTGATGGATCTTGCAAAACGACGGGGCTTTGTCTGGCCGACGTCCGAGTGTTACGGGGCGGTGGCAGGGTTCATCGACTACGGTCCGCTCGGCGCGATGATGAAGCGGCGGATCGAGAATATCTGGCGGAATTTTTACGTCATACAGGAAGGGTGCTACGAGATCGAGTGCCCCACGATCGCACAGGAGGCGGTTTTTATTGCTTCCGGGCACGTCAAGGGATTTTCTGACAAGATGTGCCAGTGCCCGCACTGCCATGAATATCTCCGTGCCGATCACGTGGCTGACGCAGGTGGTGTTACCGGTGCCGCGACCATGAATGCCAATGACCTTGCCGCTGCGATTGCCACCTGCAGATGTCTCTCCTGCAACGAAGTTCTCGGCACTGTTGAAGTCTACGACTTCAACCTGATGTTTGCGACCTCCATCGGCCCCGGGTCACAGCGGACCGGCTACCTGCGTCCCGAGACGGCGCAGGGCATGTTCGTGGACTTCGCCCGGCTGCTCCGGTTCTACCGCGACAAGCTCCCGTTCGGTGCCGTGCAGATCGGCAAGGCGTACCGGAACGAGATCTCGCCCCGGCAGGGGATGATCCGGCTCCGTGAGTTCACGCAGGCAGAAGCGGAGATCTTCGTCCATCCCGATGAGAAAAACCATCACCCGTCATTTGAACGCTATGCCGGCTACCGGATGCCGCTGTTGACGTATGTCCACCAGCAGAAGTGTGAACCGGCAGTCGAACTAACGATGGGAGAGGCAGTCAAATCCGGCGTGATCGCCAACGAGTATGTCGCCTACTATGTCGCCCTCACCCACGAGCTGCTGGTCAGCATCGGGATAAACCAAAAACGGCTCCGGTTCCGCCAGCACCTCCCCACCGAACGTGCGCACTATGCCACCGATTGCTGGGACGCCGAGGTCTACTCGGAACGGTTCGGCTGGGTAGAGACGGTCGGTATCGCGGACCGGACCAGCTACGATCTCGCCGCCCATGCAAAACAGAGCGGCACGCCGATGACCGTCTTCATCCAGTACGAGGTGCCACGGAACGTGGAGCGCCGCCGGATCATCCCGAACATGAGCGTCCTTGGGAAACAGTACCGGCAGAAAGCAAAGGCGATCTTTGCCGCGCTGGAGACGGCGACGCCGACCGCTGACGGTGCCGATGTGGAGGTGGACGGTGAAACGATCCATATCCCGGCCGATCTCTTCACCGTCCGCGATGAGGTGGTGGATGTCCGTGGCGAGGAGGTCGTGCCCCATGTCATCGAGCCATCATACGGGATCGATCGCATGTGCTACGCAGTGCTCGAGCAGGCATACGACGAGGATACCGCTGACGGCGAGAAACGCACTGTGCTCCGCCTCCTGCCCGGCGTCGCGCCGGTACAGGTCGCGGTCTTCCCGCTCATGGCGCGGGACGAACTGGACACCATCGCCGGCGGGATCGCAAGGACACTCCAGAAGAGAGGTATCCTTGCCGAGTACGACGACTCCGGTGCCATCGGGAGACGGTACCGCCGGCAGGACGAGATCGGCACGCCATTTGCGATCACGGTCGATTACGAGACAAAAGAGACTCAGACGGTAACACTCCGCGACCGGGACAGCATGGAGCAAAAAAGAGTCCCGGTCCAGCGTCTGCCGGAGATCGTCTGTGCCCTCGTGAACGGTGATATGAAATTTTCGTCGCTGTAACGCAGGAAAACCGGAACCCATGAGCTGCATCAGCCACCCCCTTATCAGGCCGGACAGCATCGAGTCGCGCGAGTACCAGCTCTCGATTGCGATGAAGGCACTGGATGCAAACACGATGGTGATCCTGCCGACCGGCCTCGGGAAGACCGCCGTTGCCCTTCTCGTTGCCGCCTCGCGGCTGTACAACGAGAGGGGGAGGGTGCTGATGCTCGCCCCGACCAAGCCGCTTGTCGAACAGCACCTCCGGTTTTTCGAAAAGTTCCTGGTCGCAAAGAGCCCGGTCGATCTTGGTGCGTCGCCATTTGCCCTGTTTACCGGGGAGGCCCCGCCGAATGAGCGCACCGCGGACTGGGAGCGTTCACAGGTAACCTTTGCCACGCCGCAGGTAATAAAAAACGACCTGATTGCCGGCCGGTACACGTTAAAGGACGTGACGCTCATGATCGTGGATGAGTGCCACCGGGCGGTGGGCAACTACGCGTACGTCTTTCTGGCACAGCGGTACCTCGGCACCGCGGATCGGCCGCTCATCCTTGCCATGACCGCCTCTCCCGGCGGTGCTCAGGAAAAGGTGGCGGAGGTCTGCACAAACCTCGGCATCACCCATATCGAATCCCGCACCGAGGATGACCCGGACGTCCGCCCGTATGTGTACGAACGCGATGTGGAGATCATCCCCATCAGTCTCCCTCCCGAACTGAATGATGCAATCCGTACCCTCAACACCCTCATCGAAAACCGGCTTGCCCTCCTTGCGTCCCTCCACTTCACGGTCCCCAAACGGGAACGGCTGACGATGAAGGCACTCTCCGCGATCAACGCCCAGATCCAGCAGCGGATCGCCGCCCGCGACCCGGCCGCTTACTCGGCGGCATCGGTCTATGCGGAATGCATGAAACTCCGGCACGCGGTCATGCTTGCAGAATCCCAGGGAAGCGAGGTGCTCAAAGGGTATATCGCAAAACTGGTTGCCGAAGGAATCGGATCCGGTGGGAGCAAGGCAAGCCAGCGGCTCGCAAAAGACCCGGCATTCCACGAGCTCTTCGAACGATCGAACCAGTGGACGACAGAACTGCATCCCAAGCCGGCAATCGCGCTCGGGATCGTCCGCGACCAGCTGGAATCACACCCGGACAGCCGGATCATCATCTTCGCGACCTACCGGGACTCCGTGCAGCAGATCGTGGAGTATCTCACCAAAAACGGTATCGCGTGCGAGCGGTTTGTCGGCCAGGCTGCAAAGGATACCGAGAAAGGTCTCTCCCAGAAAAAGCAGATCGCGGCGCTCACCCGGTTCCGTGAAGGGGAGTTCAAGGTGCTCGTGGCGACTTCGGTCGGCGAGGAAGGGCTTGATGTGCCCTCGACTGACATGGTGATCTTCTATGAAGCAGTTCCCTCCGAGATCCGCTCCATCCAGCGCAAAGGACGGACCGGCAGGTCCAGGGCCGGGCGGGTGGTCGTGCTTGTTACCAAGGGCACGTCCGATGAAGTGTACCGGTATGTCAGCCAGTCAAAGGAACGGCAGATGCACCGGAGTATGCGGGCGATGAGCGATGGTACGATGCCCCCCCGGAAAGCCGTGGCAACCGCGCAGGCGGTCATCGGGGAATTTGTGCCGCAGGGCCCGCGGATCGTGATCGATGACCGGGAGACTTCATCGAAGGTAGTGGAAGTGCTCTCCTCCATGGGTGCTGCGATCCGGCTCGAACGGCTCCCTCATGGGGATTTTGCGATTGGCGACCGGATCCTCGTGGAGCGAAAGACGGCACGTGACTTTGCCGACACGCTGGTCAACCGTGACCTGCTCGGGCAGGTCAAAGCGATGGCGGACGCGGTGCCCCGTCCGGTCCTCATCATCGAAGGCGGTGACATCTATACCCAGCGCGACCTGCACCCGAACGCGATCCGGGGAGTGCTCTCTGCGCTCACGGTTGACATGGGCGTCTCGCTCCTCTTCACCCGAGACGAGCAGGATACGGCGCAGATGCTTTTTGTGATTGCAAAGCGGGAGGAAGGGGAGCGGGGTGAGCGCAAGGTGCACCCGCACAAGACCCCCCGGTCCATCAGAGAGGATATGGAATATATCGTCTCCGCGTTTCCTGACATCGGTATGAAGAACGCCCGGCTGCTCCTTTCACATTTTGGATCCATCCAGACAATTGCACATGCGGAACTTTCCGAGCTGACTGCCGTGAGAGGGATTGGGGAAAAGACGGCACAGAAGATCTTTGACGTGTGCCGGCAGAAATATCTCTGAATTTTTTTGTCTGGTCGCAAACCACATCCATAATAACCGGTGATAAAATTTTTTTGAAACTAATCATGTGAAAAATCCGGTACCATTCTCCGGCATTTCAAAAAAGATCCGGCAAGGCCATCAAAAAAAATTCCTGAAAAAATCCGGCAACATCTGCAAACAGATGAAGGGATATTTTTTTTGGTTCAATCCGGAAGAGGTCAACAACCGGGAGGTTTCTCCGGAACATGAATTTACCCCCTCTTTTCGGTGATGGTAACCCCCTCTATCCCATACCTAGTCTGCACGGTCCTTCATGACTTTTCATACAGGCTGCACCCGGAATCCGGGCCAGTATCTGGCTCCGATTCCCGGATCCGGCCCCCGGAAAACCCCGTAAAATGCCCGGATTTTCTACAAAAATAAAACGCGCTATAACGGCCCAGATTGCGAAAATACGCGATTAAAATTCTGGAAAAAGACCCCCAAGATCTGGATGAGTTTTCATTTTGATCATACTTTGATGTGTTTTTGCTGAGATCGGCAGCTGCAGGGCCAATAGCACCCCTCCGGTGAAGTCCGGGGTATTTGTGCGTATTTTGGCAAAATAACGGCAATTCGAGCGGGGATTTGGGGGGTGTCCTGCCAGTCAGGTTAGTGCCGTGAGGCGATAAGCCTGCCGAATGGTATTACTGGAGATCATGCGGTTCATCTTCAACGGCCAGAAGCGATGCCGGTGATTTCAAAAAAAAGTCCGGATATTTTTTTGAACATTGAAAAAAAATTACAAAAATTTCCGGCAATAAAAATTTCCACTCTGTTGAAACCCTATGTTCTCTGAAGAAAAATAGTACCAGAAAGATCTAAGGTACGGCGTCTCCCCACCTGGTGGTGAGGGACACGTAAAATTGTGGATATAGTCGTTTTCATTTGATCCTTGCATTCGTCAGGCAATAATTATGCCACGAACTCTGGTTGCATACCATACCCCGAGTCCGCTTACGATGGCAAAAAGAATGACGATAACGATGGTGAGGGTGGGCTGCCTGTTAGGATGTACCACCATATTGATGTATATAGCCAGTCCCTCCACAAGGGCAAGGAGGACTACCATCATTGGTAAGTTATGCTTCTTTTGCGTCATGCTATCTTCAAATTACAATATATACGCTAATTAAAAAACTTGGTTATCTATTCCCGTCCTACGGGTTACGACATTAATTTATATCGCACCTAGTGCATGCGGTTATCCAAATTTGTGAGCATTGTCAGGCGTATTCATTCAACAATTTATGGAACCATGCACTGGAACCGTGCACTGTGTACACATCACGCAGACAAAAGGCAAGGTCTCCGCATGGACCGCGATCCCCTGGCAGTACTGCCCTTCGTGTGGGATGATATTACCGGATCGGTTCTAATGGCCGGTTTGTTTAAGATGTCTAAATGTGTCCAGACTATAAGCATAAGCAGATGCCAATAATTATCTCTTCAAAAATTCACTGCCGATATATGAAATTAAAATATTATTTTATTTTATTATCCATCCTGCTTATTGGCATTGTTTGTATAGCAGGATGTACAAGTTCGACTTCGACCCCTGCGGCAACGCCAACGCCGCAGATCGTTTACGTAACGGTGCTTGTAACCCAAACACCAGCTTCACAACCTAGTCTACAGACCACTTCGGGATCTGCCGAAATACCAACGGCAAACCCTACTGAGCAATTGGCCTATACAACTGACCAAATCAATAAACATTTCATTGATGTTGCATTCAGTAGTGATTATCAAAACGTTGTCAGGTGGAGTGCATTAGTGGTGAAGGATTCTGTCACAGGAGCTTACACCCCCAATGATGAAATGATCATAAGCAACATATCACAACAATTTAACGAATATTCTACTACGACCCAATTACCCTCAAAACCGACTGAAGGCATTGAAGGCAATATCGTCATTAATTTTTTACCAACATCGTCCCTCCAAACACTTACAGCAGACGTGTCCTATAACTCCGTCAATCAAAAACAAGTTATCAATAAAGATGCTTCTGGAACCGTAGCTTCAATTTACCGTGTAACGGGGCCAACCTGGACTGTATACATTAATTCTGATCTAACTGGTGACGAGCGGACGCATTATATCGTCCGTGGACTTCTCTATACCCTTGGATTTGTCGGGCAAACTGGAACTTACCCAGATAGCATTTTCTATTCCGCACCGAATACTATCACAACCCCCAATATCATTGATTGGGATGTTATTCAGTTGATGTACGGTAATAAAATCTCTGCTGGGATGAATCTCACCGACGTCGAGAATATACTTTTAATCATAAATAAGAATCCCACATAATCTACTTTTCTCGATATAAGAACAGGCAATCCCTTAAATTGATGAGCATTTTCACTATGAACCATGCACACATCAAGTAGACCGAAAATGATAAGCAGCGATGGCTGGCAATTTGCTGACAGTACTGCCCGGTATGTGGGATGATGTTACGGGATTGATTGTGAGGGAAACGAGACTCGCCAACAGAAACGCATGGCGTGGCCAGAATTTCCTTTTATTGCATTAAAACGCCAGAACTTGGTTAAAACACCCTTAAATAGTAACGAGTTAACCGGTTCAGAGGTGACTTTAATGGCAGATGAAATTATTGTTGTAAGTACACCTTATCTTCCGGGCTACAAGATCATAAAAACCATCGGGTTTACCTGGGGGCTCATTGTGAGGAGCCGCGGGCTCGGTAGGAACATAACCGCAGGTCTCCGGTCCCTTGTCGGTGGAGAAATCCACGAGTATACCCAACTGTTGAGCCAGTCACGTGAACAGGCGCTCGGCCGGCTGAAGAACCATGCAAAAGAGCTGGGTGCAAATGCGGTTGTCGGCGTGCAGTTCGATTCGTCAGAAATTAGCTACATGACCGAACTGCTTGCGTATGGGACAGCAATTGTTGTTGAGAAGGAGACCGAGAAAACAAGCCCGGTCAGGCTCGGGTAAAAAAAATCGCTTTTTTGGGCTCTTTTAAGTTGTCGGCATCTGCGATAAAGTCATACGGTTCTGTTGCGTTGTCGGGACTTAACAAAAATGAGATCGTCGTAAACTATCACTGTTGACTATTTAAACGTCCCACAGATGCAACAGCACTCGGAAAAGTTATCGAAAATATATGAGAAAGTTCAGCAAGGTTAACGGGACGATTACACTGTTTTCGGATCACTTTCGCCCTCCACCTGACCTCAGCCTATTAGGATGGGACCCGAGAATGTTCCGGGCATAACAGGAGGCATGCTATGGGACGGACAATCGAGAGCAGCCGCATGGGGGTCAAGACCCTTGCAAACCGGTGGAAGCTTGCAACGCGGTGGCTGCGGAGGCCGGATCAGAAATATGGGGAGCAGCTCGTGAGGATGGCGCAGGTGCACAGCTCCGTAGGGTTCGCCGCATTTGAGGACCCCCTTGAGTCTGCGGTCTTCTCCGCGCTGGTCGAACTGATGAAGAAGAACGATCCCGACCGCGTGGAGGATCTTGGCTCAGTGACGCGGGACGAGGGAGAAGACGGGAAGATGGCATCGCGGTGGTTCTGATGACTGCATGACCGGTTCCCGTGCACCAATCGAAAATAATTGGAGACGAGGGTTTATCGCTTGCGCACCAGCTCGAGCGCTTCCGTTCCCTTCTTCACCGCGTCCATCAGCGTAAGGCAGCATCCGGGGTCGCCTTCAGCTTTTATGCGCTGGCAAAGCACGAGGATGGTTCCGGCAATCTCACGCGCAAGCGGCTCCGCTTCCGGGAGCGGCAGGAGCGCCGGCACCGCCGGTGCGCCGGCAGCAGCCCCGGCCGCGGTGCCACTCGTCTCGGGAGACGGGGGCACAGCCGGCTGCCCTTTTTCTCCTGTCGGTCTGCCCTTCTCCGCGCAGACCACGCAGAATGTCTTTCCCTTGTAATCGAAGAGCGGACAGCCGCAGGTAGTGCAGCATTTTTCAAGCATCCTGCCCCCCTTCAGGAGGTACTCGGCCATGATCTCGTCATCCTTTCGTTCCGTCATCCGGTCACCGTCTGTTCAATATTTAAACTATATATGCAGGTTCTACGTATTAACTACAGGTACACAGGTGGGTGATACCATGCCAAACCCTGAAAAAACAATGGAACACTGTATCCTGATGCTGCAGCACATCCAGGAGGACAGCACCATCCCCAGAAATATCCGGCGCGTTGCAGAGGAGACCCGGACGCTGCTTTCAAATAACTCCAAGGCAATGGGTCTGCGTGCTGCCGAAGCAATCTCCAAAATAGACGAAATTTCCAACGATCCCAATATGCCGATCCACGCGAGGACACGGATATGGGAGCTCGTATCCCAGCTTGAGACGATTCCGCTGGACTGAAAATGGTTGGCGAATCTTTTTACCGTACTTTTTTTTATGTTCCTGCCATAGCTTCATGATCTTTTTCATTTGCGGTTACCCGTGTGCCGGAATTCAGCACGGGTAACCTCCTGTTCCACCCAACATACCTGATGGTATGAGACGGCTCACCCATGATCCCTGCCCGATTCTCTCACTTCCGGACTCCGGGGACACACAGGGGAAAAAAGGGTCTGTTCTTCCGGATCCTTCCCTCACGACCTCACCGTAAATCCTGCCCGTGTCAGGACACGGATCACGAGCTCGTCCCATCGGGTCTCATCCGGTTCACAGACCGGATCGATGGATTCCGTAAAAATCCGGGTCAGGAATGGATCCTCCGAGCAAAGGTACCGCGAGAACATGATCCGCCCCACCCGCATTCCCCGGGCATTCAGGATGAGCATCCGCCAGCAACCGTAATCCCGGCAGATATCGGGACGGGTCTGGTGCACCGTACAGTATGCCTTCTCGCTGCCGGGAGCGTGCCGGAAGAACGGGCATGCCTCCGGAAGTCGTTCGAAGATGCTCCGGTCATTGAAGAGATCATATTTGTCCGGGTCAACGGTCACGAGAGTATCTTCGCTGGTATACCGGTTGCGCACGACAAACGTGTAATTGCCGCGATCTTCGGTGATGCTGTGCACCAGGCCAAGGTGGCTGCAACACTCCCCGCATTGCTGGCATTCAAACGGCACGGTAATTATCCTCCCGGCTCCGGTACTCCGGAATGCACCTTCCCCTCCCTTAATATCATCGCGTCCGGCAGCACCGGTTTTGCCTCTGAAAGGTTTTATACCGGCCCGGGCCAAACATAAACCTGTTCCATGGATATCGTCTCGATTCTTGTCATCATCGCCGGCCTCTGCATGTTCGAGACTATCACCGGCATCGACAACGCCATCATCAATGCCGAAGTCCTTTCCACGATGCAGGAGAAGTACCGGCGCTGGTTTCTGGTCTGGGGCCTTCTGTTCGCTGTCGTTGTGATCCGGGGTGTGCTCCCGTGGCTTATTGTCTGGCTATCCGCCCCGGCGCTCGGCCCGGCCGGGGCGTTCACCGCAACGTTCTCCAGCGATCCCATGGTGGTTATGGCGATCAACCAGTCCGCGCCGGTCCTTCTTATCGGCGGCGGCACCTTCCTGATCTTCCTCTTCTTCCACTGGCTGTTTCTCGAAGACAAGTATTTCGGTATCCGTGGAGAGCGCTATTTCGCCTCAAAAAGCGTGTGGTTCTTTGCCGTTGTCGCCATCCTGCTCGCCGCTCTTGTCGGATTCGCACTTCGGATAAACCCGATGATGGGCTTCGGGGCGGTCATCGGGTCGACTGCATTTTTTATCGTCCACGGGTTCCGGCAGAATGCCGAAGAGCACGAGCGGCGGATGCTTGCCGGATCCATGACCGACGTGAGCAAGGTCTTCTACCTTGAGATCATCGACGCCACCTTCTCGGTCGATGGCGTGCTGGGCGCGTTTGCATTTACGCTTGCCGTCCCGCTCATCATTATCGGGAACGGGCTGGGTGCATTTGTCGTCCGGGAGATCACGGTGCGGAACGTGGACAACATCAAAAAGTACCGGTACCTCAAGAACGGCGCGATGTACTCGATCCTCTGCCTCGGGTGCATCATGGTGCTGGACAGTTTCGGCATCCGGACTCCCTTCTGGGTCTCACCCATCATAACCTTTGGTGTGGTCGGTTTCTTTCTGGCTAAATCGATCCGGGCCGGACCACCGGCAGCCTGAGCACTCTCCCACCGGAATTGCAGTTTCTTAAAGGTGGCAGAAGCGGCCAGATGGCCATCTCTTCACGTGATCTGCTCCGCCTTCCCGGATCGTTTCCCCGCGGGCTGATGCAGGACTGGAAGTCCGTAGCACAACTCCCGTCCGCCCGCTTACCGGCGCAGGGATCATTTTTCGGAGATACGGAATACCGTTCACCAGTTCTTCCGGAATACGCCATCGCAGATCTGTTTCCCGAGCCATGAACGGATACACCCGGCATGCAGTTCGCGCAGGCCGGCATCCCGCGTGAGCGTCCGGATTTCAACGAGCGATATTCCGTGACCGGGAGTCGCCGGTTCCCGGATGAAGAGCGTCCCCTCCGGCCGGAGGGCGGTGGCAAGCGCGGAAAGCACATCATCCCGCTCCGCGGGATCGACATCATGCAGCGCATAGTGGATGACAACTGCATCGTAATGGCCTGCCGGAAGATCCATTCTCCGGGCGTCACCCTGCCGGAACCCGATATTGGAGAACCGTTTCAGCCGCGCCTGCGCTTTTGCAATCCAGTAGGGAGAAATATCCACACAGGTCAGCGATCCATCCGGCCTGATCGCGGCGGAAAGGGCGCGGGAGAGGCACCCCCCGCCACTGCCGAATTCCAGGATCTGCTCGTCCCCGGCAAGTCCCAGCGTACGGACATACTGCGGGTGCGAGAACCATGACCTGATGCGGTAATCGATCAGTTCCTCCTCGATGATTCGTGTGAGCGGGGGACGATCAGGTGCCATGGGTCGCATTCGTGTCCGATCGGCCGCCATAGGACCGGACATGCTTCCAAGCCCGGTGGTACTGGTCGAACTTCGGGTTTTCCTCATCGTATATTCTGAGATCCTCCCTCCCGAACCGCTTCCGGTCTTCCCCCACCGGGCAGACCTTGATACAGATCCCGCACGGGGAGATGAAACGCTCCGCCAGCGCCTCCGATCGCGCCGAACAGGCATTCTTGTCAGTCAGCCCGGCGGGATAATCATCCCCGCCGAGTGCACGAACCGGGCAGGATTTTACGCAACGCATGCACTTTATGCAGAGCTGCGACCCGGGCAACGGATCTGCCGGGATATCCGCGGCGGTAAAGAGCGATGCAAACCGGACCCGCGGACCGTATGCAGGGGTCAGAAGCATATTATTCACCCCGAAATTACCCAGACCGGCACAGTATGCGGCATGCCGGTGCGAGAAGAATGCAACCGGATTTTCCCGGAGAACCCCGATCGAACCGTACCCGTCCCGCGGGATCCAGACCGAGGGGTATCCCTTTTCAGAAAGGAATAGCGCGATCTGGTACGCACTGGCGTCAAGCAGCGCGTTGACGGTCCGGTAAAGTTCATGATACCAGATTGACGGCGCGGTCTCAACGATGGGGAGGCTAACCGGATATCCGATCACGATCACCGTCTTTGTCTCCGGAACAATCGATCCCGGCCGGAATTCTTCCGGCACCCACGGTTCAAACGGCGGATCGTCCCAACGTCCCGCAGAAGCAAAGCCTACAAGCGGGATACCAAGGCTGGCGCACTTCCTGCGGATCTGCCGTTTGAGGATCGTGCTCATCACTGACCGGTTGCATGGGGAAGAATATAGCAATTTGTCCGGATTTAAACGGCCCGTGGGCTGCCGGATGCGTTATGAACAGATGGCCGGACCGGATGATCGCTTTTATTACCTGCTGGGCAGAGGTCAATGACGGTGAGAAGAAGAAATGGCATTCGTTCCTGATCCGATCCTTATCCTCAACCTTCTCCTCTGTATTATCATCCTGATAATGGGGTGTGCGATATACGGGAAGAGAAGTGATGTCAACGCCCTGATGATCGGTATCGCGTTCGGGTTGTTCGGGGTTTCACATCTCTACACGCTGCTCGGCTCTACGTTCTTACCGGCGATGGCGTTTGCAGATCTCCGGATCTGCGGTTATATTCTCGTCGCTGCGGCGCTGTTCTTGTATTTCCGGGACTGATTAGCTGGCAGAAACGTGCCGGCACATGAGCAGCTGGCGGGGGAGTGGTGATACCTGCAGGAAAACTGCCGTCCGGCACTATTCACCGGTCACCGTGCAGATGACCGTCCGCTCCCTCCCTGCATTCACGTCAAGCTCCAGCAGGACAACCTGCTGCCAGGTACCGCAGGCAAGGGTGCTCTTTTCCACCGGCACGGTGAGCGATGGGCCAACCAGTGCGGCCTTGACATGCGACCGGCCGTTGCCGTCGCCCCATCGGGTGTTGTGTGCATAGATGCCATTGTCCGGCGCAACAACCGCAAGCGCCCGTGAAAGGTCTGAGAGCACGCCCGCCTCAAACTCGATCGTGGTAAGTGCCGCAGTCGAGTGCTGCACGAAGAGGTGGACGAGCCCGTCGCGGATGGCGCTCTCGCGGACGGCCTGCTGCACGAGTGACGTGAGGTTGATGATCTCATTCTCGCGCTGTGATGTGACGTGGAGGATCTTCCGGAACATGAATAAATCACCTGTAAACGTCTCTTCTGTTGTCGGCTGATTTCTCTCTTGCGATGCGGTGGCCGGGCATACGAGAGGCCCCTCATATGAACGAGGCTGATTCGGGAAATGCCGGTAAAAATATTCTTCCCTGCCGGTGCAGGATGGAGCAAAAAGGAGAGAAAGGATTATTGCGGTGCCGGCGTCGTGTCGGTATCCGTAACGCCATTTTCCCGGCCGTTGTCAGGCACCTGCTGCACAAACGCGATGCCGACCACACGGTCATTCTCATCAAGACGCATGACCCGGACACCTTTTGTCCCACGCCCGATAATCCGGAACTCGCTGACCGGCGTCCGGATGACGACACCGGATGCGGTCATGGCAATGATCTCATCGGAGTCCAAAACCGCCCGCGATTCAATAACAACGGCGTCGCGTTCGAGCTGCATGTTCCGGACCCCCATTGTCCCACGACCATGGCCGCGGAACTCGTCGAAATCGGTCCGCTTGCCAAACCCGACATCTGATATGGTGAGGAGGTGATCCTTTTCGAGGAGCGTAATAGCCACGACCTCATCCTTCCCCCGAAGTTTCATCCCCCTGACCCCTTGTGCATTTCTTCCGATCGTCCTGATGGTATCTTCATGACACCGCAGGCTCTGGCCGAACCGGCTCGTGAGGATGATCTCTTTCGTGCCGTCAGTCAGGATCACATCCACGAGACGATCGTTCTCCTTCAGCTTGATCGCGTTTGTCCCGGTGGAGCGCGGGTAGGAGAACTCCGTGAGCGGGATCTTAATGGCCTGCCCGAATTTTGTCCCGAAGAGCAGGAACCGGTCCTCGCGGAACTCACGAATCGGTATGACCGTGGTCACGACTTCCTCTTTCAGGTTGAGGAGGTTAACGATCGGTTTGCCCTTTGCAACCCGCGAACTTTCGGGGATCTCGTACACCTTGAGCCAGTATACGCGACCGAGGTTGGTGAAGCAGAGGAGGTAGTCCTTCATGTCGGCGGCAAAGACCGAGTCGACAAAGTCCTCCTCTTTCGTGGTCATGCCGGTGATCCCGTGCCCGCCCCGGCGCTGCTTGCGGTAGGTGTCGAGATCCATGCGCTTGATATAATTCGCGGTCGTGATTGAGACCAGCACCTTCTTGTCCTCAATAAGGTCCTCGGTTGATAGGTCGCTCGTATCGAGCGCAATCCGGGTCCGGCGCTTGTCGCCGAACTTTGCCGTAACTTCCTTGGTCTCGCGCCGGATCTCGTCCTTGATGTTCGCTTCGCTCGCGAGGATCTTGTCGAGCCTTGCGATCTCCGCCTCAAGCCCTTTCTTCTCATCTGTGATCTTCTGCTGTTCAAGCGCTGCGAGACGGCGCAGCTGCATCTGGAGGATCGCGTTTGCCTGCGGTTCGTCAAGACCGAACTGGGCAATCAGGGCGGTGCGCGCAGTATCAACGGTATCGGATGCCCGGATAGCAGCGATGATCTTGTCGATCTTCGAAAGCGCAATTAAAAGACCCTTGAGGATGTGGACTTTCTCCTGCGCTTTCTTCAGGTCGAACTCGGACCTGCGCCGGATCACTTCGATCCGGTGCTGGACAAAATTCCCGAGGAGGCCATGCAGGTTGAGGATCTTCGGTTGACCGTCGACAATGACGAGGTTGGACGCCCAGAAACTGGACTCGAGTGCCGTACTCTTATAGAGGTTGTTCAAAATAACCGGCGCCATCGTGCCCTTGCGGAGCTCAAAGACGACCCGTATCCCCTCCTTGTCGGACTCGTCACGGATATCCGTGATGCCGTCGATCCTCTTCTCCTTGACCATGTCAGCTATCCCGCTGATCCACTGGGCCTTGTTCACCTGGTACGGGAGCTCGGTCACGATAATACGGTCGCCCCGGTTCCCGCCATCGGAGTCCTCGATAGCCGCAACACCGCGGACAATAACCCGGCCCTGGCCGGAGGCATAGATGTTCCTGACACCCTCAACACCCATGAGGACTCCACCGGTCGGGAAGTCCGGGCCCGGCATGATCCGCAGGAGGTCATCGACAGGAATCTCCGGGTTGTCGAGATAGTGTATGACTGCGTCGCAGACTTCCTGCAGGTTGTGCGGGGGCATCTTCGTTGCCATCCCCACCGCGATACCGTCGGTCCCGTTGACAAGCAGGTTCGGGATCTTTGCCGGGAGCACGGTAGGTTCCTGCA
>Ga0326728_10002287_pt1 | contig 64405 bp, 53 predicted proteins | sample MB3enrmetagenome_FD_207602 | JGI IMG/M metagenome (GOLD analysis project Ga0326728, IMG submission 207602) | Lab enriched peat soil microbial communities from McLean, Ithaca, NY, United States - MB31MN | ecosystem: Environmental > Terrestrial > Soil > Wetlands > Peat | place: USA: New York...
TCCAGACATGGGCTCTTCGCTTGTCCATTGCTGCCTCCTTGGGAAGCGCTTATTCATTGAGCATGCTGATAAATTCATCCTCGTGCATTATCCGTATTCCCAGCTTCTCGGCCTTGGCCAGCTTTGAACCAGGGTCCCTGCCGGCAACAACCAGGTCCGTTTTACTGCTGACGCTGTCGGTAACCCGCGCCCCTTTCGCGGCTGCTTTTTCTCCGGCCTCCTGGCGGCTCATGGATATAAGGCCTCCGGTGAAAACAACCGTTTTGCCCTGCCAGAAGCCGCTCTCGACAGGACGGCGCCGTTGTGGATTTTCAATTACAATCCCGAGATCCTGCAGATCCTTTATCAGACGGGCGTTCTCAGAGTTTGTAAAGTAAGTCGTCACTGCGACCGCGATTTTTTCCCCAATCCCCTGGATCTGCTGGAGTTGCTCGACGGTAGAAGACCGGACCGCCTCGAAGGAGCCCAGGCTGGTGGCCAGAAGATCGGCGATAAAGGTGCCCACATGGCTGATTCCGAGCGCGTAGAGAAACCGGGACAGCGTGGTTTGCTTGCTTCCCTCGATTGATGAGAGCAAATTTCGGGCCGATTTCTGGCCGAATCCGGAAAGATTTTCGAGATCCTTCATCTCGAGCCGGTAGAGGTCGGAAACCGTTCGAATGATTGCCTCGTCAATGAACCGGGACACGATCCGTTCGCCCAGGCCTTCTATATTCATGGCGTCACGGCTGGCAAAATGCACGATCGAGCCTTTGATCTGAGCGGGGCAGTTGCGGTTTACGCACCGGTGAAACGCCTCATCGGGCAGCCGCACTACCGGAGAGCCGCAGGAGGGGCAAAACGTCGGCATGTTGAATGGTTCCAACTGGCCGGTTCTAGCCGACTTTATGACTTCGACCACCTCGGGGATGACATCGCCTGCCCTGTGAACGATGACGGCATCGCCTATGCGGATGTCCTTTCTTTGAATTTCATCGATGTTGTGGAGAGTTGCCCGTTTAACAGTGACCCCGCCTACCAGTACGGGATTGAGGAAGGCGACCGGAGTTATAATTCCGGTTCTGCCGACGTTAACGTCAATATCCAGCACATGAGTCTGGACATCGTACGGGCTAAATTTGAGAGCAACTGCCCATCGCGGACTGCGGGATTTTTCGCCGAGTTGCTTTTGAAGTTGCAGATCGTTTACTTTTATCACCACCCCGTCGATTTCGTAGGGAAGGTATTCGCGCTCCGCGGCCAGCTTCTCGTAATAATCGACGGCTTCTTCTATGCCTGCGCATAGCAAAGACCGGGGATTTGCCGGAAGCCCCCAGAGCTTCAGTCCGTTCAGCAGATCGACTTGAGTGGCGAACTCTTCAGGGGCCACAAACGTGCCGATTCCGTAGAAGAAAGCGCGAAGAGGCCGGGTAGCGGTTATGGAGGGGTCGAGCTGGCGAAGAGAACCAGCCGCCGCGTTCCGCGGATTGGCAAAAAGAGACTCGCCCCGCTTGCCTCTTTCCTGGTTGAGGGCTTCGAAATCGCTTTTCTCAATGAACACCTCGCCGCGAGCGGCAAGCCTTGACGGCAAGGCATTGTCTCCCTTCTGCGCAAAAAGGCGCCAGGGTATCGAGCGAATGGTCCTGATATTTGACAAAACATCCTCGCCCGTGAATCCGTCACCACGAGTTCCGGCGCCGGAAAGAACACCATCCTCGTATACAAGTTCAATAGCGAGTCCGTCCATCTTGGGTTCGGCGACATATTCGAGTTTGCCCTCAGAGCCCAGAAGCTTTCGGACCCGGCGGTCAAAGTCAATGGCCTCCCCGGTGTTCATTGCATTCTCCAGGCTGAGAAGCGGTACTTCGTGCCTGAAGGGAAGGAACTTCTCGATAGGCGCTGAGCCAACGCGCTGGGTCGGCGAATCCTGTGTTATCAATTCCGGGTTGCGGTTTTCGAGATCGACCAGTTCCCGGAAGATTCGGTCGTACTCGGCGTCGCTGATTTCGGGCTCATCCAGAGCATAATAGCGATAATTGTGATGTTCGATAAACTTCCGGAGATTTTCGATTCTGGAACGGACATCCTCTTCGTTTGTCATAAACTTCGGCCACCTGTCGATACTTGTTATGTTTTCTGACCACCGGACGTCGGCATCCCGCTTCACATATCGGCAACAATCAAACAGTGAAGGCGCCGGCTGCCCCGCAGAGGGCGGTCAGTGAAGATTCTATAACCTTTTTCCGTGATTCGAGAAATACAGGGTCTCTAAATCCATGTTTCCATTTCAGGCCCGAAAGAGTGTCGGAGACCACGAGAACCACGGCCAGATCGACGCCTCGAAACCGTGATACCGTAAAAAGAGCGGAAGTCTCCATATCGACACCCAAAACACCCTGTGACTGGAATGCTTCCAGTTTGGCGCGGGTCTCGCGAAAGGGCGCATCGGTGGTCCAAACGGTCCCCTCATAAACTGTCAGACCGGTGGAAGCCAGCACCGATCTCAGGGGTTCGGTCAGCCTGGGGGACGGGGTGCACTGTGCGCCGGGATAATGCACTGATGTCCCTTCTTCCGAAATTGCGCCCGCAGGGAGGACGATATCCCCGATTTGGACCTCCTTGAGCAATGAGCCGCACCAGCCCGCCGCAATAAATCTTTTGGCGCCGAGGGCTATCATCTTTTCGAGAACCAGGACGGATTGGGGGGCTCCCAGCATTGGACCCGCAACGGCGACCGGCTCTCCCTCATAGCTGCCGGTGAATACATCGGAGAGATAGAACTTATGGGATCGCCTGGGTGGTTCTGAAAAGCACGCCAAAAACAAGTTCAGGTCTTCAGGGCTGAAAACCAGGATGGCAACCGGGGGCAGGGTGTCTTCGCGCGTGCTTTTTTGGGGATCTATCACGCAACGGTCTTCGGGAACCCCTGGCTGGGCAGATTGGCAGGTTGTCATGGGGAGATACCCGGGTCTCCTGTGTTGCTGCGGTTTGAGCCGACTTGCCGAGCAGAACTATACCGCCATGCATAACTAGGATTTCGTGCGGTAGATTGCCCTGTCGCAAAACCGAACTGCGGCTCGGCAGAGCGCCGCGCCCTTTGCGGTCAATCAATTATATGCAGAGAAGCGTACTGTGCAAGGATAAAGACAAAAAAGCCGGGATCGATTGATTTTGACCTCGATTATCTCTTATGATAGAAGGGATTCGTTATCTTTTCCGGATTATCTCAAACCCTTATCACCAGTGTGCCCGCAATGCCGTCAGGTCCGATGGAAAAGCTTGATGGGAAATCAGCTTCGGGGGATTCAGGTTATACGTTTCCTCCCAAAAGACGATTTCGCGGCCGGCATTTGTTTATCATTTTGCTCGTACTGGGAATAGCCTTCGGGAGCTACAGAAAGCTTCATCGGCAGAAGGCGGAACAGCATAAGCAAACGGCCATGATCGGAACCGCGGCTACCTTCCCTGCTGCGACCCCGCCCCAAACGGCTGTGCCGGCGCCCAAGGCCGAGCCTCCCGAGAAGCAGGAAATCCGGCGTATTACAGTCCGTCAAGGCGATACCCTCTGGACAATACTGACATACCTGGATCTTCCAGTGATATATGAAATTGAATGGAACGAGGCCTGCAAATCCAATCCGCTTGCTCAGATTAAAGAGGACGACGAGCTGATTTTTGTTCTGAGCCCGGAGAACGGCCTTCCGGTCAAAGTTATATATTCACGGCCGGACGGCTCTTCCCTCACACTCAGGAAGAACCCGAGCGGGTGGGAATGCCGGTCCGGGGAAACCGCCGCGCATGATGCGGTCAAGACAGTACACGGTGTCTGCTCCGGGAATTTTTATGACTGTGGCGCCACGGCCGGGCTTCCGGCCCACCTCGTTTCCAACCTGGCGGATATTTTTTCCTATGATGTCGATGTTACGGCCGATCTCAAAAACGGAGACGCATTCACGGTCTTGTTTCAAGAGAGTTCGATCCAGTCGAGTGATGGGAAACAGTTTCTCATCCTCGGCGCTGAAATGAACATTTCGGGCAAAATCTACCAGGCTTTCGGATTCCAGCTTCCGGACGGTTCCTGGGACTATTTCGATGCAAAGGGCCTATCGCTTAAACGTGCCTTTCTGCGAAGTCCTATCAATTACCGGATTCTTCAGACTGCTAAAGGCGCCAGTGACATCAGACCGGTTAAGAAGATTCAAAGGTCCCACCTGGAAACCGACTACACCGTTCCGAAGGGGACCGGTGTGTGCGCAATCGGAGACGGAGTGATCTCAGTCGTGGGGAAGAACGGCAAAAGAGGGTACTCGGTAGAAATTCGACACAGGGGGGGATACCGCAGCCAGTACGGAAACCTGGCCTCTTTAAGCCGAGGGGTGGTTCGAGATTCACCTGTTTCCCAGGCTGAGGTGATCGGTTCGGTAGGTTCGGCCGGAAGCGGAAAAAGTTACCTCCATTTTCGCTTCTTTAAGGACGGTAACCCGGTGAACATCCAGACTGCGGAATTCGCACGCACAAAATCTATCCCCAAATCTACCTTCTCGGAATTTGAAAAGTCGCGGGATTTCTGTACGACCGCCCTGCACGGTCGAATTCGCGACGGCCAAAAGCGTGAAGTGCTAAGCGGCCGGGATTGAAAATGGCGGATCGGTATGCCGAGGCCGCAATAGCGGGTACGGCCCTTAATAAAACCCTTCACTACTTGATCCCGGAGCGTCTTTCCGAAAAGATTCAGGCGGGATGCAGAGTTTCGGTCGAGTTGGGGAAGAGGAAAACCGCCGGGGTCGTGCTGCGCGTGACCGATTTGCGGCCGGAGTTGCCTGAGACAGTAAGAATTCGCCCGATTCTGGACGCCATCGACGAACTGCCGGCCATCCCGTCCGATCTCCTGAAATTGTGCCTCTGGCTTTCAAGCTATTATTTTTATCCTCTGGGTGAAGTTTTCGAACTGGTAATTCCCTTCGGTCGTTTTGAGCCGATCGGGCGTGCACTGAGCGGCCCGAGGATGAAATTCGTTCGGCTCATCGATCATGATGCTGTCGGTTTCAAATCGGAAAGGTCGCGGGAAATCATCAGGCTGCTGCGTTTGGCCGGCGGAAGAACGGGCTTGCGGGAGCTGCGCAAATCTTGTGAAAACCCCGACTACGCCCTGAAAAAGCTCTTAAAAGAAGGCGTGATTGCCCTGGAGGAATCCGAAGCCCCGGCCCAGCCAGACAGTCATTTGTTATCCGGAACAGGGCAGGGCGGGCTTTCCGGAGAGCCGGGAAGTATTCCCGGATCTTCAATACTGGAACTGACTGAGGAGCAGAGCGCCGCGCTGGATGAAATAGGTCCGTTTGCGGAAAAACCCCGTTTCCAGCCCTTCGTGCTTTATGGAGTTACCGGGAGCGGCAAGACGGAGATCTATCTCCGCCTGATCGAAGAGGCGGTCCGGGCAGGCAAAGGCGTTCTTTTGCTGGTGCCCGAGATCGGGATCAGTGCGCAGATGGAGACGATTTTTCGCCGGCGGTTCGGGGAAAAACTTGCCGTCTGGCACAGCGCCATCCCAGAAAGCGAGCGCCGGCGATCATGGGCCCGAATCAGATCCGGGGGACGGAAAATAGTGTTGGGGGCCAGATCTGCCGTTCTCACCCCGGTGCAGGACCTTGGACTCATTATCGTGGACGAGGAGCACGACTCATCTTACAAACAGGAAGACCACCTTCGCTACAATGCCAGAGACGTGGCGCTGATGAGGGGAAAGATCGTGGGGGCGCCGGTGGTCATGGGCTCGGCAACCCCATCGGTCACCACGATGTACCGGTGCGGTGAAAACAGGTATCGCTCGATTCCGCTTACCAGCCGGGTAATGAACAGGCCGACGCCCCAATTCGAAGTCGTGGATATGAAAAGGGAAGGAGGGCGTGCCGGTATCTTTTCCTTCAAGTTGCGGGAGGCCGTTGGGCAGACGCTGGACAGCGGAAAACAGGCGCTCCTTTTTTTGAACAGAAGAGGCTACGACCGGTGCTATCTTTGCAACACCTGTGGGGAGGCGCTTACTTGCCTGTCCTGCAGCGTTACCCTCACCTACCACAAGAAAGACAACCGCCTTCGCTGTCATTACTGCGGCTGGGAAACAGCCCTGCCCGAAAGATGTCCGGTCTGCGCTCATGCCGCGCTCTTTGCGCATGGCTTCGGGACCGAGAAATTGGAAAAAGAGGTGAGAAGATTGTGGCCTGATGCCCGAGTCACGAGGATGGACCGGGACATCATGAACAGTCATAACCGCCTGATAAGCGCGCTGGATTCCGTTCGCACGGGTAAGACCGATATTTTGCTCGGCACCCAGATGGTGGCCAAAGGCCACGATTTTCCTAATCTGACGCTGGTAGGCATAATCGATGCCGACGCAGGGCTCCAAGCGCCCGACTTCCGCGCGGGAGAAGTCCTGGTTCAGCTTTTGATCCAGGTTGCCGGGCGAGCCGGCCGCGGAGACGAGCCCGGCCGGGTACTCCTGCAAACCTACAATCCATCGCACTTCACAATCGAATCGGCATTGAATCTCGACTATGATGGTTTTTGCCGCGAAGAGCTGAGATCGCGAAAAAGCCTTCAATATCCTCCGTTTGCGCGCCTCCTTAAGATACTTGTGACTTCAGGCAGTGAAGAATCCACCCGTGCCGGCGCGCACCTTGTGGCCGCCATTTGCCGCGAAAAAGCCGAAGAGTTCCGGCAATCGGGAAGAAGCGTGGCCGTTTTGGGGCCTTCACCCTCGGCATATTTGAAACTCAAGAACAGGTTCCGATGGCAGTTGTTCGTAAAATCCTGGACCAGTTCGGATATGCAGAAGTTCATGGAATACACGCTTGAGTCCACCAGAGGAAACCCGGCCCTGAGGGCCGTGCAGGTTACCGTCGACCGGGATCCGGCGTCAGAGATATGATGAACTTATGCCCGAGATACTCCTGATTCAGCCCCCGATAAGCGATTTCTATTTAACGGCAAAAAGGACGATTCCTTACGGCCTTGCCTGTCTTGCCGGGCCGCTTGAAAGCCGGGGTTATTCGGTCGAAATCCTGGACGCTCTTGCTGTTTCCAGATCCAGAAAACTTACCCTTCCCCCGGAAATGGCGTATCTGGAAGATTTTTATCCAGGACCCGATATCTCTCCTTTCTCCCTGTTCCATAATTTCAGGCGATTTGGACTTGGCGCCGAGACGATCGGAGAGAGGGCGCGGAATTCAGGCGCTTTCCTCGTGGGCGTATCGTCTCTTTTCAGCGCCTATAGCGCCGAGGCATTGCAGACAGCAAAAGAGGTGAAGCGCAACTGCCCCGAAGCCGTGATCGTGCTTGGCGGCCATCATCCGACGGAAATGCCCGAAGAGGTCTTGAGGCACGACTGGGTGGATTTCATCATCCGGGGTGAGGCCGAGACCGCGCTCCCTCTTCTGGCCGGCGCGATTCAGGGTGGGGTCCCGATGGAATCGGTACCGGGGTTGGGCTTCAGATCTGCTGGAAAATATTTCATAAAGCCGCCGGCAGTTCTTGAAAATCTTGATGAACCGGCTTTCCCGGCAATCGAATTGATCGACAAGTGCTTTTATCAGCGCGGCAGGCGTCCGTGTGCGGTCATTTCGGCCGGTAGAGGCTGCCCGCTTGGGTGCAGCTTCTGCTCGATTGGATGCTCTTCGTGGTCCAGCTTCCGGCTAAAGAGCGTGAACCGGGTCATCGAAGAGATGGAACGCTCCGTGTTCGGCATTGGGGCGCGTTTCATCGACTTCGAAGATGAAAACATCTCCTGCCGGAAACAATGGTTTCTCGACCTGCTCAGTCAGATAGAGTCGCGGTTCCGGGGCTGCGGCCTCGAACTCAGGGCCATGAACGGACTTTTCCCGCCGTCGCTTGACGAGGAGATTGTTTGCGCGATGAAGGACGCCGGTTTTACCGCTTTGAACCTTTCCCTGTGCTCGACCGGCGGGGAGCAGCTCCAAAGATTCAGACGTCCCGACGTTCGCGAAGAGTTGGAAGGCTGCCTTCGATACGGCGAAAAGCACGGATTGGATGCGGTTGCCTACATCATTGTGGGAGCACCCGGACAGGACCCCCGAGACTCGGTTGCCGACCTGCTCTATCTTGCCCCACGACCCGCAATTGCCGGTGTATCCGTATTTTATCCCGCGCCCGGCAGCGCCGATTTCGAAAAATGCCGGGCTCAAAACCTGCTCCCTCCGGCAGTATCTCTTTTTCGCTCAACGGCGCTCCCTGTAACCGATAAGACCACCAGGGATGACTCGATAACGCTCCTCAGACTGGGGAGAATCCTGAATTTTTTCAAGTCACTTGATGCAACCGAACGCAATGAGGTCCTGAGGTTGGCGGGGGAGCAATCGCCCACAGACCTGGGGCCGGCATTCGAATGTCCAGATATGAATGGTCCGGGATTGCCCGCTGTGCAGCTCCCGCAACAGTATGCAGGGGCAAAGCCGGGAAGGGAAGGGGAGATTTCGAGAAGGCGTGAAATAGGCAAGGCGCTGCTCGGCATGTTCCTCAGGGAAGGAGTGATTTACGGAATGAGCCCGGATGGGCGTCTATTCAGACACCGGACATCCGATGCGCTTTGCCGAGAGTTTCGAAGCGGCTTGAAAAAAATTTTTGGTTCAATGTGGAAACCCACGCCCTGAGCGTGGTCACGTTGACTGGCTATGCCGGTCCCAAATGGGCATGGCCGTGGAAATAGTTTTTGCTTTTCAGTTTTCAGTCAGATGCAAAAACTGTGTGCTGTTGATGCTCTACGCAGAAGGTCAAGTCGAACCAAGAATCGGATGTTCGGTCATTCAGGAGATGTCAAATCGTTGGTGAAGGTACAACAGGTCAAATCAGCTTCGGTTTTAAGTCCCAGTTTCTTTCTTATTCTACAAGTATAAACGCGCACCGAAGAAGCGCCTAATTGCAGCGCAGAGGCGATTTCGGCGTTCGATTTGCCTTCGGCGATCTGCTTCAGCACCTCTGTCTCACGCTTGGACAACCGCCTGGATTGCTTCCGGGCGTGCTTCGATGCTTTCTTCGTATCACCGGCGAGCCGCTGGGCAACGAGGCTGGACAGATACTTTCTTCCATGGCGTATCGCCTCTATTGCCTTCACCAGATCTTCGAAATCGTTCCTCTTCAGCACACAGCCGTCAACTCTCGCTTCCAGGTCGCTGATGAGGTGCTCGACCGACTTGTTTACGGTCAGCAGCAGCACCTTTATTTCGGCATGCGCTTGTTTGATCCTGGCAGCGGTTTCGAGGGCGGAAGGGCCGGGTACTTTGTTGTCGAGAACGACCATGTGGGGTTTTTCGGCCTCTATGGATTCGAGGAGTTCCTCATAGCCGCGCGCTTTCTCGATAATTTCCAGTTCCGGGAGACCGCTAAGTTTTTTCGCGATCATTTCCCTGAATCTGGCATGGTCTTCAGCCAGCAAAATTCGATAGGGAGGGTCCATAATTTTCCCATCCAGGATTGGAAGGTTCGGAGCCCAAACGTTAAAAATGGAAAAATACCTTAGATCGATTTTTCAGGCAGGCGTACACCCGAGACCAGCTCGCCGTCCCGTGATCGTAATCGCAATCTGGAAGTCGCCTGTTTGCCCCCCCACGTGAACCGGACATCGTCAGAGTTTATACTAAAATCCATATGTTTGTCTAGAGAAACTGCGGGAAGCGCGGAGCATGGAGCGAGGAGCACGGAGGGGGCAATGATTGTCTGATCCAGCTCAATCCTTGTGTACGCTGCCTGCAATTCGGGCAGCGTGATTCAACCTGCCTTTCTCTACAAGTTCCTTGTTTCACACAAACCGTTCTGATATAAAGTTCGCAAAGATGGGCTGGCGTAGCTCAATGGCAGAGCAGCTGATTTGTAATCAGCAGGTTGGGGGTTCGACTCCCTTCGCCAGCTATTGATTCCATGCTCGTTTCCAAAGAGCCGAGAGTGTCACGTGCATCGAACTTCAGCTATTCGCTTGAATCTGAACTATTTGCGATTTAGGGATCAACACGCATGAGATATCTTTGTCTTTTTGCTTATGAACGATGTATTGACAGGCTCTTTTAACCCACCTCGACAGTCTTTTCTCATCGACCTGGAACACCCCGCATCGAAAGCATTGACCGAAGGGAACCCAGCTTAGAATCCGGGGACTGCATGGACCCAAAGGCTCCGATGCCAACTCAATTTGTTTTGTTATCCAGAATCTGGACCCGAAACTTGATGTCTATTTTGGTGCCTGTAACCTATCTGTAACCCGCCCCGTGTCATCAGTAGTAAAGAGGCATAGAGACGTAGAGGGGGATTGATCCAATTTGGATTTTGAATCGAAATTAATACGCGGTATGATAAGTGGCGATTGACGGCACATGGAAACGCAAGGTCTGCAGCGAAGGGCAGATACAGCCGAATCGATTTTATGCCAATCGAAAAACTGATGCGGCTGTCGTGTTAATTGCGGCGCTGAGCAGAAGTTACATGGCATATCTCCTGCAATACGATTCCTCACTCCATTAATAGTCGTTCGTACTTGAAGTTGAGCGCTCTGGTGCGCAGGGGGGTGCGGCAACACGGGTAGGTGTCTTTGTGTGACGGTCGTTTCATGTTTTTAGAATTTCAGCCTTTTGCCAAAGTGCAAAAAACAGTTCCGGGAGGAAATCAATGAGGAAATTCTTAACCATTTCGTTCGCAGTGATTATCCTCGTCGCCTCATCGGCGGGCGCAGCCTGGGCCTCGGGGGCCTTTGCCGCCTACGACATTCCCTCGGATCAGAAAGAGGCCGCAGCAAGGTATTGGACCCCTGGGAAAATGAAGAATGCGAAACCCCATCCAATTCCTCACAAACCCGCGGCAGTACGGGGGGCTGTGAAGGAGATCCTCGAACAACCCACCGGCGTAGCCGGCTATTACCCCGGCTACGACCCGGAACCGATGGCGAACCAGTCCGGGGACAATCCGCCCAATGATCGGGTCGGTGCGTCGGGTTCACCGACAGGCTCGGCCAACGGATATGACTACCCTCCGCCTCAGGAAACTTTCTTTGTAATGACCTCCAATTATGGAACAGCTTCCACACCATACCCCTACAAGGCCATCGGGAAGGTCTTCTTCACTGATGACGAAGGGGAGGATTCCGAGTGTTCGGCCGCCTCAATCGGGGGGCGGGCAGTTTTGACGGCCGGACATTGCATATGCAACGAAGAAGGAACGTACTACACCAACTGGATTTTCGTTCCGGCCTATCAGGAAGGGAAGGAGCCTTTTGGGAAGTGGACGGCGTCGTCGTTTTTGACTTTCTCGAGCTACTTCCAGGGCGGGGATATGGCGCGAGACGTTGCTTTTGCCATAGTCGAGGACCACGGTGGGGTGAAGCTGTCCCATAAGGTTGGAAATCTGGGCTTTGCCTATAACCAATCGAAGATACTGCACTGGAGCATGTTCGGATACCCGGCCGAGTCACCCTGGACCGGGGAGGTCATGGTGGAAACGGAAGCATCCTATGCGACCGTGGATACAGCCGAGACCCCCAACACCACGGGGATCGGCACAACTCAGACTGGAGGGTGCAGCGGCGGGCCCTGGATCACGAATTTTGCTCCGGGCTTAAACGAGACTAATAAAAACCTGGCCAACGGGGTGAACAGCTACACTTTGGGTGATGAGGATTTGTTAATATATGCGCCCTACTTCGACGGCGGAGATACGGGAGTGCAGGGGCTCTATGAACAGGCAATCGCCAAATAAGAGATGTGGCTTCGAACGATTTTGCGTGGAAAATTGAACTCAGGAGTAAATCAATGAGGAAACTCTTAACCATTTCGTTCGCGATATTTATTCTCATCGCCGCATCGACCGGCGGTTCCTGGGCCGCGGGGGTCTTCGCCACCTACGACATTCCGTCCGATCAGAAAGAGGCCGCAGCCAGGTATTGGACCTCTGAGAAAATGAAGAGTGCGAAACCCCATCCAACTCCTCACAAACCTGCGGCAGTGCGAGGGGCTGTGACCGGGACCCTTGGACAACCCACCGGCGCATCCGGCTCTTACCCGGGATACGACCCGGATCCGAAGGCGAACCAGTCCGGAGACAATTTGCTCAATGATAGAATCGGCGCGACTGGCTCACCAACGGGCGGGGCCAACGGATATGACTACCCGCCACCTCAGGAAACTTTCCTTGTAATGACGTCCAATTACGGAACAGCTTCCACACCGTACCCCTACAAGACTATTGGGAAAGTCTTCTTCGTTGATGAGGAAGGCGATGATTCCGAGTGCTCGGCCTCCTCAATCGGAGGGCGGGCAGTTTTGACGGCCGCGCATTGTGTATGTGACGGGAATGGAACGTACTACACCAAGTGGGTTTTCGTTCCCGCCTATCAGAAAGGGAAAGAGCCGTTCGGGAAGTGGACGGCGTCGTCGTTTTTGACTTTCTCGAGCTTCTTTCAGGGCGAGAATGCGGGCCGCGACGTTGCTTTTGCGGTAGTCGAGGACCACGGTGGGAATAAGCTGTCCCAGAAGGTTGGAAATCTGGGCTTTGCCTATAACCAATCGAGGATACTGCACTGGAGCATGTTCGGATACCCGGCTGAGGAACCCTGGACCGGGGAGGTCATGGTGGATACTGAAGCGTCCTACGCTGCAGTTGACTCAAGCAAGGATCCCAACACCACGGGGATTGGCACGACACAGCTTGGGGGCTGCAGCGGCGGGCCCTGGATCATGAGTTTTGCTCCGGGCTCAAGCGGTACTAATTCCAACCTGGCTAACGGAGTGAACAGCTACAGTCCACTCAACCAGGATGATTGGATATTCACGCCCTACTTCGACGGTGGAGATACGGGAGTGCAGGGGCTCTATGAACAGGCCATCGCCAAATAGCACTTGAATTTCAGGATTTCCCGGGGATACGTGTAAAATCGGCTTTCTCGGTCTGCGCTACAGTTTTTGGAAATAGCAGAAACAAAGAGTAGCGGAAAATCATCATTGTGCGTAGACTAGATTGCCTCTTGCTTCGTCTAAGAATGCAAACACGACACTTTTTTCAGCCCGCGGCCGGTCGAGGTCCCGGCCCCGCCGCCATGGATAAAGAAAACAATTTGATTTATGGAGGGGTTTTATGAAGTTTCGACGCAAGATGATTGTCGTCTTTATCGCCGCGACGCTGCTTGTATCTGTCGCCGAGCTGCCCGCAATTGCCGGACAGACAATGGCTTACAATCAGTTATTGAAGGCCACGATTCCGTCAGGGCGCGGATACTGGGTTAATTGCGGCTCAGTCACTTTGAACGCCCCCGACGTTGGCTTTGTTGTGGTGACCGCGAGCGGGATGGCATGGTTTAATGGTTACTATTCCAACCCGACACTGACCCTGACCCTTGCCCAGAGCGGTGCGGTACAAGGGCCATGGATTTTTACGCTGACGCCGGGGGTACGCGCCTATCAAACTTACGAGGTGAGAATGGTATTCCCGGTCGTCGGCGGGATAAATACCTTTTACCTTAATGCCGAGTCTAACAACGGAAATGGAGCCGCTATTGGTATACAGACCGGGTCCCTGACCGCCGAGTGGTATGCGGCTGGTGATGTGCAGCTTTCCACGGGGGCACCGGAAGCCGGTGCGGAATCGGCCGCTGAAAATACAAACCCCAATAAGAATTAACCTTTCGGCTTTATCCGGGGCCGTTGTTACACACTCGACGGCTCAAATTCGGCGGAGATGGACGACCGTATAGCGTCATATCATGGGACCCAACATCGCCGGTATTCCAGTTGTGCCGGCAGATCCCGCTGCCGTTAATACGAGTTTTACGGCTCCGCAGGTAGCCGGTCAGGGTGAGTAACTTGTCTTCCATCTCCATGGTATCGGATGAAGCAGGGCTGCAGAGCAAGGCCAAAGCGGCCGTCATTGTCGAGCAATAATCCTGTGAGACAACAGGGCCGGCGTGTATTTTGCCGGCCCTGCCCACTGTTGCATATCAATTCCGGTTCCTCTGAAAGAATAACGATTTGAGGACTGCGGGCCGAGAGTTCGTGTGCAGCCTTCAGTCCTCAGCCTTCAGCGCAATGAAATATTCCTTCGCGCAGCCGGCCTTTACGTTGCGATAACTGCGAATGCACTGTCGTGATTCACGACGGCCCAGGCAGTATCTGACTTGGAGTCAAAGCCGTAGGTGCCAAGAGGATAGTTGGCGCCGGCGCTCCAGGGACCGGAGACGAAGTTGCTGGAGCCGCCAAAGTTCAAATTCACTGTATTCACCCAATTGCCTTTATCGTCCATTGAGCTGAGCGTAGGGGTTTTGTTCTTAGCCGATGCGGCATTGTATGACAATATCACAGCCACGGGGTCGTTTGAAACGTAAGTGTTTGAGGTATTGTGATCCTGCACGATTGCCCCGGCGGCCGCTCCCACGAGGGTCAGAACGTCGCTGGCCGCCTTGGCGCCTTTAACAGTGCTTTTGCCGGCCCACCATGCTTCGGCGTCCTTGACAAGGGACCGGCCGGTATAGTCCGCGGCGGTGCCGTTCGCCTTTGAGACCTGTGCGGTCGTACTGCCGAACTTGAGCGTGTAGCCTTTTCCACCCTGGGTCAACTGGAATGACGATACGCCTTTCGAACTCAGGCTGTATCCCCAGGTCTCTTTTTTTGCGAAAGTGAGAGTTGGGGTGATGAGGGTTCCCGGTACGCTCGAAGACGAGGAAGTCGGGTACTGTGCATCGGAGTACCAGTTGCCAGTCGTGTCGGAGTAGTAATCAACGGTCACTATCGGGCCGTCCACTGTGAAGATGTAGAAGCCTACTGTGTACAATTCCTGAGAAATCGGGGTCTCGCGGGTCTTTTGGTTGATGCTGGTGCTCGGGTCCACCCATCCGGTGGAACTCAAGGGGTTCGGCGTGTAGAACTTCCCGCTGCACGAAGCACAGATAAGCTCTTCGACCTGCGACTTGCCGTCGGGGCTGGCGATAATGGAGCGCTGGTGCATGTGATCGTGACCGCTGATCCAGTATCTGACGCCGTTGCTCTCAAGGCTCGAGAACAATGTATTTTGCCAGTCGGGGTTGGCATAAGTGTAGCCGCTGAAAATCGTATCCTGGTGGTCTTCGGCCATGAGAGGCTGGTGGGTGAAGACGAATGCATGCTCGGTGCGGCGGGTTTTGGCATCGAGTTGCTTGCTGAGCCATGTCTGCAGTTGATCGACAGTGTAACCGTAGGAGTAGCCGTCGGCGTTGACTGTTCCAGTAGGGTTCGCGCTGCTCTGAGGGTTGCTGTTCGTCGTCGCCCAGCAGTCCAGAAACAGGAAGCGCGCGTTGTTCCCCGACGCGCCGTAATCGAAAGAGTAGCTAATCCCCTCCAGGTCGGAGATCGCGTTCCCGCTGGAATCCGTCGCGCTGCTGAAATTATGAGCGCTCCACACGGTTCCCTTGCCCTGCGTCTGCGGAAAGTTGTCCTGGATGGCGGCGATGGCATATCCGTTGAGGTCGCCATACTCGCCACCGTAAGTCTCATGATTGCCCCGAAGCGGGAAAAAGCCGATATCGTGAGGATATAGATTGGTCTGGGCGGCAAGCGCTCGGGTTTGAATGGCGGCCGTCGTGCCGCAGTCCGTCAGGTCGCCGGCCTGGATCACGAACTTTACGCCCTGCGCGACGAACTGAGCATCGACCTGATTGATGATTGAAACAGCGACACTGTTCGGGTTGGTCCCGGCGGGGTCCTGTGCAGTGGTCTCCGTGGAGGAGTTGCTGGGGTGCTGCGTCCACTGCGTGTCCCCCATTACACCGAATTTCCAGGCTGTCGAAGCTGCAAAAGCTTTACCGATCCGAAAAATCGGTGCGTGTGTCATCCCGGTAAGGGCTATTCCAGCCAAACCCGAGGATCCGAATTTCAGGAAAGTCCTTCTTTTCATAACTCCATCTCCTCTTTTTGAAAGATCACCGTTCCGAAAAGATCTCGTCAATGCACCTGATGATAAAAGCCCCATCACACATAAACAGCACCAGAAGCTGGGCTGATGGTTTCCTCTGGTTGCCGATTGTAATGCCGGCACGACTTCCAAGCTGCGGTAAGGGACGATCCTATACAGAAACGCATGCCGATTTCATGACGGAAAAACAACATTCGTGTGTCCGCTCAGGTTTGAGACTGGTGATCTCGGGCTACTGTCAATTGAGTGTATTCATTTCCTCTTTTTCAAGATTAGAGTTGCCTGGGGGCCGGAGTCTGCGGAACGGATAAGGGTGACAAGCTGCTGCGGCAAGCTTTGATGAGCTACGTACGCTCAGACGGATTCACGGCATACCGGTTGCGTGTTCGATTGTTAAATAGTATCGTTTGCGGGCTTGCGGTTGAGTCTTCCCGGACAGAACGGCCATGCTGGCGATCAGCAGGTTCCTGAACGTTCCGGCACGAGATGTGGTTTATGTTAAAAAGAAATAAGCAAATCCTATGGGTTTACCTATTGCTGACGGCTGCCGTCATAATTTCCTTCCAGCAGGTCAGTCAGTGCGGCTTCGTTGGTTTTGACGATCCTGAATATGTGACTGAAAACGTTCACATTCATAATGGTATTACGGCGGAGGCAATGCGGTGGGTCCTTACGACAACCCATGCTAATTTCTGGCATCCTTTGACGATGCTGTCCCACATGACGGATGTTGAGCTGTTCGGTTTAAACCCCCAAGGACATCACCTGACCAGTCTTTTATTCCACATTGCTAATACGCTTCTGCTCTTTTTCGTTCTTCACCGAATGACCAAAGCGACCTGGCAGAGTGCTTTCGTAGCCGCCTTATTCGCCGTTCATCCTTTGCGCGTGGAATCCGTTGCCTGGGTAGCTGAACGGAAAGACGTCCTCTCAACCTTCTTCTGGATGCTCACCATGGTTGCGTACGTGTATTACGTCGAACGTCCGCGGCTTGGGATCTATCTTGTTGTTTTTGCATTTTTTGCCTTTGGATTGATGGCTAAGCCGATGCTGGTGACCCTGCCCTTTGTCATGCTCCTCCTCGACTACTGGCCTCTTGACCGCCTAGGGCAGAAGCAGGTGGCAGGGGGCAAAGAACAAGGAGCGAGTATAGAGGAACACGTAGAAAAGGGCAGGGAGTTCGTGCCTCAGCGCAAATACGGATGGGCGGCAATTCTGCCTTTGCTTATCGAAAAAATACCATTTTTTGCCCTGGTTCCGCTCTTTAGTGTTCTAACCTATGTTGCCGAAGGGGAATCGGTCGTCAATAATTCACCGCGCGTTTGGATTCCAAATGCCTTCGTGTCCTATGCCATCTACATTGGAAAGATGATTTGGCCGGTTAACCTGGCTGTTTTTTATCCACATCCCGGGGTGTGGCCGCTCTGGCAAGCGGCGGGAGCGGGTTTACTTTTTTGCGCAATAACTGTTGCGGTTATTTTGAGGGCGAAAAGATCTCCATACCTTGTACTCGGATGGCTGTGGTTTGCCGGTACCCTGGTGCCTGTTATAGGGATTGTGCAAATCGGCAGACATGGAATGGCCGACCGGTATACCTATGTGCCCTTGATTGGGCTGTTCATTATGATTGCCTGGGGGGTCCCGGAACTGTTGCAAAGATGGCGTTATTGGAAAGAGACGCTTTTTGTTTCGTCGGGATTAGCCCTTCTCTGTCTTATGATCTGTACGCGGACGCAGGTCGGGTATTGGCGCGACAGCATCTCCCTGTTTGACCATGCGATCGAAGTTGCCGGACATAGCGACGTTATGCACTATGACCGCGGTGTTGCTTATGAAAGACTTGGCGACACTCCTCGGGCAATCCAGGATTACAACATGGCTGTCGATGTGAATCCTGGTTATGTGGATGCGTTGTTTAACCTGGGTGCAGCCTATGCCAAACTTGGCGACCACCGGCAGGCGATTTCAAATTATGACAGGGCCATTGCCATCAATCCGCAATCAGCCAGGTTCCATAACAGCCGTGGTATTTCCTATGCCGTGATTGGCGACTACGAGCAGGCAATTTCAGACTTTGACCGGGCAATTGAGATCGATTCAGGCTATCCGGATGGGTACTATAATCGCGGAATTGCCTCGCTGAGAATTGGTCGCGAAGGGCAGGCCATTTCAGATTTTGAGATGTCTCTAAAAATCAATCCGCAAAACGCAGATGCCTATAACAACCGGGGGATTGCGTTCGCCAGAACCGGCAACTACAGGCAAGCGATTGAAGACTGCGGCAGGGCGGTCGAGATTAATCCTCAGTACGCCGGCGCTTACAATAACCTCGGTATTGTCTACCTCCAAATCGGCCGGGAAAGCCAGGCGATAGAAAACCTGCAAAAGGCTGCAAGACTGGACAATGAGGATGCGAAGAACACCTTAAGAAGCATGGGAATGAGTTGGTAGCAACACTTCCAGTTGCGCTATCTTCTTCTCCGAAGTACCGTGATCTTACCGACGAGTTCTGTTTTCTTGAACTGCTTGCCCGCCGTCAGTTCATGGATCAACCGCTTTGGACCAAGCTCCGGGTGCAATGAATCGTCGAAAGCAATTATCGCGTCTGAAATCAGGTGAGGAAGCCAACATTCAAAATCCCGCTTGACGCCTTCATAGGTATGGTCACCGTCGATCCAAAGCAGCCCGATTTCTTTCGTCCAGTTCGGGGCCACAATTTCGCTGCTGAGGTTTACCAGCCGTACAATAGCGTAGCATCCTGTTTCCAGCATGGCCTGGTAGAATGCGCCCCTGTCCTCAGGTCCGAACTTCCCGCCAAGCGCTCCGGTGAACTCTTCGTGAGGTTCGATCGCGTAGACCGGGACCCTGTTGCCGTCGATTGAGCCTCGTCCGAGAGCAACCGTCGATCTGCCTCGATAGGATCCTACCTCGACAATGCAGCCCGCAGACAATTCTTTAGCCAAAGTGTAGAGCAGTGCCGCCTCTTCCAAGGTGATCATTCCCTGGGTCTTGTCGAAGTAAAATAATTCAGGTTCAACGTTATTGTAGGCAGCATTCTTGAATAGTTTTCCTGCCCCCTGGTTCCGAGAGCCCAGGATGCGGTTTATCAGCGCTTTCATACGAGTTCCCATTCCACGAGCCAATCCCGAAGGTTATATACGCGGTAAGACCGGAGAACACGTGGTGCTGTGCCAGGCAATAAGCAGCTTCGTGGCAACATTCCAGTAAAAGCCTTCACCCGTGAGGCTTCTATAAATCAAAGACATCGTTCAGGAATGCTATGTCATTCTCATTAAGATGGTCACGGTAACCACCGACAAGCCCTTTGCGGACTTTCATCGAATCATTCCTGGGGCGAAGCCATGGTTCTGAGAATTTTCCCGATTTTTCGACCTCTTTCATTTTATCAAACATCGATGACTCGACCGCGTTTCGAATATCTTCTTCCGGAAGACTGAAACCATAGTAGGAAGTTAGTCTGACTAAAACCTGGTCCATTGAAAGGTGGCACTCTTCATATGTGATCTTCAGGTATCCTCTCTCCGAGCACAGGCGATCCCACAAGTCTCTGAATTTTTGGAGGTTGCGCGCACCGAAATAATCGTCCCGGATAAAGGCGGAGATGTCTCCGGAGTAATTAAAGAAGTCTTTGAATCTACCCGTAACCTGAAAGTATAAGCTCACCATCAAGTCGCGTGGATCGCGGGCCATGTAGACAAGGCGATCCCTGGAGGAATACGTTTTCTGCATCTTACGGTAGTCGAAACTGAGAGGAGGCCTTGCTCCGTCGTTAAATTCGAACCCTGCATGGTGGAAATGAATCTGATCCGCCACCGATAATAAGGTCAGTGCATAACGAATCCAGGAGCGGCCTGATTTCGGGTATGACACGAAGTGCCTTTTCATTTTATGGTTCCTCCAAAACTCCTTCGCCTGTATATCGCGGACCTGCGCGAATCAACATTATCTTCGAGACTCATACTTACCGGTATAAGCCCCTGGTCGTTCAAAATCCGATCTATCTCATCTTCTTTGCATACGGCATCGTTCGTTTTGATTGCAAAAAGTTTCGCGGCTCGGCGGGCCGCCTCGGCCAGGGTTGTCAGTCGATGCGGCTTTGGAAGGTGGTGCTGAATTCCAAGGTACAAGACTATGTCATAGGAATCCAAAAGAAGATCGGCTTGCTTTTCAGAGAATTCTTCCCACTTCGAAAGATTGGCTTGTCTGATGATAGAGTTTGGAAAATCGGCGCACAACCGTTTCGCAATCTCGATGCGTGAGGCATCGAGTTCAAATGAATGGACGAGCGAGGCGCCTCGTTTGAGGCATTCGAGTGAAATAACCCCCTCGGCGGCTCCGAGGTCCAGTACGGTCATGCCTGCGCAATTATCAAAAACCATTTCCAGGCCCCGGAAACGTTCCGAAATGGGCCATTTGCCGTGGAGTCCAAGGTTCGGCGCGAAGGTGTAATAGAAGTTGTTGTCCGGCTCGCATAATTCGAGGAGCTCCCGAGCGTACTTTTCCCAGGAGTAATGACTTATTTCTGTTCTTCCGTTCTCGACGAGATTCCTGGTCAGGGTATTGTTATCGAAAAGCGTAATCACTGCATTGCTGATCGTCTCCGGCGTGAGTTCGTCCAGTACAAAAGCGGTTTCCAGGTGTTTCGCAAAGGCAAGTGTCCCGTTTCTGGTGCATACCAGAGGAATGCCGCATGCCAGCGCCTCGGCCGCCAGATTTGCCCAGCCGGCAATGACCGCAGTGTGTACAATGCAGTCGATTTCACTGTAAAAACCGGGCAAATCCCTGTCCTGAATGAGTCCTGAAAATTTCAGTCGTCCGCTGGAAAGCAAATCGAGACAATGTTTTTCAAGTGCATCCGGGATCCTTCCGAACAAACGAAGCTCGAAATCTTCCGGCAGCAGCCTCAAAGCCTCGATCAGCGGCAGCGGGTTCTTGGCGGCCAGCCCACCTATCACCTTCCTCCCGGGGGGGTGGGGAAATGTCCTTTCAGCGACCGGCGCAAATTGGGTTGAATCGACCGCACCCTCAAGGAAAGCAAACTTTTTTGCCTGAAATTGGGTAAAGGAGCCCGGAGGCCAGTGTCGGTTGTTGAAAACGACCATGTCGGGCTTGAAATGTTCGTTTACGAACAAAAATTTATCCAGCAGGTTCTGATCGTTCAGGACGTGCTGAACCCTGAGACCGAAGCGATCGTCTATCAGCCGGTCAAGTCTTCTGATCATTTTCCTCGGGAAACCTGCGCCGGGAATCATCGTGACATCCCAGTTCCTTTTCAGAGCATCGGAGAGAGAGATCCCTTCAAATTCTGAAGAAAGATCGGGTTTGGGGCGACGTGACCAGCATAAATAGGCCATTTGATGGCCCATTTTTTTGACTTCTCTCCCAAATCTTTCAAATCGGAGCATACCGCCGCTTATGAGCAGATCGTAGCACACAATCAGAAAATGTTTCCGATCAGAGGTGTTTTCGATTCGACACGGCTGCCTCTTCTTTACGCGGAGTCTGTCGAGGATTCGAACCGCCGAAGCGAGCATGGCAATCTCCATCGGTGAAAGCAGGAACAGGAAAGTTCATGGCCGGTCAACCTAACACGCGCCGGCAAAAAGTTAAACCCAAATGTCCTTCAATATTAATCGAGTACCCGGCTGAAGCTTATTGAAATCAGAAGTTCCGATGATTACCCCTTTTTTGTTTTTCGACTGAAATTCATCGACTATCTTCTCCATCTCCGCTTTTCAATATCGCTTCGTTGGAGATCGTAATATGACAGCATCCGGGTCTGGACCGTCAATCAAGAGAAAACTGTCAGGCTGGGCCGCTATAGTGGGCCTCTTATTGATGCCTGCCTGTGGGGAAAGGAATGTCTACTCGCCCCCGCCTCCGCCCCAGGTGACAGTGAGCCAACCTATTCGACGGAACGTGGTCAATTATCTTGAGTTCACCGGCAATACCCAGGCAATAAACACGGTGCAGCTTCGCGCCAGGGTTCAGGGGTATCTGGAAAAGGTCTATTTTCAAGACGGCGCTGTTGTGAAAAAGGGGGAGCCGCTGTTCCTTATCGAACAGGACACATACCAGGCCCAGTTGAAACAGGCCGAGGCTCAGGTCCACCAGCAACAAGCCAACCTGGAGCATGCCGTTGTTGAGACCAACCGGTATACGAAACTGGTGAAGGAGAAGGCCGCTGCTCAGACAGACCTGGACACCTGGATGTTTCAAAAAGATTCTCTCCAGGCCGCGGTGGAAGCTGCCGAGGCCAACCGTGACCTGGCCAAGCTAAACCTGGAATACACGATAGTGAACTCGCCTTTCGACGGCCGGATCGGACGGCGTCTGGTGGACCCCGGCAACCTCGTGGGCGCCGGGGAATATACGGCCCTTGCCCAGGTCAATCAGATCGATCCTCTCTACGTCTACTTCACTATCAGCGAACGCGAACTGCTGCGGGTTGTCGGGGAATCGGGGTTTTCCCCGGCCCGGGTCGAAAAGATGAAAATACCGCTGGCCTTCGGTCTCGCCAATGAGACCGATTACCCTCACAAGGGATATCTCGATTTTGCCGCGATCAGTGTCACCGCCACTTCCGGCACCCTGTCGATGCGAGGCATATTCCCAAACCCTGACGGCAAAATACTGCCCGGATTATTCGCACGTGTGCGCGCCCCGATGTTGGGGTTCGAAAAGGCTGCTATGCTGATCCCCGAAGTTGCTGTCGGCTATGACCAACTTGGCCCTTATGTTCTGGTGGTGGGAAACGACAACATCGTGGAGCACCGTTCGGTCACACCGGGCGTCAAGTCCGGGGATAACCGGGTTATTCGTGGGGGGTTGAAGGAAGAAGATTGGGTTATTGTCGAAGGGCAGATACGGGCCATACCCGGCGGCAAGGTAAACCCCGTCCGCAAGCCGATGACTGAAGCAGGGCAAGAAACCGAGGCTCCATCTTCTGCCGGCGAGACCGGGAAAGGCGCACAATGATCTCCCGGTTCTTTATCGAGCGGCCGATATTTGCGAATGTAATCGCCTTCATAACTATCATCCTGGGCATGGTGTGCTTTTACGTCCTGCCCGTGACACAGTACCCTCCCATTGTGCCGCCCACTATTCAGGTGACCACGCGCTATCCCGGAGCCAGCGCCGAGATAGTGGCGGAAACGGTGGGTATTCCAATCGAACAGGCGGTGAACGGTGTTGAGGGCGCCATCTACATGTCCTCCACGAGCGCCAGCGATGGCAGCTATACCTTGACGGTCACCTTTGATGTCGGCACAGACCTCAACACCTCGTTGTCCCTGGTGCAAAATTATGTGAACAGCGCCCTGGCGCAGTTGCCCGCTGGGGCGTCAAACCAGGGGATCACCGTCAAGAAGGTGTCTACCGATATCGTATTGGTGGTGAGCATTGCCTCAAAAGATGACAGATACGATGCCACCTTTCTTTCCAATTATGCGATCATAAATCTGGAAAACCCCCTGGCTCGTCTGCCCGGCGTGGGCCAGGTCATCGTAAAAGGGGCCGGCCCATACAGCATGAGGATTTGGCTGGACCCCAAAAAACTCGAAGACTTCAATCTGACAACTCTGGACGTGGTAAACGCCATTCGTGGGCAGAATGTGGAGGTTGCGGCCGGACAGATGGGCGGTCCCCCTGCGCCGCCCGACCAGGTATTTCAGTTTACCGTCAACGCCCTCGGCCGTCTGTCCGATGTCGGGCAGTTTGAAGATATAATCGTCAAAAGCCCGCGCGGCCCGGAAGAGGCCCAGATTGTGCGTATTAGAGATGTCGCGCGCGTGGAGTTGAGCCAGCAAACTTATAGTACCTTTGCCGAGGTTAACGGCCATCCGTCAGCGGATATCCCTATATTCCTATTGCCGGGTGCGAATGCTCTGCAGGTCGCCAAAGAAATCAAGCAGGCAATGGCGGAAATGAGCAAGAAGTTCCCGCCTGGCATGATTTGGGAGAGTCATTACGACACAACCAAGTTCGTTTCCGAAACTATTCGTGATGTTTACAAGACTCTGTTGATGGCAGGCGTCCTGGTGCTCATTGTTATTATGGTGTTTCTGCAAAACTGGCGCGCCACCCTTGTGCCCGCCACCACTGTGCCGGTCACTATCATCGGCTCCTTTGCGGCGATGCTCGCCCTCGGTTTCAGCATCAATTTGATGACCCTTTTCGCTATAATCCTGGCCATCGGCATCGTTGTCGATGATGCCATAGTTATAGTGGAAAACTCTTCGTACCATATCGAACACGGACTGCCGCCCAAAGAGGCGGCCATAAGGGCCATGGAGGAGATCACCGGACCGGTTTTCGGCATCACGCTCGCCCTGGTTTCGGTGTTTTTGCCGGCGGCGTTCCTGCCAGGCATCACCGGGCAAATATTCCGGCAGTTTGCCCTGGTGATCGCCGCCACAGCCGTCATCAGCGCTATCAACGCCATCACCCTGAAACCAGCGCAATGCGCCCTTTGGCTTCGCCCCCGCGACGAGGAGAAGAGGCCGAACATGTTTTTTCGCGGTTTTAACCGGGCTTATGGATTCATGGAGAATGCCTACATACGGCTGGTCTCCCACATGGTGGAGCGCCCTTATATCACATTGCTGATCTTTGCAATCATAATATCCATAAGCGGCTGGCAGTTCGCGCGGCATCCAACCGGTTTCCTGCCCGAGGACGATCAGGGCTATGCAATCATTATCGTTAAAATGCCCGAAGCCGTTTCCCAGTCCAGGCTGATTGCCACGGTCAAGCGGCTGAACGAAGTAATCAAGGGGACCAAGGGAATCTCCGCCTGGGTGACCTTCGGCGGTTATTCAGCCCTGGATGCCGCCAATGTCTCAAATTTCAGCACCACTTTCATAGTTTACGACGATTGGAGCCGGCGAGGCGAGGCGCTCAGCCAGGACAATATCCTTGCACACCTCCGAAAAGAGGTCGCATCCATAGAAAGCGCGATCATATTCGTGATTGTGCCGCCTCCTATCCGAGGCCTTGGGCAGTCGGGCGGGTTTCAGATGATGGTGGAGGACCGGGATAACCGAGGGCTGCCTCTTTTGGAAAAAAGCGTACAGACAATTGTCAGCGCCGCAGGTTCCCAGTCAAGCCTTCGAAACCTCAATACCACTTTCAGCGCCAGGAGTCCGCAGCTTTATCTGGATATCGACCGCACAAAAACCGAATCCCTGCAGATTCCTCTCGCAGATGTCTTCAACACTCTGCAAGCATATCTCGGGTCGACCTACGTCAACCTTTTCAACAAGTTCAACCAGGTTTTCCAGGTTTATGTCCAGGCCGATGCTCCATACCGCCAGCGTCCGGACGATCTCGCCAATCTTTATGTCCGCAACACTCTGGGACAGATGGCGCCGCTTTCGAGCATCATGAGTACAAGGCACACACTGGGTTCCGAGTTGGTCACGCGATATAATCTTTATTCGGCCGCCCCGGTTGTCGGCATTGCGGCGCCCGGTTTCAGCTCGGGACAGGCGTTGAACCTTATGGAACAGGTTGCATCAAACACTTTGCCGGAGGGCTTCTCCTACGATTGGACGGCAACGGCTTTTCAGGAAAAGCGAGTAGGCAGTCAAGCCTATTTCATTTACGCCCTCTCGATCACTTTGGTTTTGCTGGTGCTTGCCGCCCTTTATGAAAGCTGGACTTCTCCCATTGCGGTCATTCTGGTGGTTCCCCTTGCCCTGGTCGGAGTACTCCTGGCATTGATCATTCGCGGCTACGTAACCGACCTGTACACGCAGATCGGACTTGTCCTGATGATCGCCCTCGCCAGCAAAAATGCCATCCTTATCGTCGAATACGCCCGCGATCTTCACTCCCGTGGAATGTCGATTGCCGAAGCCGCAGTTGAGGCGACGCGGCGGCGTTTTCGTCCGATTATCATGACTTCATTTGCTTTCATATTCGGGGTAGCTCCACTGCTTTATGCAAGCGGAGCAGGCGCCGCCAGTCAACGGGACATCGGCACGGTGGTTTTCGGGGGTATGCTTTCGTCCACTCTTCTGGCAATTCCCTTTGTACCGGTTTTCTACGTGGTGATGGAGCGCCTGAGCGAAAGGAAATCCGGGTCCAAAAGTTGAAGCTCCGTGTCGAGGAGCAAGGAGCGAAGAGCGATGGGAGAAAAAATGATTTCTTCTTTTAATGCTCACTGGTTCGGGCAGCTTACAGTCTCTTCTAGTGCTACGCGCCCGATGTGAGAGAAGAACTCTCAGAATGGGTTTGTAAGAATGTAATCTTGAGTTGTTGAGCCACATCGTCGACCACCCCGGCCCAATCGCCGGGTTTTTTTTGTCGGAATATGCGTGCAGTGGGATACCAGGGGGAATCACTGCGTCCAAGAAGCCAGCGCCACTCGCCGGAGCGCCTCAGCATAATCCACACGGGTTTTCCAAGTGCGCCAGCGAGGTGGGCGACCACGGTATCGACAGTGACCACCAGGTCCAGGTTTTCGATCAGGGCGGCTGTTTCCTCGAAATCGTCCAGTCTTTCCCCCAGACGATTAATCTGAGGCATGGACTCGATAACGGTCATGTCCCGATCGGGGATTTCTTTTTGAAGACTTATAAGTTCCACGTCAAGGAGCGTCAGGGGTGTCAGGACTTCGAGGCCCATGTCGCGCGTGACGTTTATCGGCTCCCGCCTGCGGCCCGCCCACACAAGACCTATCCTCGGCCTGCTGCGTGCGCCAAGTTCATCTCGCCATTTTGTAACCAGATCCGGTCTTGACCTCAAGTATGGAATATCGGAAGGAATTGATTCCAGGGTAGTGCCAAATGCCAACGGCAGGCTCATCAGCGGAGAATTGAAGTCATGGGGGGGCAATTGTTCGAAGGTGATAATCGAGATGTTGCAGTCGAGTGTCCCGGCCAACGACTTCAAGAGGGTCGGCACTCGAAGGATTGTTCGCCCTGCGATTTGCGCAACCAAAGGCACATAACGAAGGAACTGAACCGTGTCCCCGAACCCCTGTTCTGCCCAAAGCAGAATGGTTTTTCCGGCCAAAGGCTCTTTCCCGAGCCATAAAGGCTGGGGTGACTTCAATCTTACGGTTTTCAGAAGAGGGGTTTCCCACCTCGATTCATACTCTTGGAAACCCCTTCGGTAATCACCCATCGCCAACCGGCAATGGCTTCGTTCCATTTTGGCTTCAGCCAGCTCGGGCTTGTATGTCAGTGCCTGACCGTAGCTCTCAAGGGCCTCATCCATGCGGGACATCTTGTGAAGGACATTGGCTCGGTTGTATAACAGGAAGCCATTGCGCGGCGAAAGCTCGAGTGCGCGATTATAACTTTCGAGGGCGTCTTCGGGTCTGTTGAGGCTTAACAGCGCGTTCCCGCGTCTGTTGATAACCTCCACCATGCTGTTTACTTGTATTTCCAGAGCAATATTATACGTATAGACGGCTTCGTCAAAACGCTGGAGGCGCTGCAAAAGGTCGCCTCGTTTGAGGAGCAGATCAGTGTTTGGCGGGCCGTCTGCAATGTTTCGGTTACAGATCGCCAGGGAATGTCTTAAACAAGTGTCGCGCAACTTACGCACTTGAGAATTGCCGCTGCATTTCAAAAAAAGATCGAAAGTTTCGATTGCTTCATCGTATTTGGCCAGTTCGAATAGGATGATTCCTTTTTCGACCAGCACCGGGAAGAATTTTGGATCGATGGTGATTGCTTCTTCGAGGCAAACCAGGGCTTCTTCATGACGTTTCTCATTGCGAAGAGAAATGGCTCTGGCTATGAGATCGATTATCTTTTGTCCGTCGGGATGGTTAGGCAGAGATTTTATCGCGATTTCCATGTCCGCTTTCTTCGAGGCTTTTATGCGAAATCCGCAGGCGTAACCCGACACGCCTTATCCGGAGCACTACTCCGGCAATCCAAAAACGAGTCGCACGGGGCCGAATTCGGCAATACTCATTGATCCGAATATGCCCGAGATATTTCCTTTGCCCGAGATAACCCTGGGTTTCAAGTCATGAGGCGCATAACTTGAGTCCGGCCATCTTACACTATCAGTGCTCAACGGTCACGCTAATCGTAATTGGTTGTTTGTTTCGTTCAACGGCAATCTTGTGATGGGGTCCGCCCCGGGCCATAAGCCGCTTTATCTCTTCAGCGCTTTTGACGTTCGATCCATCTATTGAAACGATGATGTCTCCTTTGCGCAAATCGGCGACAGCAGCGGGAGATCCAGGTGCAACCTGGAGGATTTCGATTCCGCGGCCGGAAGCTGCGGGTCGGATTATCACACCGAGAGCGGGTGGGTGCGGGGACTCTGATTTGTCGGTTATAATGACGTAATCCGCCAGACCATGATCCACTACACTTTCGGGATAGTCTATCGGGAGAGGAACTATCGTCCTGTATTCGCACGGCTTCCGGATGAAGGTCAGATAAGGCACGCCAAGGCGGTCAGTCATATGGCCCTGACCGACAGCAACCACGATTTTACATTTGCAATCGGTTTTGGTCAGACGTTCGGCCAGGGTTTGGGCCATCGTCTCCTCCCAGGCGGCCTGGGCCTCGAAAAAGGAATCGAAATCCTTTATCGCGTTTTTGCCGTGTACAGCAAAGTCTTTGCGGATTCGAAGGCGGTTGCGTGGGTCATCGAGATGGAATTCACGGGCGACCTGCGATCGTTCCTCTGGACTCAGAGAGCTAAGACCTGTGTGAGCAATTTTTCTGACTACCTGGTGAGGGGCGTTAAGACCGAGAACGGGCATATGCTTTTCTTTTTGGAAGTTGATGAGGGGGCGATAGAGCTGATAAGGAAATCCCCAGATCTCTTTCCACCCCACATCTTGAAGAAATTGGTCCTCCGTCATCTCTCCGCGCAAATATTTGTCCAGAATTGGTTGGGCGGACACGGGAAACATTTCCATGCCGAGTTCAGGATGTTGTCCGCACTGTGACAGTTTCTCAAGGATGTCGAGCTGAATTTTGTGGTCCTGCACACTGGTGTGAACCTCTCCCACATATACAACCGTCACATTAGAGAGCCTTGCAACAAGGTGGTCGATGCCGATTACTTCTCCGGTGGCGGTCTCCACGATATCGCCGACGTGGAGCCCCGGCAGCTCTTGCACCTTTTGGGGGGGAGCAATGCCGCTCACTGTCACACATCCCTGTATCAGCAAAAGTGGAATGCAGATCACGCATAACAGAGGTAGGGGCTGTGGCCGCGGGAGATTTCCCCGTCTGCGGGATCGCGTACGCAGGTGCTGCAAAGTCGAAGGCATGATCGGTCCTTGCTGTGAAAGTGAATGTTTTCTTTGAGTCGGTTCGATCTGACCGAATCCAATCTGGACAATAAAGCCTTAACCGAATAAAATCACGCACAAATCATGATGAATTCATGAGCATGCCGGTGAGTGTAAGCCGCCGGACCGATTTTAGGCTTGTTTTTTTGCCTGGAGTGTCTGGGGTTAAACTCGTAAGATGTTCAAAATGATTCTCGATCTCAGTGTCTTTACTACGGAGAAACTTTATGACCCCTGAACAGATGAGAGATAAGGCGTCTGATCTTTACAGTAGGCGGTTTCACTGCACCCAAGCGGTCCTTTGTGCCGGGTTGGAAAAGATCGGGAAAGTGAATGAGGAAGTTATCAAGGCTTTCGGGGCTTTTGGGGGTGGGATTGCCTGGAGCGGACGAACATGCGGAGCGCTGACCGGTGGAATAGGTGTGATAGCGAGTATTTTCGGCAGAGGAAACCTTAAAAGCACTGAAGATTCCAGAATGCGGCCCATTTGCCGTAAATTTATTGTTGAATTCGAAAAGCTGACCCATGTATACGGGGGAACGGATTGCCGCGACATTGCCAGGATAAACTGGCAGGACGAGGAAATGGTAAAAACTTTTCTTAATGACCCTGAGAGCAGCAGGAAAGTCTGTGTGCAGCTTGTTGGAGATACAGCTTTCGCTCTCGGCAGACTGCTTGAGGCAGAGGGGGTTGGTAACGGAACTTCCGAGTGAGTATTTTTACGACCCGGATCGAATTTGGGATAAGTGGCGTTGTGGCATGGATTTGAAAGAATTGATTTCGGCTAAAACGACCTTAAAACCGCTCTCGTATTGTCGAGTGCCGCTGGGGAGAAGACATGACCTGCTTTAAGAAAATCCCCTTTCAACTTGGGGCTGAGATCCTGCTCCGTTCGCCGTCTAATCCATCGCACAAGGCAAAGAGCAAGGTTATTGGTGTCCTCGAAAAAGAATTTATCATGATTGTAGATCCTGTATTTGCGATAAGTGATTATATCACGGCCATTGTGGAAGATAATTTAATGGTGGCTTATTTGCATGAAGGCTATTTGTTTACTTTTAAAAGCCGATTTAATAAAAAACTTCTAAATGATATTATTTGTATCGATTATCCTCAGGATTTTCAAGTTGAGCAAATGAGGAAAGAAGTAAGAGTAAAAGTAAATCTTGAGGCCAAACTGGCGATAAACGACCTTAATATTTCAGGGTTCGTCAAAGATATTAGTGAAAGTGGCGCTTTTTTCGAGCTTCCCAAAATTATTTCGACATTCAAAGGAATAAAGTTCACGGCGACATTTACTCTTCCGAATGATGAAACAATAAAGGATCTGCAATGTGAAATAATGTCGGTACGATATAACCAAATCCATAGAAAGACAGGCATTGGCGTCAGCTTTTCAGGCCCGGTGGAAGAGACTTCCAAAATACGGGAACTGGTACGGTTCTGCATGCGGTTCAAAGTATAGATGCCTTAACCGGGTTCTCTGGCGGCTCTCCCACTTTCCGGCTCACCGCTCAATCCTCTCCAAACTTATCTTTAATTTCAGAAAAGAGAGATCATGAGATCGATAGACATTCTAAGGGCTGAACATGATGATATTCTGAAAATGCTCGATGTCCTCGAAAGGATATCCGAGAAGATTACGTCTTGTGAAAGCGTTCCGACCGATCATTTAAAACAGGTTTTAAACTTCCTCGAGATTTTTGCCGAAAAACATCATAACGCTAAAGAGGATGATTGTCTTTTTGAGCGAATCAAAGAGGCAGAGGTCCCGGAAAGCGTGACCTTGCTGGCGGTTCTCATTTCCGAGCATAGTAGGGGGCGGCGCTTTATTGAGGAGATGAAACATCTTCTCGATGCCCATGAAAGGGGGGACTCCAATGCGGTGATGGTGTTCACGACTCCTGCGCTCCAGTACATAGACTTGTACAGAAGCCATATATGGAAAGAAAACATGATCCTGTTCACGATGGCAGAGGAGAAAATCCCGTCCGGCAAACTCAGGCTTATCGACCAGGAATTGGAAGTATTAGGGAATGCACAGATCCCGGCGGATACCTTGAACACATTTCACGAAACAGCAGAGAAACTCTCAAAGATTTATCTCGGGTCGTGATGATGATTTCGCATAAGGAGCCCAGGGTTCTCCCGGCCTGTGTCTTCAAAAGGGCACCGCTCGGTCAAATCGCCGGCCTGGCTGGCGTGCCGATGGGAACGATTGAACGGAATCGGCTGGACTATTTGCCGCGGAAAGTTTAGTTTGCAGCCCAAGGCTGGATTTTCCTTATGAGGGGCGAGAAGCATAGGAGAAAACAGGTGTTCTTCAGGAGCGTTATTTCGGTTTTTTTGCTTTCGACGTGGGTTTTTCTGTTGAACACGGTTTGTGCAGCAGCCCCGCTCATGGTGGAAAAGAACCTGTTCGCAACGGACCGCAAACCCCCATCACCCGAATCCCTGGATACATCTTCCAGGCCGGCAAAACCGAGTCTGGCGCTTTCAAACATTCAGCTCGACGGAGTGATTATCCATAGCGGTGGAAAGAAAGCGGTTTTGCGAATGAAGAACCTGTCCTCCGGATCTCCCGGCAAAAAAGGGTCTTTCGTTTCTCCTTTCTTAACGGTCCGAGAGGGCGAGATGGTGAGCGATTATCGCGTCTCGAAGATCGAAGCCAAGACCATTTCACTCGAAAAAGAAGGTCAAACATTTACGATCAGTCTTTTTTCGGAAAATAAGGTACTGAGTCCCACAACCCCCTCAGTGACATCCGTTCAACCGCAGCAACCAAACGCGCAGACGGGAGGACCGCAACCGGAAGCTAACCCTGAGGGCACCCCCGGCCAACCGGGCATAAATGCTCAAAACCAGCCGCAGGTACTTCCAAACCGGGCGAATGCGGCTGCCAATCCCGGCGGCGGTCGAAACCGGAACCCCAACGCGCGGCTGAGGGGACAAGACCCTGCCGAACAGGGCGTGCAAGACCCTGCTTTCGAGCCGGACCCGAATCAGCCCGCGGAAACACTTGACGAGGAATGAGCGAATTCACTCGGGGCTTGAATGTCAGAACCCCCTCAATCTGCAGCTCCCGGAAGGCAAAAGCCGAGTTTGACCGTAGGGGCGCCGGAGCGTAGGATCTGCCGTTACACCCCGGCCGCTTTAAAGGCATCGCCTACTATCTGCTTGGCTTCCTGCTGTATCTGTAACAGGTGCTCCCTGCTTTTGAAGCTTTCAGTGTAAATTTTATAGATATGTTCCGTGCCGGAGGGACGCGCTGCAAACCAGCCGTCGCGGGCAACCACCTTTATTCCTCCGATGGGCGCTCCGTTTGCGGGAGCGTGACTGATCTTGGACTGTATTTCTTCTCCGGCGAGTGTTTTGGCCGTAATCATTTCAGGGCTGAGCTTTTTGAGGGCCGATTTCCGCTCGGGGTTTGTCGGCTCGTCTATCCTTTCATAGAAAGGGTTTCCAAAACGTTCGGTCAAAGAATGATAAATCTCGCCCGGGTCTTTGCCGGTCTTCGCCATAATTTCCGCGGCGAGCAGGTCCATAATGATTCCGTCTTTATCGGTTGACCAGGTTACTGAGTCCCGGCACAAGAAAGTGGCGCCGGCGCTCTCCTCGCCGGCAAAGGCGTAAGACCCGTTGAGCAAAGCGTCCGAAAACCATTTGAACCCGACAGGCATTTCAAACACCCTGCGGCCGATATTTTCGGATACTCTATCGATCATGGCGCTGCTGACCAGCGTTTTGCCCACTCCGGCATCCTGTTTCCATCCAGGTCTGTTCTGGAACAGGTACCAGACGGCTACTGAAAGATAATGATTTGGGTTCATTAGACCTACGCTTCTGGTCACGATCCCATGCCGGTCGCTGTCTGGATCGTTTCCGAAAGCAACGTCGAATTTGTCCTTGAGCCCGATCAGCCTTGCCATCGCATATGGCGAAGAACAATCCATCCTGATTTTTCCATCTTTGTCCACAGTCATGAAACTAAACGTAGGATCAACAGAGCGGTTCACGATTTCGAGGGATATGCCATAGGTTTCAGCGATAGGTTCCCAGTAGGGCAGGGAAGAGCCCCCGATGGGATCTACCCCGATTCTGATTCCGGACGACCGGACCGCATCCATATCGATAACTTTACGAAGGTCGCCCACAAACGAGGAAATGAAATTATTCAAAACTATTTGTCCGCTCTTCAGGGCGCGTTCATACGGGATTCTTTTCACCTCGCAGTTGGCGTTCCGGAGCAGCTCATTTGCCCTGTTCTGGATCGCTCCGGTTATGTCGGAATCGGCCGGCCCTCCATTAGGAGGATTATACTTGAAGCCGCCGTCCTCCGGTGGATTGTGAGAGGGAGTTATGACAATCCCGTCGGAGAGTGGGCCCTTTTCGCGGTTATGCACCAAAATGGTGTGGGAGATTACCGGGGTAGGCGTATAACCCCAGTCCGACTGGACCACTATATCAACCCCGTTGGCGGCAAGCACCTCGATTGCCGTAATGAAGCTGGGTTCCGAGAGCGCGTGAGTATCCTTGCCGATATAAAGCGGCCCGGAAATGCCCTTTGCCTTGCGGAACTCGCAGATTGCCTGTGTGATGGCCAGGATATGATCTTCGTTGAAAGTATTCTTGAATGAGGTGCCCCTGTGGCCTGAGGTGCCGAATTCGACAAGCTGGCCCTTTTCAGATGGATCCGGATGATTGGTGTAATAATAAGAGACGAGCTTGGGGATGTTCGCCAGAATGGAAAGCGGGGCTGGTTTGCCGGCCAGGGGACTAAGCGCCATATCTTTTCTCCTGTTTTATGAAAAACATAATTATGTTTGCTGCTGAAATCCCTGTCCACATGCTCTGCCTGGGGCAAATATTTAGGCCGGTAAGATAAAAATGGGCGCTCCAGCCAGGGCGCCCATTTTTATCTAAACTGATCGATTCATCAAGAACGGAAATTCGATCCGGGTTTGAACGATTTGTGTTCAGTGTTGCCGTTTCAGACTGGAGATTGGCCAACTGTAGCCGACGCCATGAGCCGGTTCTCGATCAGATCCTGCACAACCGCGGGTTCTGCCAGGGTAGATATATCGCCGAGTTCATGGATCTCATTAGCGGCAATCTTGCGCAGAATTCTCCGCATGATCTTGCCGGACCGGGTCTTCGGCAGGGCAGGAGCCCATTGAATATAATCCGGGGTGGCGATGGCACCGATTTCCTTGCGGACCCAGGTTACAAGTTCGGCTTTGAGTGCCTGGCTGGGCTCCCGGTGGGACTTCAGCGTAACATAAGCATAGATTCCCTGGCCTTTGATGTCGTGCGGGAAGCCGACAACCGCGGCTTCGGCTACCGCCGCATGCGACACCAGGGCACTTTCGACTTCCGCGGTTCCGAGACGATGTCCGGAGACATTGATTACATCGTCGACCCGGCCGGTAATCCAATAATAGCCGTCTTCATCACGCCTTGCCCCGTCACCCGTAAAATACAAACCGGCATAATTGCTGAAATAGGTCTGTTTGAAACGTTCATGGTCGCCAAAAACGGTACGAAGCATGCCGGGCCAGGGTTGCTTTATTACCAGGTAGCCGGATCCGGCTCCTTCCAGGAAGTTTCCTTCCGGCGATAATATCGCGGGCTGGACGCCAAAAAAGGGCTTGGTGGCCGAACCGGGCTTAAGCGCGATAGCTCCGGGAAGGGGCGTAATCAGGATACCGCCCGTTTCCGTCTGCCACCAAGTGTCTACTATGGGGCAGCGGCCGTCGCCCACGACATTATAATACCAAAGCCACACTTCAGGGTTAATCGGCTCGCCTACGGTGCCGAGGAGCTTTAAAGATTTTCGCGAGGCTTTGTTGACGGGCGCCTCGCCCTGCCTCATTATCGCGCGGATAGCAGTGGGCGCCGTATAGAAGATGTTTACCTGATGTTTGTCGCATACGTCCCAAAAACGCGACCAGTCGGGATAATTGGGAATGCCCTCAAACATCAGAGTGGTAGCCCCGTTTGCAAGCGGGCCGTAGACTATGTAGCTGTGGCCGGTTACCCAACCGATGTCGGCGGTGCACCAGTAGATGTCGCCGTCGTGGTAATCGAAAACATACTGATGTGTAAAAGATGTGTAAACCAGATAGCCGCCGGTGGTGTGCAGAACGCCCTTGGGTTTGCCTGTGGATCCTGATGTGTAAAGAATAAAGAGAGGGTCCTCCGAATCCATCGGTTCGGGCGGACAATCGGCTGAGGCCTTGCTCATCAGTTCATTCCAGTCAAGATCCCGGCCCTGCGTCATAGGCACATTGGCGCCGGTGTGTTTGAACACGATTACGTTTTTCACGTCCGGACATTTGTCGAGCGCTTCGTCGGTGTTTTCCTTCAGAGGCACCGGTTTGCCGCCGCGAACGCCTTCATCGGCGGTGATCACAACGGTTCCACCACAGTCTAGGATACGGCCCGAGAGGGATTCGGGAGAAAAACCGGCGAAAACGATTGAATGGACGACTCCGATGCGGGTGCAGGCCAGCATTGCGATAGCAAGTTCCGGGATCATGGGAAGATAGATCGTTGCCCGGTCTCCCTTCTTCAATCCGAGCGACTTGAGTACGTTTGCGAATTTACAGACCTGCTCGTGAAGTTCTCTGAACGTCAGTTTTCTGTGGACCTTGGGATCATCGCTTTCCCAAATGATTGCAACCTGATCGGCCCTTTTGTCGAGATGACGGTCGATGCAGTTGTAAGAGACATTCAGTTTTCCACCCTCGAACCACTTGATCTGGATGTCGCCGGTGAAGTCACCACTTTTCACACTGGTAAACGGCTCGAACCAGTCGATCCTCTTTGCGACCTCTCCCCAGAAGCCCTCAGGGTCCGTTACAGACCGCTCATACATTCTGGCGTAATTTTCCTGGTTGCAGTGAGCTGACTTTGCCCATGATTCGGGCACGGGAATAAGGCTAGCCATTGTAAAATCCTCCTTTGACGTGGCGGTGTTGAGAAAACTGTAAGGCACTGCCCGCTCTTAAGCGGCAATCGCAAGATGCGCGAGAGTGGGACTGGGAAAAAATCGAATAAGATCGTGGATAAAAGCTGCTAGCGAGGAAACTGCCATAGCCGGTGTATACGGTACAGCCCAGTTCTCCTCAAATAACAACCGAAAACCTTGAAGTCAACGAGAAAAGTTCTCTAACTAAGTTAATTACTGATACCTGAATAATAAAGCCCATGGTTTTATCCGAAAAAGAATCAGTCGGGATCGAATCGCCACTGAGGCTTTAAAAATTACACCGCTCCGTGTTGACAAATATTTTGGGATGTGTTTTTTTTAGTGGCACAGAAACTGATGACCCAGCCGATTCCTTACTCTTTGACCCGCTTTTCAGTCTGATTTTCTTCGATGCGGCTGCCCGTTGCACAAGAGAACGTGCCGCTTGCCCATCAGCTGCTGTGTATTGGTGATGCTGCGAATTTGACCCGCCGCGAGATCGCGACAGGGGGAAAAATATGCTCAGAGTGCTACTTTAGTCTTTTCCGCCGTTTTTGACTATGCTAATTAAATCGCATACGTCTGTTAACATAGTGAATTTGCGTACAAAATAGGTAACATACCTGAACTGCGCACATTTTGGGGGCTTATCGCAATGAACGATCTTTATGATTTTCTCTCCGGACCGGCGCTATGGGCGGCCTTTATTGTCTTTATCGTGGGTCTGATTGTACGTGTGGTTTACCTCTTTGGGCTGAGCAAGGAACGCGACAGGGTTGCCTATAACCACGCCGATCTAGGGTGGGGGCTTCGCTCGATCTTTCACTGGTTGGTCCCGCTTGGGAGCATATCGTTGCGGTCACAGCCGGTTTTCAGCATAACCTTCTTCCTGTTCCACGTGTGTCTGTTCGTGGTCCCCCTGTTTCTGCTTGCTCACAATATGCTCTGGCAGGAAGCCTTCGGAATCAGGATTCCCTCGATGCCCGATTCTTTTGCCGACATTCTCACGATGGTATTTATAGTAACAGCCGCGATTCTTCTGGTCCGAAGACTGGTGCGTCCTGAAGTCCGGATACTCACGACGGCGTGGGACTATTTTCTGATCCTTTTAACCAGCGCGCCCTTTGTGACCGGTTTTCTCGCATATCACCAGATCGGTCCCTATAAACTGATGATGATCCTGCATATTCTTCTCGCCGAAATTCTGCTGGTCGTAATCCCATTCAGCAAGCTTGGCCATATCATTCTGTTTTTCCCTTCGCGTGTCTTCATCGGTTTTGAAATGGGAACGCGTCGAGGGGTTCGAACCTGGTAACCGGTCTCATTTCACGGTCAGGAATGGGTTTACATATTTTCGTTAGGAGAAACGAACAAAATGAATGAAGAGCTTCAAAAACCTGTCGATACGAAAGCCATAAAGGAGCTTTTAGATTTAAACGATAGCGCCAGGATCAGAATGTGGCTGAGCATTTGCTCGCGTTGCGGTCTTTGTGCCGAGAGCTGTTTTTTTTATCTTGCAAAGAATAAAGACCCGAAGCTGAGCCCGGCGTACAAGGTTAGGGCCACACTCGGTGAACTCTATCGCAGAAAAGGCAAGGTGGACCGCGATTTTCTGAAGAAATGCTACGATATCGTCTGGGGTGAATGCACCACCTGCAAGCGGTGTTCGCTTTATTGTCCTTTCGGAATCGATATAGCGACGATGATCGCAACCGTGCGTGCCGTCTGTAATTCACAGGGGGTTGTGCCGGAGGGGTTGTTAAGGACCACGGACAATTATCGTGACACCGGCAATCAGATGGGCATGAGTGTTGAGGATTTCGTGGACACATGCTCCTGGATGGCCGAAGAGACGGCCGAGGAGATAAGAGGGCTCACGATTCCAATCGACAAGCCTGGCGCGAGAATAATGTACACCGTGAATCCTCGGGAACCCATGTACTATCCGCAGGACATTGCCATGGCGGCAAAGATATTCACGGTTGCCGAAGAAGATTGGACGGTACCGAGCACCGGCTGGGATTGCACAAATCTGGCCATGTTCGCCGGCAATAGAGCGCTGGCAGGCCAAATTGTCAAGAATATGTACCAGAAAGCCCTCGAACTCGGGGTCCAGGCGATCGCGATTACCGAATGCGGGCACGCTTTCAGGTCGGCCCTTTTCGAAGGTCCTTACATGGCCGGTTACCGAAACGGCAAGCCTCCCATCCCAATCGTTCACTCGGTGCAGCTTTTCTATGAATATTTGAGAGATGGACGCATAAAGATCGATCCCGACAAAATGCTGGAGGAACCCGCAACCTACCAGGACGCATGTAATATTTCCCGGAATGGGGGGCTTTGGAAAGAGGGCAGGGAAATAATGAAATACATCTCCAAGGATTTCCGGGATATGGAACCGAACAGTGAATACAATCACTGTTGCGGCGGGGGGGGCGGCTTTATTCCCATGGGGGGCGAGTTCAAGAAAAGAAGACTGGAATCCGGAAGGGTAAAAGCCGAGCAGATAAGGGCGACAGGCGCAAAGACCATTATAGTCCCCTGCCACAACTGCTTCGATCAAATCAGGGACCTCAACAAGGAATACGATCTCGGGGTCAAGGTGGTTTCGTTCAAGGAGGTCATCACGGAAGCGATGATCATCCCGGAGAAGTTTCAGCCCATAGAGAAGGACGATGAAGGCGACGCGCAAGATTGAGCGCTAAAATAGAAGATGGTATTAGAAAAAAGTGGAGTTGAAAGGAATCCTGATGAAATACAAGAACCTACTGCTGGTTATGCTTGCTTTTGCAGCCTTCATCCCGCTGGCTCACTCCCAGGAAGATATGATCATATTCAATCATCCGGAACTTGGAAAACACCAGAGGCCCCTCGTTGAGTTCAATCATAAGCTACACGCCGAAAATAAGCTGGACTGTAACCGGTGTCATCATGATTTTGACGCATACCTGAATAACCGCGGCGGAGAGGGGCAACCGTGCGACACCTGCCATAAAAAAAGCGCCGAAGATAATCTCATTTCGCTCAAAGACGCATTTCACCTGCAGTGCAAGGGGTGCCATGAGAGCATGAAGGAGGGGCCAGTTGAATGCGGCCAGTGCCACGTGAGAAAGTGATTTGATTCAACCGGCGAAATCTTCGCTGCACGTGGCAAATTCTTCTTCACAACGTGCCCGGGAATCCCACCCTCGAAGTTCAATTTTATCTGCCTTTTCGGCCAGATAACTCCCTTCTTGTTTTATGGCTTCATTCCTAATAAAATTAGCTTTTCAAGTTAGGAAAGAACGCGAGGGTGTGTCTTGGAGACACGGGCAAAAATTAGAAACAAGACCTGCTGCTATAAAATTCTGGGGATACCGATTCGCGCCACTCAGGAGGAGATACGGAGTGCATTCCGGTATCTGGCTATGAAGCTTCACCCGGACCGGAACCCTGATAATCCGGTGGCCGCCGCACGCTTTCGGGAGGTGCGCAAGGCCTATGAAACGCTGAAAGATCCGACATCACGCGGGAAATACGATAGGCTAAGGGGCTACAGGAGACCCAAACGGCAGGTCTCCGACTCCTCATGGACGGACATTCACAGTGAAGGGGGAGAAGCCTCTTCATTTGACGAGATATTTCAGGACCTTTTCGGGATAGGCAGGCGTGAGGTGCGCAAGAGCCAAATATGCGACCTCCGGTTCGACCTGCAAATTCCCAGGGGCGCCCTGCTCAATGGTGGTTTCCACGAAGAAATCAGTTATGTGAGAACGGTCTTTTGCCGAAAATGTAACAATGGGAGCAGGAGGTCGGGATGTGAAATGTGCGGTGGCGCAGGAGAGCGAGAGGAGAAGTGCTCGCTGCGAGTTTGGATTCCGGCTGAAGTGGCCGATGGTACGAGAATCCGTTTGGCTGCCGCAGGTGACTTTCTTTTCCCGGCCATGTTGCCAGGGGACCTGATTCTGCTGGTGCAGATAATAGAGGGGTGCTAAGGCAAGCCAATGTCAACCGGGGAGATGAGCCATATAGATTCACAGGGCCGCCTCAAGATGGTAGATGTGAGCGAGAAAGCCCCGACTTGGCGGGAAGCGCGGGCAGAGGCTTTGGTCAGCCTCTCGGCTGAGACACTGGCGCGAATTGGTTCCGGAGAAATGCCCAAGGGCAACGTCTATGAAGCTGCGAGGCTTGCCGGAATAATGGCGGCAAAGAAAACCTGGGAATTAATCCCACTTTGCCATCAGGTCCGGCTGACTGCCATCGAGGTGAATTTTTTCCCTGATGAGCCGAAAAGCGAGATAAGGATTACCTCGACTGTTAAGACGTTGGACAGGACGGGCGTGGAAATGGAAGCTCTGGTTGCGGTCACCAACGCGGCTCTGACCATTTATGACATGTGTAAGGCCATCGACCGGGGAATCTGCATACGGGAAACACGGCTGACTTTTAAAACAGGCGGTAAGAGCGGGTTGTTCGAGCGTAGTTGAGTTTGTTAAATTACCTTTACTCTTGGTGGCGATTATGTTAGTCGATAGCGTTCAAAATTTGCCGGCGGAGTCTGAAAATGGATAAGGAAACCCAGGCGCGTTTTAAAGAGATTCTTTTGTCGAGACTGGACGAACTCTATTCCGAAGCCGAAAAAACAGTAGCCGGGATGACGGATAACGAGGAGAACTTCCCCGATCCAACGGACCGCGCGACTCTTGAATCGGACAGGAATTTCGTGCTCCGAATCCGTGACCGGGAACGAAAACTGATCGTCAAAATTCGTGAGGCGCTCCAGAGAATCGAGGAAGGTAATTTCGGACAGTGTGAAGAATGCGGTGATGATATCGGGATAGAGCGCCTCACCGCTAGGCCGGTCACGACATTGTGCATAGAATGCAAACGCAAGCAGGAAGCGGTAGAGCGCGCCAGAGGAGCATAGCTGTCAGAAAGGCAATCTTAATTCGCGCCATAGACGTGCGAAACATCGCCTACCCATATAGTTTGTTCTGATCCATCCTCTTTAAGGAGCAGAAGGGCCCCCTCCGCGTTAAATCCTTGCACCTTCCCCGTAACTTCACGGTTGCCGCATAACACGGTGACAGTTTTGCCCAGTACTCCGGAGTGCGCCTCAAACTCGGGAATCATGGCCGAGAGCCCTTTGTTGAGGAACAGGTCGTAGTCCTGCTCGAATTGCTTCAGAAACTTCAGGAGCACCCTCTGCCTCTTGACAGAAAAACCCAACTCTATCGCTATCGAGGTCGCCGGGTATCGGAATGGGCCCGCCATCTCCTCTCTGCTATGATTTACGTTGATTCCCATTCCCATTACGCTGAATCGCGAGAAGTCCTGGTCTGATTGGGTTTCGGTGAGGATCCCCGCGGCTTTCCTGCCGCGTATCAATACGTCGTTCGGCCACTTGATCGCAGCGGTTATGCCGAATTCGTCGCGCAACATCTTAACCAGCGCCAGGGAGCAGATATAAGTCGACTGGGGAGCTATCCGAACCGGAAGAGGATTTTTCAGGAGCATGGACAGATAAATTCCGCGGTTTGGCAGCGATATCCACTCGCGTCTCAAGCGTCCGCGCCCTTTTGTCTGCTCATCCGCCACGACAAGGGTGCCGTGTGGAGCGCCTTCGGCCGCCAGTCTCAGGGCATAATCATTTGTGGAGCCCACTGTTTTGAGATGATGATATGAATGCGCAAGCCACCGGGTTTCCAGATTCGGAACGATTTCCTTATGAGCCAGTGAATCAGGGATGGCCACAAGCCTGTACCCTGTCCTGGACTGGCTCTGAATTTCGTATCCCATCTCCTTCAGCTTGTGTACGTGTTTCCATACTCCGGGCCTGCTTATCCCGAGCCTTTCGGCAAGGCTTTCACCGGATACGAAATGTCCCTCGTTTTCCTTGAGAATTTTCAAGACTTGCAACTGCCTGTGCCTTGTCGATGACATCCCTTTATCCTCGCCATACAGATTTATCTGAGCTACCAATGAATTATGACAGGCGGCCGGAGGATCCCTCTGCTCGAACGTTGCCGAATGCGTTGGGTTTGTGGCGAAAGCCTTAATGGAGAGTGCATGCTCCAAGGACGAGTACGGTTATTTCACTGACTTCGTTCAAGGCTCCTACCACGTCTCCCGTGATACCTCCAAGATATTTTCTCGATATCAGCCTGAAAACGATTACGCATCCAACGACCGGCGCAAGGTAGAGCAGGGCTTTGAAACCGGCCGGCAAAGCGATTGCTATGGTAACTATGGATGCAATCGCCACGTGCTCCATCTTCAAGTCTTCGAGGAAGAGCTTCCCGAGTCCGTCTCTTCTTGCGTGTTCAGCGCCATACATGACGGCTGCCTGTGCAAACCTGCCGAATACGGGCGCAAGAATAAGCGGGGCAAGATAGCCTCCGGATACAAGGGCGCTGATCGAGGCAATTTTGAAAGAGACCCCCATTATCAGCGCAAGAATCCCGAACGCTCCGCTTCGGCTGTCTTTCATGATTTCGAGACGCCTCTCGGGGGAAGATCCCCCCCAAATGCCATCTGCAAAATCGGCGAGTCCATCGAAATGAAAACCGCGGGTCAGAAAGATGGAAAGAGAGACGATCAAAACGGAAAGGAGCAGGCTGGGAATGTGGTGTTCGAGCACAAAGGCCGTGCCATAATAGACAAGGCCAAGAACAAGGCCGGTAAGCGGGAAGCTGGCAACCCCGGCCACCAGTTCTTTATTGTTTGCCACCGGTTCGGTGAAGGGTAATCGAAATATCGTAAGAAACGAGAGTGCTGCGGAAAAGCTTTTCAACATAGACTTCAGCTCTGATTCAGTTGAGGTGAAGCGTCATTACTTCAGGCGAATGGGTAAACCTGCGGTGACAAGGTAAACTGAAGCGCAGATTTGAGCCAGCCTCTGATTTGTCGATCCGGCGATGTCCCTGAATTTTCGCGCCAGTGGATTGTCCGGCACGATTCCCGAACCTACCTCATTGGAAACTATCACGAGAGGATAGTCCGCAGCTTCTACCGCTTTGCATAGAATCTCAACCTTGGCCTCGAGTTCCGCAGAGCCGGAACATAACAGGTTGCTCAGCCAAAGCGTTATGCAGTCAAGAAGAACCGCGTTGCCACGCCCACTCAGGCTTCTCAGCGTGTCTTGAAGTTCGACCGGGGATTCGATTGTCTCCCAAACGCCTTTGCGTCTTTCCCTGTGCCGTTCGATGCGCAGTTTCATCTCGTCATCGAAAGCCTGGGCGGTTGCGATATATACATATGGAGGCGCAAAGCTGCTCATGACCGATTCGGCCCAAGTGCTTTTTCCGCTTTTGGCGCCTCCCAGAACGAGCAAAGGTGAGCTGAAAACGGAGCCGCTCGGGCGAGTATGAGTAGAATCCTCCGAGGTCATTTCAGTCCTGTTCTGAGTGTAAAACAGGGGTTGAATAATGGGACAGGTGCTCGGTTATGAGCCGGTCAACCATGTGAGGGAGGGGTTCTCTTATCGTGCCGACAACGACGACGGGTTCCTGCGTAAGCGGCAGCAACAACTTGGCGGCTTTAGATTCGCCTATCGCCTGGACCATTGAGGGCGTCATTTCTCCCATCATCGAATTTGCGATCAGAACTGAGATCGGGCCGATGATCACATCCACTTGGGCTGAACTGTGACGGATTGCATTTTCACCGCTTGCCCCCCTGTTCGCTCCGGCTCGCATCATCTGCGCCGTAGCGATCGCGTTGGTCCCCAGCGCCCATACCTCTGCACGCTCGCTGAAAACCTCTTTGATTCTCTTTATTATGGTGGTGCCAATACCGCCACCCTGTCCATCTATGACGGCGATCCGGATCAAATGGCTTCCCTCCTTGAATCGATGGCATTGTAACAGTTGGTCACACCCTGATGCTCCAGGCCCGGAAAAACTCATGGTGCCTGATCAGAAATATTTCGCCCGACCCGGTTTGGATTCGGAAATATAACATGGGCATGCGCGTCGAATCGATCCGCCCCTCATACCACCTGTCGATAATTCGTTCGACCTTGTATTCTCTGCCGCGCCAGACAAAAGAGAGCGGATTCTGAGCTTCCCTGTATTCGTCGCGGGTAAAAACGTCGATGCTCTCGAATTCCATGCGTTCCCAACACTTGAAAGTCGTGTGATACTACTTCTTTGGTTCGATTTTTTCAATGGGACCGAATCGCTGAACCGTAATTATATATTTTATCATTCATAATAAGGTACTGAAGTGAAAGTTGCGCTGATGGCAGGTGCTCATCACTTTCGTATGGAGAAGGCTTGCCGGCGGGAAGCAATACTGGGATAAGCAGCCGCTCGATACGCGCTGAAGTCCGCGCTGAGGTTATAGGTGGGCGATATGGAGCGGCATCCGTTGTTCATGATCTGCGGACGGATTTCAAGAAGCTCTGAACGCAGTCCGGACAAAGTTGTGAACCTTTAAGATTCTCGATAATCGCCAGGGCCTCCACATCTGCAAACCCCTTTCGGTAGGGGCGGTCGCTCGTCAGTGCGTCATAGGTATCAGCCACGGCGACCATTCGTGCGAGTATCGGAATCCTGTCGCCCTTCAGCCCTTCCGGATATCCGGTCCCATCGAATCTCTCATGATGGCTGGCAATTGCTGGAACAATGTCGGATAAGCTCGGGATAGGCGCCAGGATTTCCGCCCCTATACGTGGATGCATCTTGAGGATTTCCCATTCTTCCTTGTCGAGCGGGCCCGGTTTCAGCAAAATGTCATCACGAATCCCTATCTTGCCGAGGTCATGTAACTTTCCGGCGATTCTCACCCTTTCGACCTGTTCCTCGTCCATGGACATCTCACGGGCGATGTTGATAAGGATCCTGGCGACTGAATCGGAATGACCACGGGTGTAGCGGTCGCGGGCTTCCAGCGCAAGGACAAGACTGGTTATACTTCCGATCAAGATTTGTCTCTCCGATTCGAGGCGCTCTCTCTCTTTCAGGATTCGACCGAAATGATCGGATAAAAAGCGTTCGGCAGTGACCACCAGTTGATCGATATTAAATGGTTTGACGAGGTATGCCGACGCTCCGTACTGAAGCAACCGCCGCATTGTCGCCCGGTCGCCGTCGGAACTCATTATAATAAATGGTATCTGAGACAGCTTCCGGTCAGCATGGACGGTTTTGCAAAGGCCGTAACCATCAAGCACCGGCATGTGCAAGTCGCTCAAAATCATATCGGGAGCATATTTACCGAGTAATTCAAGGGCCTTCTGTCCGTCTTCGGCGGAGATTACATTGAACCCGGCTCCTTCGAGGGCTTTCTCAATCATGGCGCGAATCGATGCTGAATCATCTACCACGAGGACCGTCCTGCCCCTCAAGAGTGTGTTCTTGTCCAGTATCTCTTTGACCCGCGCACGCAGATCATTCTTTGCGTGCGACTTTATGATGTAACTGGAAGCTCCAACCTTGAAACCGAGTTCAATGTCTTCTTCCTTTTCCTTAGAGGTAAGCATGATGACCGGAATTGAATTCTTCGTATGATGGCTTTTCAGTTTGCTGCAGAAAGTGAACCCGTCCATCCGTGGCATGTCAATGTCGGTTATGATTAGGTCAAAGTCCTCGGTCTCAACTATGTTAAGGCCTTCATACCCGTCGGAGGCTTCGGTGACTATCGCGCCCAACTGCCCCAGATCTCTTTTCAAACCAAAACGGATCGTGGGGCTGTCGTCAATAATGAGGATTCTTGGAGAAGAGGGTTTTAGAGCCGGGAAAGCACCATGTGAATGTTCGGGTGCCGCTTTGTTTTTTAAGCTCTGAAGATAATCGGATCGGGCGTCCAATTTCGTGCCTCTCCAAAAATAGAGGGACGGTCCGTTTCAAGTGCTTCCATCAAGCTTAGATCGGAAACTATTGCGTGTTGCTTTAATTTTTTACAAATGCTTAACCTGTCATGTCAGCTTCACCCATGGTGATTATGCTGTAAACGTGTTTTCCGCTCAGTCTCATGATTTCGGCAAGTGCATACAAGGAGAAAAGAAGATATAATGAAAACATGGTGACGCATGTCTACCGGCTGAATGCCGGTACGTGGGAAGGAGGAACCGACATGTCTCGAGTGTTGTTGGTTATCGATACTCTGAATGATTTTCTTAACCCGGCCGGCGCCCTCTATTGCGGCGATGATGCCAGAAAAATAATACCAGTGATCCGCTCACTGATTGACCAGTTTACCGCCAGAGGGGAAACGGTAATTTTTCTCAGGGATGCCCACGCCGGAAACGATAAGGAATTTGAACTTTTTCCACCCCACGCAACGAAGGGAAGCTGGGGCTCCGATATTATTCCGGAACTGACTCCAGGGCCGCAGAGTATTATTGTCGATAAGACGAGGTTTTCGGCTTTCTACGGAAACGAACTGGCTGACAAGCTTGAAGACATCAAACCGGAAGAAGTCTGGGTTACAGGCGTTTTGACCTCGATCTGCGTTATGGATACCACGGGCGATTTGAGAAACCGTGACTACGCGACCGTGATTCCAATAGATGCAGTTGCGGATATCGATCCGGTATGGCATGAGTTTGCTCTGGAGCGTATGAAGAGGGTGTACGGAGCGAGGCTTACAAAGGCCCTATCCGAAGGAGAAATCACGACAGCGGCTTAATGGAGGTGAAATGAAGAATTGGTGGAAGAGCTACTTGCCGGAACTGGTGACGGATTTATATGAACTCACAATGGCCGAGAGCTATTTCCGGGAACACATGAGCGGCGAGGCAACCTTCAACCTCTTCATAAGACAATATCCGGCGGATCGTTCTTATTTTGTTTCAGCCGGGCTTGAGAGCCTTCTCGATACTATTCCGGATTTCCGCTTCAGCGAAGAATCAATTCGTTATCTTGCCTCTCTTAAAAAGTTCTCGGCCGGCTTTTTGGACTATCTGAGGCATTTTCGTTTTTCGGGAAGAATACGGGCCATCCCTGAAGGACGCGTTTTCTTCGCGCAAGAGCCGATCCTGGAGGTGACAGCCCCGATAATTGAAGCTCAGGTCATCGAAACGATTGTCCTGAATGTAATCCAGCTTGAGACAATGCTCGCCAGCAAAGCGGCTCGGGTGTACGGGGCTGCATCGGGCAAGGGAATTATAGACTTCGGTATGAGGCGCAGCCAAGGCGTGGATGCATCGGTAAAGGCAGCCAGGGCGAGTTATCTTGTCGGCTTTCTCGGCACCAGCAACCTTCTCGCCGGTAAATTGTACGATATCCCCGTATTTGGCACGATGGCTCATTCCTATGTTACAAGTTTTCACAGCGAAATCGATTCCTTCCACGCTTTTGCGCACGCTTTCCCCTATGGGACCATCCTGTTGATCGACACCTATGATACTATAAGCGGCGCGCTTAAGGCCGTCGAAACGGCCAGGGACATGCTTAAAAGTGGTCATAAGCTTTTGGCGGTCCGGCTTGACAGCGGCGATCTGGCGGACCTGAGCAGGAAGGTGCGGCTCATCTTGGATGAAGCGGGATTGCATGACACAAGAATTATCGCGAGCGGCAATCTGGATGAATATAAGGTCGAGAATCTGGCAAATGGGGGATCTGAAATTGATTTGTTCGCGGTCGGGACGAGAGTGGTCGTTTCCGCTGACGCGCCCTTCCTTGATATAGCCTATAAGCTGGTCGAGTACGAAGGGCGGCCCATACTCAAGCTTTCCACCGGCAAGAAGACATGGATCGGAAAGAAGCAGGTCAATCGCTTCTACGATTCCGATGGAAAGATGGAATTCGACCGCTTGTCCCTGCTCGACTCAGGACAGGCGGAAGGGGAGCCCTTGATGGAATTGGTGATGCAGGCAGGGGAGCGAACCCGGCCAGCGGAGCCGCTAGCGCAAATACGGGCGCGTTTTTTGGACGAGTGGCGGACGCTTCCGGAAGGGTTGAAAACAATCCACCCTTCGCAAGGTTTTCGTGTTGAGATTGGTAAGTCGTTACTGGAACTGGACAGTGAAACGGTACGGTTCAAAAAGCGCGAAGAGGTCGATCAACGGGTTGCGAATTACTCATAATGAGTTTTTACTATTGAGGTTTCCGTTTTTAATTAGATGAAAATCAGCCGATTCCGGTTTCTTCCATATCCACACGGCTCTTTGGCGCTCGACGCCGGGGAGCGCGTACCCATAGGCCCCAACGAATTCCACATTGCCGCACTTTTCCTCGAAAGGTCGAGTCCCACAACCTTTGTCGCCGGCCTCAAGGTCCGGAGAGCATCCTCCCCACCAGGCGAAATAACCACCGGGGGCCAACGTAACTGACGCCAGAAAAGTGATATGTTGCGGCTCCAACTTGACGGCCCGCATCGTGATCAGTTGGAGCTTAGCGGTGTTTTCCGCGGTTTTGGCTAATTCCTGCCATCTTCCGTGAACAGCCCGTATTCCTTGCATTCCGAGGGCGGCGGCCACATTTGCAAGAAAACTTACCTTTTTTCTGCTGGAGTCGAGCAGAATCATCTGCAGACCTGGACAAAAGATCTTCAGCGGGATTCCAGGAAATCCAGCACCAGTGCCAACGTCCAGCGCATTTCCGGCTGAGGGAAGAAACTTCAGAGGCAGAATGGAATCAAGCAGATGTTTGACGATAATGTCCTCTATCCGGGTTATTCGGGTGAGATTGAGGCGGGTGTTCCATCGAAGCAACAGCTCAATATGAATGCTAAAGAGCCGGGCTTGGTCTTGCGTGAGCGAAATGCCGGATTGAGCAGTGGATTTAAGGATAAGGTCTATGAATTCCAGGGTTTTCATAGATAACGCATCGCTATTTGCCGACACAAAACTGCGCAAAGATTCTGTCCAGCAACTCACCGTCATGCTCCCAGCCCAGAATGGCCTCAAGCTGACGCCTGGCGCCTTCAAGTTCGATACTGACCAGTTCGCCGAAGGCGCCGGAACCCAAAAGTTCTTCAGCCCTCGTCACCGAACTCATAGCATTTTCGAGGCATTCCTTTTGCCTGAGATTCGGTACGATTTCGGATCTGCAGTTTTCAAGCGGCTGCATAATAAATGCCTCTGCCAGATAATTTTTGAGGCGCTCTATGTCGGAGGGATTCTTGACCGATAGACGGAAAAGGGGGCCGGGGTGTGGAAATCTTTGTTGGACATCCTCGATCTGGAACATAGGCGGCAGATCGCTCTTGTTTAGGATCACGATGCTGCGCGAACCTCGGATCGCATCGTAGACCTTCTGGTCCTCGTTCGTAACAGCCCTGCTGTTATCAAGCAGCCACAGCACCACATCGGCTTCCGCTACCGAGCGGATCGTCCTCTCGATTCCGCATAATTCAATCTCATCCGGCTCATTGTGAATTCCTGCCGTATCGAGGATTCGAACCTGGACGCCCTTAAGGATGAATGTGTCCTCGATGACGTCTCTGGTGGTGCCCGGGGCCGCGGTGACAATCGCGCGGTCTTTGCCGAGAAGAGCATTCAGCATGGAGGACTTTCCGACATTAGGTCTTCCCACCAGCACCAGCGTGAGGCCCTCGCGCAGCATCCGTCCCTCGTCGTATCGGTCCAGGGTGGTTCTCAGAGGCGCCACGACCTCTGTGTGAACTTCGTCTAAAAGGGATTGATATGCCAGGGCGTCTTCTTCATTCTCGGCGGCAAGGTCCTCAGAAAAATCGAGGAAGGCTTCAAGGCGGGTTTGAGCCTGGATCAGCGTTTCCCGCCATCTTTCAATCATTTGCCTGAAATCGCCCCGAAGATGGCGGCTTGCCAGCAGCATTCCCTGCTCTGACCGGGAGCGGATGACTTCTATGACCGCTTCAGCTTGCGATAAATCTATTCGGCCGTTAAGAAAGGCGCGGCGGGTAAATTCCCCTGGTTGGGCAAGACGAGCGCCGGTTGCCAGGACAAGTCCCAGAATCCGATTGAGCACGGCATACCCGCTGTGGCAGTTGATCTCGATGACGTCCTCGCACGTATAGGTCTTCGGTGCTGCCATGTAGCTCAACAGCACCTCGTCCACGACTCCGCCGGAGACCGGATCTTTGATCCATCCGTAATAAAGTGTGTGGGACTTAAAAAAGCCAGGAGGATTCTTGGGGCTAAAGATTCTTCCGGCTATGTCGAGTGCTTCCGGTCCGCTCAGTCTGATTAAACCAATGCCTGCTTCGCCAATAGGTGTAGCAATCGCGCAAATGGTATCCTGGAGCAGTCTGAAGTCCATGATGAGGGATTAGTAGTCGCTAGTCCGCTTTTTCGGCGGTCTTGCCGGTCTTCTTTTTCACCGGATAGATTACAACTCGCCGCAGGTTCCCCTCACCCTTGCTTTTTGTCCTCACTTCATGCTCCTCTTTGAGCGCCAGGTGAATTACACGGCGGTCCTGAGAACTCATTGGGCCGGTTGTAAGAGGGCGGTGGGCCTTTTTCACTTTTTCGCTTAACTGGCGCGCCAGTTCGGTGAGGCTTAACTCCCGCTTTGAGCGGTAGTTCTCTGTGTCCACTATGACTGAGACATTTTCCGCCGTCTGCTTACTGACAATCTTGGACACCAGGTACTGGAGCGCGTTAAGTGTTTTGCCTCGCTTTCCGATGAGAAGCCCCGAGCCGTTGCTGATGATGTTGAGATAGTAGTATCGGTCCCTTGCCTCGCATTCGACCACCATCGGCAAATCAACATGCTTCAGGATCTGGTCTAAGGCTTCCTTGGCCTTCTCGGCTGTATGCTCTACGGGAGCCACTTTTGCCGTGACGCGGATTTTGGCCTTTCTCGCACCCACGATTCCAAATATCCCGGATGAGCCCTTCGAGATGATTTCAATTTCAAGCTTGTCGCGAGGAAGCTTTAATTGCTGACAGGCGAGGTCGATCGCCTCATCGACTGATTTTTCTTCAAATTCTAGAGTGGACATGCCCTCCTCCGTTATTTACGGGAAAAATAAGATGGTTTGCGGAGAGGCACCGCTAAGCACCGGCATGACGATTGATCCAATATTGCTGTGCAATCGAAAGAATATTATTAACAAACCAGTATAACACGAGACCAGCCGGGAAGTTGATAAAGAAAAATGTAAACATTACCGGCATTATGAGCATTATCTTTTCCTGCCGGGGATCACCGGAGGATGGTGTCATCCTTTGTTGGATAAACATCGTTACGCCCATGAGGATAGTCAGAACCGGCAGGCCCGTTAAATGACCGATAACTGGAAGATCGACCGAAAATCCAAGGTTGAGCCGGTCCGGGGCCGTGAGATCGTGTATCCAAAGGACAAAGGGCTGGTGCCGCAGCTCCACCGCTGAGTTCAACATTCTGTAAAGAGCGAAAAAGACGGGTATTTGAAGCGCCATGGGCAGACAGCCGCCCATCGGATTGACCTTGTGGGTCTTATAGACCTGCATCAGTTCCTGGTTCAGCTTCTCCCGGTCATCCTTATATTTTTCACGTATTTGCTGAATTTTTGGCTGAACCTTTTTCATTTTCTGCATTGATGTGTAGCTTTTCTGAGTAAGCGGCCAGAAAATGATCTTGATAATGATGGTCAGCAGAATAATTGCGACTCCGTAGTTGTGCGTAAACGAGTAGAACCACCGGAGCACTTCCAGGAGAGGTTTTGCCAGGAAAGTAAACCAGCCGTAATCCACGGCGGAAGAAAGATTGTGGCCGGCCTGGCTTAAAGCGGTTATTTCTTTGGGACCGTTGTAGAGCCTGAACTTGAACGACCGGGACTCGTTCTGTTTGAGGTCGAACTGTTGAGTCAGGCAAAAGAGTCTGGTGATTTGCACATGTTGAGTTTCATCGGTCACCAAGCTTGGGATTATCTGATATCCGTCCTGGTCCACCGGAACGATCGCCTCGATAAAAAAGTTATTTTGATAGCCCACCCAGTCGTAAGGCGGTTTGGGAATCGAGTCCGACTTCTCAAAATCCTTTGCTCGAATGTCGTGATTGGACCCGTTGTTAAAGGTCAACCGCGACTGGTTATAGGTCTCGTTTGCAGGCTCCGAATATGGTCTGAAATAAAGGCTGATCCCCATCCGGTCACTGAGAGTTTCGGTTGACAGGTTTTTGATCTGGACTTCCAGGTCCACGGCATAGGAATCGGGTGATACCGTGAAAATTTTTGACACGTGCACTTTGCCGGGGATTTCGGTTTCGAACGGCACAGTTGTGGGCGACTGACCTGAGGAAAGCTTCAGTTCCGTGGAAGCGCCGCTTGAAAAGGGCTGCCTGTAGAGTTCCCAGTCCTTGTGAACAAGCAGTTCCACGTCCAGCGGAAGGTACCTGCTGTCACGAACCATCTGCATGGGGGGAGAATCGGGCGTTTGCTCTTTTTTGAACTTCAGAAGTTCGAACGAACTCTCACGTGCCCCCTGCGCGATTATCTTCATTTTGAAAAGGGTATCGATAATTGTCCAGGTCTTCTGGGCAGAAAGGTCCGCAGCAGGAGGCGGCGTCGGTGAGACGGCCACAGGAGGGGGAGGCGGTGCGGGTTGGGGCGCGGGTTGAGACTCGGGTGCGGTTGTTGCCGGCCGTTTTTGTTGTGGCGTCTGCTGAGGAGCGAAATATAGATGCCAGACCAAAAAAATCAAAAAGGACAGAACTATTGCTAAAAGAGCTTTGGAATCCATTCAGGAACTCTCCGTCAGTCTTTGCTGCGTTCACACGCGGGCCTCGGCACCGGGTCATAGCCACCGGGATGGAAAGGGTGGCAGCGCAAAATACGCTTTAGCCCCATCCAGATTCCCGTGGACGCGCCGTGCATCCTGATCGCATCATGGGCATAGCTTGAACAGCTTGGCGAAAAGCGGCAGGCCTGGGGAAAAAGAGGCGAGATCACTAATTGGTATGCTCTAATCAGACCCAGAAACATCGACCGGATCATGAATTACTCTTCCTATTTATAAACACATCGGTGAACTCCCGCAGGAGGTCTGCCGGTGAGAGTTGTTCCGCTCCAGGGCGGGCAATTACGACAATATCTTTCCCGGGGGCGGGAATTCGATCCCTGTTCAGCCTGAACCACTCACGGATAACCCTTTTAATGCGGTTGCGCCTGACCGCAGGCCAGAACCGCTTTTGCACGATCAGGCCCAGGCGATGGTGTTCTAAACCGTTTGTGATGAAATTCAGACCGAAATGAGGAGTTTTCGCGCGTTTGCCAGCCCTCTTTACGTGCTGATAATCAGCGGAGCGGAGAATTCTTTCGTAAGGCCGAAACCTATGGCCGTTCTTTAAAGATTTCCCCTCCGAGGATTGCGGGATACTGTTTCCCCTCAGACCGACAGGCGTTTTCTGCCCTTTGCGCGCCGCCGCTTCAGTACATCGCGGCCGGCCTTGGTCGACATTCGTTCAAGGAAGCCGTGAGTGCGTTTTCGTTTCACATTGCTCGGTTGAAATGTTCTCTTGGACATTAGACTTCCTCACATGATAATTTGCCGATGCACTGGGCGCGTGATCCGGATCTTCGGGCGATTCCCCGCTTGTTCGACCTGAGGCCGGCGCCAGTCCGGCATGTGTAAAAGCTTATTGATAATCTAAATAATCACCATTTGTCAAGGCCGCATGAATCAAACCTGAGGTAGATATTCAAAAACAAAAACCTGAAACCAAAAACTCAAAACGAAAAATGAGTTTTCATTGCAGTGATTTCGTGCGTGAATGCGTCTTGCTCGTTGTTGCCGAGAAAAGGTGAGGTTGCTTCCCGCTCGTTGTCTTAGTCATTGCGGACGAAACACTCACATGTTATGAATAGTAAATTTTACTGGGCGAAAGGAGAGGTATCGCGAATGTTCCTCAATCGAATACTCGGGCTTTTTTCCAATGACCTGGCAATAGACCTCGGAACCGCCAATACGCTCGTTTACGTGCGCGGCAAGGGCATAGTCCTGACTGAGCCGTCGGTTGTGGCGGTTCGAAAGGATGAGCGCGGCGCCAACAGAGTGGTGGCTGTTGGCAAGGACGCCAAGCTGATGCTTGGCAAGACCCCCGGCAATATCACCGCAATCAGGCCCATGAAAGACGGCGTCATTGCCGATTTTGAAGTGGCCGAAGCAATGCTTAGGTATTTCATACGAAAGGTGCATAACAGGCGCACCCTTATAAGGCCCAGGGTGATAATCTGTATCCCATCGGGAGTAACCCAGGTTGAAAAAAGGGCCGTCCGGGAATCGGCAGAATCAGCAGGCGCCCATGAGGTCTACCTGATCGAAGAGCCGATGGCGGCCGCGATCGGCGCCGGCCTCCCGATAACCGAACCGGTTTGCAACATGGTCGTGGACATTGGGGGAGGAACAACCGAAGTCGCTGTCATTTCTCTGGCGGGTATCGTCTACAGCCGGTCGGTTCGCGTCGGCGGAGACAAGATGGACATGGCGATACTCCAGCATATCAAACGCAAATACAATCTCCTCATTGGCGAAAGAACCGCCGAACTCATCAAGACCACCATTGGCAACGCCTTTCCGCTTGGCGAGACGGAAACCATGGTGATCAAGGGCCGGGATCTTGTGACGGGGATTCCAAAAACGGTTGAGGTGAATTCCGATGAAATCAGAGAATCGATTCAGGAACAGATCGATTCCATCCTGGAAACCATAAAGGTAGCTCTCGAACAGACCCCGCCTGAGTTGGCCGGCGATATAGTCGACCGGGGGATCGTATTGACGGGTGGAGGAGCGCTTCTCAAAAACCTGGACCACTTCCTCAGACTTCAGACTGGATTACCGATAATGCTGACAGAGGATCCTTTGTCGACCGTCGTGCTCGGTTCCGGTAAAGCTCTTGATGAGTTAGGGATTCTAAAGGATGTGCTGTCCTGAAAAGGCAGCCTTCCTGTGGCGAAGCTTTGGAGGCCTTGGAGTTGACTGCGGCGGGTTGGCTTGAGACCAGACTGTAGCCGTTTGGCTCCAACATGCACTGGCTCCAGCGGCTTGGCGTGTTTGCAGTTTCAAGATTGAAGTGCAGGATATGAAATACTTCAATACGGACGGTTGGGTTCGCCGGTTGCGTGGCCTGATCCTGGTCCTAATCTTTATCACTGTCTTCCTGTATATCTTCTCGCTCAATTTCCGGTCCTCAAGCAAGATGGATGTGCTTCAGCGCTCCGTGACCGAAACGGTGAGCCCGCCGCTGAGGATGTTCGGCAAAATATTCTCCGGTATCGAAGAACTCTCCTCTCAATACATCTGGTTGAAAAACCTACGCAGTGAAAATGAATTGCTCAAGAGGCAAGTTGCCGAACTGGAAAGCAAGGTGACTTCCTACCAGGAGGCTTTTATTGAAAACCAGCGTCTGAGACGGCTGCTGGATTTCAAGACTTCGAGCAAGGCTGAGACCCTACCTGCCCAGGTCGTCATGCACGATCTTACCGGTTGGTTCCAGACACTGATGGTAGATAAAGGATTTCGGGATGGAATCGCCCCCGATATGCCCGTCGTGAATGACGAAGGGGTAATTGGGCGCGTCCTGGATGTTTCGGACCGGCATTGCCGGGTGCTGCTTATTACCGATCAGGGCAGCTCTGTCGATGCCGTCGATCAGCGCAATCGAGTGCGGGGAATTCTTTCCGGCAAAGATCCAAACGGATGCCTTTTGAAGTACATACGTTCCAATCTTGATATAAGAGAAGGCGATCTGGTGATCACTTCCGGCAAAGACGGTGTCTACCCCAAGGGACTGCGGTTGGGCGTCATACAGGCCGCATATAAGGACCCGGTCGACCTTTTTCAAAAAATAGAGGTAAAGCCTTTCGTTCGATTGAGTGCCCTTGAAGAGGTGCTCATAATCAAGCAGAGCGGAGTCGGGCTCGATGTCGAAGAAGAAGGCCAACCCCCTATTGCCGGGCCTGAGATCCAGCCGCCGGCCCAAGCGAGCCCTGCGGCTCAGGCAGTGACAGAGCCGGCTGCAGGCGCAAAGCCGGTGGCAAAGTTACCCGCTACGGCCGCTTCCAAATCGAAAACAGTGACTAAGCCTCAACCCGCGGTTCGTACTCGAACCAGTCCTCATCCGCAAACGAAGCCCGCGGCCCAGGTGGGCACAGGAACAATTACCGGCGCAAAGCCGGTGGCAAAGCCACCCGCTGCGGCCGCTTCCAAATCGAAAACAGTAACGAAGCCCCAATCGACGACTCATACGAGAGCTAATCAGTTCCTCGGTGCTCCCCCCCAGATGATCCCCCGTGCAAAATCCCAGACCAGACCTTTAGGCAACCCGCAACCGGGCAGCCAGGATCAGGCCAATCCCAGAAATGCGGGGGAAAGATGATCGCATCCGGGCTGCTTACCCCTTCATCTGCCGCTGGACGGGTAATAAAGATCACGATCTACACATTCTTCCTTCTTTCGCTCCAGGCCTACGTGATCCCCCGCCTTCCTTATCCAGCTTTGCGAATTGATCTTTTGATTCCGCTCATGTTTGCCGTAGCCGTTGAATGGTCGCCTTTTTGCGGCTTGCTTTGGGCTTGCCTGTGGGGATTTGTAGTTGATAACTTCTCAGGGGAATTCTGGGGCTTGCATGTCGGCACTTATGCACTGGCAGTTTGTCTTGTGAATTTGGTGTCCGAGAGGTTTGAAAGACAGAATCCCGGCTACCAGATGGTTCTGGTCGGGTGCTGCGCTGCCGGTCAATCCATTGCTCTCGGGCTTTTTTTGTCCTTTGTGCCGATGGACCTCCAATCGCTCACCTCCATATGGGTCGGCCTGGGCATTCGCACTTTGTTTTCCGTTACATTGGCGTCCTTTATTATCTATCCACTGCTGAACCCGCGAAGTGAATTTTAGCGGATGAATGGTGCGGACCTGAAAAGTTATGAAAAGCAAGGGAAAGACCAAAGAAGCTAAATTCGACGGGCTGAAGCTCATAAACTGGGAAAGCGCCGAGACGTTCTATTTCCAGAAACAGTACATACTGATTTGCGCCGTGGTGGTGCTCATAATGTTGATCTATATGGTTCGTCTTTGGCACCTTCAGGTGATCATGGGCGATTCATACCGTTTTCAATCCGAAAACAACAGGATCAGGGTCGAGGACATCGCCGCCCCGCGAGGAATAATTTTTGACCGAAATGGAACCCCGATCGTGGAAAACCGTCCAGCTTACCATCTTGTGATCATCCGGGAAGATATCGTCGATTTGGACGGGACTGTTAATGAACTGGCTCGCTTATGCGAGCGAAATCCGAATGAGTTTTTTTCGATCATAGAAGCCAATAAAACGATCCCTAAGTTCGCCCCCCTGCGCCTTGCTTCAGACCTTGACAGAGACTGCCTTGCAAGAATAGAGGCTCAGCGCATCAGACTTCCGGGTGTTGTCATTCAGCTCGAACCGAAGCGGGAATACCAATGGAACGGGACGGCCGCCCACCTTGTCGGATATCTCAGCGAGATCACGGAAGGGGAACTCAAGAGCGAGAAATATCAGGGATATTATCCCGGTGAAGATATCGGCAAAGTCGGGGTCGAAGCCGCCTTCGAAAAATATCTCCACGGCAGCCGCGGAGGCCGCCAACTCGAAGTAGACGCTGCGGGCAGAAGGGTCCGGCTGCTCGAAGAGGAGTTGCCCATTTCGGGCCGCAACTTATGGCTAACCATCGACATGGATCTTCAAAAGACCGCCGAGTCCCTACTGGAGGGCAAAACGGGCGCAATTGTGGCAGTCGATCCAACGGACGGGGCGGTGTTGGCTTTTGCCTGTAGTCCTTCTTTCAATCAGGAAAAGTTCGTGCGTGGGCTGACCAAGGATGAATGGGTCGCGCTCAGCAAGGACCCAAGCCACCCTTTGCTCAACCGGGGCAGCGGCGCGGCTTATCCTCCAGGGTCTACTTATAAGCCCTTCGTGGCTCTGGCAGCCCTCAAGGAGGGTGTTATCAATGTCGCCTCCACCTTAAGTTGTCCCGGCTACCTTCAGTTTGCGGACCGCAGCTATCGCTGCTGGAAAGACCATGGACATGGCTCGCTCTCGGTGGAAAGGGCCATAATAGAGAGTTGCGACGTTTTTTTCTACCAGGTGGGTCTGAAATTGGGTGTTGATCGACTGGCCCATTACGTGACAATGTTTGGCTTGGGTGAGAGAACCGGAATAGGGTTTCAAGGAGAGCACCCGGGACTTGTCCCGACTTCCTGGTGGAAGAAGCAGGCGACGGGCATCCCTTGGCAGAAAGGTGAAACAATTTCCATATCGATAGGTCAAGGATTCGACCTTGCTACCCCGCTCCAGATGGCCTTGGGGTACTCCGCTATAGCGAATAACGGCAAGCTCTGGCAGCCCTATGTCGTCAAGAGAATAGAAGGCAGTTCGGCTGACGAAATCGACGAAATTAAGCCGCGGCTCAAGCGCGATATTCCAATCGAGCAACGCTGGTTCGACATCGTTAAAAAAGGCCTGACCGGCGTCGTTGAAGACCCGAGGGGAACGGGGCACGCGATACGCGATCCGTCCATTCAAATTGCCGGCAAAACCGGTACGGCTCAGGTCGTACACGTGGCCCAGGGGGCAAACAGGAAATTGCTGGAAAAGCTTACCAAGTCAAAAGACAGGGATCATGCGTGGTTTGTTGGTTTTGCCCCGGCTTCAGACGCCAGGATATGTGTGGCCGCTATCGTGGAACACGGCGGCCATGGAGCTTCGGTGGCTGCTCCGATAGTCCGGAAGGTGATCCTGACCTATCTGAAAGGCCCTGAAAAGCCGGGCGAACAGTAATGGCCGCGGAGAGCAGAGCGCCTGCAATCTTTAACTCTTGCGGCAGGTATAAAGGTTTTTGTGTGACGCGTTTTAGTTTCAGTCGGTATCATGAGGTGAGCGGCTTTAGGATGCATGGCCTCAAGTTTTACCGGTTTTTGGAAGGCTGCTTTTCGCTATGATGGACAGGCGTCTAATCGAAAATTTTGACTGGTCCATAATCTGGGCTTTGCTTGCGATTATATGCATAGGACTGCTCAGTATATACAGCGCTCTTTATACGCAGATTCAGGCACGGCCCGCCAATAATCTGTTTATCAAGCAGATTGTCTGGCTTGCAATTGGTTTTGCCGTTATGAGCGGATCGCTTTTCATCAACTATCAGCGTCTCAGGTCCGTCAGTCCGTGGCTCTACGGTTTGATTGTCCTTTTGCTCTTGGGAGTGCTCTTGGCCGGTAGGGAAGTTCACGGTTCGAAGCGCTGGCTGGAAATCGTCGGATTTCAATTCCAACCCTCCGAATTCATGAAGGTTATCATCGTTATCCAGCTTGCAAGCTATTTCTCATCTCAGGATATCACCAGCTTCCCGAGCATTAAAAAATTGATTCTTCCAGTGACATTTGTGGCCTTGCCGGTATTGCTCGTCCTTGCCGAACCGGATCTCGGGACGGCAATCTCCCTCATGGCGATTGCGGCCACGATGATCTTTTTTGTTGGAGTGCGCTGGAAATACCTGACTGTATTGATTCTGACCGTCCTTCCCATGGTCGTGCCCGTTTGGGAACACGTCCTCAAGCCTTATCAGAAACGCCGCATCATGATCTTGCTCCGTCCGGATCTTGACCCGCTCGGAGCAGGCTACCATATCAGGCAGTCAAAGATTGCAATAGGCTCCGGAATGCTCTGGGGTAAAGGTTTTTTGAACGGGACTCAATGCAAGCTTCATTTTTTGCCGGAAAAGCACACCGACTTCATTTTCTCGGTCTGGGCGGAAGAATGGGGATTCGTAGGTTGCGCGGCTCTCCTTTTTCTGTTTTGTCTTCTGATTTTCCTTACCATGAGGGTGGCGGTGAGATCGCGGGACCGGTTCGGATCTCTCATAGCCGTGGGGATGAGCGGCCTTATCCTCTGGCAGGCCTTCATAAACATCGGAATGGTGATTGGAGTGCTTCCCGTGGTGGGCATTACGCTTCCATTCGTCAGTTACGGAGGGTCCTCGCTCATAACGCTCTGCCTCGCAATCGGATTGATAGAAAATGTCAGCATGCGCCGCTATGTGTTCCAGACTTACTGAAGGCCTCAGGATTGTTCGGGAAATTGCAGAAGGCAAGTCCATGATTAATTGTGATAATTTTCGCTTTTCTCTTGCCAATACCGTTGACCTGTGCTACTAACCTCGCCCATACTAAAGGTCTAGTTTGTATTTTTAGGAGTTATGTTGCTGTTTGAGCGATTATCCTGGGCATATTGCCCAGGTGTGCAAGTCAAGTAATGTTTTCTGTTTTTGCCGGCAGTCAACGTGGAGGGTGGAGCAAGATGATCGAGATTAATGTCACGCTTTTTATCCAAATGGCCAATTTCCTGATCTTTCTCTTCGTGATGAACTTCGTGCTGTACCGTCCCATTCGAAGGATAGTTGCGGAAAGAAAGAAGCTAGTCTCCGACAAGCAGGAGCAGATCGAAAGTTTGGAAGCTCAGGCGAAATCGGCGCTTCTGGAATATGACAAAAAGCTTCAGGATTCCAGGAATGCGGGTTTTCAGAAAATTCAGGAACTTAAGGCTGCTGGCCATGACCAGGAAAAGGACGTTCTGCTGCGGATTTCGGAGCAGGCAGCCGCAAAAGTTCAGGAAATGCGCGCAAGGATTCAAAGAGAGATCGCAATCACTCGAATGGAGTTGAAGCACGAAGTAAGGCTCTTTTCGGTTGATCTGGCGCAAAAGATTCTGGGGAGGAAGATTTAAATGCGTGCGAGTCTATGGGGAAAGATGTTGAGATCCAAGCTGTTTGGGCCCGTTCTTGGGACAGTGCTCTATTTTGCGTGGTTGACTACTGCCTGGGCCTCAGAGGCGGCAGAAGGCCACCACCACCTGAACTGGACTGATTTCACCTATCGTACGGTCGCCATTGTCATTGTGGTCGCAGTACTGTTCAAACTTCTGAAGAAGCCCGCCGCAAGCTTTCTTACCTCTCGCCGGGAAGAGATTCAGCGGATGCTGAGTGAACTGGATGTAAAGATCTCCGAGGCCAAGTCCGAACAGGGAAAGGCCCAGGCAAAGTTAGTCTCCCTTGAGGAAGATGCGCGAAAGATCATCGCTGAACTGATTGCAGAAGGCGAAGCCGAAAAGCAAAAAATTATCGATGCCGCCAACAAACAGGCGGAGTATATTCAGCAGCAGGCTGAGATCGCCATTCAGCAGGAAATTCAGATTGCTCGGGACAGTCTCAAGGAAGAAGTTGCCGAGATGTCAGTGGCTGCCGCTCAGGAAATAATCGAGAAGAAAATGAAGGCTGAGGATCAGCAGCGCCTGGTTCGTGAATTCATGATAAAGGTTGTGGAGGCGAAGTGAAAAACCAAGTCATTGCGAAACGTTATTCGAGGGCTCTGTTCAATCTCGCCCAGGAGCAAAAGGCGGTCGAACAGTATGGAACGGAGTTGGATGGCTTTTGTCAGATCCTCCAAGACATGCCTGATCTCGACAGCGCGCTCCGGAACCCCCTGTACCCGGAAGCTATAAAAAAGACTCTTATCGAAAAAGTGATGAGTCAGCTCGAGCTGTCGCCTATCATGAAGAGTTTTCTCAGATTGCTCGTCGAGAAAAGGCGCATGCACCACCTGCCCGAGATTGCCGAGTACTACCACAGGTTAATTGATGATTATTCCAATATTGCCCGGGCTAAGGTAAAAGCGGCCGTCAGACTCGTAGGAAACGAGATTCAAGAGATTGCCGCGGCTTTAGAAAGGAAAATAGGAAAGAAGATTGTCGTCGAGTTCGAGCAGGATCCCTCTCTTATCGGTGGAGTTCTTGCGCAGGTCGGCGACGTTGTTTTAGATGGCAGCGTAAAGCGTCAATTGCTCAATTTTAAAGAATCTTTGAAGAGGGGTGCGGTAGGATAAATGGAAATCAGAGCAGAAGAAATCAGCCAAATCATCAGAGAGCAGATCAAGGATTACGAGAAGAAGGTTGATCTCAGCGAGACTGGGCGTGTGCTCTCCGTCGGCGATGGTATTGCCCGCGTCTATGGAGTTGAAAAATGCATGTCCATGGAATTGCTTGAGTTCCCTACGGCGCACGGAAACATCTTCGGGCTGGCTCTCAACCTCGAAGAAGACAATGTGGGTGTCGCAATCATGGGTGAAGACATCCATATTAAAGAGGGCGACGAGGTGAGGCGTACCGGCCGCATCGCGGAAGTTCCGGTCGGTGATGCGGTTCTGGGCCGTGTTGTCGACTCGGTTGGAAATCCGCTCGATGGAAAAGGCCCCATCAATGCTACCGAATTCCGCCGAATCGAAGTGGTCGCTCCAGGCGTTATCGCAAGACAGTCCGTTAACGAGCCGATGTATACCGGGCTGAAGGCAATAGACGCAATGACCCCGGTTGGCCGCGGCCAGCGCGAACTTATCATTGGTGACCGCCAAATCGGCAAGACCGCCATCGCGGTCGATACGATCATCAACCAGAAGGACAGCGGCATAATCTGTATTTACGTGGCAGTGGGCCAGAAAAGGTCTACGGTTGCGCAGGTGGTCGAAACGCTTCGCAAAAGTGGTGCGATGGACTATACAATAATTGTTGCCGCCACCGCCAGCGACGCGGCCGCGCTGCAGTATGTCGCTCCTTATGCCGGAACGGCTATGGGCGAGTACTATCGCGACAAGGGCGGGCATGCCCTGATAATTTATGACGATCTTTCCAAGCAAGCTACTGCTTACCGCCAGGTTTCGCTGCTTCTGCGCCGACCTCCCGCGCGCGAAGCATATCCCGGCGATATTTTTTACAATCACTCCAGGCTTCTTGAGCGCTCTGCCAAGCTCAACAAGGAACTCGGCAGCGGCTCGCTCACGGCCCTGCCCATCATTGAGACTCAGGCAGGTGACGTTTCGGCCTATATCCCGACAAACGTTATTTCGATCACCGACGGCCAGATCTATCTCGAGCCGGCTCTTTTCTTCGCCGGTGTGCGTCCTGCCATTAACGTCGGTCTCTCGGTATCGCGCGTGGGCGGCGCTGCCCAGACGAAGGCAATGAAACAGGTAGCCGGAAAGCTGCGCCTCGAACTGGCCCAGTACCGCGAACTCGAGGCTTTTGCCAAATTCGGAAGCGACCTCGACAAATCGACTCAGGCCCAGTTGAATCGTGGGTCCCGTCTCGTCGAGCTTCTCAAGCAACCCCAGTACCAGCCCATGCCGGCCGAAAAAGAGGTAATGTCGCTTTATTCAGGCACCAGGGGTTTCCTTGATACGATTCCTATTGAGAAAGTCGGGCAATACGAGCAGCAGATGGTGGCTTTCGTCGAACGGAAATACCCTGAGATTTTCGCCGAAATCAAAGAAAAGAACAAAATAGAAGATGCTCTTGATGCGAAAATGAGTGCGGCGTTGACGGAATTTGCGGGGATTTTTCAGGCTTAATGGCCTTGGAGTAAACCAGAGGAAAAGTGAACCATGGCAACTCTAAGAGACATAAAGAGGAAGATAGACGCCGTAAGAAAGACCTCGCAGATTACCAAGGCTATGAACATGGTAGCCGCGGCCAAACTTCGCGGCGCTCAGGCCAATATGGAAAAATTCCACCCATACGCGCTCAAGTTCCGGGAGTTCATCGGACGGCTCGCCGCCGGGGTGGAGGATGCCAGTCAGTACGCTTTGCTCTCGCCGAAGGAATCGGTGAAAAACGTTGAGCTTCTGCTGGTTACCGCGGACAGAGGTCTTTGCGGCAGTTTCAACACGAACCTGATAGTTGGCGCCGAAAAATTTATGAAGGCCAAGAAAGCCGAAGGCATCGAGGTTAGTCTTATAAATGCGGGCAGAAAGGCCAGCGACTATTTCAGGAGACGTCCCGTCAAGGTAAGAAAAAGCTACACCGGATTGCTTAATAAGGTCGTTTATGATGATGCCCGGCGAATCGGTAGTGAGCTGATCGAACTGTTTGAGACGGGCGAGGCCGACGAGGTTTACGTACTTTACAGTCACTTCATCAACATTGCGAAGCAGCAGGCTTCGATTGTCAAACTTCTTCCCATCTCTGCGGCAAGTGAGAAAGAGGGGGGGAAAGCTTTCGAGTACCTGTTCGAGCCTTCTCATCAGGCGCTTTTGACCGATCTGCTGCCTAATTATATCTATGTCCAGGTTTTGGAGAGTTTGTACCAGACATCCGTGGGTGAACACGCCGCGCGTATGGCTGCCATGGAGAACGCAACCAGCAACTGTAAAGAACTGGTGAGAACTCTCACTCTTACCTACAACAAGGCAAGGCAGGCAGGCATCACCAAGGAATTGATGGATATCGTCGGCGGCGCCGAGGCCCTCAAGAAATAATTAAGGAGGATACAGGCCCATGAACGTGGGGAAAATCGTACAGGTTATTGGAAACGTTGTGGACGTCGAATTTGAAGAG